>JAABUX010006803.1_pt1 | contig 13557 bp, 16 predicted proteins | sample 5561851 | NCBI WGS metagenome assembly JAABUX01 (sample SAMN10711883, study PRJNA513361) | rock metagenome | isolation source: Antarctica rocks | place: Antarctica: Victoria Land, Richard Nunatak red sandstone | collected 2016-01-03 | reverse complement strand
CGCCGTAGACCAGCGCGATGCTCTGCTGGACGTAGCGGCGTGCCCCGCCCCGGGTCGCGGCGGCGAGCAGGTGACACGTCCCCTCGTGGCGGATGCGATCGTTCACGTCCCAACGCGGGGCCGCCCCCGGCCGCGGGACCGCGCTGGCGAGGTGGAGCACGCCGTCGCACCCCGCCACCGCATGGTCGAGACTGGCCGGGTCCAGGATGTCACCCGGCGTCGCCTCCACGCCCAATCGCTCCAGGACACGGGCCTGCTCCGGCCGCCTGACCACCGCCCGCACGGCATGGCCGCGCTCCACCAGGCGCGGGATCACGCTCCGCCCCAGGACGCCCGTCGCCCCGACCACAACCACGCGCATCATCCCTCCGTTCCCTCACCCTCAGTCCAGTGACGCCGCGAACCGCCGGTCGATAATATCCTCGACTGGCGCGATCTCCGGACGCGATGGTGGCCCGTCATCCACGTACCGCACGCGCACGAGCCAGTCCGCTACGGCGGCCGGCGGCAGGGCGTAGCATCGCGCGACGAACTCCACCAACTCGTCGGACTCGACGCCGACGTCGAATTGGGCGCGGCGCAGGTCCACCTGGACTCGGGAGTGCAGCGGCACACGGCCCACCGCTTCTACCTCAACCACGGGTTCGACATCACGGCGCATCACTTCGAGCGATCCCTCGGCGACACCTGAGCGGCGCATGTTGTCCGTCCGGCGGGTCCGATGATGAGGACTCGCCATGCAGGGCGGGCCGCGCGGGCCACATCTCGCCATCGCTCGGACCGCGCGATGACCCATCGCCGGCGCCCGCTACACCGCGCTCCCGATAAGCGTCCGCGGCTCCGCGCGCGGAGGGTCGCTATGCGCGAGTCCGACGCCCTCGAAGGCCTGCCCGAGGTCGGCGAGCAGGTCGGCCTCGTCCTCGATGCCCACCGACAGACGGATCAAGCCGTCCCCCACGCCGATGGCGGCGCGGCGCTCGGCCGGGATCGACGCGTGCGTCATGCTCGCCGGGCGCTCGATCAACGACTCGACGCCGCCGAAGCTCTCGGCCAGGGTGAAGAGGCGCGTCCGGCCCAGCACGCGGTGGGCCGCCTCTATGCCGCCCGCAAGCTCCGCGGAGATCATGCCGCCGAACCCGGGCATCTGACGGGACGCCAGCGCATGGTCGGGGTGGTCGTCCAGGCCGGGATAGATCACGCGCGCGACCGCCGGGTGATCCAGCAGGAAGCGCGCGCCGGCCCGTGCGTTCGCCTCGTGCTGCCGCATGCGCACGGGGAGGGTCTTGAGGCCGCGCAGGACCAGCCACGCGTCCAGCGGGCCAGGCGCGGCGCCGGCCGACTTCTGGATGAAGCGGAGCTGGCCGGCCAGGTCGGCGTCGCGGACGACGAGGGCGCCGAGGAGCGCGTCGCTGTGGCCGCCGAGGTATTTCGTGGCGGAGTGGAGCACGATGTCCGCACCCAGATCGAGGGGGCGTGCGAGGTAGGGGCTCGTGAACGTGCTGTCGGCGACCACGAGCGCGCCGACGGCATGGGCGCGCGGCGACGGCGGCGATGTCGATGACGCGGAGCAAGGGGTTCGTCAGCGTCTCGAACAGGACCAGGCGCGTGTCGGGCCGCAGCGCGCGGCGGACGTTGTCGGGATCGGTGGCGTCGACGTACGCGACGCGCACGCCGAACGGCGCGATCAGGTGGTCGAACAGGCGCGGGGCGCCGCCGTAGCAGTCGTCGTGGACCACGACGTGATCGCCGGCCCGCAGGAGGTAGGCGATCGCCGACACGGCGGCCATGCCGGACGCGAAGGCGACAGCGTCGGTCCCGCCATCCAGGGACGCGAGGCACTCCTCGAGGGCCGTGCGCGTGGGGTTCCCCGATCGCGCATAGTCGTAGCCCTTATGGTGTCCCACGCCCTCCTGCGCGTAGGTCGAGGTCTGGTAGATGGACGTCGTCACGGCGCCGTAGGCCGGGTCCGGTGTTTGTCCGGCGTGGATCGCGCGCGTGGCGAAGCCCCACGACTCGTCATGTCCGCTGCGTGCCATGTGTTTCTCCTGCCTAGTCCGGGCGTGCCGCGGCCGGTGGTCGCGCCAGATCGAGCGCCATGCCGGCAAGCGCGTTGGCGACGCCGTAGCGCGCGTAGAAGTCGTGCCGCAGCCCTCTTATCGTACGCGACGAAACATGCCAGCTTCCGTGTCATGTTTTGCGAGAAGACGATCGCTCCCCGTTCCGCTCGCATCGACGGTCCTCATAAGACGGCCGTCGTGCCCCGCGCGGCGAGCACGAGCTGGTCGGCGATGCCGGCGTCCTCGAACGCTTGGCGCAGGGGCTCGACCCCCTCCGAGAAGTGCGCCCAGCTGTCGACATGCACCGGCAACACCGTCCGCGCCCCGAGGATCCGGGCCGCCTCGGCCGCCCCCCGACCGTCTAGCGTCAGGTGCGCCTCGCCCAAGAGGGGGGTCTGCGCCGCCCCCGCGAACAGGACGGCGCTGTCCACGCGCCCCAGTCGATCGGCGATGGCGCGGACGACGTCGAGCGACGCATTGTCGCCGCTGACGTACACCGTCGGCAGCCCGTCGCCCGAGAGGACGAACCCCGTGACCTCGCCGGTCAGATGGTCGGTCCCGTCCGGGCCGTGCTGGGCCGGGACGCCGGTGATGCGCAGCATGCCCCCATCCGGACGCGGGATCTCGACATGCGACCAGCGGGGCAGCGGGGTGGCATGACCCCCGAGCCGCTCCGCCCCGCCGACGGTGGTGAGGACCCGCGGAACACGCGCCAGGAACGCCCGTCCGCTTGTGTCGAGGTTGTCGGGGTGCTGGTCGTGCGAGAGCAGCACGACATCGATCGGGTCGACGCCATCGGGTCCGAGGGCTGGCCCCGCCGTCTTGGTCAGGCTGTAGCCGCGGCCGAGGTCGTAGACGCCCGGATCGTCGAAGGTCGGGTCGGTCAGCAACCGTAACCCGGCGAATTCGAGGATCGCGGTCGGCCCTCCGAGGGGCCGGGCGCGCAGCGTGGTCGGGTCGGGCACGATGGTATCCACAACAGTCTCCCTCCATGTCTCACGTTTACTGTGTATCTCAACCATGAGGAGTGTACAATACTCTCACGGTAGGGCGCAAGTGCTACAATGGGCGTATGGATGTGGTCGTCATTGCCCCCGGGGAGGACCATTCCCCCGCGCTCGCGCTGGCGAACTCGCGCCACAACAGCCCCGCGGGCACGGTCGACCGCATCGTGGGGCCGGCGGAGGCGACCGCCTGGCTGGTCGAGCGCGGGCTCCTACCCGCGGGCACGGCCATCTCCGCGGCGCGCCTGGACGCCCTGCACGAGTTGCGAGACGCGGTGCGCGCGGTGCTCGTCGCCCGCATCAAGGGATCCGCGCCGCCGGAGCGAGCGGTGGAGATCGTCAATAGGGCGGCCGCGGCGGCGCCGGCCGCCCCCGTGCTGTCGTGGCCCGTCCCCGATCGGCCCGCATCCTATCCGCGCCCGGTCGGCGGCGATGCGCTGGACCGCGCGCTGGCCGCGGTGGCCGGGGACGCGATCGATGCGGTCTGCGGCGAGCGCGCCGCGCTATTGCTGGAATGTGAGGCGCCGGGTTGCGTGCGCTTGCTGGAGAAGGACCACAGCCGGCGGCGCTGGTGCTCGACCGCGTGCGGGGACCGGGTCCGGGCCGCGCGCTACTACGCGCGCCATCGCCGGGACCCGGCGCGCTGACCCCATCGAGGTCGCGGCGGTAGCGGCCGCAGCGGGATCACCTCGTGTCGCCCTGGCGTCCGCGCTCTGGTGGGGTCACGACGTCCTCGTGGTCAGGAGCCCAGTTCTGGCGGCTTCCTCCCGCAGGATGTCCAGGAAGTGCGCGGCGACCGGCGAGATGGTCGCGTGCCGCGTGAGCCGGACGAGCGCGCTGTCGCGATAGAGCGGCGACAGGTCGGACACCGCGACCTCGACCACCCGGCCGCCCTCCAAATCCGAGGCGATCACCATGCGCGGTGAAGAAGCCCACGCCGACGCCGTGCGCCAGCAGGAAGCGCCTCGTGTCCATCGGGACATCGGCCACCGACCGCGCGCCCGCCGCCAGGCGCGCCACGTCCATCGGCGTGGCCTGTCACCAGCTCAGCAGCAGGAACGGGTCGGCCTCCGCGACGACGTCGTCCCGCGTCACCACCGGCCGTCCGGCCAGGAGGTGCCCGCGCGGCGCGACCAACGCCACGGGCTCGTGGAGGTGGAGGAGCGGCGTCATGTCCGCCGGCAGGGGGTCGAGGCACGGCCAGCAGATCAGGCCGAGTTCGATCACGCCATCGCAGAGTTGCTCGACGACCTCCCAGTGCAGTCCCTCGCGCACCAGGCATTCCGCCTCGGGGAAGCGGGCGTAGAAGCGGGTCAGCGCGGGGGCGAGGAAATGGCCGGTGAGCGAGCGTAGGGCCCCGATCGCCAGGCGGCCCCGTTGCCCGCCGTGCGCGAGGCGCGCCGCCTCCACCCCGTCCATCACGGCGGCCAGCGCCCGACGCGCGTGGGGGAGGAAGCCCGCGCCGCGCTCGGTGAGCGCCACCCGGCGTCCGCGCCTGAAGAGCGGCCCGCCGACCTCGCGCTCCAGTGCCCGGATGCGGGCGCTGATGGTGGGCTGGGCGATGCCGAGCGCCCAGGCCGCCCGGCTGAAGCTCCCCTCGCGCACGATGCGTTCGAAGGCGAGGAGCTGGTCCATGTCCATGCGCCCAGTGTATCGAAAAGTTCGATGCCACGCATCGGCGCGTTCCCCTTGAACCGGGCGCGTGGGGCGCATAGCATGTCGATGGTAGCGCGACGCATCCGCATCGACGATGGGAGGGGTAAAGCCCATGGGTGTGGTCATACGCGACGCGGCGCGCGCCGACGTGCCCGGCATCCTCGCCATCTACAACGACGCGGTGCTGCACACGACCGCGTCCTATGATGATGAGCCGAGCACACTCGAGGCGCGCCTGGACTGGTTCGACGCGAAGGGACGGCACGGGCTCCCGGTCCTCGTCGCCGCGGACGAGACCGGCGTCGTGGGGTGGAGTTCCTTCGGCCCGTTCCGCCCGTGGCCGGGTTATCGCCACACCGTCGAGCACTCGGTGTACGTGGCCGCGGCGCGCCGCGGACAGGGCATCGGGTCGGCGCTCCTCCCGACCCTGATCGCGCGGGCGCGGGAGATGGGCTTGCACGCCATGGTCGCCGGCATCGACGCGGCCAACGCGCCCAGCCTCCGGCTGCACGCGCGACTCGGCTTCGAGCGGGTCGCGCACTTCAAGGAGGTCGGCTTCAAGTTCGACCGCTGGCTCGACCTCGTCTTCATGGAGCTGCTGCTCGGGGATAGCGACGGGCGCCCCGGACATATCGGTCGGGGGTCCTGATGCGCGGCGATCGGACGGCCCTCGGCGCCTTCGCCGCGTTGTGCCTGTGCTGGGGGTCCACCTTCGCGCCGCTCAAGGTCGTCGCGTCGGCCGTCCCCCCGCTGATCGCCGCCGGCGCCCGCTTCTCCATCGCGGGCGGGGTCCTGCTCCTGTGGACGCTGGCGCGCCACGGGCGCGTGCGCCTGTCCGCGGGCGATGCCATCCGGCTGGCCATCCCGGCGACGCTGGCGGTCGCGGCGAATTATGGCCTCATGGCCTGGGGGATACGGCGGGCGCCCTCCGGCGCGGGGCCGTCGTCAACCTCGCCGTCGTGCCCCTGAGCGCCTGGGCCTTCGGCGTCGCGCTGCGGCGAGAGCGGTTCAGCGCGGCGACACTCGGGGGACTCGCGTTGGGCCTGTCGGGCCTCGCCCTGTTGATCGCTGCCCCGCGGGCGAGCGGCGCGGCGAGCGGCCTGCTCACGATCGCGCTCGGCTCGGCCTGCTACGGACTGGGCACGGTCCTCTCCGCGCCGATCGCGCGCCGTCGCCCGGCCGTCGACGTCTCCGTCGTCCAGATGGCGGCGGGTGGGCTTATCCTGCTGGCGGTCGCCCGGCTGGTCGAGCACGCCGACGCGGCGGCGCTCGGGACGCTGGCCCGACCCGACATCGCCGCCACCATGTGCTACCTCGTCGTGGTCGGATCGCTGGCGGGTTTCACCCTGTACCAGTGCCTGCTCCGCCTCTGGCCGGCCAGCCGGGTGGCGGCCTACGCCTTCGTGAGCCCGACGGTCGCCCTCGCGCTCGGCGTCGCCGTTATGGGGGAGCGGGTCACGGCGCGCACAGTGCTCGCGACCGCGCTGATGCTCGCAGGGGCAGTCCTGGGCGCACGACGGGCCGCTATGGTCCCGACGCCGACCGAGAAACGGTGAATAGAAGGCTGGGAAGTGTGCGTGTGGGGTGACGCCTGTCCCACCGCGCGTGTCACCCCCGGTGATGACAGCACGCCCTGGGGCCGCGGACGGCCCCGGAGCGGTATCCGGGATGCTCTCGAACCGTTACGGCACGGCCGCTTCGCCCCGCGAAATATGACGCGCGAGCTGGCATGTATCACCCGCTACGGTGAGGGTACCGCGCGGACTGGTTGGACGTACGGCACGGATCGAACGGGCCGCACCGCACCCCACGCTCCCGCGGTCCGTGGATAGGCGCGCATGGTTGGAGCGGTACGGAGCGATGACAGGGCGAGGGGAGAGAGAAACGGATGGATCTCGACGCGATGATCGATGCCTTGCGCGCGTCCGGGCCGCACCCGGATCTCGGCGACCGGCTCGAGCTCTTCGGCCAGTTCGTCGGCGCCTGGGATGTCGACGTCACGACGATCGGGCCGGACGGGACGAGGACGGAGATGCCGGGGGAGTGGCACTTCGGATGGGCGCTGGACGGGCGGGCCGTCGTCGACGTGTTCATCGTCCCGCGTCGCTCGCTGCGGGATACGGCGGGGGCCGGCGTCTATGGCGTTACCGTGCGCTTCTTCGACCCGTCCATCGACGCGTGGCGTTGTACCTGGGTCGGGCCGACAGGGGGCGTCGTGGCCCTCTTCATCGCGCGGCGGACGGGGGATGAGATCACCCTCGAACGGGGGGCGGAGGGAGGCGCGCTGGACCGCTGGATCTTCTCGCGCATCACACCGACGCGCTTTCACTGGCGAGCTGCGGAATCCACCGATGGCGGGGCGACATGGGCAATAGCGCAGGAGATGGTCGCACGCCGCGCCGCCCCCCAGACCATGGGCGACACCGCGCGGGACGAGAGTCGGGGCGGCGACGGGTGAGCATGCGTGATAGATAGTAAGACGTGACGATACGCGCCGCCCTCACGGTCGCTCCGTCACGGCGGGATACCCACACGGCACAACCTTGACACGGGCACCTGTGCCCGCTATTATTTCGATGGAAAACGAAATAACGTGGAGGGGGGGCCTGGTGCGGTATCGACGCCATCCGCATGTCCGGTCCATCCCGGGGTAATCCTGTTGGGCGTGCTCGTCGCGATGCGTCCTGAGTCGGCCACGCTCTGTGCCGCCGTGGCGCCAGGGATGGGCCAAGCCGGCCCGGGCACGCCGGCGGAGTATGCCGCGCCGGGGCACGTGGCGGCGGCCGTCGTCGCCGACATCGCCGACATCGCGGGCTAGCCGGTATCGCGCCGCTAGGGACGGGGAGGGAACGAGTTGTGGACGATATCTTCCGGGCGCTGGCGGACCCGACGCGGCGCAAGATCTTGCGGCTGCTGCGCGCGGGCGACCTCCCGGCCGGCCAGATCGCCGAGCGATTCCCCCTGGCCAAATCGACGCTCTCCACCCATCTGAAGCTGCTGAGGGAGAGCGGCCTGGTGGTCACGGAGCGCCGGGGCACGACCATCGTCTACAGCCTCAACGTCGGGGCGCACGAGGAGGCGCTCGCGGCCGTGTTCGCCTTGCTGCGCGTCGGCGCCCCCCGCCCCGCGCGACGGACACGGGAGGGGCGGGCATGCGTGTGAGATGGCGCGCCGAGTGGCCGCACTGGCTGGCGCTGGCGACGATGTGCTTGCTGGCCGGGTGGAGCTGGCCGACCGTGCCGGGCCGCATCCCCGTGCACTGGGACGCGGCCCGGCGCATCGACGCGTACGGCGGGAAGGCCGACGGGCTGCTCGCGCTCCCGCTGACCGCGCTCGGGGTCTACCTGCTCCTGTTGTTCGTGCCGCGCGTCGACCCGGGCCGGGCCACCTATGCCCAGTTCGCGGGGGCCTACACCGTCATCCGCCTGGCGGCCACGGCGTTCCTGGCCGCTGTTTACGGGGCGATGGTCGCGGTGTCCCACGGGCGGCACCTCGACGTCGGGCTACTCACCCTCGTCCTGGTCGGGGTCCTGCTGCTCGTCGTGGGGAGCGTGCTGGGCAAGGTGCGGCCCACCTGGTTCGTGGGTATCCGCACGCCTGCGCCACGTAGGCGAGGGCGAGCGCCGGCGCATACCCGACGCGGGTGGTCAGCCACGCCCACACGACGGGCGACGGCGCCGCCGCCAGCCCGACGACGATCCACGCGCTCGGCCCGGCGTCGCCGAGGCCGGGCATCCCGTCGACGATGGACACGAGGAATGTTCCAGTTACGATGTAGCCCGTCCCTTCGAGCAGGTAGGCCGTCAGGAGCAGGGCGAGCGCGACCTGCCCTCCGCGCCCGCGCATTGGTGTGGACCGCGCGGCCTCCGCGCGCATGGGTGGGGTGACGGGCAACCAGCGCCAGGACAGGGCGATCAGGGCGGCGGCGAGGAGGCAGAGCGCCAGCCAGTCGCCGCGCCAGCCCAGCGCACCGTCCACGACATGGACGACCGCGCCCGAGGTCGCGATCCCCAGGCCGACGCCGCTGTAGAGCCAGCCGGACAGCGACGCGGCGCGCCGGACCCGCAAGAGGTCCAGTAGCAACCCCGACGATAGGACGAACACGCCGGCGGCGGCCAGGCCGAACAGGAAGCGCACGAGGCCCCAGGCGACGACAGCGGTCGTGGCGGCCATCAGGCCCGTCGTCAACACGACCGCGACGAGGCACACCCCGAGGAGGCGGTCGCGCGCCGTGCCGCGCGCGCGACCGCGGTGGTCAGCAACGCCCCCGCGAGGAGGCCGGCGTAGTTGGCGGAGGCGAGGAGGCCGGCCTGCCCGATGTCGAGGCGGGCCGCCCGCTGCATGGCCGGCAGGATGGGCGTGTAGGCGAAGCGCCCGATGCCCATCGCCACGGCCAGCGCCACGCGGCCAGCGATCAGGGGGCGGAAGAGCGTTCCCCGCGCTTCCTCGGGGCCGTGGGCGGGCTCGTCCGCCTTATCGACACGCGCGCGGACGTTGTCTCACCGATACGTTGTGGGGCTGGCGCCGAGGAGGCGCTTGACGTGCAGCGCCAGGTGGCTCCCGCTGGCGAACCCCACCTCCCGCGCGATGAAGGAGAGGGGCCAGGCGGTGGTGGCGAGGAGCACGCGCGCCCGCTCGACCCGGCGGCGGATGATGTATTGGTGCGGGGAGACGCCCGTGGACACCTTGAAGAGGCGGCTGAAGTGGTACGGGCTCAGGTGCGCCGCGCGGGCGACATCGGCCAACGCCAGGTCCTCGGCGAGGTTGTCCTCGATGTAGTCGGTGGCGCGCTTGAGCGTGGCCGGGGCGAGGCCGGCCGGGCGACGCGGCGCCGCGCGCCCGATCGAGGAGTGGCGCCGCAGGAGGTGCACCGCGAGTTCGGTGGCCAGCGCCTCGGCGTAGAGGCGACCGCCCGGGCCGCCCGCGCGGAGTTCCCCCAGGAGCGCCGCCCCGGCGTAGGCGAGGCGCGGGTCGCGAACCCCGAAGGCCTCCACGATCTCCACCGTGTCGGGGTAGAACCCGGCCTCGACGGCCACGCCGTCGAGGAGCGCGGGGTCGAGGTAGAGGTGCAGGTGGCGCACCTCCCCGTCGCGGTCCAGGTGCCAGTCGCGCGGCCTGCCCGCGGGCAGGATCATCACGCCGCCGCCGTCGAGGCGGCCGCCGCGGCCCGTGCGCCCCTCGGTTGCCCCCATGGGCGTCCCGAGGTTGAAAACGAGCATGTGGCGCGGGAGGGCGGGGACCGCGAAATCGTCGAGGGGATGGAGGATTTCCGCCGCGTCGACACCCCGCCAGCGCCGGCCGGCGCTGGACAGCACGACGTGCTCACGCGGCACGTCCCATACCCCCGCTGTCGCCTCGTCCTGTGGCATTGACGCCCCCACCCCGCTGTCCGTGAGCCGGCGGCCGGACCACCAGCCGCGCCACCAGCCGCGCCACTCCCCCGACGCCTTCGCCCTCAATTCTATAAGATGGGCGCGTGGGTGACACGGTGGCACACGGCCGTCACGCATCCCCATCGTCCCCGGCGGGAGGCGTGCTGCTGTGTAGGAGGGCCGCTGTCGCGGCGGCGATGTCCGCGACGAGGGTCCCGGCCGGCGTCGGGTGGGCGAGCGCCGCCGCTTGCCCCGCCCACAGGGCCAGGAACTCTGCGCGCCCCTGCGCCGCGGCGGCCTGGCGGATGTCGTGGGTCAGCGTGTGCTGGATCGGGAACGGCGGGATCGCGTCGTCCGGCGCGGCCAGTTCCATGCCCAACCTGTTGGCGATGCCGCGCGCGGCCCGCCCCGAGATGGCGCGCGTGAGCCGCGTGTCCTCGTCGGTGGCGCGCCGGAGCGCCTCCTTGTGCGCGGGAGGCGCGGCGCTCTCGGGGCAGGCCAGGAAGGCCGTGCCCAACTGCGCCCCCTCGGCCCCCAGGGCGAGGGCCGCCGCGACCCCGCGCCCGTCCATGATGCCCCCCGCCGCGACGACCGGCACGGGCACGGCGTCAACGACCTGCGGGACCAGGGCCATCGTCCCGATGAGCGCGTCGTCGACGGGGCCGAGGAAGGCGCCGCGATGGCCACCCGCCTCGCTGCCCTGCGCGACGATCAGGTCGACGCCGGCGGCCGCGAGCGTCCGCGCCTCGCGCACCGTCGTCGCCGTGCCGCAGGTCGGCACGCCGCGCTCTTTGAACCGGCGCAACACGTCCGGGGCCGGGATGCCGAAGGTGAAGCTGAAGACGGGCGCCCGCTCGTCGAGCACGGCCGCCACCTGGTCGTCGAACGATTCCGCGTAGCGGTCCGGCACGGGCGACGTGGGCGTGGGTAGCCCCACGGCGTCGCGATAGGGGGCCAGCCGGGCGGCCATGCGCGCGATCTGGCGCGGGTCGACGGCGAACGGCGTGGGCACGAACAGGTTGACGGCGAACGGGCGATCGGTCAACCGGCGTGTCGCGCGCATGGCCTCACGGAGCGCGTCGGGCGACAGGTAGGCCGCGCCCAACGTGCCGAGGCCGCCGGCGTTCGACACCGCGGCGACGAGCGCGGGTGTCGTCGCACCCCCGGCCATCCCGGCCTGGATGAGGGGGTACGTGATACCCAGCAGGCCGGTAACACGGGTATGCGGCCAGATCCGGTCGTCCATGCGATGCTCCTCCTCTCGCCTATCGCCATCGCATACTATGCCGACGAGCGCCCACCTGTCGCCCATATCCGTGCGCCGTTTCGGCAAGATCTTGCTCCGTGTCGCCGTGTGCCGGCTTTCGCGTCGACTCGAGCACCGCCATTCCGACTCATGGTTGACCGGGACTCCTCCCCTCAGGTGGTCATCGCCCGCGCGAAGAGGGGAATGCGCGCGTTGACGGACTCCCGGTAGGTCATCCCCGCGGTAAGCCGCGCGAGGTCGACGCCAGACGCGATCACCTGCGCGATCCCCGCCTGGACGATTATCCGGGCGAGTGTGTCGCCCGGGCAGGTGTGCGCCCCGCGCCCGAAGGTGAAGGTTTGCCGGTCCTTCCTGCCGATGTCGAATCGGTGAGGGAACGGATTGGCCGCCGGATCCCGGTTGGCGGCGGCGAGCACGACGAGCACACCGTCGCCCCTTGCCATCTCCCGTCCCGCGATCACCGCGTCCCGCGCGAGGAAGCGGCGCGTGTTCTGGACGGGCGGGTCGTGGCGCAGGACCTCCGAGATGACGTCGCGCAAGAGGCCGGGGTCGGCCACGACCGCGTCGCGGGCCGCTCGATCGGCGGCCAACGCGACGAGCGTGTTGCCGATCAAGCCGGCGGTCGCCTCATACGCCTGGAACAGGAAGCCGATGCCATTCGCGACAATAGCGTCCGGGTCGTCGCGCCCGACCCGCGCGGCCTCGCGCGCCAGGGTGACCAGGAGTCCATCGGCCCGTCCGTCCGACTGTGTGGCCAAGAGGGGGTGGAACAAGTCGAGGAGACCGGTTGCCGCCGCCGCGCCCCGCCTGATCTGCGCCGGGGTACTGGCCGGCGCGAGGCAGCGCGCGAACTCGCCCATCCATATCGACGTCTGCCGCAAATGGTCGCGGGGAGCCCCGAGCAGGCTGGCGACGACATAGACCGGCAACCGGAAGGCGAAGTCCCACACGGTGCTCTGATCCTCGGGCGTGATCTCGCGCGCGAGGACCCGTGCCCAGGCGCGGCTCTTCCCGGCCACACGGGTACCGTCTATATCGCCGAGCGTGGTCGTGATCGCGCGCTTGAGCGGGCGGTGGTCGGGGCCGTCGTTCATGCGCACGAGGCGCCCGAAGATGTCGCCGGCCGGCGTGCCGAGCAGCGCCGCGGGTACCGGCTCCGCCGGCGGACGCACCCGACAGCACTCGCTGGTCAGCACGGCCGTCACGGCGGCGGCGCTCGCGGCGACCCACAGTCCCGATGTCTCGTCCCAATAGAGGGGTGTGCGCGCCACCAGGTCCGCATAATAGGCGTACGGATCGGGGTGGGTCACGGCCACGATCGGATCGCGCAGGGTCATGTGTCGTTGTCCTTTCTCACGTCAATGGCGGGACGCGTGCAACGCGCGGTACGGCGCGCTGGTCCCCTCACCCCCGCGGGCTACGCGCGCCCGGCGAGGAGCTGGTTGACCTCGGCGTAGGGGATGGCGTCCATCATCATGCGCGTGTACGTCCCCTCTCCCAGCAGTTCGTCCGCGATCCGGCGGACCAGTCCCAGCGTCGCGCGCACGGGCGCGGACCCCACGCTCACGCGCCGCACCCCCAGCCGCCCCAACTCCGCGACCGCCGGCGTGTCGGCTCCGGCGAGCACGTTGAGCGGGCCATCGACCGCGCGCACGAGCCGGCCGATGGTCTCCCTGTCGCCCACACCGGGGACAAAGAGGCAATCGGCCCCCGCCGCCCGGTAGGCGCGCAGCCGCTCGACGGCCGCCGCGAAGCGCCCGTGCGCGTCGCCAACCGCCAGCCAGTAGACATCCGTGCGCGCGTTGACGACCAGCGGCACGCCCGCCGCCGCGGCGACCTCGCGCACGGTGCGGATCTTCGCCACCTGGGCCGCGCTGTCCGTCAGGGGTTGCTCAGGGTCGCCGGTCCCGTCCTCCAGGTTGACGCCGACCGCGCCGGCGGCGATGACCGCCCGCGCCGTCCGGGCCACCGCCGCCGACGTGTCGCCATACCCGGCCTCGATGTCGGCCGTCACAGGGACCGCGACGGCGCGCGCGATCCGTCCCACCACGGCCAGCAGCTCGTCGCGGGGCACACGCTCGCCGTCGGGGTAGCCGAGTGTGGCCGCGATCCCCGCGCTGGTCGTGCCGAGGGCGCGACAGCCGGCCTCTTCGAAGAGGCGCGCGCTGACGACATCCCAGGCGGTCGGCAGGAGCAGCGGG
>JAABUX010006802.1_pt1 | contig 13557 bp, 11 predicted proteins | sample 5561851 | NCBI WGS metagenome assembly JAABUX01 (sample SAMN10711883, study PRJNA513361) | rock metagenome | isolation source: Antarctica rocks | place: Antarctica: Victoria Land, Richard Nunatak red sandstone | collected 2016-01-03 | reverse complement strand
GCCAACCTCTATGCCGCTATCCGCTCCGTCATCGGCACCGCCAAGCGACGCGGTATCGACGCCTATCAGGCAATCAAGGCTACGCTCAGCGGACAAACCGTGTGCACCCCAGGTTGAGCAGTTACCGGCTTCGCGTGCAGTTTTGAGTAGACTATGAGATGACCTCCTCCTTTCTGTCAGATCTTTGTTCGACTCGGGCCAGAGGCTAGGGGACGAAAGGTTGGGACGCCTCGCGTCCCGATGCTTTCAGGCGGCTACGGCGCGCAGGAGCGGTCAAGGATGGTCCCAGGCCATCGCGCAGCGGCGCACGCCAAGGACGTGTGTCCTTGACGGCTCCGAGCACTGTGGCACCAGCCCAGCCGTGAATGGAGGTTTGTGGGGCTTGTCAGCTCCTCCCGCGCCACTGCTCGGCGCGTTTGGCATGCCATTCTGCGTCGAGTCGTACCCATCGGGCTGTCTGGATGGCTTTGAGCCTCTGCAGTTCGGTCTCGGTCACTTCTGGAAAGCTTCTTAGGATAAGTTGTAAGGGGGTTTCTCCGGCGGGCTGCCGGTCGCAGTCCGGCTGGCGCCGCACGGCGCTGCACCGGCGTTCCTCGCGCAGCGCCACTGGCCGATCAGGCAGCAGCAGCTCGTAGGCGTTGCTGGTCTGCTCCGCCCGCGTCGCACCCTGCCCGCCCGTGGGCCAGGCCCGGCGCACCAGCCGCCGCTCCCACGTCACCAGCCCTACCGCCCGCAGCGCAGCCAGCGCCCGCAGCACCGTGCTCGGGTCGCAGCCGGCGTCCTCCGCCAAGGTAGCGTGCGCGGGGTCGCACTGCCCCTCCACGCCCAGCCGCTTCACCAAGGCTTCGGCGACATCGACGTGCAGCGCGGTCAGCCGCCTGGCCTTGCGCTCCAGCTCGGCGCGGGCCAGCCAGGCGCGGCGCTCGTCGGCCGACAACGGCCGTCGCGGGCCGTCGCCGAACACGCTGCCCCGCCGCCAAGGGCGGGGATGGTAGGGGTTGGGGGCACTCGGGCGCACGCGAGCGTCAGGGCGTCCGGTGCTGGGCATGGCAGGCTGTACGTCGGGCAAAGCAGTCCCTTCCTCAGTCTGGCCAAGGTGCTGGGAGGGCTGGCGCCAGGACGTGCAAAGCCGTGGCAAGACAGGGCTTGCAAAAGTCGGCCGATTGAGGGACTCTGCTGATTGTCGAGATCAGTGCAGAATCCCCGGCCCCGGCCGGTATGTCCCAGGCCCGCCCTCCAAGGCGGGCCTTTGGCGTTTCTAGCTGCTGGGCGTCTGTGGTCTCCCTGGACGCGCTACCCCGCACCATGCGGGACTTCTAGCACCATGACACAACCGTGATGGTTAGGTCGAGACTGTTGGGCAGGATCGGCCCGTAGTGACCTGACATCACACACCGGCATGGCGCGCGAGCATCTGATTTTTCACTTCTATAATCAAGCACTCATTTACTCATATACCGGGATACCAACTCCCTCATGATGTCAGCAACTGTGCGGCCTTGCTGTGCGGCGAGTACCTTCAGCTTGACGTGCTCATCCCGCTCCAGATCGAAGTTGACCCGCACGGTTGGACCCTTGTCAGCCATGCTGGACAAGGTGGCCGTCTTCCTCGACTTGCTTGGTCGGCCGGCACTCAAGGTGCCCCCCTTACCTACACTCATCTACTTAAGTCCTCTTGTGCTCAAGCGAGTGACCGTATGACTTCATCGGCCAGCGCCCGTATCTCACGGGCAGCTTCACCATCCGGTTCGGTATCGAGTACGGTTGTCCCGAGGGCAGCAGTACCTGGGTAGCTGACACGTTGCGTCACCCTTGTGGCCAGGATTGGCAGTCCATAGCCGGTCAGTGCCTGCGTGATTTCGGCGCCGATTCGCGTATTCTTGATGGCACGCGACACCACGAAGGCAGCACGCAGCTTGCCGTCAGTAACTTCGATACGCTGCTTCACCAACTCCACCAGGTCAGCCGTAGCCCAGATATCATAGGGAGAGGGCTGCACCGGGATCAGGACGAAGGAGGCAGCCTTTATTGCAGACACAGCCAAATCGGCGGCCTGCGGCGCTCCATCAATCACCACGAAGTCCTTGCGGGCAATATTCTTGAGGTCACGCTCGATGGTCGGTCGGTCGATGCCTACAACCGTCACTGGTTGTTCATCCCTCACAGCTGCCCAATCGCGAGCGCTCCCCTGAGGATCGGAGTCCACCAGAAGCACACTGGCCCCGCTGAGCTGCAACGCGCGGGCCAAGTGGGTGGCAATGGTGGTTTTGCCCGCCCCTCCTTTCTGGTTCAACACCGCGACGACGTGCATCCAGTCATCCTTTGAGTTTGCGAGTTTTAGCGCATTTACTCAAATCATCATAGGCTGGATAGCTCGGGTAGGCCACCACCTAAACGCGACCAGGGATGTCAGAGCTTTCGTCAAACACGCCGACGATCACCGGGGGCCTGGTTGTGCTGTAGGCGACCCAGTAGCGGCCTGCTTTGATCCATGTCCGGCCTTGCCGTGCAAGGGCAGGGTAAGGACGGGGCGCGCGTAATCCATCCTCGGGTCGTGCAGCGATCCTGCTCTCTGCATCGTCAAGGGCAAGATCCAGGTTTCGGGCGGCCTCAATCCTATCCCGCTCCTCGTAGAAGCGGCGGAGGTCATCAACCTGGCGCTCCGCCTCCGGCGTATAGCCTATCAGCGATGAGGAGACGGCCCAGCCTCCGTAGTGTGTTCTGGCTCAAGCCGGGCCTCCATACGGGCGATGCTGTCACGAAGCTGCTGCCGAACAGCCGCAGCGGACACGACCTGACCCGCGGCAAGTTGCGCCTCGCTCCGCTCCAGGGACTCTAGCCAGCCAGCGGGAGGCGGGCGGGGGGCGTCGTTGTCTTGGTCCATGGCGGGATGATAGAGCATCGGTGCCATATCCAGAAGCCTGATCTGCACGCCTGCCGCAACGATCCCAGCAAGTCCTCGCGGCCTGCTGGTGCCCCTCTGGCGAGCTTGGATACTGCTCACGGCTAAGTCCCCGCACCTGCCCGGCGCCGGTCGGGGTGCCGCGACTGCCGCGCTGCTTCCCCGCGACTTTCGCGTCCTTTCCATAATAAGGATTATGCGAATCTGATAGCGGAACGAGTTTCGTTCATGGGCCGAGGTGCCAGCCTCAACGCCGCGCAGGATGCGCCTGCTCGCCCCCACGGAGTCGTCCACAGCCGGACCGCACGAGGTCAGGCCTAAGTTTCTTGACACTTCATGACGCGGCGGCTCTTGGAAAGCCATTAGTAGGATATGAAAATAAGCATCGCATCAATTTTAGGATAAACCGTCATGCATATGCACCCGCCCATCCTGCTCGTTGAGGACGACGCCGATCTCCGCAGCCTGCTGTTCGAAGCCCTCACCGAGGTGGGCGGCTTCCTCGTGTACACCGTCGAGACCGCCGGTGCAGCGCAGGCGCTGATGGCGGGATGCGGCGACAGCTTCGCCGCCGCTGTGCTCGACATCAGCCTGCCGGACGGAGACGGGCGCGACCTCTGCGCCAGCCTGCGCCGGCAAGGCTTCCATCTTCCAGTGATCCTGCTGAGCGGCCTGGGCGGGGAGGACGACATCGTCCGCGGCTTCGAGGCCGGGGCGGACGACTACCTGGTCAAGCCGTTTGGCGTGGCCGAGCTGCTGGCGCGTCTCGCCGCCCAGCTGCGGCGCACGGCGCCACAGGTCAGGCCGACGCCGGCGCGGATCGAATGGGCGGCCTGAGGACCTTGCTAGCGGCCAGGCGGAAGTCAAAAAGAAGCCCGCGACCTCAATGAGGCACGGGCCTATCAAGGTAGGATTTGCCTCAGCGCTTCCATCTAAGGCGATCCTGAGTACAGTCAATATGCAGACTTGTATTAATTAATATGCATATCATGGTTTGCACGTCCCCGCTGTGCGCCTGTCGCAGAACGTCTGCTTGCTCCTGCCAGGCAGGCAGGTCCAAGCTCCTGCTATGTTCGCCGTAGATGAAGCAACCGCTCATGCGATCCGCCAAGCCTGCCAGGACGGGGGCGAGCTGTCCGGGGTGGTCGAACTGCGCCGGCACTTTCCACTCATCACCAACAATGCACGGGCACGGATGTGCCTAGAGGTGATCATGAGCTGGAGGCCACTGACGCCCTCCCCGGAGCAAGGGCCAGCACCGGGCAAGACACGCCCAAGAACACGGCGCAGACAGGTGACGTAGCTGCATGCAGCCCGGGTAGGCGTTCATCATGCCAATTGGTTATCTGATGAGGTGGAACAGAAGCTTGGTCCTCATGCTCCACCGCGCCGCCCATCCAAACCGTAAGCTGTTGGCCGCACCATGACTTCACAAACGGGGTCTTAGACCCTATGCTTTTGTGTAGAGCTGGGTTCTAACTCAAGTGGAAGACTGCATGATGTAGAGTCTAAGAGGCGTTAAATAAGAAGGGTGCATGATGAAAGACATTACCTTTAAGGTAAGAGGACCTATCACAATCAAATTTCCGCTAAGCATGTTACATCACGATCGCGCTTATCCTGCGACCGTAGATGACGCGAAGAAAATTGAACGTGCGATTGTTGAAGCTCCTTTAGATCTTCGGCTGCATTTACCAACTTATATCGAGATTAATTTAGTGACGGTCATTCCAAACGGCCCAGATTGTGACCGCTGGCGGCGCTTCGGATGGACGGTGTTTCAGAATTGAGCAGTAACAAACTTAGAAGGCATATCTGTTATCCACCATGATGGCACTGTTTGTTCAAATAGAGTCTTGAAGACATAAATCGAGATGAACATGCAGACAGCATGATTATAAATATCGATGTGGAATCTTTCTGAATTTGAACAGCTCTGCCCTAGCCTCCAAGGTCATTGCGGTCCTGGTTGTCATTTGTCGTTATCGTATCAATCAGACAATGCTTGACGGTCTCCAACTTTTTCTAGGACGCGACCGACGCGACGCCAGTGTATCTTACCTAGCTTGCAATTGGAGGGTTGCCTTGTCTGGCGTTGCTTTGAGTCCTGTGCGGGGCATTGCCTGGACCCGTGTCCCGGTGTTGGTCCCGGTGCTTTTAGTAGCTGGGGTGCTGCGGCTAGTGACGCTGGGGCAGGTGCCGTTCTCGATGGACGAGTCCGCAACGGCAGTGTTTGCGGGCCTGTCATGGGACGAGTTGCTTCGTGGCCTGGGACGTCTGGAGACCAACCCACCAGCCTTCTATGTGCTAGAGAAGCTATGGACCGGGCTGGCCGGCACGTCAGATTGGGCGTTCCGGGTGATGCCCGCGCTGTCCGGGGTAGCTGGCGTCGCAGCAGTGGCCGTGCTGGCCCGGGCAGCGTTCGGCACACGGGCGGGGATGTGGGCCGGGCTGCTGCTGGCAACACAGGCACACCACCTGGGGCACTCGCGGGAAGCTCGGGTATATGCACTACTGTTCCTGGTGATCGCGCTGGCGATGCTGGCGGCCCGGCGCGTGGCGACATGGCGGGACAAAACTCTGCCGTGGCGCCCTGCTGCGGCGCTGGCCGTGCTGTCCGCAGTAGCAATGACGCTGCACTATACCGGGCCGGTCGCAGCGGCCTGCGTGTTTGTTTATGCGGGGGTCGTTGCAATTCATCAGGCAGGACCACGGCTGACACGCTTTGCGGTGCTGGCCGTAGCGGGCTTTAGCGCGCTAGCGTTTGCGACGCCCTCTCTGATTGCCGGTATGGCGCTCGTGGATAGCGGCGCGAACAGTGCCTCCTGGATTGCGCCGCCAGGCTGGGAGATGTCATCGGCGCTCGTGCTCTCCGTGCTTGCGGTGCCGCTCAAGGGTATGATGACACTTCCAGTCCCATTGATCGGGTTATGGGTCATATTGGGCACAGTCGTCATCGGGTCCGCAATCGGCTGGGGTCTGCGGCACGCAAAATCCAGCGCAGACGCAGCAGGAATGCTGGCGGGCTTGCTATCGGCCCTGGTCCTGCTCATTGGGCTAAGCCAGGCCGTGCCGATCCTGCTTGAGCGTACCTTGCTGTTCAGCCTGGTTTTCTTCGTCCCTCTTATGGCGGCTGCGCTGGCCGCCATGTCAATATCAGTACGACTTGCAATACTGGCCGCGGTGGTCCTGGGGCAAGCGCCGGGGTTGGCGGTGGTGCTCAGCACCGGCCAGAATGGCCAAGGTTGGCAAGCATTGGCCGTCACCCTGCAACAGGACGCAATGGAAACCGGATGGCCAGTGGTTGTGGAAGTCGGTCTCGACGCTGCTGCGATCGAACGATACCTTCCGCCCGGAAATCCGGCGCGGCCACGGATAGCGATTACGCCTCAGCTTGGCGCCAAGCTTTCTGAGGGTGTCGCGCGTTTGGCTACCAGTGCGATACCTCTGCCGCTGGAAGCTGATAGCGCCACGTTTTGCCGCGCCTTGGGGCAGCCTGGCGGCGTCTTGTTGGTGGTGCACGATACCTCGCCTGATTCGCCGCGCCATTCTATTGCCAGCCGTCTACTGAATGCCGCCGGAGGAGTACTTGAGAAAAGAGTGATGCTTGACCGTCCTGCAGTCGAGCGGTGGAGCGGCGTGTGCAGCCAGGTCGCGGCTCCATGATACGGGATATTGCATTGCAGCGTCCTAAACGGACCGCGGACCTATCACTTTCTGCAGCAGTGATTGCTGCGCCCTTGCACCTGGCCGCCCAGATCATCTTAAAAACCACTTGGCCTTGGCTGCTGAGCCTGGCTATCGGCGTAGTCGGGGCGCTGGCGTTGTTCCCGGTGCCGGTGCTGCTGGGCAGGGCGCCGTTCTGGACCCTGCCGCGCGGCATTGTCGGCGGGTCCTGGGCGGACATGGAGATCGCGCTGTCCGGCTACGACGCCTTCGTGCGCGGCGCCTGGGGGTGGCCGGTGTTCCATATCGCCGGGCTGGGCGGTGCGGCAGGGACGCAGGCGATCTTCACCGACAGCACGCCGGTCGTCGCGTTGATGGGCCGCCTGCTGTTCCGGGCGACGAGACAGGTGATCCCGCTGTTCGGCGCATGGTCGGGCCTGTGCATGGTCGGCATGGCGCTGGCGTCCACCGCGCTAGTGCGGGCGCTGGGCGCGCGGGGCGCCTGCGCGGCGGCGGCGGCGGCGGCCATCGGGGTGTCCATGCCGGCGCTGCTGGCGCGGTGGGGGCACCTGTCGCTGATGGCGCAGGCGCTGCTACCGCTAGCCTTCCTGTTCTATGTCCGGCTGCACCAGGCGGCCCGGCTCCATGCCCCGGCGGTGTTCGGGCAGGCATCGGCGCTTTGCCTGGGAGCGCTGCTGGTGCATCCCTACCTGTTCTTCATGGTGTCCGGCATCGCGGCGGCGGGCGTGGCGCAGGCCGGCACGGACCGGCGGCTGCGGGGCGCGGCCGGGGTGCTTGCCGCGCTGGCCGCCGTGTTGGGGGCCGGGGTGGCGGCCATGGGCTACTTGTCCGGCGACGGGCCAGTGGCGGACACTGGATTCGGCCTATACTCAACCAATCTGCTATCGCCGTTCTATCCCCAACTCAGTGGCGTGATCCCTGGCGGGCTGCCTTTCGCCCTGGACGGCACCGGCGGGCAGTACGAGGGCTTCGCCTACCTTGGTGCCGGGCTGCTAATGCTGATGCTGGTCAGCCTGCTGCCCCTAGCGCGTCGGGTATCTGCGGTACGACATCCCTGGCTGCTAGCGGTGATGGTCAGCTTCGCTGTGCTGGCGGTGTCGAACCGGGTCATGCTCGGCGACATGCTTCTGCTAGAGGTGCCGCTGCCGGACTGGGCGATGCACGCGGCGGGCGTCGTGCGGTCCAGTGGGCGGTTCGCATGGCCGGGGGTATACCTGCTGGCGGCGCTGGCCGTCGCCACGGTGGCTCGATGGCGATGGTCCCCGGCGGTGCTGCTGCTGGCGGCCGGGCTGCAATGGGTAGACGTCGAGCCGTTGCGCCACTTGGTCGGAGCCAGCGTGACCGGCCCCGGCCCGGCCGTGTTGGACATCGCCGCATGGCAGGCCGTGCTGTCTAGGCTGGACCGCGTCGTGGTGGACCCGCCATTAGCCTGCCTACCAAGCGCACCCGGCCGAGTCTGGCAGCAGCAGGCAGCGGTGCAAATCCAGTTCATGGCGGCCCAGGCGGGCGTGCCTACCAACACCCTAGCCGCCGCCCGTACCCGGCCGGATTGCGCCCTGCCACCGCTGACACCAGGTTCCCTGCTTGTCCGCCTAGGTTTGGTTGCCGACACTGCGGTGGAACGGGACCTAACCTGCCGTCGGGACGCCAACATGGCAGTGTGCCGCATGGCGCGGGACGATGCCGAGATGCTACTGCCCTTGCTGGGCATAAACGGGAGCGTAGAGCCTAGCCTCACAGCACCATGATGACCCAGGCAGTCCACAGAGCGGAGCCGCTGCCAGCGTCTGCCCGGACGATGGCAAGGATGCCGGCTTGTGCCGAGCGGGCCTGATTGGCAGGGATTGCACACCGGGATCACGCGCGTTCTGCCCATCGTGGGCTCGGCATAATCCATTGTCCTCCCCCAGCGGCCAGCATGGCCGCTGGGGGAGGACAATGAACACGACACACCGCGACGCAGCCGCTTAGCTGCCAGCTAGGGGGTCCGGTAGCAGCGGAACCAAAAGTGCATCTCAGCTCATAGTATCATAGAAACCGAGGCTGGCCAGGGGTTTATAGGTCATAGATTAATGTACGAGCTGCTGCGTTCGGGTACAGTTCAACAACCGCGCTCGGGGCCAGGAACAGCCCTTTCGCATCAAACGGTGGCTTAGCGCTGCTCAAATGTACTTCCGGTTCCGCTGCTACCGGACCCCCAAACGGGGTTCATCCGCGTTTCCACGCTGATTGACATGCAAGCCGCTACACCTGGACAAGGCTCAGGACGTCAGGGCGGAGCTGACGTTGGAGAAGCTGTTCTTCAGCTTGCCGCCGATCGTGGTCAGCGTGGCCGCGATGGCGACGATGACGGCGGCGGCGATGACGCCGTATTCCATGGCGGTCACGCCCTTGCTGGTGCCGCGGATCTGCTTGATGAAGGCGAGAAGTTCGGTGATGGTCATTTGCGGGCTTCCTTATGGGTTGTGTCACGCAGGGCTTTCCCTGCTGGGAAAGGCCGGGTGAGGCAGGGGTGCTAGATCGAGGCTGCACACCTGCCGTCCGTTTCCGACCTCTTTTTTCTATGCCGGCGGACACGGGTAAGCCATTCAGGATACTTCGCGTTTTGTCAGGCAATGGTTGTGGCGCCTGGGGTTTGCTGCCCCCGGCGCGATATTGTTTCCCATGCAAGTTTATCGCGAGCAATGACTAACACGGCGTTAGCAGTAAGACAACCACTTGGCTGTCATCGAATGTAGAAAACTGTCATGCCGCCTGCAAAGGGAATGACCGGACCCATTCGATGCAGCTAATGACCCTCTGCCGAAGAGCTGCGCGACGCGCTCGAGTTTATAGAGTCACCTCACAATTTGCTCAAAATCACGCACTAGCGGCTTTCAGATGATAGCTATTTTTCGGACCCTTGCCATGGTCCGAAATCACTGCCAGCGAGCAAACTTCCTGAATACAGTTACGGTACTGGTTGACCAGTCCGGCTGCGGGGCGGAGGCCGGGACGGCGGCACGGCAGGCAGAGCCTTTGTCTCCTCCTGCGCTGGCCCCGGCGGCATACTCCGCACGACCAAGGCCGCCTCGCACGCCTCCGTCTTCTGGTCGCCACACGCCTGGTAGAGCCGCACCATCTTGTCCCACGTCGGCGGGCTGTCGCGCTGCAAGAGCGCCTCCCCAGCCTCCCAAGCCCCCCGGCCCCGGGACACAGGGAACGAGGCCAGCCAGTCGCCTGCGCCCCACGGCAGGAACGAGGCCAGCACGATCCACAACACCACCCCAACCCAGGCCCCGCACCCGCCGACCGTCCACAGCCATGCCCGCTGCTCCCGCTGCGCTTGGACGCGGCCCACCAGCTCGTCCAAGGTCGCCGCGGCGTGGCGCACGTCGGCGATCACCCCGTATGCCGACCCGCTCAGGACCTTGGCCGCAGCCTGCGCCGCGGTGTCGATCTCCGCCCGCAGGCTCGCTGCCGTCATCTGCATGGCCGGCTGCCGTTCCACCGCGTCCAGCCGCTTGGCGATGGCCCCCAGCGCCTTCTCCATCTTGCCCAGCGTCGGGCTGTAGTCCGGCACCGCCACGCCCGCTGGCTGCCCTCCAGCCTGCTGCATCTCGCGATAGACCAGCTCCAGCTCGCGCCGCAGCGCCACCACCTCTGCCCGCAACGCCTCGAACGCCCGCTCAGCGCCGTCCGCTTCGTCCTCCGGGCCATGCCCCTGCCGCCCGACGTCCACGGCTTACATCCCCATGTTAAAGCTCGGGCCGGAGTGCAGCCGCGGCCCGTGCTCGATGTCCACCGACCGCAACAGCCGCCCATCCACCTCGGGCGCCTGCACCACCCGGTCGAGCCGCGACCCCGCCTCGATGCCCAGCTCCCGCCCACGCTCGCGCAACAGGCCGTCGAGCTGCGGATCGTGCTTCAGCTCCTGGGCGAATGCCTCCAGCCGGGTGCCGGCCTCCCGCTGCTCGCCCCATGCATACCGCTTGCCCGCCGCCTCATACGCCTGCTCCATCCCACCCCACGCCCGCACCGCCTCCCGGCCCCGCCCTTCCAGCGCCAGCCGGTCCCGCCGCATCCCGCCCATGGCGGTCAGCAGCGCCTGCATCCCGGCAGGGGTCCGGGCGTCCTCCGCCAGCCCTGGCCCGGCGTCCAGCGCCGCCTGCATGTCCCGGCTCGCCCCCAACCCGAACCCGTCCAAACCGCGCCCGGCCGCCGCCAGCGCCTGCTCCTGGTGCGGCAGCACCGGCAGCGCAGCCTGCTGCATCCGCTCGGCATCCAACCAGGCCCGCGCGTAATCGGCCGCCAAGCCCTCCAGCTCCGCCCGCTGCCGCTCGCGCTCCGTGGGCACCCGTGCCGGTGCCGGCGAGGGCGGCGTCAGCACTGGCGTCGGAAGCTCCGCCGGACGGCTCGTGTCCAGCCTAAGCCTAGCGAACCGGCCCCGCCGCGGCGCTGGCACCAATGTCGCCTCGGGCTGCAGGACCGGCGCTTGCACCACGATGGCGCTTTCCGGCCGCAGCGGGTCCAGCCCGCGCCGCTCGGCATACCTCCGCACGGGGTCGTCCTCCCCGCCATAGTCCAGCGTGGTGTCCTTTGCCCGCTCCCGGCCCAGCACCCGCGCCAGCCGCGCCGGGTCGGCAAAGTCTTCGGCCGCGTAGTGCAGCGCCACCCCGTCCCGGTGCCGGGTTAGGCCCACATACGCCGCGTGCCGGTCCATGTGCGGCGTCGCCAGCACATGCGACCGGTCCACCGTCACCCCCTGCGCCTTGTGCACCGTCGCCGCATACCCGTGGTCCACATGCCCGTAATCCCGCACGTAGAACGTCACCACAGGGGCAGCATCCGACCCCTTCCTTCCCTCCTGCCCAGCCCCAGACCCGGCGCCAGGCCCGCCAGCGGCCCCGCCAGCCCCGTCCAGCCGCACCGTCAACCTCTCTCCTCCGGCCTCCACCGCCAGCACCGTCCCCAAGCTGCCGTTCTTCACCGCCACACCCTGCGTCCGGTCGTGGTGCCCCCCAAGCCCGCGCTCGTTGCGCCCGAACATGACCCGGTCGCCCGCCGCAAAGGACCGCTCGCCCCGCTCCGTCTGCACAACCTGGTCGGCTCCGCGCAGCGCCCCCGCCAGGCGCATCCGCTCCCGCGCCAGCTCGTTCAGGTCCCGCACGTCGTCCCGCGTATAGGCCAGAATCACTTGGCTGCTGGATGGACTCCCCTGGCGCACCGCGTCCCAACCCGCCACCAGCGCCGCCTTCGCAGCAGCGCGCGTGCCGGCCGCCTGCACCATCCCTGCCCCGGCATACCGCGCCAGCGCCTCCGCCGTCCGACCCGTCGCCAGCTCGCGCGTCGCGTCCCGCTGCCATGCCTCGCGCTGCCGGCGCACCGCCGTGATCGCCACCGCCCCGTGCCGCTCCGACAGCGCCCGGAACGCCGCCCCGGCCTCGATGGCCTGCAACTGCTCGGGGTCGCCCACCAGCACAACCTTCGCCCCGGCCGCCGACGCCGCCGACAGCACGCGCTCCATCTGCCGCGAGCCGATCATCCCCGCCTCGTCCACCACCAGCACGTCGCGCGCCGTCAGCTCGTCCTGCCCGTCCCGCCAGCCGAACTCCAGGCTCGCCAGCGTGCGCGAGCCGATGCCGCTGCCCGCCTCAAGCCCCTCCGCCGCAATGCCGGACAGCGTCGCCCCACGCACCCGGTAGCCCTCCGCCTCCCACGCCGCCCGCGCCACCCCCAGCATCGCGCTCTTGCCCGTGCCGGCGAACCCAACCACCAGCGCCAGGTCCGGCCCGCCCGTCACATGCAGCAGCGCCGCCGCCTGCTCGTTGCCCAGCGTCAGCCCACCCCGCTCCGCCGCACACACCGCCAGCAGGGCCGCAGCCCGAAGCACCCCATGCCCGCCGTGCCCGGCCAGCGCCGTCCCGGCCCGCTCCATGCGCTGCTCAGCCTCCAGCATCGCCCGCGTGCTGAACCGCTCCCGCCCGCGACCGTCCCGGCCCAGCCGCACCAGCTCCGGCGACGCCTCCACCCGCGTCATAACAAGCGCGAACTGCTCCGCCCCATCCGTGTGCCGGTCCGCAAACCGCGCCAAGTCCTGCTTGCTGAACGTCGAGTGCTGCCGCGTCAGCGCGTTCAGCGCCACGTTCGGGTCAGCCACAATCCGCTCCCCATTGCGCCGCGCAATCGCCCGGTGCTCAACCCGCCGCTCCGCGTTCTGCGCTGGCGGCTCCTGCGCGTTCTGCGGCTCCGGCTGCTGCCGTTCTTCCCGCCGCGCGCCCGCCGGCCCAATCTTGTGCTGCGGCTCCAAGTCGATGCCCTGCTCGACGTAGGAACGGTGATCAATCCGTACGTCATGCCCCAGCTCATACAGCCGCGCGTTCGCCACCTCCGCCCAACGCTCCCGCCACGTCCGCAGCAGCGCCTTGTCGTTCCACTCGCGCTGTTTCAGCCCGAACCCGTCGTCCTCCACCTCGCGCATAGTCAGCATGATGTGCGCGTGCGGCTGCTCCCCGCCGTCCCGCGCCTTGGTCCAATGCACGTTCAGGTCCGCCACCATCCCGCGTGCCACGAACTGCTCGCGCACGAAGTCCTGCACTAGCGCCACCGCCTCCGCTTGCCCCAGCTCGCGCGGCAGGCTGATCTCGATGTCGCGCGCCAGCACCGCGTCTTTGCGCCGCTCCGCCGCTTCCACCTCGTTCCACAGCGTCTCGCGGTCCAGCCAGCGTGCTGGCGCACCGTCGGGCAGCATGATCTCCCGATGCACCACATGCTGCTTGGCAGAATAGTCGTGATCCCGGTCAAGCAGCTTGTCGTGCAGCTCCTCCGCCGCGCGGTAGGCCGCCGACGCCACCGCGCTGCGCCCCTGTGAGCGCTGGATGACCTTGGCGGAGAAGTGGTAAAGGGCCATGTGGCAGGGCGGCTCGTGCTGTTTCCCACGTAGGCTGCCGCAGGCCAGCACACATTGCAATGCAATGTTTAAGCGCGCA
>JAABUX010006801.1_pt1 | contig 13558 bp, 15 predicted proteins | sample 5561851 | NCBI WGS metagenome assembly JAABUX01 (sample SAMN10711883, study PRJNA513361) | rock metagenome | isolation source: Antarctica rocks | place: Antarctica: Victoria Land, Richard Nunatak red sandstone | collected 2016-01-03 | reverse complement strand
AGACGAGCTCTCGCAGCACTGCTATTCCCATTCCGAACCCTTCGGGATCCTCGACTCCACCCACAGCAGCGACGGCAGCAGCCGCCCCCAATGCAGCAGAGGATGATTAGCGTTTCACTGTCCAACAGCCTGTCCATATTAGAAGAGACCATCGTTGGGAATGGCAACTTTCTACACCGCACGAAGGTCTTATCGGAGAAGAGCTCGATGATCATGGGAATATAGACAAGTGATACGTTATTTCGCTTGTGTAAGGTTACCAACTTCAAGCGGAAGAAAGCATGGCAAGCGGTTTTATTAAGCATTGCAGCCAGAGGCTTTGTATTTCTTCGGATTTCGTTGCCGTTCGATTCATCATCATTACAGATAATATTACACCAAATTCAAAATGCTGATCATTCCCCCGAGTCCGAGATCAATGATGGTCAAGATTGGTCCTATGCCGTAAGATTGTCGTCGTATTTGTAGACAAAGTAGGTAGAAGTAGGTAGAGTATTCGGTACTTTAATATTCTTCCAACTTGCCCCGAAAAAGGCTTGGCACGGCGCGTCTCACCCATTGATATTCTAAAGTACTGACCTCCAGGATCCGAAAGACCGACGATCAGCCTTCCAGTCCATATGAAACTCCTTGACGCAACTCACAGAGATGCACCAAATAGCCTGTGAATCAACAGCATCCATCCACACCCTCCACCTCACCACCACCTCCCCTCCACAACCATGACAGAAACACTCCACAACGCCCCCATCGTGATTGACAATGGCAGCGGCACCATAAGGGCCGGCTTCGCAGGCGAAGATCTCCCAAAATGCTACTTTCCCTCCTTCGTTGGCAGACCCAAACACACACGCGTGCTAGCCGGGGCTCTAGAAGGCGATGTATTTATAGGGAAACGAGCAGAAGAATTGCGGGGGCTGTTGAAGATCCGATATCCATTGGAACATGGCATAGTGACAGACTGGGATGATATGGAGCGGATATGGCAATTTGTTTATCAAGAGGAACTGAAGACGTTGAGTGAAGAGGTAATGCTGTTCCCTGAAATCATCCCCTCCCCTTTCTCTATTCGCACTCTATGCCACCAAGAAACTGCACACAGCTCACTAACACCTCTTTCTTAACACATAGCACCCAGTCCTCCTCACCGAACCCCCCCTCAACCCCCGCGCCAACCGCGAAACCGCCGCCCAAATCCTCTTCGAAACCTTCAACGTCCCCGCCCTCTACACCTCCATCCAAGCCGTCCTCTCCCTCTACGCTTCCGGCCGCACCACAGGCATAGTCCTCGACTCCGGCGACGGCGTCTCACACGCCGTCCCCGTCTACGAAGGCTTCGCCATGCCCAGCTCCATACGCCGCATCGACGTCGCGGGCCGAGACGTGACGGAGTATCTGCAGCTGCTGTTCCGGAAGAGCGGGTATGTGTTCCATACCAGTGCGGAGAAGGAGGTGGTGAGGGGTATCAAGGAGAAGTGTGGGTATGTGGCGCTGGATCCGAAGAGGGAGGAGAAGGATTGGATGCAGATTGGGGGCAGGACGGAGGGGAAGGTGGTGGAGTATACGTTGCCGGATGGGAATAAGATGAAGGTGCGTCGTGCCACATGCACGAGAGTATCAAATCATGCTAAGCGGTGGCTAGATAGGAGCAGAGCGCTACCGTGCGCCCGAGATCCTCTTCGACCCCGAGATCATAGGTCTCGAATATCCAGGGGTCCATCAGATCGTCGTCGACGCTATAAACCGAACAGACATGGACCTTCGGAAGTCACTCTTTGGCAACATCGTGCTCTCAGGCGGCGGGACGCTGACGAAAGGTTTCGGAGATAGATTACTACATGAGGTACAAAGACTAGCTGTCAAAGACATGCGAATCAAGATCTTTGCCCCGCCGGAACGGAAGTATAGTACGTGGATCGGAGGAAGCATTCTCGCTGGCTTAAGTACTTTTCGAAAGGTAAGTCGCTCAGAGAGCATGCCTTGGATCAAGCTGACAGCACTTTATAGATGTGGGTCAATATGGAGGATTGGCAAGAGAATCCTGATATCATACACACAAAGTTCAATTAGATACCCAATTCCAGCGTTGTAAACTTGGTTATTTCGCACTGTCCCCAATAGCTCTTACATCAAGCGCCGTTCTTGAACCTTCCCTTGCAACGGCCTACATATGCTGATGAGGCCTGAAAGGTAACAAGAGATGAATCCCTTCTGGTCACAATCGCCTCAGACATAATCAATAGCACGCTCCCCTCCCTCATAATCACTCGTCCCTCCACTAACAATCATATTCCTCATTCCTAAAGCAGCATCAGCTTGTCCCTCCAAACACCCCAAAGGAACCAAAACATACCACAACATCTACACAGCAAAAACCCTCCTCCTCAGCAAACCCTCATAACAAAAACACCTCCACTCATAAAAAGCATCCCAAACCCTCCACATGCACTCCCCCCTCTCCCTCCCCACAATCCAACACACCACCCCCAACCTCCCCGCCTCCAATCTCCCAATAAGCCACGACTGTGGCACACGATACACAACACGCCGAACGATACGGTGCGCAACACAGGCCATCAGACGCTCCGGTAGAAAACTTCCCTCCATGGTGCGCATGTAGAGATGCAACGCCATTGTGAGCTGGATTTTGTAATCTCGGCTTCTGTATCTGGGGGCGTTGTAGTTGGAGCAGGTGTACGAGGGCGAAATGGGGGCCTTGGAGGTAGATGTCGAAGTGTTGCGTTACGAGCACGTTGGGCATTAGCCAGAGGGTGTTGCCGGAGCTTGAGTGGTGGTGGGATGGGTAGTAGCCGTGCTCAAAGGTGGATGATGGATGCGGGGCGTATGGCGTTGGGTGAAGTATTCGTGAGCCAGGCTCTGCTGAGTGAGGTACCTGGGAGCCGTTCGGTTGGGTATATTCTTGATCAGAGAGTGGCGAGAAATCATTCTCTTCTTCCTCATTGGTTTCGAAGGGTTTCGTCACTTTTGACGACACACTCGGTGAGCTGCCGAATACAGGGTGTGTCCAGGCATCATGCACTCGTAGGACATGTGTCTTACTTGGAGAAGTACTTTCTGAATCATGTTCCTCATGTATAGATGGCGAACGAAGATCCCAGAGACTCGAAGCAGATGACGTATCTGGAATACTGCCATTGCGAAGCGAGAATGTAGAGCCTGTGCTCTCCGAATTGAGTGATGACGGCTTCATTAGGCGCTGCGGCTAAGCCAGAAAATCACGGGGTTTGAGCCTTTGCTGGCTCGGAAAGATAGCAGCTTTGATCTGATTTGATGATATGACGATGTCTGATGACTGAGTCTGTGTATATGATGAGAATTGATATTGATGACTCAATAGGTTGTCACGAACGAGTCACAAGAAACGTGCTCCTGTACACTGTCAGGCCTAGGTGCATTTTCCAAGCGAGTACCGTGCGGAGACCAAAGCAAACGCTATTGATATTGTAGATGTTGAAAGGCTGGGAAAGAGCGAGCCCCTTTTGGGACTCTTCACCTCACGGAAAATGATGTTTCCCTGCTCTGTCTCAGATTGCTGGCTTGTTCTTGCGCCTGTAGACCGCCTGCTACCCTCTTTCATTACCTATTCCAGCCCCAAACTCATGGTTCCCACCTTCAACGAGTGCCTGCCGCGGGCCAATATATGCTGGACTGGATTGCCGTTCTTCGAGACCTGTGAAATGTGTGTAGACCGAAGTCAAGAGGAAGACTAGCACAAGAGTAAGAAACAATCTACGCCAATTTCGAACAGGAGAGTATTTTGATCGAGAGGAACGGAGAGCTTGAAGATTGAGCATAGTGTGATGTGTGATGTGTGGCAAGATTCAACGCCAGTTCTCGCACTATAGATTTGAGATAAGGGTGAGTGATTGTAGCAGAACATACCGCTCAACGCAGCTGCATTGAGGTGATTTCTTCATCATTGGAGAAGGGGCTGCGGCTTCCTGTTGTTATGTGTGAAGCGAAGAAAGAAGGAGCTGCCACAAAAGCTGTGCAAATGGTCTTTACTCGGTTTGGCTCATCTTCGTATTTCACTAGTCGAATTACGCTGGATTGTGATCTCTGGCGCTGATCCGCCTCAACATAGACGCTCAACGTATACATTTACCATTCCAAAGGTTCATCTTTTTCCTCTCCTCTGTTAGTCTTCGGTACTGGCACAGCAGTTACCTTCACCGGCCCATCTCGTCTTCTTCGTCTTAAATAGCCACTGTCGCCGATCCAAGGGGTTTCGACCGCCATCCGTTCCTCGTACCTCCTGATCTTATCTTCAATCTGCATCGTGAGGCCAATATCATCCAGTCCATTGACCAAGCAATGCTTCCTGAAGTCCTCGACGTCGAAGCTTGTTAGTTTTTGCCCACGTTCGTTTCTAATCTCTTGAGCAGGGAGGTCGATCTCGATTTTCCGTCCAGCCTTGGCTTCGTCAGCGATCTTCTCGATGATGCTTAGGTCAGGAATGGCGATTGGCAGCATTCCATTCTTGAAAGTGTTATTGAAGAAGATGTCGGCATAGCTGGGTGCTATGACAGCTCTGATCCCAAAGTCTAGGAGTGCCCACGGAGCGTGCTCTCTACTCGAGCCTTGCTGACCATCAGTACGAAGCGCAGTAGACACACTACAATAGCGTCGAGATGTAGTACCTACCACAGCCAAAATTTGGTCCCGTAACAACAAGGATTTCGGATTTGGTGTATGGCTCCTTGTTCAATATGAAATTAGGATTCTTCGAGCCATCCTCGTGGTTATATCTCAAGTCCCAGAAAAGAGCAGAGCCAAGCCCGGTTCGCTTGATGGTTTTGAGAAACTGCTTGGGTATTATTGCGTCCGTGTCTACATTTGATTGTTCAAGTGGCGCGGCTGGAGGATATCAGCCTGATGCCCAAAGAGCACACTGAATATGACCTACCAAATCCGCGAAGTGTGGTAAATGGAGGCATGCCAGTTGCAACAGAGGGCGCCTTAGTGCCGTCCAGGCCGGTCTGCTGACCATCTTCAGGATAATCTCCAAGACGCTCGATCTCATTATCGCTTTCGATATCTGCAATTTCAGCTGCCATTTCGGGCTTGGGGCTAGCTTTCGTGGGTGTATTGTTCCAGTCTGTCACCTTCCGGACATCGGTGAGCTTGCCGGTCAAAGCAGCGGCAGCCGCCATAACAGGGCTCATCAGATGTGTCCTTCCTCTCGCCCCTTGCCTACCTCTACAACCTCTTTGTCAGCTTAGTTCTATGACAGCCATGACAACAAGTAACCCACTCGAAGTTTCGGTTGCTTGTTGAAGCACACCTCTCCTTCGGCGAAAGGATATCTGGGTTCATTCCCAAGCACATTGAGCAGCCCGCTTCTCGCCATTCAAAACCTGCGTCTGTGAAGATCTTGCCTAGTCCTTCGGATTCTGCCTGTCGCTTCACAAGACCAGATCCAGGTACTATCATTGCGCTTTTGATATTCTTCGCAACTTTTTTCCCCTCTACTATCTTCGATGCAGCTCTGAGGTCCTCTATACGCGCATTCGTACAAGATCCGATAAAGATCTTATCCAGTGGAATGTCTTCCATTTTGGTTCCGGGTTCGAGGCCCATGTATTCGAGTGCCTTGCGGCAGCTGTCTTGTTTCGATTTGTCGTCAAAGTCCTCAGGCGCTGGGACCACTCCAGTGATTGGGACCACATCTTGAGGCGATGTTCCCCAGCTGACAGTTGGCACAATGTCTGCCGCATTAATGAGCACATCTTCGTAGTACTGTGCTCCAGGGTCTGACTTCAGCGTCTGCCAAAACTTCGTCGCCTTTCTCCACTCAGGACTTTCTAGTTTCGGTGCAAGAGGTCTAGAAAAACATCGTTAGCCTCGATTGACACGCGCTTTCCAAGTTCAGGGTAGGCCACTACCACGGCAGAAACTGCCAGCAGGCTCGCGCCAAGATTCATAGCAGTCTATTTTGTGCATAAAGGATCCGGGAGCAGTACTACCTACCTATTTTTCAGGTATTCGATTGTATTTGAGTCTGGCGCAATCATTCCTGCTCGTGCTCCAGCTTCGATGGACATGTTGCACTGTACGTAATTCCATATCAGCTATGAATCTGCGGGGCAATTGGCGTAGATGGCGACACGTCTGGGAAATGCGACAGTCGTCGCACGACCGACGAACCCATTATATGAGAAGAGCTTACAATTGACATTCGCCCTTCCATGGAAAGACCTTCAATTGCAGATCCGCAGTATTCAATGACAGCACCAGTACCGCCAGCTGTGCCAATCTTGCCAATAACGTAGAGAATGATATCTTTGCTGCTCACTCCTGGAGCAAGCTGCCCATCGACTCTGACCCGCATATTTTTGCTGCGCTTTGTGATGAGAGTCTGGGTCGCGAGCACATGTTCAACTTCTGAAGTGCCAATACCAAAAGCTAAGGCGCCGAACGCACCGTGTGTTGCGGTATGCGAATCGCCACAGACGACGGTAGTACCAGGCAAGGTAAATCCCTGTTCAGGTCCAATGATGTGCACGATACCCTGCCTCTTGTCGCCGAGACCGAAGTACGTGAGTCCATGAGCCTTGACATTGCTCTCCAACGTCATGCATTGAAGTCGGGAGTCCTCCTCTTCGATGAATTGTTCGACATTTTTGAAGTTGGTCCGAGGCGTCGTGGGTACATTGTGATCGGTTGTCTAGCTTCCAGTCGCAATCAGCATCCCTCCATATCAGCGTACGCAGAGTTCTTTCGCCCAAATTTAGAGGATGTCCGCATTGCGATCAAGGTCCGAAGTGCCATCTTTAGTAGGCTGCGAGAGGTTGCAGAGGGGTATAATCTCTCACCGCGAGGGTACAATCTGGGCGGCGGACGCCTCGACCAGCATTACGGAGTCCTTCAAAGGCTTGGGGCGTAGTGACTCTATAGCATCACAGCATCAGCGTCACTATCATCCATTCCTGATCATAAATCCACTGCTGGTGATGGGGCAGACAGAGGGGGCAAGGCTTAACTTACTCGTGGATCAGATGTCTGTCAATATACAACCTCCAATGCCAACATTAGCATTGTTATTAGTCGACAAATTGTTGCGAACTTACAGAAGCGTGCCATCCGGCTTCTCATCTATTATGTGGGCGTCGAGCACCTTATCGTAGAGTGTCCGGGGGCCTTTAACAGCGGTAGGCATTATGGAATGTACCTCGATGATCTATGATTTGGGAATAGGATAGTTACAAGTCGGCGTTGAGGAGAGTCGCTGACGGAGGCTTGAGAACAGACATCATGCGACATCGGAGCAAGAGAACTATCGTCCACGGACTTAAGAGTATCCTAATGCCTCCAGCAGTCATCCAATCAGAAAACATCTTCGGTCAGCAACGGAGAAGTGGACCGTCCGTCTTTTCGTCTGACGCTGGTGCAAGGATGATAGAAGGCATATACACAAGGGACTCAGTGTGCCTGTGAACCCCCTCTTTACTGTGTTCTAATCCGATCATTTGACCAATACAAAGTATATCGGTTTCATAGTGGTCTATTTCCTCTTGATTTACAATCTCCAAACAAATTTATACAGGACATACGCCTTCAAAATGCATGCTGCAGTTCTGGTCTCTACAATTCATCATGCCCTTCAACGTCTCCATCATCATCCTCGCCCGGTGGTGCCCCACCCATACCCTCGTAGAGCTTACTAGTGATAGGGTAAGCAACATTGCTCAGCTTCTCCTTTTGTTCCTCGAAGTCTTCAGTCGTAGCGGTTTGGGCGTTCTCCTCCAGCCACTCCGTAGCTTCCTTGACAGCTTCTAGAAGAGTTTCTTTGTCATCATCGTCAATCTTACCGCCAAGGCCTTCATCATCGTTAGCTTGGTTCTTCAAGCTGAAAGCGTAGTTCTCGAGCCCGTTGCGAGCGGTGATCTTAGTAGAAGCGGCCTTGTCTTCTTCGGCGAACTCTTGGGCTTCAGCGATCATACGGTCGATCTCCTCTTGTGACAAGCGGCCTTTATCATTGGTGATGGTAATTGACTCGGATTTTCCGGCACCTTTGTCACCAGCTGATACTTTGATAATTCCATTGGCGTCGAGGTTGAAAGAAACCTCAATCTGAGGTACACCTCGCGGGGCAGGTGGAATACCAGTGAGGTCGAACTTGCCGAGTAGGTTATTATCCTTAGTCATCGAACGTTCACCTTCAAAAACCTGGATGGAGACGACTGGCTGGTTGTCGGCTGCTGTGGAGAAAATCTGAGATTTCTGGGTTGGAATACTGGTGCCCCGGGGCACGAGCTTGGTCATGACACCTCCAGTAGTTTCGACACCAAGAGTCAATGGGTTCACATCCAGAAGAACGATTTCGCTAGTATTCTCTTCACCAGATAGAATGCCTCCTTGAACAGCGGCTCCAAAGGCAACGGCCTCGTCGGGGTTAATGTTCTTGCTAGCTTTCTTACCATTGAAGTAGCTTTCCAACATTGCCTGAACCTTGGGAATACGGGTAGAGCCTCCGACGAGCACAATGTCATCGATGTCGTCTTTAGATTTTTTGGCGTCCTTGAGGACTTGTTCGACAGGCTTGAGAGTTTTCTTGAACTACAGAGGTTATTGGTGATGTTGTCTCAATATGCGAAGGTAGAATGACGTACCAAATCCATATTCAATTCCTCAAACTTGGCTCGGGTTAAAGTCTCGCTGAAGTCGTTGCCAGAGTGGAAGCTCTCAATTTCGATCCTGGTGCTCATTTGCGAAGATAGAGTTCGCTTGGCCTTCTCGACCTCACGCTTTAGCTTACCCATCGTCTTCAGATCTTTGGTGATGTCAACGTCGTTCTTTTTGTTGTACTGTTTAGCCAGGTGGTTGATTATTCGCTGGTCGCTACATGATGTTAGTCACTACAAAGCGCTATTAGCGGGCAGATTTCCTACAAGTCTTCTCCTCCCAAATGGGTGTCACCGGCGGTTGCGAGAACCTCGAAAACGCCATTGTCAATGACAAGAAGTGAGACATCGAAGGTTCCTCCTCCGAGATCGTAGACGATGATATGACGTTCGTCACCAACCTTGTCGAGACCTGAAATATTTAGTAAGATGGAATGTGCGTCGGAAACCCTGATGTCTCCACTCACCATAGGCGATGGCGGCCGCAGTGGGCTCGTTCACCACACGCACAACATTGAGACCTGCGATTGTGCCAGCGTCTTTGGTGGCTTGTCTTTGGGCGTCATTGAAGTAGGCGGGGACTTTTGAGGGTCAGTTAAACTACACATCGTACATACCGGACGACAGTCTCACCTGTAACGACGGCGTTCTCGACCTTCTTGCCAAGATAAGCCTCGGCTACGTCTCTCATCTTACCGAGGACCATGGCGGAGATTTCTTCGGGGGTAAATGTCCGGTCGTTACCAGCGACTTCGACAGAAACCACGGGCTTCCCGTCCTTGTTCTTGACAGTGAATGGAAAATGCTTCTGATCAGCCTGGACATCCTTGTCAGCCCATTTACGGCCGATCATTCGCTTGATATCGTAGACGGTCCGTCTTGGATTTGAAGCGAATTGATTTTTTGCCGCGTCTCCCACGAGTCTTTCTTCGTCATTGAAAGCCACGTAGGATGGTGTTATTCGGTTTCCTTGGTCATTTGCGAGTATTTCGACTTTGCCATTCTGCATCACACCCACACACGAGTAGGTGGTGCCGAGATCGATACCAATGACAGCGCCGAGTTCTTTGGCGGCTAAGGGTTCTTGCTCATTCTCTACTTGAGCGCTGACTTGGCCTACAAGTGCGAGAGGGGCAACGAAGACAAGAAGGAGATAGAAGACGGTCATCCATGCTGAGGGCGCTGAGCCTCCTCTCGAGCGCCGCGCCATCTCGACGGATGCTGTCTGGTGTTGAAAGAAGAGCGAAATGCGGTTAATCAAGGGGTGGTCTCTCAGACTTGATGAGGAAGTAGGGAAAGGAAGCGTAGCTAGAGATAAGAACAAACGGAAGAAGTATGTAGAGACTCAATAATCTGCTGCAGACAGACAACTATAAGTATGTGTGTCACAAGTTTGAAGCGGGCGAGACGTGGTCTTTTTGATAGCCAGTGAACCAAAAAGCCATCTGTCTTTTTCTGTTCGAGATTTTCATTGGCGGAAAGACTCTTGGCTAAGTGACTAAGCCGGAGCGGCAGATATATCCTCCGAACTCCATCAATCTATCTTTCAACCATGCCAACACAAAATCATGAGGCTTCGAAACAAGCAGCTTTAGCCATGGCCTTGAAGGGCCACAACTTCCAATAGCTAAGTGAACCCGAATGCAGGGTCATGCCTATATGTGAGAGTCTCCAAGCGGTATAAAGCGACGTTATGATAGTTCTACCGATTCCGAAAGATGAGAAAACAGGAGAGTGTCTAGGTGGGTGGTTGTGGCTGACCTCGGACGTACCACTTGCTAAGTTCCGACCGGTAAGAGGCGTCGTCCAACAAACGCCGAGTCAGAGGAGTCAAGATGCTTATACCCTAAGGACGATATCGAGGGAAGTCTTCCCGGATCTTGCTCCTGTCTGTATCGTGGTATTGCACCCAATGCGGTTCTCAAAGAGGCCCCGAAAAAGTGATCAATACAATAAGAGTATGGTATACTGGCTTTGGACAATGGAGGTGTATGATGGTTCCGTGCGGAAAGATGGTGATTACAAGCTGCAGGAAGCCGACTGTTGAATGCAGGAAGCAAGAATTGGTGAAGAGATATAGGACATATGGTTATTCTGCAATGGCCATCGTTGTACCCGCGAACTCTCAAAGGGAGAGGGGTGGTATTTGGTAGGATGCTAAGTGCTTGTTCAGGCTTGACCACTTCATCAGGCGGTACACTACATCAGTCTTCAATCAACATCCTAAAATATAATACGACATCCTGCCCTTTCTCTGTGATGTGTGCAACAATCGACCTACAAATCCCATGTGACGTTGGGGGAAAGTCTCAGACTCGCTTGGGTACCTCCACCAAGCACCCTCCTCCCGACCTCCATATCCGATTTTGCCGTTTTGCTTCCTACGCCTACCACTCCACCACTCCTGATGTTGATACTTCACCGTAATAGGTTACAAATTGGAGGTGCCGATAGGGTTGCATCTAATGGAATGTCAGATGTAAATTTGGGAGGGGTCAAGATATGGTGCTTACCGCTTTGTGGACCCAGAGAAGATCTGACTCTTCGTCTTCTGCGGCACATATGACGGCATGCCATCAACTTCAACTCCTAGGCCGATGCGCGATTCCTCGGTTGCTTAGGTTTGTCGATTGATGCATACGCACAGATCGACCATAAGAAGCCATGGCGTTCAGCATTCAATCGAGCTTGATCGCCTGGAATTGACATGGAGAGGCGCTGACTGCTTCTGTTTCGGATCGATGAGGAGCTTGCCTTCCCACAAGCATGCCATGGGAAGACATACGTACTCTCGGTTGAAAGGATCAGGGGCGAAAGAGGCATGTTGAAGTAATTCAGTCAAAGCGGCTGCAGCGCTCGTGAGGACAACGTCCTTCAGGGAGCATTTTGACCAACGCCCAGTTCTCAAGCATAGCATTCGTTGGCCTTCACCAATTCATAGCGCTCCGATGGAACATCAATCGCGAGCTGGAGCCGGCCATTCCGTTCCACGACCCTAGTCTCCTTCTCGAAAACTTCGATACAATAGATTCCTGCTCCAGTGTTTTCCAAGCTTTGTGGCGATGTAGATCTCATGGCTAGAGCCACAAGCTCTGAGATGCTGCTCCAACTATCCGAACTCTCCCTACTGTAAAACCAAGTATATAAGAAATGGCCTAAGGCAATTGATAAATGCAGTAGGAGGACAACGACTGAGAATTTAGCTGCGGTCCCCCGGGAGCTGTAAGCATAGCCTTGGGCCTCCACCTGCACCGTAAACTTTGTACTCTTTTGCTGGTCGGTAGTGCTTACGTTAAAAGCATTCCCACCGTATCCCATTGGGTGGCTCCCAGAAGGCATGAGCTGCTTGCACCACTCGGCACATTTCAATGATGGACTGTCTTGGCTTGAGGTCGTCATTTCGCGATTTAAGCCCTGCGAATCTCCTGCCAGAGTTCCAGCAAATTCTCCCATGTAGTCCCGCCGAGAGAGACCATTGACGATGGTAGTTGCCAGAAGCGACTCAATGGCATATCCGGCGTTCACCATATCCAGCACTTGGGTTGTGTTCCAGAGGCCAGCAATGCTCATTATGCTATCATAAGACGTGGAATTATCTGATGCAATCACAGGATTCAAGAAAGTGTGTGCCCAGTCGGAGTCGATAGAAATTCGCGGCCACGTATTGCCTGAGCCGTAGGTCCCCAATGTTTGCATGGACCAATGGTCATACTGATCTCGAGCAGGGCCATCTTGAGTGAACCCATCGACGAGAAGTGTCGTAGTGGAGGTGCGGCTCCGGAGAGCAGTAGGAGCCATTCGAGCATCGATCGTGCATACATAAACCCTGGCACCGTATTGGCTATTTGAGGGAACAGTCAAAATCGCGCCTAGCACAGGATCTGCTGCGATATGAGACACAGTTTTCCAGAGTATATCTGGTGTAGAGCTTGAGTTGACCGCGTCCAGAATACGGGGTCTGGACGGAAATGGAACAGCGGTGACTGCGAATTCCCCTTCCGCCTCAAAAGTATCCATGTGTCGTAGATCATAGAACGGAATCGTCTGGTTCGTTATGAGGTACTTCTGTGATACGTAGTCATCGTAGGTTGACGCCTCCAGATTTAGACACCGTGCATGGACAACCGGTTGCTGGACGGGAACACTGTAGGTAACGTCCTTGCGAGACCAGAAACGCCACTGGCCCCGACCGCGTTGATGACGGGAAGCAAACGTCCACAGGCGACCAAGCTCCGCTAGACTATATGCAAGAGCAAGGCTTGGGATCGTAGCCACAGTAAATGGCAATTGATTCAATACCAATGGGGACCTAGTCGTCGCCACGAGAGCTCGAATAGATTTATTACCTGGCATATTGACCGCAAATGGTAGTGGATCGTCGCTCAGTCTTAGGAAGTGCCAATATGACATATAGTCCTGAGCGATTGTTTGCCAGTCACCATGGGGGCAACCTGCATCCCCGTCATCTACAGCGCAGCTGGAAGCTGCCTGCGCGAATGTAACATTAGTGGAGAACAATTCTTCTTCCCTAATATTAACCCAGAAATCTGAGCCTCCAGCTGGCCAATCGTCTAGTCTAGGCCTCATCAATGTGGCACTTGCTGGGCCGGCGCTTACCGAGAAAAAGGTGCAGACAACGACGAACACAATCACTGCCCATCGCCGGTAGGACCTTTCAAGCTTTGCACGGACGGCGCCCCAGAACTCTAAGGACAAGAGGAAACTGATATCCTTGAATTGATAGCCAGCAAATAACGCACCAAAGGGCAAGCCACCTTCACTTGTCAATTCGTGTCGAATAACGGAAAAGAGAATGGCAGTGAGGGATGCGAGGATCGCTAGTTCGTGTAATTTTGCAGCGAACTGTAAGAGAATGAATTTTTGATCATCGTACCCACTTAGTCCGGTGAGTT
>JAABUX010006800.1_pt1 | contig 13561 bp, 11 predicted proteins | sample 5561851 | NCBI WGS metagenome assembly JAABUX01 (sample SAMN10711883, study PRJNA513361) | rock metagenome | isolation source: Antarctica rocks | place: Antarctica: Victoria Land, Richard Nunatak red sandstone | collected 2016-01-03 | reverse complement strand
AATCAAGACCGGGAAGGAGTCGATGTCGTGGAGGAAACGCTCCAGGTTGGCGAGCGCCGAGTGCATCTCGTGAACCGGCGGCGGAACGAACTGCGCTTGATTCAACGTGCAGCCCGCCGGCCCGATCCAATTCTGAGTCCGGCGGAAGTCGCCCGGCGTCTTCTCGCCCCCTCGGACACCTTGCAACAGCCGGCCGTGAATTTCACGAATCAGCCTCAAGCAAAGGGGGAGTTCCGGGAGTCGTTCCAGGCCATAATTCATCGCACTGACGTAGTTGACGACTTCGCCGATGTCTTTGGGCAGATCAACGCCTTCTTCATCAAGTTCGAACTGGAGCACATCGTCGAGCGTGCTCTGCGTCCCCTCGATCTGCGAACTGAGCACGGCCTCTTTCCGGATGAACATCGCGACGAACAGGTCGGGGTTCGGGAGGATCGAGGTGATCCCGTCCAGCCGCCCCAAAGCCCGATCCGCTTTCGAGAGCAGGCTGATCGTCTCCGGGTCGAATGAAGGGGGTGGATCAGGAGGAAGCGAAGCCGGGATGAACGCGGAGTACCCCTCGATCTGGCGCAGCCACCGCCCGGCTCGTAGCGGAGCGTTCGATTCCATCCTTAGTTCACCACTTTGAAGTAAGGCCGATGTCGGCCGACCCTTATTAAAAAAATCGCCGTTTTTTTTAATATAGATGCGAATCGCGCGGTCTGTCAACCACCAAAACTAAGGCGATCCCGCCCAACTCGACTGAGCAGGCGAGGATGACCACCGCGAAGTGCGGCCGTTTTTCTCCCCCATCTTGCCCGCTCCTCAACAGGCCCGGCGGAAGCTTGGCAATCGCTCGGGCGGCTCATCCTGGAGGCTCGGGGTGGTCGATAGGTGGATGTACCCCGTCGTGGATCGCTCGGACCGGCGGGAATGGTCCGAGGGGTCGTCGCCTGGTCTTACCCGGCTGACCGGTCCGGCGTCTCAGGAGAGGATGCGATGGCCGCCTCAAAAACCGACCCGAAACCGGCGGCGCCGCCGACCGTGGAAGAGCTGGAATCGCTCCGTCGCCAGGTGGTTGAGTTGCAACGGGTGAGTAGCCTGGGCATCCTGGCCGGGAGCGTCTGCCACGAGTTGAACAACGCCCTGACGCCGATCCTGAGCTATGCCAAGCTCGGCCTCCGGAATCCCGACCCCGACTTCCACCGGCGGGCCTTCGAGAAGATCCTCGAAGGGGCCGAACGCGCCGCGAGTATCACCGGTGGCGTTCTCGGGCTGGCCCGACCGCGGGCGGATCAGCGGTCGGCGACCGACCTGGCGCGCCTGGTGGAGGAAGTCCTCCTCTTGACCACCAAAGACCTGACCAAGCACCGGGTCCACGTCGACTTCCAGGCCGAAGGCCGCCCCCATGCCCGGGTCAGCCCGGCGCAGATCCAGCAGGTCCTCTTGAACCTCGTCATCAACGCCCGCCAGGCGATGCCCGACGGCGGGACCGTCCGGATCAGGGTCGGGACCGACGCCTCGGGGCGACTGGCTGAGCTGAGCGTCGGCGACACCGGTCGAGGGATCGCCCCGGCCGACCTCCGGCGCATCTTCGAGCCCTTCTTCACCACCAAGTCCGGCCCCGACGAGACCGGCCTCGGCGGCACGGGGCTGGGCCTGTCGGTCTGCCGCGAGATCGTCGAAAAGCACCGAGGGCGCCTTCGGGCCGAAAGCCGGGTTGGCCGGGGGACCACCTTCACCCTCCGCCTCCCCACCTGCCAGACCCCCACCCAGCAGCAAGGCGCCGCCTGAGTGTGCTGTCGGAGGTGAGAAAAAGGCACATCGCACCGGTGAATCAATAATCGATGCTCTTGAGTCATCCGTGAGTTGACACTGACCCCGCGCTCGGTTAAAGAGATATTGCCTTTCTGTCCCGCATTTCTTTTTTGAACCCGTTTCCGTTTTCCTGGTCACCAATCCTCGCGGAGCGGCTTTGCCGTGCCATGGAGGTCGACGCTCGGATTGAGCGTCACCTTCTCTCTCGGATTGGCGACGAAATCGCGTCTGGTTACTCAACCGGACTTGATCGTTCGTGTTTCGAAACCACACTTCGTTCCTCATTTCACTAATCCGGACCTTGTCCGCAGGAACCGACTGATGCGCATCGCCCGTTGCTTGGCTGGTTTTTGCGTGGTCTCGCTGGTGTTGACGGTCCTGTTGAGTGCTCCCGGGTGCGATTCGGGACCAGCCAAGGGGACTGGACCCACGATGCAAGATTCCCCGCCCCCGGGTCCCGGTCAGATGTCGTCGGGCGACTTCAACAAGAAGAAGAAGTGAGTCGGCGACGTGAAATTCAGCTTCTCGCCGACGCGACGATCGTTGGTTTGCAAGTCCTTTTTTAGTGATTCTGCATCCTTGTCCTCTTTCTTCGGAGCAGCTTCATGAATGTCAAGGTCCGGCGTGGTTTCACGCTCATTGAACTGTTGGTGGTGATCGCCATCATCGCCGTCCTGATCGCCTTGTTACTCCCCGCCGTGCAAGCCGCCCGCGAAGCGGCCCGCCGGAGCCAGTGCGTCAACAACCTCAAGCAGCTTGGGCTGGGGATGCACAACTATCATTCCACGAACGACGTGTTCCCGATGGGCGGGTCGAAGAACGCCTACAACGGCCCGGGCGATTACAACCCCTGGACCGGCTGGAGCGCCCACGCCTTGATGCTCCCGTACCTGGAGCAAGGCCCGCTCTACGCCGCGGCCAACTTCGCTTGGACCCCCGAGAACGGCGACGGCCAGTCGAACCCGCTCAACAGCACGGTCAACCGGACCACGGTCAACATTTTCCTCTGCCCATCGGACCCCAACGCCGGCAAGTGGTGCAACAATAGCTACCACGGCAGTTACGGCACTTCGACCGGCAACTGCTATGCCGTCGAACCCGCCTACAGCCCTACCCACGCGGGTGGCAATGGGATGTTCGGCTTGTGGGCCGCCTGGGGCCTCCGCGACGCGACCGACGGCAGTTCCAACACCATCGCCTTCGCCGAAGCGTTGCAGGGGGATGGGCGTGGGACTGGTCGGGGTAATGCCCCTCAAGCCAGTCACTCGCGGGCAAACGGGGTCATGGGTGCCGGCGGGGGCGATCCCGACCTTTACGACGGGAGCGGGGCCAATTACACCTCCCAAATCCTCCCCGCCCTGCAATCTTGCCTCTCGCAGTGGAACAATCCGACCAGCACCAAGATCGTCGACTACCGCGGCTGGCGCTGGACGGTCGGGATCTCGGGCTTCACGATGTTGAACACCCTGCAAACCCCGAACGACTCGCAGTTCCCCTTCAACGCCTGCCGGCTCGGGTGCGGCCCCGGCTGCAACATGGACAATGCGACCTCGTACCCGGCCACCAGCAGCCACCCGGGCGGCGTCAACGTCCTGATGGCCGACGGTTCGGTCAAATTCATCAAGAACACGATCGCCCGGACCACCTGGTGGGCCTTGGGCACCCGGGCCAACAACGAGGTGGTCAGCGCCGATAGCTACTGATCTCCGACCACGGACCCGCAGCGGCGGATCGCCCGGCGCGAACTCAACCTGGTTCGTGCCTGGCCCTCCGCTCGCTCAAGCTTAGGAGCTTTCCCCGCGATCGCTGCGGGGAAAGCTCCTTTTTGTTGGATCTCCGGCTCCCATCCTGATGCGGCTGCCAGAAATTTATTACACATTTCAGGATTGGCGGATTGCAAAGAAAAGTCCAATCCCGCCAACCCTTTGCAGTTGGCAATCCTGCGATCTGCCATGCGGAAGCTTCCTGGGAAGCGTATGATCCTAAGAATGAAGTAAGCTCTGGCATACATTGATACGCAACCCAGGAAGTCAGGAACTGCTTTCAATTCGCAATGCCAGAACCTCTGGGAAAGCATCCGCCAGGGGTTGGTCAGCGATCATCGGCGGCCGATCAACTAACGAGAAGACCACGCCATGCCCGCCCGCGACCGACGCATGGCATGTCGGCCGCGATCCGCGGGATGGGTGGTCGGTTCACGATGCGTCGGGGTTCGGTCGAGGAACCGGAGACTTACCGTTTCTTGGCGAGTTTGACCGGCGGGGCCGCTTGCTCGGCTTCGACCAACGACCGGGTGCCGTCGAGCTTCCACTGGCCGTCTTGCTTAGTCATCTGCAAGTTGAAGTTGGTTTTCACCGTGTCGGTCGTGATGCTGATGGCCAGGCTGAGCGAGGAATCACGTTCGGGGTTGCCGTTGAGGAGCGCCGCCCGAACGGCATCACTGGCCACCGAACTCGTCCCCTTCTCGGCGATCGGGCCGTGGACCCGGTCGTACCACTGGCCGGCGGCCTCGGCGGTATCGGTGGTGGCCAGTGCGACGACCTTGGACCGGTCGCTGCTCAGCAAGGCCCGGCCCACGACTTCGGCCTGATCTTGGTAGGCGACTCCCGACGACAGGCTGGGGAACAGCATCCAGCCGGCCAGGAGGACGACCGCGGCGGGCACGCCGTACTTGGCGGGCTTGGGAAAGTCCCGCCAGGTCTGCGCGAAGTCGATCTCGACGGCGGGGGCCGACGCGCGGCGCTTCTTCCCCTTGGGAGAGTTCGGGTCCCCCGGTTCGCCCAGGACCATCCGCCCCCCAGCATCCATGTGGAAGGCCGAGTGGCACCCCTTGCAGACCAACCGAGCATTCAAACGGTCCGGCGGAACGTTGCCGGTCCGTCCACACTGCGGACACTGGATCGGGATCATGGCAAAGTCGTCCTTTGATGGAGACGAAATGCGGGACAGGCCGCTGGTCGAATTGAATGGCAAATAGTCGACCTGATGGGAATCAGCCAAAACTCGAGAACCCGGCAGAACGCCGAGAACTTGTCGGAATTTTGGGCACGATTAAAGGTCGACCTGGATTCTCCCACTTCTTTCGGCGATTGCCAAGAGAAAACCCAAATGTTTTTGGCACCCATCAATTGTTGAGCCGCGTCCCACGGGGTCACGCCGGGAGATCGAGCCGAGTGCCTACAATCGATCTGGTCGTGAACCGCACGACCCGGCCCACCAACCGACTCGCCCCCGAAGGACCCGAACCGTGCCCACCGCCTCGCTCGACCCAACCCTGGACGACCGGATTCAACTCACCCGGCGCCCCGCCACCGGTCGCCCGGTGATGCGCCAGCGTTGGGAGCACCTCCTCTTCCTGCATTGGGAGGTGGCCGCCGGGGCGATCGCGCGGTTGTTGCCGCCGGGACTGGAGGTGGACCTGTTTGACGGCCGGGCCTACGTCGGTCTGGTGCCGTTCACGATGGCGGGGGTCCGACCCGCGGGGTTGCCGAGCGTCCGGGGCCTGTCCGACTTTCATGAAACTAACGTCCGAACCTACGTTCGGACGCCAAGCGGAGCGGCTGGAGTCTGGTTCTTCAGCTTGGACGCGGCGAACCTGGTGGCGAGCACGCTCGGTCGGTCGTGGTTTCGCCTGCCCTACTTCTACGCCCGGATGACCTTGAGCGCGCGGGAGGGTCCCGACGGGGGCTGGTCGCTCGGCTACACCTCCAGGCGGGTCTACCCGAGAGTCCCGCCCGCTTCGACCCGCGTCGAGGCCGAAGTTGACGGTCCGATCACGCCCGCCGTCCCCGGCTCGCTCGAATTTTTCCTGGCCGAGCGTTACCTGCTTTATACGATGGGACGGCAGCCGAGGCGAACGGGCTTAAGCGTCCCCGACGGTCCCCGCCTGTTGCGTGGGCGGGTCTACCACACCCCTTACCCGCTCCGGTCGGCCCGAATCACCGCCCTCGACGAGTCCGCCGTGGCTGCCGCCGACATTGTTCGTCCCACCACCCCGCCCATCGCCCACTACGCCCGACGAGTTGAGGTCGAGGTGTTCGGCCTCGAACCGGTCGCATGAGGAAACCCCCGGCTGATCGAGACAAGGATTCCTCGACGCTCCGGGGGTTTCGTTGATTGCGGTCAGGCCAGATCACTTCGATCAAGCGAAGTCGATCGTCGCCGTCAATCTCCCCCTCACCAGCGTGTACGAAGCGGCGACCGTACCGGTCCCAGTGGCATGGGCGTAGGTCTTGGTCCCGCCGATGACGTTGTAAGTGGCCGAGCCATTGCTGCCGGCACCGATGATCGGCGAGGTCGTGGCGAGGTAAAGGTTTCCCCTCCGCGTCGCCAAGGTGACGGTCGTCGGCGGGTTGTTCAGGTTGATTTTGTTGATCCGGAAAGAAGTGCTCCCCACCGGGGCAAGGTTGCCCGACCCACCGATCGAGGCCGACGTCCCGCGGACAGTGCCGGTCCCGTGGAGGGTCCCTTGGAGGTGGAGGTCGACAGTGGGGACGGGAGCCACAACGACCGGCGCCCTCCTGGCCAGCGCGTGGAGGTCGGGCGTCATCGTGGACAACAGCATCATCGACTCAAGCGACTGAACAACCGGGCGGATGCGCGTGGACTTCTTCATTGGGATTAATCCTTCGAGGCTCAAGGGAGAGGGTGGGTCTTCAATGATGGCTCGCGGTTGGCGACCCAATCGGACCGCCAGAAAACAAACCGCCGCGATGTTCGGGTACGACAGTATTACATCCGTGGAGCGGTTAGAAAAGACCCCAGTGGTAAATTAGGCAGTTAAAATACGATAAAAACGATCGGGGAACTTACGGCGTCACGATGCGACCGGGCGGTTGCCTCGGCACGATCGCTGGGCAATCTGGTCGACCGGCATCAATCTCAGCGGTTCCCCAGGCGCCGGTTCCACCACTGGCGGATGGGTCCTTGTCCCGAGATGTCGTCGTCACCTCGATCCGCTCCCTTCCGGCCATCGTCCGGAGTCTTCTCGTCGGTTCCACCCGAGGCTTCGTCGCCTTGTTTGACCGACGGGTTGACGAAGTTGAGGTGGAGCAAGAACGTGAACTGGTCACGCGACTCGAAGTGGTAGTACCCGCCCCCAACCTGGAAGAAGGCATGTTGCCCCGCTTCCCAGGTGACGAACGGGAACGAGAAGTATTCGCTCGCTCGCCCCGACTGGAAGAACAGGTCGTTTTCGATCCCGAGCGAGACCGACTCGGTCAGCTTGTAGAACAGGTCCAGGTTGAACGTCGGCCGCCAGGCCCCGTAAACCCGGTCGTCGGGTGAGGTCCGGGTCGGTGCCGGGGTCGCCAACAAGGGACTAGACCGCGCCGCCGCCCCCGAGGCGGGGAACTGAAACCCGCCGATCAAGACCCGGTTGGCTCCCAAGAAGGTCAGCGTGCTGAACCGCGACTCCTTGCTCGGCTTCCAGCCGTACTGGTAGACCGCCGAGCCGCCGACAAACCCGCTCCGGAGGTAGATGTCGGGGGAAACCTGGATTCCTCGGACCGACCGCCCCGCCCGGCCGACGCCGAGAGTCCGCTGGTAGAACGGCGTCAGGATCTCCAGGTTCCCGTTGAAGTACGCCAAGTCGAGCTCGGCGCTGTTCCAGTCGGCGAAGGTATATTCGTATTCGAGGACCTGAAGTGTCGGGGCGTTCGCGGTGCTCGGGTTGAGCAGGTAATTGAACTCGTTGCTATATCGCCGCGCTCCGAGCGGTCGGGTCAGGTCGAAAAAGACCGGCTCGCCGATCTCCGGAACCTCGGGCCGCTCCCGCTCGGGCCGCCTGCTGTCCGTCTCCCCCGCGAACACCCGGTCGATGATCCTTTGGAACCGCGCCGGGTCGATCAGGTCGAAAAACGGGTCGAGCGGGCCGTCTTTCTCCTTTTCTTGCTTTTCCTGCTCCCGGTCCGCTCCTTGCTGGGGGCGAGCTTTTTCCCGGGGGCGCTCGCGGCGGAACTGGGCGGGGTCGGGCCAACCTTCCGGGCGTCTCGGCGGCGGGTCGTCCGCCCGGACCAGTCCGACCAGGGCCGCCACCAATGCCAGCCCCGGCAAGACCAGGCGAGGTCGAGCGAACCAGGCGGACGCTGAGTTCGGCGGCATCCTGGCCTCGTGTGGTGGCACGACTTCCCGAGGTCAAATGGTCCTCGGCGTGGCAATGGTATCGGTTCGAGGAGTCACGACTAATCAATAGCCGCTCCGCCGCGAGACGATTTGCGGCAGGCGAGCGGCGACCCGATCAAAGCAGGTCCTTGATCCGGTCCAGCTCCCCCTGGATGTTCCGAAGGGCGACGACCTGGCGGTCGGGCTCGACGATGCAGGCCCCCAGACTCCCGTAGTGCTCTTCGAGGCATTCCAGGAGGAGGGCCTTCACCCCGGCCTCGTCGGGGGTGGCCCGGAGCGTGCTCGCGGCGTAGGTCCGTTCGAGCTGCGACTCCTTGTCGGCGAACCACTGGCGGAGGCGAGACTCGGTCCACTCCCCCCGACGGATCGCCTTGAGGAGTTCGCGGTCGCGCTGGAGGTCGTCGTCCTGCTCGACCAGGATCTGCTCGACCTCGCCGATCAGCCGGACGACGTGGTAGGCGAACTTGGTGTCATAACCGTGCGCCGCCACGAGGTCGGCCCGGACCCCGACCGGCTCTTTGATCGCGATCCTGTGAAGCTGCGAGTAAGCATACCCCTTGAACTTGGCCCAAGCCCCTTTGTGCAGGAACCGGCGGCGGTTGTCGCGGACGAGGTTGCCGATCCGGGTCGAATGGAGGACGCACTCGGTCGTCGTAAATAGCGAGTCGAGGACGTTCGGGTTGTTCTCCAGCGCCAAGGCGAAGAACTTGACGATCCCGAAGATCGTCAGGTCGTAGGACCGCCCTTTGCCCCCCAGGGCGTCGCCGTCGATGAGGTGGTGCTCCTGATACACCTCGAACCGCTTGCTCGGCTTGCCGAACCCGGGAATCTCCCCCCGGAGGTGGGGGAACACCTCGTCGCGTGGGGGAATCACCCAGCCGTAGACGTCCATGTCGCTGGTATCCGACGAGACCCCGTAGGCGACGCTCCCCATGATCGTCTCGAACTGGACGTTGCTCGGCAACCACCGAGGCGGCCGCGCCAACCCTCGATCCACCAGCCTGGCAACCGTGCTCGCCATTCGACCTACCTTTCATCCCCGGTCGTCCCGATCGGATTGGCCCGACTCTACGGCAAACCTGGACCCGATTCCACGACAAATCCGCCCGGATCAGGGTTCGCGCTCGCCATACGCTTCTTTTCGCAGGCCTTCCGCAAGATTACGCTGGCATCAAGCTTCTAGTGGATTAAGACAAGACAATAATCTAGACTGAATCGATCAAGATTATCTTGACTAACCTGATCGAGAACAATAACATTCCGGCAAGTTCAAATTAGCTTTCGTTTCGGGTTGGACCGATCTCCTGGACGTTGGACCGACGGACCGCCCCTTTCTTCTGGAGTTGCGTGATGCGAGCACGAGACAGAATCCGCCCGCGGTGGACCGGGTTCACGCTGATCGAGTTATTGGTGGTCATCGCGATCATCGCGGTGCTGATCGCGTTGTTGCTGCCGGCGGTGCAAGCGGCCCGCGAGGCAGCCCGGCGGAGCCAATGCGTCAACAACTTGAAGCAGATCGGCCTGGCCATGCACAACTACGAGAGCAGCGTGGGCTCGTTCCCGCCGGCTTGCAAGTACTACAACACGACCAACAACCAGGTCCAGTTCGGTGACACCGGCTTTAGCACGCTTGCCCGGCTCTTGCAGTACCTCGAAGGCAACACGACTTATAACGCGATCAACTTCAACTACGAATACAACGACCTCTCGGGCGGCAACCTGACAGGGTGCTCGGCGGTGGTCAACACCTTCCTTTGCCCCTCCGCCGTCCGACAGGGGAGCGGGCGCGACAGCGTGAACACGACCAACTCGCCCGAGGAAACTAATATCGATATCGGTTACGGCTACTTTGACTACGCCCCGACGATCTACACCGACATCAATGTCGTCAATGGCGTACCGACCACGGGCGGGCCGGGGTTCACCCAGGCGGTCCCCTTCCGGAACCGGAACACGTCGGCGAACGGCCTGCTCAAGAACGGCAAGACGAACATCGCCGAGATCACCGACGGGACGAGCAACACGATCGCCCTGATCGAGTGCGCCGGACGCGATGAGCGATACCTCAGCCAGTATGCCGACGGCTATGCGGTCGACACGAGCAACGTCGGCTACCCTTATTATGCTCGGGGATCAGGCGTACCCAAAGGCCAGCACCGGTTCTGGCGCTGGGCCGATCCAGGTAACGCCTTCGGCGTGTCGGGGCAGCCGAACAACCCCGCCCCGGTGGCGCAATTCGTCCGCGAGAGCAGCGCCTGGCCGACCACTAGCCCGACTCAGGGGGGCAACGGCGGCGCCAACGAGGAACCGTTCGCCTACCATCCCGGCGGCGTCAACGCCCTGATGGGGGACGGCTCGGTCCGGTTCATCAAGTCCACCATCAACCTCGCCGCCTTCCGAGGGGCCATCACCCTCAACGGCGGCGAGGTGATCTCCGCCGACCAGCTCTGAGCGACTGAGCTCGCTCATCCCCCGACGGAACGAACGCGCTGCTCCTTCTCTCCTCGGAGGGGGAAAAGAACGGCTTTTCTCGCTTTCGCCGTGCGATCAAACCCCGGGCGGCGGCAACGCTCCAGCCGGAGGCGGGAGCGCCTCGCCAGGGCGAGGAAGAGTCACGGTCGCGGGAGGTGGCCCGATCGAACTAGGTGGCGGGACCGAAGAATCAGCCGGTGGCGGGGAGTTATCCGCCTTCTTCGCGAATGTCATCGACTTGAGTCCCTCCGAGTTCGGGGCCAGCACCCCCAACTCGGTTTCGACTCGCCACCAACTCGGGATCAAGACCACGCCATCGATCACCTCGCCCGACGTGGTCACAACCTGCCCGCTTCTTTCCAGACCCATCTGCCCCCGGGTCAGCGTCGAGTTCATGCCTGGTCCATTGCCGAACCGGATCTCCTGAACCTTGTCGGGCTTGATCTCATAGACGCCAAACGAGCAACTGATCACGGCCGTCGTCAACCGCAAGGTCCCCGACGTGGTTTTGCCATCGGCGGCAACGATTTTGACCGGGCAGACTTGCGACGTCTCGCGGGAATCCGCCCCGGCATTTCCAAAGTTGTGAAAAGCCGATCCCCGCGGGGCCATCCCGGCACCAAACTGCCCGAAACTCGTCGGGGTAAGCCCAATCACCAACGCGATGGTGTGCAGACTGATCCAGCGACTCATGCTTCGCCCCCTTGCTCAATCGCCGCCGCCGAGCCAACCGACTCGACCTCGGGACCGATTGTCGAGGGAACGAAGGGCGAACGCAAGGCAGTGGATCTAAGCCGTCAACCGGCCGCGGCCACGACCTCGGCCACCACCCGCGAACCGATCACCTCGATCGCCCGGGGGAGGACCTCGACCACCCAGGGAGCCGGGGCGCCTGGGAGGACCATCCCGCCAGGGTCGCCGTCGAGTTGCACCGGGACGGCCGCCTCGGCCTGAATGGCGACCCGTCGGACCCGGCGGTGAATGATCCCCGGCCGGTCGAGGTGCAGCCCCCGGACCACCAGCCAGAGGTAATGCAGCGCCCGGAGCGGGCCGGGGTCGCGAAAGACGACCAGATCGAGCCAGCCGTCATCCGCCTGCGCGCTCGGGGCGAACGGCAGCCCAAGCGCGTACCGGGGGAGGTTGAACACGAACGCCGTCGTCCCGACCAGGATCTCGACGTCGCCATCGACCCCCTCGGCCTCCATCGTGAGTGCGGGGAAGCGGTACGCCAGGCTCGACCGGAGGACCGGCTCGACATAAGCCGCGCGGTGGGTCGGCCGGAGGACCCCTGTCCGACCGAGCCGGGCGGCATGGTGGCGGCCAACGACATCGGCATCGAACCCGAACCCAGCCATCAGGGCGAACCGCCGACCGTCGGCCACGCCCAGGTCCATCAACTCTCCATGTCCCCCGGCGATCCGCGCGGCGGCCCGCCGCGGGTTCCGGCTGAAGCCGAAGTGGCGGGCGAACAAGTTTTCAGTCCCCGCCGGGACCACCGCGATCGGCACGCTCGGGCACTCATTAATCAGCGCCGCGACCGTCCCATCCCCCCCAACAGCCGCCAGGCACCGGCACCCCGAGTCCCCTTCGGCCGCGGCCACCAACTCCCGCCGGTCCGCCAAGCTCCACGCCACCCGAGCCTCATAGCCAAGCCAACCCAACTCGACCGCCAGGCGCTCCACAGTCTCCCGCCCTTTGCCACGCCCCGACGCGGCGTTGGCGGCGATCCCCACCCACTCGCGATCCAATGTCGTGGACTCAACTCTCCAAGGCCGGGCCAGTTCGGGAGGCAAGTCAATCCCCGCGGATGATTTCACGATCAAGGGCGACTCCCCCACGGCAAAACCCGCCCAACTCAGGCCAGGCTACGTTCATCTTCTCTTCACCGAAGCGACACCAGATGATAACAACGTCGGTCGCTGTTGGTCAATCGCCCCAGTCGGAAGATTGTTGCAGAATAGCGACGTTGGTTGGTGATTGGCCACGGATAAATCACGGATTGAATTTTGAGAAGGGTGTCCTTAAGTTGATGCCACTGCGGGGATTTCCCAGAAATCCGCCAGTTCAAACCACCGATGTTCTCCGCTGGGCCTCGGAAAAACCGCCCCAACCGCCCCAAGATTGGCAAGAACCGCCGCTAGTCCCGGCCGATCCGTGCCCCATCGGTGTTCATCCATGGCTCAATCCCGAGGAATTCCCCGCGCACCGCGTCGGGTGGTCGACGGTGTTGCCCTCGACCAATCCGACGGGGTAAATTGATGTCCGCCATCGCCATTCGTCGCTGGTTTCTCCTTGGTGTTATCCTTCCGCGAGTCGAGCCGGTTTGCCGCCGGATCGCAGGACGTATCATGCTTGGACCCCGTTCCTCCCGGTTCCACCAAGCGGCCCTGCAAAGCGGCTTGATCGACGAAGCCGGGCTGGCCGCCTGCTGGGATCTGATCGCCCCCGAACGTCGGACCCCCGAGGCGATCGACCGCCGACTGGCCCGGCAGACGATCACCACCGGTCGGCTCACCCTCTGGCAAGCCCAGCAGCTCCTCGCCGGGCGGGTGTCGGGGTTCCAGATCGACAAGTACGTCCTCCTCAACCTCCTGGGGCGCGGGGGGATGGGGCGGGTCTTCCTCGCCAAGGATGTCCGGCTCAACCGGATGGTGGCGCTGAAGCTCCTCTCGCAGGAGCGGATGAACAACCCCCGGGCCATCGCCCGGTTCCGCCGCGAGGCCAAGGTCGGCGCCCAGCTCCAACACGAGAACCTCGTCCGGGTCTACGACGAGGGGGAGTCCGCCGGGGTCCTCTACCTGGTCATGGAGCACATCGACGGCAAGAACGTCGGCCAGTTGATCGGCGACCTCGGCAAGATCCCCTGGCCCAACGCCGCGCGACTCGCCCGCCAGGTGGCCCTGGGGCTGGAACACGCCCGACTCAAGGGGTTGATCCACCGCGACGTCAACCCGTGCAACATCCTCGTCACCCAGGACGGCACGGCCAAGCTGACCGACCTCGGCCTGGCGATCGACCTCAACGACCTCGACAACGTCACCCGCGACGGCGCGACCGTCGGGACGTTCGACTACGTCTCGCCCGAACAGGCCAAGAACTCGCGGTCGGTCGACACCCGCGCCGACCTGTATTCGCTGGGCTGCACCCTCTTCCACATGATCGCCGGCCG
>JAABUX010006798.1_pt1 | contig 13564 bp, 16 predicted proteins | sample 5561851 | NCBI WGS metagenome assembly JAABUX01 (sample SAMN10711883, study PRJNA513361) | rock metagenome | isolation source: Antarctica rocks | place: Antarctica: Victoria Land, Richard Nunatak red sandstone | collected 2016-01-03 | reverse complement strand
AGGCCCTCGGCCCGCAGGGCGATCTGATCATGTTCGCCAAGATCTACGACGTCGCGCCCGACAACTCGACCACGCTGGTGCACCGGCTCATCGCCCCGGTCCGCGTCGCTGACGTGACCAAGCCGCTGCACATCGAGCTGCCTGGCGTCGTGCACCGGTACGCCACCGGCCACAAGATCCGCCTCGTCCTCGCGGCGAGCGACGTGTCATATCAGAACAACCGGGTGCCGCAGGTCGTCAGCGTGCTCACCGATCGGGCCGCACCCGGCGTGCTCACCGTGCCGGTACTCGCCGGTCAGCGTGCGTTCGGGTCGCCGCAAGCCGTGACCGGCCCCGGCGTTGGGCAAGGCGGCGGCTCGAACGGATCCGGCAGTCAGGGTGGCCCCGGTCCGAGCCAGGCTCTCGCCAGTCCCAGTTCCGGTGCGCTTGCGGCGACCGGCGGAAATCCGCTGCTGCCGTTGGTTTCGGTGGTTGCGGTCGGGCTCGCTATAGGTGCCCGTCGCCTTATTCGGTCACGCAGCCGATAACCAAGGGCCGCGGGTGTGACGCTGGGCGGCGATGAGCACCGTCACCCCCGGCCGGAGCACCGCACCACCCACCGGGCGCGGCGGCGGCCCGATGGACGGGGCCAGTGTCCGCGTGTACCTGCTCGAACTTCTCTCCGCCGAGAGGTGTGCCGAGGCGGGGTAACCGAGATACGTGTTGAGGGCGAGCGTGCAGACCGGCGACGGGTCGAAGATCTGCGAGCCGCGCAAGGGGTGGGGCGAGTAAACTTCCTGGTGCTGTTGCACTTTGAGGATCTTGTCGATGAACCCTCGCCGCAGCCAGGAGCACCGGTGAGGATGAAGCGCGGCATTTTCCGTCGTTTCCTTTCTGTAAGATTTCGTATCCTTTGGCCGTTTCCTTTCTGTAAGAAGGCAAATGGCCTGTTTGCCGCTCCCCGCGGGCACGATCGCTCGTGCGGCTCGCAAATCGTCGAGCCTCGACATCGACGGGTGGAGAGCTGCTATGCGCACTGCTATGAGGCGGGCAACGCTGGGTCTTGCCGTTGCCGCCATCGCTGGGACAGGACTCGGGGCTGGTACCGCGTCGGCATCGACAACGCGTGACAACGGGCAAGCCGGAAGCCATGACGGCTCGGGTGGTCAGGACGGGTCCGGCGGCCAGGGTGGCGCCGGGGGAGTGTTCGCGGCATCGAACCAAACCAGCGGCAACAAAATCGTGGCCTTCCGCCGAGCCGCGGACGGCACGCTGACGAACGCCGGCAGCTACGACACGGGCGGAACCGGAGACGGCATGCCCGACAACTCGGTCAACTCGGTGATCCTCGGAACGGAGTCCCCGACCAACCATCTCGGCCACGAGCACCGGTTCCTGTTTGCGTCGAACCTGGGAAGCAACTCCATCTCGGTGTTCCGCTACAACGCGCCGGCGGGGCTGACGCGGGTCGGGATTGAGTCGCGCGGGATCAACCACCCGACCAGCATCGCCCTGCACGGCAACGTGCTCTACGTGCTCAATGCCCAGCGGACCAACTGCGATCCAGGTACGGGCGCCAACATCACCGGCTTTAGGGTGAGTGACGACGGTTCGCTCACCCCGATCCCGGGCTCCACCCAGTCCTTGAGCGGGTCAACGCCGTCCGGGTGTGCGCAGGTCGCGTTCAACCCGAAGGGTGATGTGCTGACCGTGACTGAGGTCGAAGCTAACGTGATCGACTCCTACACGGTCGACAGCGCCGGTGTGGCCCACGGGCCGATCGTGAACTCCAACCTTCCCAGCCAGGGTCCGTTCGGCACCACGTACACCAACCACAGCGTGCTGCTGGCGACAGAGAACTTCCAGGCCGGCCCAGGACTAGGCGGTCTCGCCTCTTATGCCGTGGGTGGCGGCGGGACGCTCACGCGAAGGAGTCCAACAGTGGGAAACGGACAGACGGACACCTGCTGGGTGGTGAACACCGAGAACGGTAAGTACGCGTACGTCACCAGCGCGTTCAGCGGATTCGTGTCGAGCTACAAGGTGGGCGACGACGGCTCTCTCGCGTTGCTTAACCCGACCGCCGGGGTCGTCGGTCCTGCCGGCAGCGTGGGCGGGCTCGACGAGACGCTTAGCGGAAACAGCCGCTACCTTTACGCGCGCAACGTGTTCCAGGGCTCAGTCACCGGGTTCCGGGTCGAGGACAACGGCAGCCTGACCAAGCTCCAGGACGCGTCCGACCCGATCCTGATGGCTGCGGGTGGGTCGGCAATCGGCATCGCCGGCCGCTAATCCGACTGCCCGAGAGGGTGCCAGCTGGACTGCACCTGGGAGCCGGCAACCCACGCCAGGGTTGCCGGCTCCCGATGTTGTTGGGCACGAGGTTCCGTCGCAGCGTGCCGTGTTGCCTGCTCAGCTCGCCGGCCGCCGGCAGATGCTGTAGAGCCAGTCCTCGTTGGCACCAGGCACCTGCTCGATGGAAACGGCCTGCCAGGCCGACGCGTCGATCAGCGCGCGCAATGCTGGCTCGCGCCAATAGGTGAAGTACCTGGGGCGCCCCAGTTTAGCCGTGCTCCACGCCGCTCCGCTGCCCTGCTTCACGGTGAACGCCAGCAGACCGCCGGGTAGGACCGCGCCGGCGCCCTTGGCCAGCACCTGGGTGAGCTCGGTGACCGAGAAGTGCAGAAAGACCGCACTTGCGTAGAGCAGGTCCCACCCGACGCCGAGGTCGTCGGTGAGAACGTTGAGAAGCTGCGCCGGGTGGCCGTCCGCCCGCATTCTGCTGACGAAGGCCTGCGTCGCGTCGGTCCGGCACACCCTCAGCCCCCTCGCCTCGAACAGCGCCGCGTCCCGGCCGGTGGCGCTGCCTACCTCCAGGACAGTGGCGGCCGCGGGCACCATCTCGACGAGCGCATCGATGAACGCCAGGACCGGCGCAGAGGGCGTCCCCAGTGTCTGCTCGGCGTAAAGGTCGGCCGCGGCCTCGTAGGCGGCGAGTGTCCGAGGATTTCTGGACAAGCGGTCCCTCGCTACTGGTGGTAAAGGCCCTCGTAGGCCTGCCGAGCGGTGTCGCCCTGCCGGGTGTCCTGCGCGATGGCGCATTGGCGGGTGGCTCGATCGACAGCGATGGTCGTCCACCCGCCGCCATCCTCGTCGCTGAGGTGGATGAGCAGGGTATGGGCGTCGTGCTCGACCCGAAGGCGGTGCCGCGGGTTCGCCTGCTCATGCAGTCCCCGCGCGGGTTTCCCCGGGGTAGCCGCATCAGCGATGAACGAGGTCCACCTGCTCCGCCCCGATGGGGGCTGAAGTGGCCCAGCCGCTGCTGGTTCTGACACCGGGGCCTCCTTGTGCTTGGCTCTGGAGCTCTGGGCAAGCCATCGTCGCGGCCGCGGCCGGTTGAACGCAATGCAGTTCGGCGCCCTCGCGAACTGGAAGGCTGAATGTCGTGGAGGAGCAGCGGCTGCTAGGAGGCAATGCGGGCGGGGCCGTTCTGGCCGGCGGAAGCGTGCGCCGGGCCACCGGGCCGTGGACACCCGCGATACACGCGTTGTTGCGTCACCTTGAATCGCGCGGGTTTGACGGGGCGCCCCGAGCGCTCGGCTTTGATGAACAGGGCCGAGAGGTGCTCAGCTTCCTGCCCGGGACGACGATCGGGCTAGCTCGTCCATGGCCGCGATGGGTGCACTCCGATGACGCGCTGGTCCAGGTTGGGGCCTGGCTGCGCCGCTACCACGACGTTGTCGCCGATTTCCTGCCACCGGCCGGGACACGATGGCGCATGTCCTCGGCTCCTTGGCGCCCCGGGGAGGTCGTCGGACACAACGATGCTGCCCCCTACAACGCCGTTTGGGCGCCCGCCGCCATCGGTGCCGGCGCCCTAGGCGCCGGCGGCCTCGGGCATGGTGTCGCCTCGGCTGCCAGTCTGGTTGGCTTCATCGATTGGGACTTCGCCGGGCCGTGCCCGCCGGTGCGCGACCTTGCGTTTGTGGCGTTCTCCTGGGTCCCGCTGCACGCCCGTGACATTGTGCTGGCCGAAGGCTTCACCCGCTTCGCGGACCGCCCGCAGCGGCTGAGGTTACTGTTGGACGCCTACGGCTACACCGGCACCGTCGATGAGCTGCTGGCGGCGGTCAGCGTGCGCATCAGCGACCACATCGAAGGCCTGCGGGCGTTAGCCACCGCTGGTGATCCGGTGTTTACCCGCCTGGTTGCCGATGGCGCCATCGACGGCCTGGACCGCGCACTGTCCCAACTACGCGAAGACGCCTCGGATTTTGGCATCACCGCCGGTTAGCCGCCTCGCGTCAGCTGGTTCCGTGCGCCAAACTTCGGGGCGCAGCGAAGGGGTCGCGGCCGGCGATCGTTCCGTGGCTGTCGACCAGCGCCAGGCGGGCGAACCACATCTCGGCCCCGTAGAACCCGTCACGGGCCAGTCGAATCGCCTGCCGATGCTCGGGATCGGCGTACAGCATCTCCATTGCCGCGCCCAGGTCGTCCCAACACGAGAACGTCCACAGGCCCTTGCCGCGGCGGTCGAACATGTTGCAGGAGGCGAGCAGCCCGGGCGTCTGGTGAGTCTTTTCCACGACTTGGTTGGTGCGGCGCAGGAAGTCGAGCACGTGTTTGTTGCCGTTGCCATAGGTGAGAGTCACGCCGCGCCGCCCGGCGCATCCGGCCCGGTCGGTCGCGGTGTCGGCGAACGGGTCAGTGCCGTCGATCGTCCCGTGCGAACCCAGTCGCTCCAGTCGCGCCCGCCACGCCTCCCGCAGCGACACGCCGAGCAACTCGCCTGCCGGCAACGGCAAGGCATCGTCCTGCCAGCACGCCAGCAGCATCAGCCGACGCGGATCGGGGCGCCCCCAGCCGTCGCGACGCCGCGCGGTCCAGCGCAACGTCGTGGGCCGGTTCTGCCACGGCCGGTGGACCTCGTCGCCTGCTCCCCCGAGCAGGACCCGGGCATACCGCAGTCCTGGCGCATCCACGGGCAGCGCGCGCAGCACCAACCGCCGGGTTTTGACGACATCGAGAGTCACGAACATCGGAGCCTCCCGCGATCTGTAACAATGTTATAGGTATGGGTATAACGGCGTTATAGGAGGCTGTCAAGGGTGAGCCCAAGGGGTGGCAACGCTGCCGTACGCGCCGCGCTCATCGGGGCCGCCGCGACGCTGCTCGCCGAAAGCGGACCGCGCGCCGTCACAACCCGGCGGGTTGCCAGTGAGGTTGGCACCTCGACGATGGCGGTCTACACCCATTTTTCCGGCATCGAGGCACTGCTCAGGGCGGTACGCGAAGAAGGCTTCATCCGGCTGGCTGCGCACCTTGCGGCGGTGCGGCGTACCCGGGATCCGGTCGCTGACCTCACCGCCAGCGGAAGCGCATATGTCAGCAACGGACTGCAGAACCCGCACCTATACCGGGCGATGTTTCTCACCCGGCAGGTGAATGAGGGCGACACCGAGGTCGGAGCCGACGTGTTCGCGACCCTGGTCGGCTTCGTGCAGCGCTGCCTCGACGCGGGCCGCTTCCCCTATGTCGAGGACGCGCAATCTGGCGCCTATCAATGCTGGATGCTCACCCACGCTTCGGTCGCGAGCTTGCTCGCCGGCATCCTCGACCCCACGACGACGGCCACTGTTTTGATTGCGCTCGCCGAGACTTGCTACGTCGGATTCGGCGATGACCGCGCGGCCGCGCGCGCCTCCATCAAATCCGGGATGCGCCGCCAACCGGTCGTGGCGGAGCGTTGAACGGCCGGACTGAGCCGAGTCGACGCGTCAGGTGCGCAGGCCGCCGTCGGAGTGCAGCAGCTGGCCGTTGATCCAGTCCCCCTCCGCCGAGCAGAGAAAGGAAACCAAGGCAGCGGTGTCGGCCGGCCGTCCGGCCCTGCCTCGCGGGTTGCCAGCGGTGATGGCATCCAACTGGGCGGCGCTCATCCACCCGGTGTCGACCGGCCCAGGGTTGACGATGTTGGCGGTGATCCGCAGGTGGGCGAGTTCGGTGGCCGCTGCGACAACGATGCGGTCCAACGCGCCCTTGCTGGCGCCATAAGGCAGGTTGCCGGCGGTGTGATCGCTGGTGAGCGCGACGATCCGGCCGGCCCCCGGCGCGCCGCGGTAACGGCGCGCGAACTCGGCGATGAGCAGCCAGGATGCGCGGGCGTTGACCGCGAAGTGCCGGTCGAAACTGTCGACGGTGGTGTCGAACAGGCCAGAGTCGACCGATTCGCAGTGGCACAGAACGAGCGCGGTGACCGGCGCTAACTGCGCCTCGACGGCGTCGAACAGCTGCGCCGGAGCTTCGATGTCGCTCAGGTCGGCGGCCAACGTCAGTGTCCGCGCGCCGGCCGCACGCATCGACGCGGCGATCCACTCCGGATCGCCGGGTTGGCTCCCCCAGGGCATCCGGTCGTCGTAGGGCAGCCAGTGGCAGGTCGCCACGTCCCAGCCGTCGTTCGCCAGCCGGGCCGCGATCGCGGCGCCGATGCCGATCCGCCGACCGACTCCGGTGATCAGGGCAGTCGGGCGCCCGGGTGCGGCGTTCACCGGACGACCGTGCCGCATCCGGCCGGCCGAGGCGAGCGCATTTCGCCCCGGACCGCCGCGTGCAGTACTGGCGAAGGGCGCGGCCGCTCCTGCGCTGGTACGCGCCGCCGCGTGACCCTCGTATCCACCGCCCTTGCAGTCACCCCCCGGCGTGGCGACAGGGCTAGCTCGCCGGTGCGAAGCCGCCGTCCCCCAGCAGGGGGACGCTCGCGCTCTGATCGAACTCCGCCGCGATCAGCACGTCGTCTTCGTAGCCCGCGGCCGCGAGTTCCCGACCGCTGGCGCAGTCCAGGAGTGCCACCCGGAGCCGGCCCGCGACCGCATTCCAGGCTGCGGTGGCCATCTGCGCCTCGGGCGAGAGATCGCGCCAGCCGCGAGTCTCAAGTGCGGCAAGGACGGCGCCGGCTCCCCAAAGGTCCTCAACCGCAGGGCGGAGGGAGCCGTCCGGCCAGCGTTCGCCGGCCGCGACGACCGCCACGGCCGGCCCGTCCGCGCCGTACCGGTTGCTGATCCAGTCCGCGACGGCGCCGGGGTTGCGTAGAGATGCGCCCAGGCAGGTTCCCGTTGACCGGCCCAGTTCGTGGGCGATGGTGGACCCGTTAGGTGAGGGCAGCACCAACCGCGCGGGCGGTTGCCCCTGCCGCAGGCTGACCGGCGACAAACTGATCTGGCCTGGCTTTGCTTGCGAGCGAGCGACGGCCAGCACGGCGTCGTGCTCACGCGCGTACTGCGCCGCGGTGGCGTCGTTCCAGCGATACGGCAAGACGTTGGTGCCGGCGTCGACCGCGACGGTCAACGTCGTGGTGAATGAAAGGACATCGACAACGACTGCCACGTCGGCATTATCCCCGAGGGCATGCGCCCCCTGCAGCGCCCAGTCGAACCGGACGCGGTGGTGCCCCTGGCGATGGGCGGGGCAAAACCCCGCCGTCAGCCGAGCACCCCGGAGATGGCGTGCGGGCTAATCTTCACCGGGCCGGGCGCAAGACCGGACCAGTCGGCCTGCCGGATTGCTGCCATCGCCGCCTTGCGGGTGGCGGTGTCGAGCCGGTCGATGAACAGCACGCCGTCCAGATGGTCTGTTTCGTGTTGGATGCATCGGGCGACGAGCGCGTTGCCCTCGACGCTGATCGGGTCGCCGTACTCGTTCTGCCCATGGGCAACAACCTTCATCCGGCGTCGGCAATCAAACGTGAGTCCCGGCAGGGACAGGCAGCCTTCCGGGCCGTCCTGCTCCTCGTCGTCGGGTTGGTGGACGGCGGGGTTCACGATGTGCCCCACGTCGTTGCCAACGTGATAGACGAAAACGCGAAGGCCGATGCCGAGTTGCGGAGCAGCCAAGCCGGCCCCGTCGGCCTGGGTGAGGGTGTCGTGCAGGTCCTTGACCAGCCGCCGCAGTTCACCGTCGAACACCCCAACCGCGCTTGACGGTGTATTGAGGACCGGGTCCCCGAACAGTCGGATCTGCCGCACAGCCACGGGCTCGACGGTAGTCGCCGCGCTCGAAAGCTGCGTGGTTGGGTGATCCGGCGAGTGGCTGCGCGCGGTGGGTCACTCGCCGACGGCGCCGTCGATCGCCTCTCGGAGCAGGTCGGCGTGGCCATTGTGCCGGGAGGTTTCCTCAATGAGGTGAGTCAGGATCCAGCGCAGGCTCCACTGGTGGCCCTCCCGAGCGGTGCCGACCGAAAGATCATCCATGCGGGCCGACGCAACAGCCTGCCGGCTGCGCTCACAAGCGTCAGCGTAGCGGGCCCTGAGCTCGTCGGGGTCGTCGTGCTCGGCGGTGTGAAACTCCCAATCCCGGTCCTCGTCCCACGGTGCACTGGCCCACGGCTCAAGTTCGGGCCGGCCCAGGAAGCGCACCTGGATCCAGTCGTCCTCGACCAGCGCTAGGTGCTTGAGCAGGCCGGCCAGGGTGAGCGCGGAGGTCGGCAGCCGCCTGGTCAGCTGCTCTTGGGTAAGCCCTTCCGCCTTACCGAGCATCGTCGCTCGCTGGTAGTCCAGGAACTGTCCGAGGGTGGTCCGCTCGTCGGCGGCGGGCTGGGGATCTTGGCGCTCCATCGCTCCACCCTGACATGCCGACGAACGGCAGCCACGAACAACTCCCGCGACGGGTGGGTCTCGCCGGGGGTAGACAACGGACATGCCAATGGTCGTGGAACAGATGCAATCCCGGCAGCGGCCGGATGACCAGTTGGCCTGCCTGTTCGCGGACGGCTGGCCGTCCTTCATCACGGCCGACCAGCAGGTCAAGACGTACATCGGTCCGGTCCGTGAACTGTTCGCCGATCTGGAGTTGGTGCTGCTGGATCACGACGACGTACCGGTGGCCGCCGGCTGGGCGGTGCCAATTGCCTGGACCGGTAGGCCGGCCGATCTCCCGGGTGGCTACACCGATTCGCTGGCCAGGGCGGTCGAGGGCCATCGGCGCGGGCAGGTTCCCGACACGCTGGTCGTGATGGCCGCGCAAATACATCCCGACCAGCGCGGCCGCGGTCTCGCCGGGGAGCTGCTGAACGCTCTTGGGCAGCTAACGGAACAGCGTGGCTGGATGCGGGTCATCGCACCAGTACGACCCACATTGAAGGCTCGCTACCCGCTCACGCCGATCGAGCGCTTCGCCGCCTGGATGCGGGCCGATGGCTCCCCGCTGGATCCGTGGGTCCGCACCCACTGGCAGCTCGGCGCCCAGATCATCGCTACGGCGCCGATCTCGCAAACGATGACCGGCACCATCGCTGAATGGGAGTCCTGGACGGGAATGGCATTCCCGGACAGCGGGGACTACGTCATCCCCGACGGCCTGAGCACCCTTCGAATCGACCGCGACGCCGACCTCGGCACATACATCGAGCCCAACATCTGGCTCCAGCACCGGTAACAAACCCGCTTTTGAAAAAGTTTTCGTCACCGCGGGTCCCTGGGACCTGCCGCGGGTATTCGCGTTCTCCTGGTTGGTCGGGCCCGACTGGGCCGTACCGGGTCCAGATGCGGTCGGCAGCCGGGTCACGGTCACCTTCACCCGACCGATTCCGGTACCAGGGTCGTTCGCGTGCATGACCAGCTTGATGCCGACGGACCGGGCTGGGAGCGTCCGTGACGGGGTCGGGAGCGACGGGGGGTGGCCGGCGGGGCTACGCCAGTTCGCCGCGCTCCTGTGAGCCGGCGCCGGCGCCGGCGGCCGGTGAGCTCGTTCGCCGGTCCATCTCACCTCGCAGCGACTACGGTGTAGTCGTGGTGAAGAGAGCTGCGACGCCGGTCAGGTTCGACGCGGGCGTTGCCGACCGGCTCGCTGGTTTCGTCGGCACGCGCCCGGGCCTGTCGTTGTCGGCGGCGGCGAACCGGCTCGTCGACGAGGGACTGCGGATGACCGACCACCCCGGGGTGATGTTCCGCGACGGGCCCACCGGACGACGGGCGGCCCTCGTCGGCGGTCCCGACATCTGGGAGATCATCCGTGCGGTCAAGTCCGCGCGTGCGGCCGAGCCGAGACTCGGCGAGGACAAGTTGCTCTCTGTGGTCGCTAGTAACGCCGGCACGACCTTGCGGCTGCTACGCACCGCATTGCGGTATTGGGCCGCTCACCCCACCGAGGTTGAGCAAGAAATCACCGCTGCGGACACGGCGGAACGGGCGGCGGAGCGATCGTGGCGAAGAGAGCAGGGTTTACTGGGTCGCCGCCCCGGGTGAGTCACCCACTGTTGTTGGACGAGATGTTCAGCGCCGCAATCGCCGAGCAGCTGCGCGCACGCGGTCACGATGTGCTGGCCGTGGTTGCCGATCGCGACCTCATTGGGCTGCCGGACGAGTACATCCTCGCGGCGGCTGCCGCGAGCGGGCGAGCTGTGGTCACTGCCAACATCAAGGACTTCGTCGCTCTCGACCATCAGTACCAGGCTGCCAGTCGAACCCACGGCGGCATCGTCCTCGTGTCAGTCAAGACGTTCCGCCAGGACCGACCGTTCGTCGGAGCCGTCATCGCTGCGCTTGACCGGCTGCTCACCGAAGGCGACTTCGATCTGACGTCGTGCTCTTCCTTCAGCGCTGATGAGCGACTGAGCGTCGATGTCGACTTCTACGCTGTTGCAGCGTTGACGGACTACGTTGCCGCCGTGCCTGCTCTCGACGGCTGGCCCGCTGCGCCGGTTCTTGCCACGGGCCGCCTGCGGCTGGAGCCATTGCGCGTCGAGCACGCTGAACAGCTCGCGTCCCTTTTTGACGATCAGGGGCTGCACACCTTCATCGGCGGCCACCCCGCCACGGTGGACGAGTTGCGCGCCACGTACGCCCGGCAGGTGGTCGGCCACTCCCCGGACGGCGGTGAACGCTGGCTGAACTGGATCATGCGCCATCACCCGAGTGGCGCCGCGGTCGGGACGGTGCAGGCCACTGTCCGAACGCAGGACGGCGGGACTGCGGCGGAGCTCGCGTGGGTGGTGGCGCCTGCCTACCAACGACTCGGATACGGCCGCGAGGCTGCCACCGCCATCGCCGAATGGCTACGCCAGCACGGAGTCCAACAGATCATTGCTCACATCCATCCCGAGCATGATGCGTCCATGGCGATTGCCCGTGCACTCGGCCTCGCCCCCACGAGCGTGCGGGTCGACGGCGAGGTCCGGTGGGTGGGTTGAGCCGATCTACCGGGCGTCGCCGCTGAGCCGGGCGTGCAGGCGCATGTCGTGCCAGCCGTCGGCGTGGAGCGCCTCGCCACGCATGGTTCCTTCCAGGACAAAGCCAGCTTTCGCCGCTACGCGGCACGACGCGGCGTTGGCGCTCGAGTGGGTGAGTCTTACCCGATGCAGCCGTAGGCGCTCGAGGGCCCAGGAGGTTACGGCGTGCAGGGCGCGGGGCGCGACGCTGTTTCCTCGGGCGGCGGGCAGCACCCAGTAGGAAACCTCCGTTGCCCCATCACTGAAATTCATGTGGCCAAGGGAGATTTGCCCCACCAGCGCGTCATCGATGGTGAGCGCCCAGCCGGCGCCGGTTTCCTTCGCCCAACGACCGGTCCATGAACTTACCCAGGTCCGTGCCTCGCGCCCGGTCATCGACCGCACGTGCCACTGTTGAATGCTGGGCTCGCGATACGCGGCGACGACGGCTGGAGCGTCGCCTGGCGACCATGGGCGCAGCACCAGCTCGTCGACCTCAAAGATCGGCTGCGACAGGCGAGCGAGGCTGCCAGGCGACAACGCGGGGGCGACGAGTTTGGGCACGACACCATCATCCCGTGGGCCCGGGGCCCCGGCGGCGGCCCCGTCGACGGCGCCGCGTCGTAACGTGTCGTGCGTGAATGACGGATTACTGGCGATTGCTGCTGACAGCTCCCGGGTGGCTGAACTTGCCACGGACGAGAACACCGGCAAACGCGCCCCTTCCTGCCCCGAATGGACCGTGCGTGACCTTGTCACGCACCTCGGGTACGTCCAGCAGTTCTGGGCCGAGAACGTCCGCTTCGCGCAGCCGGACGCTCCCTGGCGCGGCGACATGGAGCCGCCCGAGCCGTCCGATCTGGCCGGGTGGATGCGCCGTCGCACCGAGAATCTCCTGGCGGCGCTGAGGGAAGCCGAGGCCGCCGCGCCGTGCTGGACGTGGTGGGGCGAGCCACGCACCGCGGGCGCCGTGGCTCGCCATCAGGTCCAGGAAGCGGCGGTGCATCGATGGGACGCCGAGTTGGCGACCGGAACGCCGGCGCCGCTCGCCGCCGACCTGGCCCACGACGGCGTCGGTGAGTTCCTCGAGGTCATGCTGCGCGACGCTGCGACTGGCTTGGCGGGCGAGGTGGTGCTGCGCAGCGTCGATACCAACGGGGACTGGCGAGTGGGGTCGCCAACCGCCGGCGGCTCGGCGAGGATCCACGGCACCGCGTCTGACCTGGTCCTGATGCTGTACGGCCGGCTTCCGGTCAGCGATCTGCGGACCGAGGGCGACTCAACTCTGGTTGATGCCCTGCAGTCCGCACTTGCCTCCAAATAGGGAAGTGAGTGCCGGCGGGTAGTGCTCGCCGGTCCTGACGGTAGGCGCGGCGATGGTCGATGGTGTGACACCTTTGCGCCGGGTGTCCCCCGCGGGTCTTTGCGGGCCGGTTGTTTCATGTCAGACCTAGTGGGTTGGGCCGTTCTCATAGTCGAGGCAGTATCAGCGTGGCGAGGGCCTTTTCTTCGGCGAGTTCCTGATCGGATCCGACGTTCGGGCAGCTCACGAGGAGTACGAAGCCGGCGCTGCCCTTGCGGACGGACAGCCCTAATCCGGACAGCGCCTGGTCGCCCACTCCATTGATCGGGCTCGGTGGTGGTGAGTCTGCGTGGACGGCGTCGTTGATCGAGTCCCACCTACCGACGGTCAGGTCGACGCTGGCGCCGGAGTAGTCGCTCGACCGGTAGGCGCATAAGATTCCCGCGTACTCGACCCCGGCGGTGAGCGGGTGGCCGACGGCGCGTTCAGCTTCGGCTTGGGTAAGCAGCGCGCACGGTTTGCTGCTGGCTGCCTTCTGTGCGCTGGTACTGCTTGCTGCTGCTGCGGTCGTCTCCGCTGGGGTCGATGTCACCGGTGTTGAGCTGGTGCCGGTCGGTGCGGAGGTCTTGCTGCTGCCGGAGCACGACGCCAACACCGCGCAGAGCAGCACCGCGCCACCGATCGTGAGGTGCTGTCTGAATGCGGGTCGTCGAGGGTGGCTGATTGTCATGCTGGGCACCTGAGGTCGGCTCGAGGGACGAGGCTGTTGACGGTTGGAGGGGGTGGGGATCGGTGCGCCGAGCGGGCGGGGTGCGTGGGGCGCATCATGAGCGAGGGTGGCGTTGGGTGGAGCACTGGCGGTCGCATGTGGTGGCCCGGCCTGCAGTGCCTCGTGGCCGCGGCTACCTGCCACCGCCCCGGACCAAGAGACCACCTGCTCAAGGAGGTCCGCACGCAGGGCGGTTCGGAGGCGTTCGAGGTCGTCGAGCAGGCGGTTCAGCGGCATCGAGCGGCGGTCGACGATCTGCCCATCATTAAGGCCGTCCACCTTGCTCGGCCGGCCGCCGCGCCGGGCCGGGAGCAGG
>JAABUX010006797.1_pt1 | contig 13564 bp, 18 predicted proteins | sample 5561851 | NCBI WGS metagenome assembly JAABUX01 (sample SAMN10711883, study PRJNA513361) | rock metagenome | isolation source: Antarctica rocks | place: Antarctica: Victoria Land, Richard Nunatak red sandstone | collected 2016-01-03 | reverse complement strand
TGAGATGCTGTTCCATGCCCCCGCCTCCATGATGCCTCGCAACACCATGATGGCCCGGGCAGGCCACGGGGCCAACCAGCCCCGTGGCTACTCACCCCGCCAAAACTTTGTCCCTAGACCCTAGACCCCATGTACAGCGCCATCGCGATGGCGTAGTACACCATCACCTGGGCCGGCAGGTCGCGCTCGCGCTCGCTCGCCTTGCCGGTCTCGGCCAGGACCTGCCGCACCCGGTCGGGTGGGAACGTCTTGGCGATCACGCCCAGGCTGATGTGGTCGCTGACACGAACGCCAGCCGGAAGGCTGGCAGGAACACCCACCATCGCTGTAAATCCCAGAATACCCGACCAGTGACATAGAGTACCTGAACGCCTAAATGAACGGTATTGGGCCTAGCTGGGGGGAACTGCTTTCATGGTCAGCGCATGAGCGCGGCACTGTTGTTCGATGGCGTGTCGGTCAGCTTCGGCAACTACACCGCCGTGGCCGATGCATCGCTGCGGGTCGAGGACGGCGAGTTCCTTTCTGTCGTCGGCCCGACCGGATGCGGCAAGAGCACGCTGCTCAACCTCGCGGCGGGCCTCCTCGCGCCGACCTCGGGGCGGGTGGAGGTGCAGGGCCAGCCGTTGCGCGGGATCAACCGCCGGGCCGGCTACCTGTTCCAGTCAGACAGCCTGATGCCGTGGCGCAGCGCACGGGACAATGTCGCGGCGGGACCGGAGTTCGCCGGGCAATCTCGGGCGGCGGCGCGGGCCGCGGCAGAGGCGTGGTTGGACCGCGTCGGCCTGCGCGGGCACGGCGCCAAGTACCCGCACCAGATGAGCGGCGGCATGCGCAAGCGGGCGCAGTTGGCGCAGACCCTGGTGCTGGACCCGCCGATCCTGCTGATGGACGAGCCGTTCAGCGCCCTGGACGTGCAGACCCGGCAGATGATGGAAAACGAGCTGCTGGCCTTATGGCAGGGCGCCACGCCGCGTAAATCCGTGCTGTTCATCACGCACGACCTGGAGGAGGCGATCAGCCTCAGCGACCGCGTGGTGGTGCTGTCCGCCGGCCCCGCCACCCGGCCCATCGCCGAGTTCCCCATCGACCTGCCGCGCCCGCGCGACGTTGCGGAAATCCGGCTGACCCCGCACTTCCAGCAGTTGCAGGAGCGCATCTGGGACGTGCTGCGCGACCAGGTGCTGCGCGCCTATCACGGGCGAGCAGCATGACCGGCATCGCGCATCCCGCCCGTCATAACCTCGCCCGTCAGTGCCCCACCCGTCATTGCGAGGAGCGCTTGCGACGCGGCAATCCAGGGCAGCAGGCGCAGTCCGTGCCGCCGCTAAATTGCCACGCCGAAGCCGGCCCACCATGACAGTTCATTCCGCAGCGCCCCTTGCCCTGGACCCGCGCCCGGCCGCGCCGCCGCGCCCCGCTCCACGCCGGGGCCGCGGCCTGATCACCGGCGGGCGCCTGGTCATCGGCCTGGTGCTGCTAGGCCTATGGCAGGTTGGCAGCACGACTGGCGTGCTGTCGCCGCTGTTCTTCGGCCGGCCCGAGCGCATCGCCGCCGTCATCTACGAGTGGTTCCGCACCGGCGAGATCTGGCCGCACCTCGCCGTCACCATCGCCGAAACCCTGATGGCCTTCGCCACCGGCACGATCGGCGGCGTGCTGGCGGGACTATGGCTGGGCCTCAGCCCCAGGACGCAGGCGGTGCTCGACCCTTACGTGAAGGCGATGAACGCCATGCCGCGGGTGATCCTCGCGCCGATCTTCAGCATGTGGTTCGGCCTCGGCATGGCGAGCAAGGTGGCGCTGGGCTTCACCCTCGTGTTCTTCATCGTCTTCTTCAACGTCCTGCAAGGCGTGCGGGAAGTATCGCCCACCGTGCTGAACGCCACCCGCATGCTGGGCGCTTCGCGGCGGCAACTGTTGCGGCACGTCTATCTGCCGGCGGCGCTAAGCTGGGTATTCAGCTCGTTGCACGTGTCGGTCGGCATGGCGTTCGTCGGCGCGGTGATCGCGGAGTACCTCGGCAGCGCCGCCGGGGTAGGCTACCTGATCCTGCAGGCGGAGGGCGTGTTCGACGTGGACACGGTGTTCGCGGGGATCGTCGTGCTGACCGGCTGCGCGCTGGTGCTGGACGCCGGGGTCAGCCTGGCCGAGAACCGTCTGCTGGTCTGGCAACCAAGGGCGGACAAGCCCCGCGACACATAAACCCCCGGGCACCTAATCCCAGCACACGCAACAGACGGAGGACGCACCATGCTGACACGCCGCGCCGCGCTCGGGGCCACCCTGGCGGCCTCCCTTCCCCTGCCCGCTATCGCGCAGTCCCGCATCAAGGTGCGCTTCGCCGGCGGCGGCATTGCGTTGTATGGCTACATGCCGTTCTTCGTCGCCATCGGGCAGAACCTGTTCGCCAAGCACGGCATCGATGCCGAGGTGGCGCAGTTCCCCGGCGGCGCCCGCGCCATGCAGGCCCTGCTGGGCGGGTCGTCAGACATGGTCTGCGGCTACTACGAGCATACCATCCAGATGGCCGCCAAGGGCGCCAAGCTGCAGTGCTTCGTCCTGCAGGCGCAGAACAGCGGCCTGGCGCTGGGCGTCCGCAAGGCGCTGGCCGGCGAGATCAAGACCGCCGCCGACCTGAAGGGCCGCAAGATCGGCGTCTCGGCACCGGGGTCGGCCACGCACCTGTTCGCGATGCAGTTGCTGGTGAAGGCCGGGCTGAAGCCGACCGACGCGGCCGCCATCGGGGTCGGCACCACGCAAACCGCCTTGTCGGCGTTCGAGCGCGGCGACATCGATGCGTTGAGCCTGTTCGACCCGATCATGAACGAGCTGGAGGGCAAGGACGAGGTCGTCATCCTGGCCGACGCCCGTGACAGCGCCGGCACCCGGGCGATCTTCGGCGGCCCCTACGCGTCGGGCTGCCTGTATGCCGACGCTGGGTGGATCCCCAAGAACGAACCCGCCGTCCGCGCCGCCACCGCCGCCATCCTGGAGGCCGTGGCGTTCCTGAAGACCGCCGAGCCGGACCAGGCCATCGGCGCCCTGCAGGCCGGCATGTGCAGCGTCGGCCGCGACGTATGCGACCGCGCCTTCACCCGCAACCGCGACGCCTTCATGCACGACGGCGTGGTGACGGCGGAGATGTCGCAAACCGTGCACCGCATGTTGGCGGGGTTCGACCCGGCGATTGCGGCGGCCAACATCGACTTGTCGCAGACGTTCACCAGCCGCTTTGTCAACGCCTGAGCAGACAAGGCCGGCGTAGCAACCGCATATACTGCCATGCGAACAAGCTCCTTCTATGCCGTCAGTGGATCAGCAACCCAGGGGTCCTATGAGGCCCTTTGATGCCAGCGGACGCGAGCTTGCCTCCAACGTTGCAATCGAGGTCACCACGCCGGGGTTTGATGCCGTGCCTGAGTCCCGTGGCGGCAGCATTGAAGGCGCCCGCCCGTCCGGGAACAGTGACTACAGTCATGCCTTGACGCTCCTACTGGAACGCTTGGCCCGCCGCAACATAGTCCTTACAAAAGTGCGGCTTGCCAGCGCTCAAACTGTCAAAATGAGTCCTGAAGAGCGCATCCTTCGGATGAGAACCCAATGATAGCCGTATTGGCCACCGACAGCTACGGTAGAACCAACAATCAAATCCGCACTAATAAAGAAACTTTATAGAATGAAGGTATTTTGGGTTCGATACTTTGTTGTGTTTCTAGGAAGCTTGCTGCTTGCTGAGTTTTATGCCAGATTAACGGAAAGCCTTGGGCTTGGTGTATTAGGAATCACTCTATTCCTGGCGCATGCGCTGGGTCTATTCATCTATTTTCTTTCAGTTTTCATAATAAGCATTTCTCAGCGTTCCTGGAGACGGTTTTTGCCTGCTTTAATTGCTCCTTTAGTATGCTTCGGCCTGATTAAAGCGCAGCACCGTTATGGTTTCACTCCCTACTACCTTCAATTCAGTTTGATGAGAGTGATTTACTTAGAGCAGGTGAGTCGAATGGACGGAGGAGATCAGGCTTTCTTCGCCTGGCTTTACGGGCAGACCAGGGGGATAGGTGTAACGCAGACATACACAGTTCTCATCTACGATGGGACAGACCAGATACTGCTCCCGCCGCAAAAACGCTCCATAGAATGGGTGGACAATGTTAAAGCTTTCGCCTCGAGGGAGAAGCTGCGCATCGCGCCTATCGTAGAACTTACGCAATTTTCGATGTCATCTCAGAATATAGAGATAAAGCAGTTTGCTCCTCACTTCTATCTAGTCACCCAGGTATATTAATAGATGGGATTTACCAACATGGCAAGCTCCGAGAGCCCGCTCCATAAATCTCGCGTCAATTGCTAGACCAGCATCATGGCGTTGGCGAGGACGAAGAGCCGAGGGCTGCGTCGTCGGTTACTTCGTGGACGACCGATGATTGCGCGTCGAGATACATCACTGCCCGCTACCCCTCTAGCCCCGCCCAGCGCCAGCACTCTCCTGCGCCGCCATAGCCACCTGCGCCTCCGCGATCAGCCGCCGCTCGTTCCGGTGAACAAAGCGGATGATGAACACCAGCGTCACCGCCGCCGCCACGCCCACCACAACACCAAACGGCCCCACCAGCCGATGCACCTGGCTACCCAGCAAGTACGGCGTGAACCCATACAAGCAGGTCCAAGCCACCCCCCCCAGCGCGTTCCACAACAGGAAGTGGTCCCACTGCATCCGGTTCGCCCCCGCCAGGAGGGCGGCGAACGTCCGCAGGAACACGATGAACCGCCCCAGGAACACCACCTTCCCCCCATGCCGCAGGAACAGGAACTGCCCCAGCCGCTGCCGGTCCAGCGTCAGCCCAATCCGCGGACCATACTGCGCCAAAACCGGCGGCCCCACCCGGCGCCCAATCACAAAGCCCAAGTTATCGCCCACAATGGCCCCAATCGCCGCAGCCACCACCACCCACCCAATGGAAAGGTTCCCCGTAGCCGCGGCATACAGCGCGGACGCAATCAGCAGGCTCTCCCCCGGCAGCGGCGCGCCCATGCTCTCCAGGCAGATCACCAACGACACCAGCCCATAGCCATACCGCATGATCAGGTCGTGGACGTCAGCGCCGAACATCACGCCGCCTCCCGCCACCGCCGCCACCCGCCAGCGCGCAGCCCGCAAGCCGGACAAGCGCCGCAGCCCCACCCCCACTCGTGCCGGTGCGTGCGGTCGCCGAGGTAGCAAGTGTGCGTCGCCTCGACCGTCAGCTCCAGGATGCCCAGCCGGTCGGCCATAGCCCAGGTGGCGGCCTTGTCCAGCCACATCAGCGGCGTCTCCAGCACGAACCGCCGCTGCATCCCCAGGTTCAGCGCAAGCTGCATCGCCTTCACGGTATCGTCCCGGCAGTCAGGGTAGCCGCTGAAATCGGTCTCGCACATGCCCCCGACAACGCGCGTCAGGCCCCGGCGGTACGCAAGCGCCGCCGCATAGGTCAAAAATAACAGGTTGCGCCCGGGCACGAAGGTATTGGGCAGCCCCTCCTCGGTCATGGCAATCGCGGCGTCCGAGGTCAGCGCCGTGTCCCCGAGCGCCGACAGCGAGGCCGACAGATCCACCAGGTGATCAGGACCAAGCCGCCCCCCCCAACCCATCGCCTGCAGCCTATCCCGCACAGGCCCGCGGCACGTCAGCTCGATCGCATGGCGCTGGCCGTAGGCAAACCCGACCGTCTCCACCCGGGCATACCGCTCCAGCGCCCATGCAAGGCACGCCGTGCTGTCCTGCCCGCCGCTGAACAGCACCAGTGCGCCGTGCTCCATCGATTTCCGCCTCTCCCCGCCCTATGTCGAGGCTTATGGACCCGGATTTCAGCGAAGACGAGATCACCCGCTACTCCCGCAATATCCTGCTGGCCGAGGTCGGCGGCACCGGCCAGGCCCGGCTCCGCGCGGCACGGGTGCTGATCATCGGCGCAGGCGGCCTGGGCAGCCCCTTGGCGCTCTATCTGACAGCGGCCGGCATAGGCACGCTGGGCCTGGTGGACGACGACCGTGTGGACCTATCCAACCTGCAACGCCAGATCGCGCACACGACCGACCGGGTAGGCATGGCAAAGGTCCAATCCGCCGCCGCCGCGTGCCGGGCCATCAACCCGGGCGTCGTCATCGAGGCGCACCAGATCCGCCTGACCGCCAGCAACGCGATGGAGCTAGTCAACGCCTACGACCTAGTATGCGACGGCAGCGACAACTTCCCGACCCGCTTCCTAGTCGCCGACGCCTGCGCCCTGGCCCGGCGCACCCTGGTCTCCGCCGCCGTGCTGCGCTTCGACGGCCAACTCTCCACTTTCAAGCCGCATCAGGGCGGCCCCTGCTACCGCTGCCTGCACCCGGCCCCGCCGCCCGACGGCATGGTCCCCACCTGCAGCGAGGCCGGCATCCTCGGCGCCGTCACCGGCGTCATGGGCAGCCTGCAGGCGGCGGAGGTGCTGAAGGAGGTGCTGGGCATCGGCGAGGGCCTGTCCGGCCGCCTGCTGGTCTGGGACGCCCTGGCCGCCCGCATCCGCACCATCCGTCTGCCGCGGGACCCGGCCTGCCCGCTCTGCGGACTCCACGCCACCATCCACGACCTATCGGCCCACCGTCAGCCGGAGCCGGCGCTTGCCGGATGAGCCGCCCCGCCAGCCGCCGCCCCGCCAACCATTGGGTATCCTGTTGATCTCCGGCGGGCATGAACGGGGCCATTACGCCTTCGTCGCCGCCGCCGCCGCCGCCGCCATCGGTCGTCCCGTAACCATCTTTGCCACCAACGAAGGCTGCCGGATGCTGGCATCCCAACTGCCGGACGACGCTCGGGACGTGCAGGTGCGCGCGGCCGGGGTCGCCGGGCTAGGCGAGCTGCGCGACGCGGCGGCAGAACTAGGGGTGCGGCTGATGGCGTGCGACGCCGGCCTACGCATGGTTGGCCTCCCGTCAGGCTGCCTGCTGGCGGGTGTGGAGGTGGCCGGCGTGCCCAGCTTCCTCGCGGCGGTTGCCGGGGGCCAAATCATCACGCTTTAGGTGATGCTTCCGCTTGACCCGCGGGGCTGGTTATTGGCAGGGATGGATCATGCCCGACCCCGCAGCCCGCATCGTCCTGGCCGCCTTGCTGCTCATGCCGGCGGCGGCCGGAGCGGAATTGGCAAAGCCTGCCGCCCCTCCCACTCACGCGGACGCCAGCCATCCCGACGCAACGCGCCCGCCTGCAACGCACCCGCCTGCAACGCACCCGCCTGCAACGCACCCAGCCGCCAGCCACCCAGATGCCAGCCACCCAGATGCCAGCCACCCAGATGCCAACCATCCAGACGCCACACGCCGCATCAGCACTCCCATCATCCGGCCACGCCCAGCCGCCCGGCACGCGGTCCCGGCCGCCAAGGCCCCGCCAGCGCCCGCCGTCACGCCGGCCCTGATCCCAGAGCAGCCCGCCGAACCCGGCAAGGGCGCCAACTCCGGCCTCCCGCTGCCCCGCTTCGCCGCCCTGCGCTCGGACGAGGTCAACCTCCGCAGCGGCCCCGGCACCCGCTACCCCATCGAGTGGGTGTACAAGCGCCGCGACCTCCCGGTGAAGATCGAGCGCGAATTCGAGATCTGGCGCCTCGTGCAGGATCAGGAGGGCGTGAAGGGCTGGGTCAACCAGGCGACCCTCGCCCCGCGCCGCACCGCCGCCGTCCTGGGCGCCGCGGGCACCGAGCAGGCATTGCGCCGCGACGCCCAGGACGGCGCCAGCCCCGTCGCCCGCCTCCAGCCCGGCGTCATCGTCCGCCTGCGGAGCTGCGAGGCCAAGTCCGACTGGTGCCAGGCGCAGGTAGGGGACTACCATGGCTGGATAAGGCGCACCGAGCTATGGGGCGTATCCCCGGACGAGGTGATCCAATGAGCGCCGCCCCCGCCTCCCTCCCCCCAGAAGGCCCGCCGCGCGCCCATCACGACATGGGCGGCGTGCCGAAGTTCCTGTGCGAACCCATCGACATCACGGCGCACACGCTGACCGACTTCGACCGCACCGTTGATGCCATTCGCGGCATCCTGGGCGCGAAGGGCGTGATGAGCGTCGATGAGCTGCGCCGCGGCATCGAGGCCATCCCAGAGGCCGACTACGCCCGCCTGTCCTATTACGAACGCTGGATCCGCTCGATCACCGACAACCTAATGGCCCGCGGCGTGGTGACGGAAGCCGAGCTGCGCGCGGCCCTGGACTGCACACCCCCCGACTGCACGCCATGACATTCGCGCCGGGCAGCCAGGTCCGCGTGCGCGACGACTGGCCGGAGCGGCGCGGCCCCTGCCATATCCGCACCCCGCACTACCTGCGCGGGCGCACCGGAACCGTCGTGCAGCATCTCGGCGACTTCCCCAACCCCGAGGACCTCGCCTTCGCCCGGCCCGCCGCACGGCTGCCGCTATACCACGTCGCCTTCACCCCGCAGGCGGTCTGGCCAGACGCCGGCGGGGCCGAGATCCTGGTCGAACTCTACGAACCCTGGCTGGAGGCGGCATGAGCACTATCCTGGACACCCCCGGCGACCGGCTGCTGCTGGCCGTCCGCGCCCTGTTGCAGGCCAAGGGCATCACCTCCCCCGACGAGATCGCGCAACGCATCGAGCAGACCGACCGCGCCAGCCCGGCCCAGGGTGCCCGCATGGTGGCCCGCGCCTGGACCGACCCGGAGTACCGCGCCCTGCTGCTGCGCGACGGCGCGCAGGCGGCGGAGGCGATGGGCGTGCCGATGCGCGGCCTGCCGCCGTTGGGAGTGCTGGAGAACACAGCGGAACTGCACAACCTCGTCGTTTGCACTCTATGCAGTTGCTACCCGCGCGGCGTGCTGGGCTACCCCCCATTCTGGTTCAAGTCGCCAGGCTACCGCGCACGGGCCATACGCGACCCGCGGAGCGTGATGGCGGAGTGGGGCACCACCATCCCCGAAAACGTCCGCATCCGCGTTGTGGACAGCACGGCCGACTACCGCTGGATGGTGCTGCCGCGCCGCCCGGCCGACACCGAGGGCTGGGACGAGACCCGGCTGGCCGCCCTGGTGCGCGAGGGCGACATGATCGGCGTCACGGTTCCCGCAGCCTAGCCATCGCAAGCGCCCCGGCCGTCAGCATCAGCAGCCCCAACGCCGCCCGCAACCCCACCTGATCCGCCGCCGCGCCGATCAGCGGCGGCCCCAGCAACAGCCCGGCATAGCCCATCGTCGCCACCGCCGCGACGCCCGTGCTCACTGCCGGCCCAGACCGCCCCGCCGCCGACAGCAGCACCGGCGCCATGTTCGCCACCCCCAGCCCAACCACCGCAAAGCCGGCCGCCGCCGCCAGCGGGAACGCCATCGCGACCGCAAATCCCGCCATCGCCAGCAACGCCCCGGCCCGCAGCACCGTGGCCGGGCCGAACCGCCGCACCAGCCCATCCCCGGTCAATCGCCCCAGCACCATGGCGGCCGAGAACCCCCCGAACCCCGCCGTCGCCATCGCAGGCGAAGCCCCAGCCACCCCACGCAGGAACACGCCGGACCAGTCGGCCACCGCCCCTTCCGTCATGAAGGCCAGCAGGCACAGCAGGCCCAGTCCCGCCACGGCCCGGCTGGGCCAGGCGAACCCGCCGGCTCGGCCTGCAGCAGCGCTGTCATCCAGCCCAAGCCGCCACGCCGCCCCGGCCAACACCGCCACTCCGACCGCCGCGAACGGCAGCGCGTCCGGCTGGCCCACATGCAGCAGCGCCGCCGTCGCCCCTGCGCCCACCAGGCCGCCCAGGCTCCAAGCGGCATGGAACGAGGACATGATGGCCCGCCCGCGCGCCTGCTCCACCCGGGCAGCATGGGCATTCATCAGCACGTCCAACGCGCCGCTGGTCGCGCCCACCGCGAACAGGCCGGGCAGCAGCATCCAATACGTGCGGGCCAACGCCGGCAGCAGCAGCGCTGCGGCGAACAGCAGCGCGCAGGGCGCCACCAGCCGCCCACGCCGCGCCCCAAGCCATCCCGCGAACGGCATCGCCGACATGGCCCCCACAGCCAGCATCAGCAACGCCGATCCCAGCGCCGTCGCCGTCAGCCCCAGCTCAGCCTTGACTCCAGCAATGCCGGCCGCCCACGCCCCAATCCCAAAGCCATTGGCAAGAAACACCAAGCTGGTGGCAAACCGTTGACGCCTGTCTTCCCCCTCTCCCTGCGGGAGAGGGCCGGGGTGAGGGAGGCCGCACGCACAGTCCTCAACCGGTTGCAAAGCGATGCTCGCCTCAGACGGGACAGCGCTCGCCCGCTCCCTCACCCCAACCCTCTCCCGAAGGGAGAGGAAGAACGCATCAGGCTGCCGCGTCCCACACCGGCGCCCAGCCCGGGTTCACCATGCGCTGCGTCTTCGGCAGCATCGAGATCGCCGCCCGGTCCGCGTCATCCAGTTCCAGCCGCAGGGCGTCCAGGTTGGCCTGCTGGCTCTCGGCGCGCATCGCCTTCGGAATGGCGGCGACGTTATGCTGGTCCAGCAGCCACTTCAGCGCCACCTGCGCCGGGGTCGCGCCGTGCTTCTGGGCGATGGCCCGCAATTCCTCGTTCCCCGACAGCTTGCCCTGCCCCAGCGGCGAGTAGGCGGCCACCGAAACATCCTTCGTCTCCGCATAACCCAGCACCGAGTTCTGCCCCAGCAGCACATGATACTCGATCTGGTTGCAGGCGATGGGTGCGCCGATCTCCTCGACCGCCCGGCGCAGGATAGCGACGGGGAAGTTGGACACCCCAATGGCCCGCGCCTTCCCCTGCTCCTTCACCCGCATCAGGTTGGCCAGCGCCGCCGGCAGGTCCATCCCAGCAGAGGGCCAGTGGATCAGGTACAGGTCCACGTAATCCATCCGCAGCTTGGCCAACGAACCGTCGATGCTGCGCTGCATGGCGTCGGCGCCCAGGTTCTCGTACCAAACCTTGGTCGTGACGTGCAGGTCGCCCCGGGGCACCCCGGCGTTCGCCACCGCCTCGCCCACCGCCTCCTCGTTGCCGTACATCTCCGCCGTATCGATATGGCGGTAGCCCAACCCAATGGCGCGCTGCACGGCATCCGTACAGTCCGCCCCCTTCATGCGCCAGGTGCCGAGACCGAGCTTCGGCATATGCATCCCTTGGACGGTAATGAGGTCCATCGACGGCTCCCTATCGCGGCGTGAAATCGACAAGCGCGGCGAAGCCCGTCTCGGTTCCCATCGCCAGGAACGCCCCGTCCGCGCTCCACCCCAGCGCGGACACCGGACCGTGGCCCGGCGGAGCGACGGGGATGATGCGCTCGCTGCTGATGTCGGCCAGGGCCACCAGCCCGTCGCTGAACCCGGCCGCCACCATGTCGTGCGTCGGATGGCAGGCGACCTGCGTGCATGTGACCCCGTCCCCGCCCGCCAGCTCCAACGGCGCCTTGCCCATCGGTCCGCCGCCGAAGAACGGCCACAGCACGACGCTCTCGGCGCCGGAACTCGCCAGCCACTTGCCATTGCGGCTGAACGACATGCTGGCGGTCTTAGTGGGATAGCCGCTCATCCGCATGTGCTGCCCGTCCGACAGCCGCCAGCCGTGCAGCGCGTTCTCCTGCATCGAGGTCACGACCGCCTCGGCGGCGGGATGCAGGATCACGCCGGTATGGCTGCCTTTCCACTCCATGATGCGTGGGCTGTCCGTCTTGGCGCCAACAAACCACAGGCTGCACCCGTTGTAGTGCGAAGCCGCAATGCGCTTGCCCTTGCCGTCGAACGCCAGGCCCGTCACGGTCGAGGGGTGCTGCAGCACCTTCAGCGCCGCGCCGGCCGGATCGAACAGGTGCGCCGCCTTGCCCACCGCGCACGCCAGCACGCCGCCCTTCGCGTCGGACCACGAGGCCACCTGCTCCACCCACTTCGAGCCGAACCGGGCGATGTCGGACACCTCTCCATCCCCCGTGACCCGGCGGAACCGCCCGTCATCGCCGCCCGTCACCCAGCCGCCCCGCACCCCGGCCGCCATGGACAGCACAGCCCCGTCATGCGCCTCCACCGTGGGCCACTCCGCCCCAGTGGCCGCCCCATTGGCAATCCGCACCGTGCCGTCCCCCAGCGCAAACGCCGCAATACCGCCCTGGTCGAACACGGCCCCGACGACGTATGCGCCCAACTCCTGCGTCTGTCCGCGGTCGTCCAGCAGGAAGCGGCGGTTCAGCGTCGCGCTCACGCTCCCGCCCCTACGCCGCCGCCTTCTCGGGCACCTGGCACGCCTCGAACCCGCGCCGCAGTTGCGGGCGGTTCAGGTTGCGGCCGATGAACACCAGCTTGGACCGCCGCTCCGCCCTTGCCGGCCAGGGCCCGATGAAGTCGCCGTCGGCGATCATGTGCACGGCCTGGAAGGCAAACCGGCGGTCCTCGCCGGGGTAGCCCAGGATGCCCTTGGTCCGCAGCAGGTCTTGGCCCTTCTCCTGCAGCAGCGTGCCCATCCAGGCGTTGAACCGCTCGGGGTCGATCGGCCGCGACACCTCGAAGCTCATGCTGTTCACGTCCTCGTTGTGGCTGTGCTCGGTGTCCTGCAGGAAGTCCGGCTCGCGCTCCAGCACCCGGTTGAGGTCGAACGCGCCCTGGTCCAGCACGTCCGCAATGGGCAGCGCCGCCCGGGTGGTGCGGTGGATGGCGGCGAAGCGGTTGATGGTGCGGATGCGCGCCTCGACCGCGTCCAGCTCCTCCGGCGTCACCAGATCGACCTTGTTCAGCACGATCACGTCCGCAAAGGCCACCTGCTCCTCGGCTTCGGCGCTGTCCTCCAGCCGCGCCAGCAGGTTCTTGGCGTCCACGACGGTGACGATGGCGTCCAGCCGGGTCTTCGCGCGCACGCTGTCATCCACAAAGAAGGTCTGCGCGACCGGGGCCGGGTTGGCGAGGCCGGTGGTCTCGATGATGATGCCGTCGAACTTGCCCCGGCGCTTCATCAGGCCGCCGACGATGCGGATCAGGTCGCCGCGCACGGTGCAGCAGATGCAGCCGTTGTTCATCTCGAACACCTCCTCGTCGGCGTCCACCACCAGGTCGTTGTCCACGCCCAGCTCGCCGAACTCATTGATGACGACGGCATACTTCTTGCCGTGGTTCTCGGAGAGGATGCGGTTGAGCAGGGTTGTCTTTCCAGCGCCGAGGTAGCCGGTCAGGACGGTGACGGGGATCAGGGTGTCGGACATGCGGGGACCTCGGAGCAGTTGGGCGTTAGTGCCGGATATAGGCGCTTGGCGGGGGGAACCCCAAGCCCGGGGTTGGCGGGGCCGCAGGTCGATGCTGACCCACGACACGGCGGCACCATTCGAAGCGGCGTCCATCGGGGTTGGTGCCGGCACCCTCACGCGCCCAGGTCAAGGCAGGCACACGAGCGGATCACAGACCACGCAAACCTATGTGGACGGCCCTGGAGAGGCAACGCCCTTTTGCATTAGGGCGTGTCGTCATTTGGTGGATTTCCCTATGAGCGAGGGCGTGATTCATAGCGTGTCAGCCATGATGAGGTTGACTGATGCGGCGTTACGGCCTTCGCGACGACCAGTGGGAGCGCATACGG
>JAABUX010006796.1_pt1 | contig 13567 bp, 9 predicted proteins | sample 5561851 | NCBI WGS metagenome assembly JAABUX01 (sample SAMN10711883, study PRJNA513361) | rock metagenome | isolation source: Antarctica rocks | place: Antarctica: Victoria Land, Richard Nunatak red sandstone | collected 2016-01-03 | reverse complement strand
CCGGGCCGCGTCCGTCTTTGCCGTCGTCAAAATAACCCTGAAGAGGGCATCGGCCCTGACTGAGGCGACGAGGGAAGCAGAGTTGAGTTGATCAAGCAGAGCGAATGTGCTGTTGGGGTCGGCGAGTGCGAGGCGTAGGGCGACCTCGAAGCGAGCTCGCTCGTGCGGGTTCAGGTAGGCGGTGACGAGACCAGGGTCAGCGGACTGCACATCGATGTCACACTTGTAGTCGGGCACCATTTGGAGTGTCTGGAGTGTCAGTTCCTTGAACAATACAGCTTTGTCGTCGCCTCGTGCTGCCAGGAGAGTAAAGAGGGTCCCAAAGCCAATTGCCCGTTCTGCGGGATCGGCGATCATTTCTAGCAATTGCTCGGCCAATCCAGTATCTCTTGCCGCGACACACTCGGCGAGGATGCGAAACGTGCGGGCCCACCTGTAGGGTGATCTGAAGAAGCGAGGAGATGGCAGAACCCAACGCACCGTATCGGCTGGCATCGTCGCTACTCGACTGTCTCGTTCGACTTTATAGACGTTCAACACGTTCACGAAGTACGTTATAGCCAACACTGCTTGAGATTGTGTAGTCCTTGCATCGGGTGTAGCCCTCTCGTCCTCACTACGTTGTTGCTCCCCAACGACATGGAAAAACCCAGGGATGGCCGCCTGGTCCTCATCACCATTGTAATCTATTGGGGACGTGACGATGTTTAGACACTCGTCGAGGAGGTCTTGTGCATGAGCGGGGTGTGTGTCAGCAACTGATAGGCCGATCAGGGCAAGTGCATCGGGTCGATTGTCTGCAGAAACCTCCGACGATCCCTCAATCCAGCGGGTGTAGGTGATCCAACGGGCAGCTTTCAGTGCGTGCTCGGTGTCCCAGGGAAGCAGCGACATGACCATCCCGGAGAGGGCCGAGTTGATCTGGTCTTGTTTGAGCGTCTCATGGGGGTCAAATGCAGCCTCGATCATGCTGAAGGCCTCGTCCACGAGCGATGTTGCCGTAACCCTATCGAACGGGACGAGCAGAGTCGCAAGCCTTGTGATCTCCTTTGCTGGTCCAAACCAGCCGAGTCTGCGTTCAAAGGCCAATAATCTATTGACGGCCTGCAAACACATGCGATACTCGCCCCAAGCAGCCCAAAGTTCTGCCGCGTGTAGAAGAACGTCACGTGATGAAAAATCGACGGGTGTGCGACTGACGTGTTCGAGCAGCACCTTCGCTATCAAGGGCTTGTATGTTCTGAGGACCTCGGCAACTGCAACGAGTTCGCTCAGTTCCCCCCTTGGTTGACTGAAGGCACTGTCTTCCATTGTGCCATCATCTGAGAGTGTTTCCGGTGTCACCTCATTAGCAGGAAGACCAACCATTGCCAGCAGATCGTTCAGAGAGGCAAGAGCGCGGGTCTGGTCGAGGGGAGCCCATACTACAGTGAGTCGAGCGAGCAGAGATGGGATAGCCTGGGACGTATCTCTTTTCATCTCCGCCTCAGCCTGCTCAAGCAGGCGCCTACGCTCGTACTTGTGGCCTCTCGTACCGGGTGCTCGTTGTGCTGCCTCTATGTAAGCCGCAGCACGGTTGGAACCCATCTGACGTATGGTTTCTCCTGCAGAAGTTAAAGAGGCATGCTGTGCAGCAACTGCAAAGACTGCATCGTGGACTTCGGTTTTGTCTCCCTCTTCGCATAGATCAGCCAAACGCAGTGCCTGGGTAAGGTCCTGCGGAGCAAGCTCAACGGCTGCAATCCTGAGCGCGTCGCGTCGCTCAGACATAAACGGTCGCCCTGGTCGGATATCGAGCGCGTATTGGACGAGTCTGTCCATATCAGCTAAGGCCCCAACCCTATTGAGATCAGTTGGGGGAGCATGCAGACGGACCTGACGCAGGCCCTGGAACCGCTGCATAGATGGACCCATGATTCCCAGGTATTCAAGGGCGGTGTCTATTTTCCCGAGACGGGCCAGAAGACCAAGTACCGCCGGAGTCACCTGCCGACCCTGCTCTTGTATCCCGGTCCGAACGATACTCAGGCCGACAACCGTAGGGAGCGACTCCGAGAGATTGGAGTTCGTCATCGTCTGTTTAAGAGCTTGGTCAATGGTGCGCTGGAATTGGTTGTCAGTCTTGAACAAGGAGAGCATGGCTCGTCGAACACCAGAATTGACCAGTTCGACCACCTCGTTGGCAGTCGGTGAACCAAGTGCTGCCAAATGATCCGCGATGTGCAGGAGTCCATAACGGTCAACGCTGCTCCACTCCACTTCGGCCCACCTGGGCGCATCTCTTCGGTAGGAGCGCACTATCCGCTCGTTCCATTCGGAGGGATCGATGGCACTGGACGGTCGCCGCTCTCTGGTGGTTGGAGTCGTGAGAAATTCGGCGAACGAGGTGTGAAACAAGCGGTACCCACCAGCTTCTTGATCAAGAAACTGGGTGAGGCGTGCCACCACATTATGAAGGTGGCGAGGCCAAACGCGAATGTCCCCGAAGCGTGCAATCTGCTCGACGGTAAGAGGTTCACGGGCGACAGCCAGTACTCCCAGGATGGCCTGACCCACTCCCCCCCATGCTGGAACTGCACGGTCGGTGGTCGAGAGCGATGCCTGGACCTCCAGCACGCCAAGCTGTTCGATGTCCCTCTTGAGCAGATCGAGGAAAAAGCCGTAGAGATCACTGAGTCCAGAGGGGAGATCGGCAAAGCGCAGGAGGTGGAAGCATGCTGCCATATCTTTTCGCTTTACCGCTTCGCGCAAGGCCCGGCAGTAGGCGACTAGATAGGCGAAGTTCCCATCGGACTTCTCCACACTCTGGCGGACGAACTCGATAGCCGTGACGCCTCCGCTTGCCAAAGCCTTGGTGAACGAAGCCTCAGCAACGACACGGCTGACATAAGCAGTGAGATCACGACGAACCTGAGTATTGCCAGGTTCGATCTGAAGATGCGTCAATGACTTGGCACGTCGGCTCATGAGCAGGTGCAGAGATGCATGAGGACGAGATGTAAGAACGAAGCGCACATTGCTTGGCAATTCGGGACTGTTCGCCAGCCAGTCAAGCAAGCTCCTCTCTGCTGCAATCTCGTCGAGACCATCGACAAGGACTACGATGAGGGCATTAGGAGCTTCCGCCAGGAGTACCTTGGCCGGGTCGAGGAGAGCGAGGTACTGCAAGTTGTCAGGATCGCGGAGGCGTGGTTCAACCTGAGTCGCCTTCACCGCGATGCCTGTGAGCTGACCTCTCACCTCGCCGATCTGCTGTGTCACTCGTAGAGCAGTTTGAAAGAAGGGCGATACCTGCAGGTCGTCGATCTGTATCCCGACGACTTGCCCGGTGCTTGACAGCACGCCAATCCGCTGGTTGACGACGATTTCGAGATTGGCTGGTTGGAAGAGCGAGGGTCTCCTCGTGGCGAGCTGGTTTCCCAGCGAGAGCAAGAACGAGCGAATATCGCTTCCACTCAGTGGTGTCCAACTGTTGCGGCGGATGAAGTAGCGCAGCCAATCAGGATGCTGTCGTGCTAGCGAGGCTGCGACTCCTGTTTTCCCTGCCCCTGTTTCACCCGTCAAAAGCAGGTAGCGGCAGTCAGACTTCTCAAGGGCAGCAACGATCTGGTCGTTCAGCCACTGTCGTCTGACGAAATCTGGCTCGTCTACGAAGGACGAAACCACTTCTTCAAAGAAAAGGTCCGTAGTATCTATTCCACCCACTGTTTCCATAGTAGTGGTCCTTGCTAACCAGAAAGAAGAGGACACAGTGAGCATTGTCAACGGAGTCTCAGCGTGTACAAGGAACTCTCTGTCGGGAATCATATCACATCCGTCCACGAGGTTGTAGCATCAGTCTATCTTGAAGTTGAGTTAAGCTGTATCAATAGGTGGAAAGAGAGCGATTGAGAAAAGCTTTACTAATGGTATTGTTAACGTGTACAAAGGAACAAATATATTGAGCGTTCTGAAGAGAGAAGAAGCTGAAAGACAATGAGAGACTGGATTAGTCGTAGTTATGCATTGGGCCTATCAGTGTGAAACTGATCTAAAGATACGTTGCATCATAGAACTGGGCTGATTTTGCTCTTTTTCTTCTTTCCTACGCCTAAAAGCTAGCTTTTCTCTTCGCTTCAAGGGCTTTGTTTGATGTCTCACATCCCACGAGTTTCAGTGTTCCTTGTAACGAGGTGAACGTCTTCAAGCCGCCTACAAGAGCTTCTAGAACGCTTCACACTTAAACTTAACCTCAGTTATATGGTACGTAGTACTTTTCCGTCAGAATCGCACTGATAGGCCAAAGGCGCGGATTATGGTGTTCTCGCTCCTGTGCTGAAAAAGGAATATCCGCGATGGATTGATTGTGAGCCAGTGGGATGACCTCAATCGTCTTGCAGCTTCACTCAAAGATGGCTTAGTGCGTCCCTCATTAGTAGTTTCCAAACTGCAAGCAATGCAGCGGCAAAATCCATTGCAGCAGGCGATTCAAGAACTGGGACGGATTACCAAGACCTGGCATATCCTCTCCTATATTGATGACCAGGCATTCAGGCGACGTGTGCTGATCGGTCTCAACAAAGGTGAGACACTGCATTCGATGGCGCGAGCCATCTTCTTCGGGAGGCAAGGACGCTTCACTGATCGTGGCTATGAGGCGCAACTGAACCGGGCATCTGCCCTTAGTCTCGTGCTCAATGCCATTGTGGTCTGGAACACTCGTCATTTTGAGCGTGCTCAGGAGAAACTCTCGCTCCAGGGTGATCCGGTGGAGGAGCATGTCTGGCTGCATCTCTCGTGCATCTTGTGGGAACATATCAATCTGGTAGGGTCGTACCACTTCGCCGACCTGCACCTGGAAGGCGAGTTCCGCCCCTTGCGCGAGGTGGAGGGGAGACGTACAAAGCGCAAAAAGAACGTGATGCCTCCAGAGGAAACTGGCGCAGTCACTGCATGCCAAGAGAGCGGTGAACTGGAGGGAGAACCACCGATGCAACTGTCTTTCTTGCAGGAAGATGAAGACCATTCCTAGAGAAAACGACACCGCGCCATCAGATATGCAACCGATTGACAACGAGGAAAATCCAAAGTATTCTTAGAGAGACAACCATCGTTTTGTTCACACTGGGTGGTCTTGACGAAAGGTCAAGCAGAATAGGGAAGCCGGTGCGAATCCGGCGCAGTCGCGCTACTGTAACTGGTGAGCCACTCTTCTCCTCATATCGTGAGGAAGCACAGCCACTGTCCTGTTGAGGATGGGAAGGCGAGAAGAGCTGCGTTTGATGCCAGAAGCCAGGAGACCTGCCTAGTTTGGTTTGCTCACGGTCCTTCGCGTCAAAGGAACGGGATGCTAAGGCATAAGAAATCTTCTGCGATTTCTTGTCTTCAGTGTTCTTTCCCGCTTCCGCGCAAAGCAAGAGCGAGCCTCACTATGCACAAGCCTCCAATTGTAGTGGGAAACCCTGCTAGAAACATCGATCTCTCGTCGTCTGTTTTTTTCTCGTTTACAAGCACGTTTTCAACAGGAGGAACGCCATGGCTCAAAGTCTTTCTTCTCCCCTCGATCATACCCTCGAACAGCAAAAAGCACTCACAACCTGGCTTCTTTTAGGCTTTGCAGCAGGGTTTGGATTGCTCGCTCTGTATATTGTCGGCTTCGATCAAGGGTTCCTGCTTGCTCTTTTTCAAGGACACAGCGCCTATGATATGAATATGTTTCATGAGCTGATTCATGATAGCAGACATATCGCAGCGTTTCCTTGTCATTAAAGTAGGTGAGCAACATGCACAGATATTCACCTGCGGTGATCCTGGGTTGGGCTCTGCTCGCTGGTGTGTTGGCAGGCTTGCTGGTGGCTCTGTTCCACTTGTTTGCCACCGAGCCGCTGCTTCAGCGGGCTATTGATCTGGAAGCCGCTCATCGGCAGACGGCGGGTCTGCCACCCGCCAACGAACTCTTCACGCGTCCAGAACAACGTGCCGGGTTGTTTCTTGGCTATCTGCTCTATGGGGTGGGCTGGGGACTGCTTTTTGGGGTCATCTGTTCGCTCACGCTCATGAGGACCAACCAATCGGGAGAGCCGCGTGCTGCCTGGAGACAACTGCTGTGGCTGGTGGTAATCTGCTACTGGACCGTCGGTCTCTTCCCTCAGCTCAAATATCCAGCCAATCCCCCTGGGGTAGGTTCCCCAGCAACCATTACCTACAGGCAAGAACTCTATCTGGGGTGTCTCGTCCTTTCCGTGCTCGGGAGTGTACTGGTTCTTGGACTCTACCAGCGCCTGGGACAGATGGGGCAAAGGTGGCAGATCCTCAAGGACACGCGTCTGCCCTTGGTGTTGGTCGTTTTCTTCCTGTATACTGGAGCCATTTGGTTCTTCATGCCTCCCTATCCAGATCCCGTCACCATCGAGCTTTCTCTGGTGCTATCTTTTCGTTGGCTCTCGATTGGGGGGACAACCCTGTTTTGGTTCGCACTTGGGGGAATCTTCCTACTCCTGTGGCAAGGGAAGTGGAGTTTTTCCTCAAAGCGGACCCTGGAGGAAAGGAGCCAGACATCAGTGGAATAACTCTTTTTTTACGTGAAGGGCATGCCCTTGTTGGTCATTGCATGATGGAGTGCATACCTCGCCAGCATCATACAATGAGGTGCCCTGTCGTCTAAACACGAAAGCACCCTTATCTGGGAGCAAGAGCACGTGCTCTTGCTCCCATTTTTCTCAAAATATCTCTACTTATATCGCACGTTGTACCCTGGACTTTGCACATTTTTACAGAAGAGCCTTTTTGACCTCTACCAGTACACTACAAGGAATAGTGTCCGTTGTGGGAGAAAAGGAGGTTTTTCATTGTTCTCACATCCTCTTGCGATCCTCTTAGCTCCATTCCGATCCGCTTTTACGAGGCCGACTTGGCGAAGAGCGGTGCAACTGGTCGAAGGAACACTCCTAGCACGTGGCAGCAGAACAGTTACGGCAGCACTACGAGCAATAGGACTGCAAGAGGAAAAGCATTTCAATCTGTTCCATCATGTCCTCAGTCGCGCTCGTTGGTCTTCTCTTCTCATCAGTCGGATTTTGCTCCTGCTTCTCGTTCAGACGTTTCTCACCGCAAGCACACCTATTGAACTAGTGATTGACGAAACGTTAGAACGCAGGTGGGGTCCTCATATTGTGAAGTGTGGATACTACCATGACCCTGTACGTTCCTCAGAGAAGCATAAGAGGATCAGCCGGGGCTTGAAGTGGCTCTGTTTGATGCTTATTGTCACCCCGCCATGGACGAGTCGATCCTGGGCTCTGCCCTTTCTCAGCGTGTTGCTGACCTCAGAGGAGGTCAATATGAGGCTAGGACGCCATCACAAAACGGTTCCAGACTGGACAAAGCAACTGGTAAAGCTTGTACGCCGATGGCTTCCTGATCGAACTATCATGCTTGTTGGCGATGGAGCCTACAGTGTGGTTGAGCTAGGAACGGTTTGCCGGAAGCAACGAGTGAAGCTGGTTGCGCCTTTGCGTTTTGATGCCTGTCTCTACACGCCTCCTCCTGCGCGTCAACCACGCCAAATGGGGCGACCACGTCTGATCGGACAGCGCTTGCCGCAGCTTGATCACGTCCTTGATAATCCACAAACGTTCTGGCAGAGAGCTGGAGTTGCATGGTATGGGCAGGGCAAACAGCAGATTGAATGGTGCAGTGGAACGGCACTGTGGTATCGAGGAGGCCAAACTCCTTTGCCCATTCGATGGGTCTTGACTCGTGATCCTGAGGAGAAACATGAGCCGCGAGCCTACTTCTCGACCGACCAAACCCAATCTGGCCTTTCCATCATCCTCTATTTTATGAAACGCTGGTGTGCTGAAGTCACCTTTGAAGAGAGCCGAGCACATTTGGGTGTGGAGACCCAGCGACAATGGTCAGACCTAGCAATCGAGCGGACGACACCATGCTTGTTTGGACTCTACAGTGTAGTAGCGTTGCTTGGATGCAGCTTTCATCCAACAAGGGGATATCCCATTCCAACAAACTGCTTGGTATCGAAAGCCCCAAGCCACCTTTACCGATGTACTTGCTGCTGTGCGGCGGCACCTGTGGAACAATTTCAATTATTCGACATCACCCCAAAACCCTGATGTTATTTTACTCCCACGCTCAGATCTAGCTCGCCTTGCTGACGTGGTATGTTCCTCGGCTTAAAGTGTGCAAAGTCCAGCTCACTTCCTGCCAATTTTTAGTTTATCGGTTACTGAGAATATGTGTCTAGTTTATTGGATACCTGCCCATGCAAGGCTACCACTCCCGTTGTATCTCCTTCTTTTCCTGCTCTCCTTGTGCAAGATCACGCTGGTGTCTTTGCGCTAAGGATACGTCTGTCGCTCTCTGTCGCAATGCCTGAAAATCTTGAACCTGTAACCGTTCAGGCACAATAGCCACAACATGCACATGCCGATGTGGTGCATGGTCGTCATGGACTGCCGCTACCCAAGAAATTTGTTTCTGTAGTAATGCTTCTAACTGGTGCATGGTTTGTTCCGTTACATGTCGTAAGTGTAAATCTTTTGCAGTATCTTCTTTGTGTGGGTCTGGACTAATGGCAAAGCGATAAAAATAACTTCCCTGCGCTGCCTCATCAACCATGCTGTAGGCTTGCCACCTTCCCATATGTCCATCATTACCAAAGAGAACACGGGTTGTTTTTGCACCGTCTTTTCCTGGTCGATGCTCGATATATCTGATCGACGCTTTTGCTCCTGCACTGCTTTTGGTATATGTTGCTTTGACAATTGCCATTATGCATGGTTGTTTTCCCTCTCTTCTGCGCTAATCCATTGTTCCACTGCTGCAATCAGTTCTGTCAGTTGTGGTGTTTTGCGTGTGATATTTCCCTTTGCGGTTTTACTGCTGCCGCCAAGAATCGTCGTCAGTTCTGCATCACTCATCCCTGGCTGTCTTCCTAAAATATTGGTGACTAAACTTCGTGTCTGTCCAGCATCAAAAGCGACACGCACAAGAAGCCATGCAAGTCTCGTACTTATTCCTCGCATTTGCTTCCGAATTGCCTGTTCAATAATAGGCTGTAAGAGTGCGCCGTATTGCAGATCAATATCTGCTTGCAGGGCATGTTCTAAGAGTGCTGCTCCTGTTGCGGAAAGACTTAATCCTTCTCTGTCTGCCCTGCGTTGTATTTCTGCTTTTACTAGAGGATTTACCCAAACAATGAGTTGCGTAGTTCTTCGTTTTGGCGTGGATCGCTTTTGTGAACGAGATGACTTTTTGTCCATTTGATGCGAGCGGAGGTCTTTTTTAGATGCATCAGGCTGGTACGAGGCTATGCGTTCGCCGGGTTGGGTGGGGTTATCTTGCCATACACTGCTTCGCAGTTGTTGATCGTTTCGGGAATGAGATTGTGGTGGATAGACATTCTGTGACATATGGGTAGGTTCGATATACGTCATATATTGCTTTGCAGAAAAGAGATAGATTTATACTAACAGGTATGTTTTGTCACTACAAGTAAGAATAGCGTAAGCGCACTTCAGGACAATGTGGAATACCCTGCTAATATTTTTATACTGTGACTCCATGAGAGGCGTTTTACGGGTCGGTAAAGATAAGAGAGGATAAAATACTCATCTACAAAGCAATCGTTTGCTGTAGCATGGTATTTTGCCCTGAAAGAGTGCATCATACGGCTTAGTGTCTACCCTACAACACGGATGCTAGTGTGGAGGGTTGAGATCATCTATATAGACGGAGTAGCGTCTTATCCAGGCTCAATGTGCTGGTTTCGTGTGATATAAAGAGGTAGGTAGATAAGAAAAGTCTTCTCCACAAGAACCACATCTCAACAAGTAGATCTATGTAACCCTGCTCCGTATTGATAACTAGCACATAGATGCTAGGGAAACCCCTATTCTTGTGTATAACAATTGTTTTTTTATGAAACAGAGAGGTGTATAGGACAAGCTTCTGGATGCTTGCACCTATCATCAGGAGGAGATTATGGTTCACAGCACACACCCGTCGAAACGTTCTAGAAGCCGTCGTTCTTTTTTACGTAACGGACTCGCAGTAGGGAGCGCAGGAGCTATTAGTGTGGGACTGTTAAGCAATAGACTCCCTGCCTTCGCTCAGGGAAAGAGTGATGATCTCACGCAAGGAGACATTGCTATTCTCAGATTTCTGGCTGCTGCCGAGATCATCGAAACAGATTTGTGGCAACAGTACAACGAACTAGGAGGAGTTCAGGATAGCGAGGTTCCAGGAGGAAGTGGGAGTACACCTTACACAAAAGCCCTTCAAGTGCTGGATGGAGATATGCCTCAGTATATCCACGACAATACTGAGGATGAGATAAGCCATTTCAAGTTCATCAACGCGTACTTAGTTGCAAAAAATGCACACCCAGTCAATCTGGATCGCTTTCGCATGTTGCCAAGCAGTAAAGCGACTGGAGCACAGCAGATCGGACGACTTACCAACCTTATGGAGCTTACCGTTGACACAAGTTGGTGGACCCGATACCGCAGTCGTGGGAAGAATCCCGATTTTGGCGACACATTCGCTCAAGCCGTTCCTGGTTTAAGTAAAGGGAGATTCCCCGCAATTCCCAGGAATGATCATGACCTCAATCCTGCCACCCATATCCAGGCAATCGCCAACACAGCGGCATTCCACTTTGGGTTTATCGAGCAAGGTGGCACCAGCCTTTACCCGTCGCTGGCTCAGAGGGTCTCCAATCCAGAGGTGCTACGTATCCTGCTCAGCATCGGTCCAACGGAGACAGCTCATTTTCAAACCTGGCATGATAAAGCGGGCAACGGTGTTTCTGATCCTGTTGCACCTCTTACCGACCCTACAAACGGCCTAGTTTTTCCAAATCTCAATACCACTCCTGGTGGTGAGGATTTCCAAACCAATCTGATCATGCCCGAACCAACCGTCTTTCTCAGCCGCAAGTTTCCACCATGTTCGATCATCCGTCCCACCCAGACAAGGGGAGCGGCTATGGGTACGGTCAAAGCCTTGACCGATGATGGGCTTTTCATCGGACAGCCCAAGGAATTCTTTGCCATTCTACGCGAACTCGCAGAACAAGCAGATGCGGCTGGATACTAGTTAGCAATAACTGGAGACATATCTCTACTTATATCGCACATTGTATTCTACCGTCAAGAAAACACTTAAGGGCCTATTGAGTTTGCGTACTGGTTTCAATAGGACGTTGCCATACTGATTGGGGTGCTCAAAGCCATAGAGCGATGTGCAAAGTTTCTCCTGAATTCCTTTATAGCGCGGCGCGAACTGATATCCGAAGATATGCAGCAACGCAAAATTCACCTGGTTTGTCCCGTGAGTGTCCGTGGAATGAACCTGCGGGTGAATGTCTGTGGTATTGTTGAAGAGCAAATCGAAGACAAATTGGCTCTCATGATCGTGGGCACCGATCATATCGGCGTTCACCGGGACATGATTGGCAACCAGGGTATAGGCCACCACACCCTTTTTGAGGCCAAATATTTCGGTGAATAGCGAGCATTGAATGTGGGAAGAGCGGTTTCAAACTTTTGCCCATCACTACTGGAGTGGACCATGCCAGCGATATCATAGTGCCGAAAAATTGGCACCGCGGCGATGGCATTACTGATGCAATCATTGGCCGCTTTCAGGGTTTCGAGGCGCAGAAAGTTTTCCGAGGTGCTTGTCAGTGTGTCGAAGTTGATGTCTGAAATTTCACCCATGCGCCCAAGCCCCATGTTGGTTGCCCAGGCAATGAGACAGGCACGAATACTGCGATCGTCGGCAGCCTGTTTGCTGTATCGGCCCAGAACATGCTCAAAGCACGCCATGAATTGGCAGTGATGATGAACAAAGTGGAGCACGCTGCCGATGTTCACCTGGCGCAACGTCTCAAAGATCGGGTGGTTGATTGGCTCACTGCTCGTTGGATACTGGAGCGTCCAACTCTTTCGTTTCCCCGTGGTCGTGATTTGAAAGTGACTATTTTCCCCAGCACTGATGCGCTGATTGACTGTGCGAATACGATCTTCCAATTGGCACTTCAGCTCGGCAAGGCGGTCTTGAATGGGCTGTGCCAGGATTGCTAAACCCGTCTGCGCAATGAAAACATCTTTGTTGACCCACTGGTGATCGTCCAATAGATCATCCTCGAAACTGCGGAAGTGGACACTGTCGCGGCAAAAGAGATCGCCCGCTTCGAGTCGATTGCGCACTAGACGATAGACCAGAAATTCATAGCGGTCGGGGATGATGTGCTTACGATCGGCTTCATCCCGCTGATAGAGGTACCGTTTCTCTCGGACGGGAAAGAAGTCGGTGGGAAAATCTACCGACTCGATCTGGCGGAGTGGGCGGTCTTTTTGAAAGGCCGTCTTGAGAAATTGGATGGCTTGCTGGATGGGCGCGTTGACTCGTGTGGCAGAGAGATCGATGGTGCGAAAGATGGGACGGAGATGTTGCTTGAAACTCCGGTTAATGGAGTCAATGTGCTCCCATTCAAAGGCGATTTCATCAAAGCTCGCCTCGTTGAGAAGAGAATCGGCAACGCTTAACGAGCGTTGCCGATCGAGAAGAGCAAAGGCTTTTTCTTGAACGGTATTAAATGAGGTGTTGAGTTCATAATCGGCGGTAAAGAGCTTGAGTACCTCCCCAGCTTTGGGCAGATCTTGATTACTGCTACGAAGATGCTCATACACCGCTCCTTTGGCTGTGGCTTTCGCATCATCTGAGTACTGCTTCACCAGATGAATGAAACAGGTGAGCAGATTGTCGTTGAAGCGCTGATAGCGATGGACGACAAAGCACAACAGGTAGAGGGAAACGATCCAGCGGTCGAGTTGCTTGAGCCGAAATACCGAATAGTAGGAGACCAGTGAGGAATAATACATTATGTTTTCACGAGAAATACCGAGTTTCGGTACGATCCGTGTCGCCACTTTGTAGAGTTGGACGAGGTGCTCACCACGGACAAGTTCGCGGCGCATTTCGCCGAGGCTGAAGTCCTTTGGCTGTCGTTTCAACAGGGTGATCGTAGAGAGCTTGTCGGTTTCGGGAAGGAGAGAGTCGAGTGTCAGGCACTCTTGAGAGGACAAAAGCGTTTGTAGCATGGTCGCCAAACGCTTCACCTCCGCCGTCAAGGCCTTCCCAACGAGTTCTTCTTGGAGGAGAGTATAGCCTGGCAGGACAAGCCGATGCTCGGTGAGGTAGTGGAGGAGCTCACGCAGGACATAGATTGGCTTGCTACTAATCCGTGCAGCTTGTTGGGCACGAAGAAACAAGGAATGACGATCTGCAGGCGTGCAGAGGCGATAGCCGAACATCTCCAAAATACGTTGACGCTGTTTGAGGATCGTGCGTTTATTGAGCGTCCGCAGTTCTGACAAAGGCGTATCGGGAAAATAACGAGCAAGCAGGTATGTTACATCCTCGACAACGTCGTCAAAGGGAAAGGTGAAGAACATCTGTTTGGCTTTGAAATAACCCAGTTGAAGGAGAAAATACAGCTGAATATGGACGTGTGTAAAGGATGCGAGGAGGTCTTTCTCTGACTGGGTCAGTGTAAACATGT
>JAABUX010006795.1_pt1 | contig 13567 bp, 10 predicted proteins | sample 5561851 | NCBI WGS metagenome assembly JAABUX01 (sample SAMN10711883, study PRJNA513361) | rock metagenome | isolation source: Antarctica rocks | place: Antarctica: Victoria Land, Richard Nunatak red sandstone | collected 2016-01-03 | reverse complement strand
AGTTGGCGGGGCGTTGTGGGGGCAAGGCGAGTCGGCTAAGGTGGATCGCCAGTGTCCATTGGTTTGCGCTTTGAATCGCCCCGAGGAGTTCCCGCCGGATGAACGGCCCCACCGTCCGCTTTCGCGCCTTGCCTTACTTGCTGGCGTTTTTCACGAGCCTCTGCATCATGATCCTGGAGTTGGTGGCCAGCCGGTTGGTCGCGCGGCACGTCGGGGCCTCGTTGAATGTCTGGACCAGCGTGATCGGGATCATGCTGGGGGGGATCTGCTTGGGAAACGTCGTTGGTGGCCGCCTGGCCGACCGCTCGGAACCGGGCCGGGTCCTTGGCCCCTTGTATGCGCTGGGGGCGGCTTTGACGTTGGGGTGTCTCTGGTGCAACGCTCTGGGTGGGATGATTCCGGAGGGAGGGATGCCCGCCTGGCTTCGAACCGTCCTGGTCGTCTCGGTCGACTTCCTGATCCCGGGGACGGTGCTGGGGATGATCGGGCCGGTGGTCGCCAAGATCGCCGTCGAGCAAGCCCGGCGGACGGGGAGCGCGATCGGCGATGTCTACACCCTAGGGGCGGTCGGGTCGATCGCCGGGACGTTTCTCGCGGGATACGTCCTGATGTATCTCGCGCCGACGACCACGATCGTCACGCTGGTCGCGGCGGCGTTGGCGTTCCTCGCGGCGTGCTTGATTGGTGATCGAGTCGGTTTGATCGTCGGCTTGTTGACCAGCCTGACGTTGGGACTCGGCTCGGTGAATCTGGTGAGCCGGACGATCCCGTTTCCCGGAATCGTCGTGGGCGGAATCACGCTCAACCCGGTCGCGCTGGTGGGGCATGGCCTCGCCCTGGTCCTGGCGTTGGTCGGGGTCGTCCGTTTGAACCAGGCCCGGCGGCCGATCGAACCGCTCGGAGTTGAGCCGGGAATCCAGCAGGATGGCTCCGCGGGGCGGATCAGCTTGACCGACCTGGCCGCGCTTTCGTTCGTGATCAGCCTGGCCTTCATGGCGTTCGAGATGGCGGCGGGCCGGCTGGCGTCGCGACACCTCGGGTCGAGCATTTACGGCTGGACGAGCATCATCGGCGTCTTGCTCGGTGGTCTGAGCTTGGGAAACTTCCTCGGTGGCAAGCTCGCCGACTACTTCAAGAACGTGTCGCGGGCGAGCTGGCTATTCGTGGCCGCTTCGTTCCTGATTTTGGTCGACCTGGTGCTCGAATCGCCGCCGGGCTGGCTGGTGGCGAACCCGATCGCCACTTATCTCCGCAACGAACCCAAGGAACCGTTAATCCCTGGCAAAAGCTCGATCCTGAGCGTCGCCCTGGAGATGACGAGCTACACCTGGGGCGTCCGAGTCTTCTGGGTGATCTTCCTGGCGTTCTTCCTGCCCTCCGTCGCGCTCGGGACCGTCAGCCCGGTGCTGGCCAAGCTGGCGATCGACCGCGTCCGCCTCACCAACCGGACCGGCGGGGCGATCGGCGCGGTTTACGCTTGGGGGATGGTCGGCAGCATCTTGGGCACGTTCCTGACCGGGTTCCTCCTGATCGATATCCTCGGTGCCAAGGGAGTGCTCCTCCTGATCGCCACGGTCCTCGCCCTCGCCGCGACGGTGATCGGCACCACCTGGCACGCCGTCTGGGCGGGGATTCCACTGGGTCTCTGCATCATCACGTTCGTCCCGGTGCCGCTCCTCCGCGCCCAAGGCGAGAAGTGGGGCATCCGCGAGCCGCGCGGGAACCCGGCGACCGAGGAGCAAAACGGGATCGCCTACGTCGACGAGAGCAACTATTACTACATCAAGATCGAAAACACGACCGACGAGGGCAGCCAGAAGCGGACCCTGGTCCTCGACAACCTGATCCACGGCTACTACATCTTCGGCCACCCCGAACGGCTCGACTACGACTACGAGCACCTCTATGCCCTCGTGTCCGACCGGGTGGCGCGGGCTAAGGCGAAAGCCAAGGGGGTCGAGCCGGCCCAACCCGCGGCGCTCGAAACCTTGTTCCTGGGGGGTGGCGCGTACGCCTTCCAGCGGTACATCCTCAACAAGTACCCCGGCTCGACCGCCGACGTCGCCGAGATCGACCCCGCCGTGCTCAGGGCGAACAAGGTGGCGCTGGGGTTGGCGGCGGATACCCCGATCCGGACTCACCTCGGCGACGCCCGCCAGTTCGTCCAGCATGGCGGCGACCAGAAGTTCGACATCGTTTATGGCGACGCCTTCAACGACTTCTCGGTCCCCTGGCACCTCACCACCCGCGAGTTCAACGACCAGCTCGCCCGGATGATGGCGCCTGATGGTGTCTACATGATCAACATCATCGACAAGTATGTGTCCGATCGCCACGCGGACACCCTGGCTGAGCGGGCGGTCACGAAAGCGGCCGAAGCCAAGCAGCCGCTCAGCCTCGACCAGGCGAAGCGGATTGAGCACGCCAAGGCACTCGATTTCGGCGGCTTCCTCGGGTCGTGGGTCAAAACGGCCAGGTTGACGTTCCCGCACATCTACGTCTTCGGGACCGACAACGACCCCGGCAACGGGACGCGGGAAACCTTCGTGGTCGTGGCCTCGAAGACGCCGCTCGACCTCGACGCCCTCGGCGGGCGCGACACCGACCCCAAGTTCACGGAATCCTCGACCCCCTTCGAGCCTCGGGCGTATGGCCCGGAGATCATGGACGAGTTGGAGGTCCGGTCCAAGGGGATCATCTTGACCGACGACTACGCCCCGGTCGAAAACCTCCTCGCCCCCGTCGCCCGGACCCGCGGCTCAAGCGAAGACTGATCGACCTCGACCGGCGTTGGACCCCTCGTTTTTCGGATCGGATCGGAGCGAAGCGGATGAACTCGAACAACGGCCCGAACAAGTTGCGGTGGGTCGCGATCGGGCTGGGCCTGATGGTGCTCTGGGTGGCCTACCTCGCCCTGTTCGGTCCGAAGACCGGGTCGGTCAACGGGTTGTCGGTCCCGGGCTTGGTCGGGACCGGACTCCAGGCTCCCGCCGACTATGCGTGGCCGCTCCGCGACCTCGACGACAAGCCGGTCGACTTCGCCCAGTTCAAGGGGCGACCGGTCGTCCTCAACGTCTGGGCCACCTGGTGCCCCCCGTGCCGGGCCGAGATGCCCGCGCTGGCGAGCTTGGCGGCCAACCCCCGGATCAAAGCGAACGGGGTGGCCGTCGTCTGCGTGGCGACCGATGAGTCGGCCGACACGCTCCGCCAGTTCGTGGCGGGCAAATCCTGGGGGATGACGATGCTCCGGGCCACCTCGATCCCGTCCGTGTTCCTGACCGACGGCATCCCCGCGACGTTCCTCATCGCCCCAGATGGCAAGGTGGTCGCCTCCGAGTTGGGGGCCGCCCGGTGGGACGACCCCTCCGTGGTCGGCTTCCTGGAAAAGCTCGCGGCGTCGCCTCGTTGAACAAGGTCGAGGCAACGGGATATCAACACTCCTCGACCCGCGAGATCAGCGCGACATGACCGCGCTGAGGATGCCACCGATCACCATCAACAAGAGGACCAGGATCAGGAAGACCAAGAGGACCTTCACGATGATGCTGGTCTTGTACTTGATGTCGGGGGTTTGCCGGATCACTTCGCGATATTCGCGCGAAAAGACCATCGCCCCCTTGGCCGACACCATGAGATACAGGACATAAATCGGGATCACCGAGCCGATCGCCGCCCCGATGAATGTCCCGACGGCCAATGCCGGGCTGACGGCGAGGGCCATGACGATTTGCACCAGGTTGATCAAGAACCCCAGGCCGATGAGAGCTACCGTGGTCCACTTCGCCCAAGGCTGGAGATTCCTCAACCCATAACCCATTCCGCCATAGATGACCGTGAGCAGCAACGCGATCCCCGCGAACACTCCCAGCATTATCCGAGGGTCCACTTCGGGGTTGGTGTTGGCTTGGGGTAAGGTGAACAAACCGATGATTCCCAGACCGCAGAGGACCACGGCCAGGCCGCAGAAGAAGGCGCCCAGATAGCTGAGCGAACCGATCCCTTTGATCGAAGCTTCATGCTTCAAGTAGGTCCGGCGGATCAACTCGGCATCGGCGCTCGCGCCGGTCAGGGTTGGGGCGGCGATGGAGGCGGTCGGTGCCTGGAACGGATTCCGGTTGTCGGGATTCATCGTGGCCATCGGGGATTAGTCCTGCCGGGTCCTGCTCGGTGATCGGCGCTCACATCGCGCCGCTGATCGAAGGATAGGACAGAGAATTGCCGGTGCCTCGACCTTTGTCAAGGAATGGGACCGGACCCGATCAAAGGAGGTGGCGGGCCTTGATCTGGAGGTACTGGTTGATTAAGGGGGCCGTCAGTTCGTCGGGGAAGACGTCCAAGGTCATTGCCCCCTGAAGGCGGAGGTTGGCGATTACCCGCTCCCGCCAGGTGAGCATCGAGGCGGCCACGGCGCCCGAGTAGAGCAGGGGGCCGGCATCGGGGGTCGCGTCGGCGAGGTCGAACAGGTCGCGGTTGCGGAGGAAGACCCCGAGCGGGAGGTGGCGGCCGACGATGTTGCTCAAGTGGTCGTGGATCTGGCGGGCGTTCACCTCGTCGAAGACGTCGGTCATTAAGACGACGAGCGACCGCTTGCGACATCGCTTCTCTAACTCGACGAAGGCCCGGTCGTGCCTCGGCTCGACCAGTTCGGGGAAGATGTTGTGGACCGCGTGGACCAGGCTGTTGATCCGTTTCGGACCGCCGCCGGGAGGAACATACGCGCGGACCCGGTCGGAATACGCCAGCAACCCGACCTGATCCCCTTGGAGCAGAGCGACGTGGGCCAACAAGAGCATCGCGTTGAAGGCGTGGTCGAGCGGCGAAAGCCCACCCCCGGCATCCCCCCCCATCAACCGGCCGCAGTCGATCAGGAAGACGATTCGCTGACTCTGGTTGCTCTGGTGGGCGCGAACGGTCAACTTCCGGCGGCGGGCGGTGGCTTTCCAGTCGAGGTGCCTCGGTTCGTCCCCTTCGGCGTAGTCGCGGAGGCGCTCGAACTCGTTGTCGGTCCCGAGGCGCCGCGAGCGCCGGAGTCCCAGGCTGCTGAGCTTGTCGCGACGGGCGAGCAGCGTGTACCGGCCAATCTGGCGGATATCCGGGTAAACCTTGACCACCGACCGGCTCGACCAGGCGACCGACCGCTGCCAGAACCCGAGGCGGCTGGCGACCAGGGCATCAACCCGCTCGAAAGCGTAGGTCCCGCGCTGGTGCGGGGTCGCGGTGTAAGCCAGCGCGATCCGCCCCCGGCGCGCGATCTCGATCGCGAACTCGGCGGGGTCCGCCCTCATCGAGTCGGGGACGTCGTCGCGGACCCGGAGCCGTCGGGCCAAATTCCCCCAATTTTCCACGATCACCTCGACGGCGAACGGCTCGCCGATCGAGCTGACCGACCCCGCCCGGCGCTCGACGACCAGATTCCGGGCACCCACGAGCGTCACGAGGTCCACCAGCGCGATCAGCCCGACCACGGCGTCGAGAGCCAGGATCGCGGGCCGCAAGTTGGGCCTCAAAAAGAGGCCAAAAGACAGCAGCGCCGGCACCAAGGCCGCGGTCGCCAACGGTCGGCCAGGCCAGATCATACTCGGGGAACCTCGACGGAGCGGATCAACTCGGCCAACAGATCATCCACCGCTTGCCCCTCCACCTCGGCCTCCGGCGTCAGGATGACCCGGTGACGGAGCGCCCACGGGGCCACCTCTTGCACGTCGTCGGGCACGGCGTAATCCCGCCCTTCGAGGGCCGCCACCGCGCGACACGCCCGGAGGATCGCCACGCCCGCCCGGGGGGACGCCCCGAGCGAAAACGTCGGCCATTCGCGGGTCCGCCGGACCAGGGCGGCGATGTACCCGAGCAATCGGTCATCGACCAACACCCGCGCAGCCTGGCGCTGGACGGCGAGGACTTCCTCGGCGGTGGTCACGGCCTGGACGTCGTCGCTGAGCACGCTGTCGGGACTTTTCCCCGCGGTGTGGAGGCGGAGGATGTGGATCTCCTCGGTGCTCGACGGGTAGTCGGCCACGAGCTTGAAGAGGAACCGGTCCAACTGGGCTTCGGGAAGGTTATACGTCCCTTCGGACTCGATCGGGTTCTGGGTGGCCATAACCAGAAACGGCGGGGTGATCGGGTGGACCGTGCCGTCGACCGTGACCCGCCCCTCCTGCATGATCTCCAGGAGCGCCGAGTGGGTCTTGGCCGGGGCTCGGTTGATCTCGTCGGCGAGGAGGAGCTGGGTGAACACCGGGCCGGGGCGGAACCGGAAGTCATGGATTCGGTCGTCGTAAACCGGCGACCCCGTCACGTCGGACGGCATCAGGTCGGGGGTGAACTGAATCCGGTTGAAGTCGCACCCCAGGACTCGACCCAAGGTCCGGACGAGCAAGGTCTTCCCCAGGCCGGGGACGCTCTCGATCAGGACGTGCCCCTCGGCCAGAAGCGCGGTCAGCACAGCGCGAACCAGGGCGTCCTGGCCGACAAAGACCTTGTTGACCTCGTTGAGGACGCGCCCGGACCAAGCGTCGATCCGGTCCGATGTTGGGGGGGTGGACTCATCGGTCGTGGTCATGCGTGGGGAACCCGTCGAGAAGAAGGGGAAGCTGGTTTGATCCGAGGCGTTGCGGCCGACGGATGGCGCCATCGGCGGTAGGCGACGAGAGTTTCGTGAGCCACGGTTCCCTGGCGAGTCCGAGCCAGGATCGCGCCGAGGGCGACCGGGTGCGCGGATGGGCGTTCGATCGCGCTGGGGGGTTCAGGGCAAGAGCGGCCGAGGGGAGCGGCAAGCGCCAGGCAAAGCAGACCGCCGAAGATGGCCAGATGCGTCGTGATCCAGCCGAACGGTTCCACCATCAAGAGGTGAAACGGCGATGGCGCCGCGGCGTTGTCCTCGTCCAGGGCGTACGCTCCCTCGACGAACGCGACGTGGCTCGAACCGTCGCCGACCCAGTCGACCACGCGAGTCGCCAGCGGTCGGCGAGCCTTGTTCAGGAGTGCCGCGTTGAGGAGGAACGATCCATTGGCGACGATCAGGACCTGGCCGGCTGCCGACTCGTCGTTGGTGTCAGTCCAGGCCACGACCAGCTTTTTGCCGTCGCCGGTCAAGAGGACATTCTCGTCGTTGTCGGCGCGGATCGACTCGTGGACGGGGAGCGCCGCGGCGGCGGAATCGACCCCTTCGGCCCAGGGGCCGTCGAGGTGCTGGCTCAGGCTGACCTCGGCGGGTTGATCGCGGTTGGTCGGCTCGGTGGCGAACCACTTCCGAGCGTCGGCGGGCGGGTTCGACTTGCCGGATCGGACCGTCTCCACGACCGGAGCCGCGTCGCGACGGGCCTGGATCGCCTGCCGTTCGGCGTCGGTGGTGCCGGGTGGGGTCGCTTGGAGCATCCTGGCCCAGAACTCGGCGTTCGCCGCGTAGTCGCGCGGGATGTAAATCAGCTTCCGGCCGGGGCCGTCGTCGAGCCAATGACTCAACCACTCGGCTTCGTCGCGGCTCGGGGGGCCGGAGTGGGGCGCGAAGCGGATCAAGACCGCCGCCCAGTGGCCCAGGATCTCGTTATAGCGGACCGCCGCCCGGACGGAGTGCCCCTTCGCGCGCAGCAGCTCGGCGAAAGCGTTGGTCCCGTTGATGCTTAGGCCCCGCGACCGGCCATAGGTGGTCTCGACCTCCGTTGACCCGCACCCCACCAAGCTGGACCCGAGGATGATCCCACTGAGGAACCAGAGATCGAGCCGCCAACCGATCGGGGCGCGACGGGAACGAACCGATGAGGCGATCATCGGACCTCCCGGTCGGCGAGGCGCCGCTCGAAAGCTTCGGCCGAGGTCCAGACGAGGGCGAAGTCGCTGGCGGTCGGGGTCCGGTGCCCGTAGAAAACCGCCTCGAACTGGCGAAGTGTCGGAGTGAGCATCGCCTGGAATTCCTGGTCGACGACCGACCGGTGCAGTTGTCGCCCCGTCCGGCCGGGGGCCAGGCGGACCAGGCCGAGCCGGGCCAGGCTGAGCAACTGGTGCGCGAACAAGATGACCACGGCCCCGGCGAAGTCTCCCGCCAGGCGGAGCCGGTTCGCCTCGATCCAAGGGTCGTCCGTGGCCGTCAGGCCGCGTAACCCGGCGGGGAGAACCTCACCCGATTGGACTCGGGACGGGGACCGAGGCGAGGCCGCCAGGGAGTCCGACTGCGGCTCGAATCGCTTCCAGAAGCGGACAACCAAAGCCACTAAAACGAGCAAGGCGACAACGAAGCCACCGAAGACGAGATAGTCCCCCGAACCCCAGCCGGTCTGAGCGGAACGATTGCTCGACGGATTGGGGGCAGGTGTGGGAGGCTCGTTCACCTTCCTCCAGAAGACATCGTCGCTCGCGGGGTCATACCACGGCAACGACCCCCGCCCCAGCGCGGATCGGACTTGCTCCACCGGTTTGTCGGCAGCCGCCACCATTGATCCGGCAGCCAAAGCCAACCCAAGGATGATCAAGTGGGACCATACTCCTCGGCAGATTGATCGGACGTCGATCAAGTTCACCATGCTTGATCCTCCGCCATCGCCTCGGCGGCGGCGTGCAAACGGAGCTTGATCTCCCACCCTTCGAGCCGAATCCGCTGGTCGATATAGGTCAAGAAGCGGACCACCGCCAGGAACCCGACACCAAGCCAGATCGGGACCTGGTAGACCAAACTGGTCAGGACCGTGGATTCGGGCCAGTCCCACGTCAGGTCCTCGGCCAGGACCGCCTGGAGTAGTCGTCCCAAACCCAGGTCAATCACCGTCGCGAAGATCCAGATCGCGCCGACCTGAAAGATCGACTGGAAAAATAGAGTCCCCTCACGCCCGCCGGCGAGGTCGGCCCCGCGCTTCCAGAGCTTGGCCCAGACCGCGTGTTCGAGCAGGATCATTTCGTTCGAGAACACCAGCCGGGGTGGCAACCAGTAAACCGGGAGAAACCGCAAGACCCCGTGAGTTATCAGGAGCGTCCCCGCCGAGCGGCCCAACTGGCGGATAATCCCGCGCGGCGACAAAGGTTCACCAAACATCATCTTACCCAGGACGACCGTCAATGGTGCCGCGGCGACCGGCGCTTCGAACCACCAGAGGAACAGCCCGAGCGGCGACCCCGCCTCGCCCAACCAAGCGAAGACCCAGGCGTTCACCGCGACAAACGGAGCGAACCCGCCGAGTGCGGCCCAAGCCAGGGGCCAGGGGCGGCGGCGGATCACGACCAGGGCCAGGTCGAACAGGTCGATCTGGTGGCGCTCCCGGATCGAGATCAAGGTTCGATCCAATCTCATGGTGCGTCTCCCTCGCGCGGCGGACCCGACCCGGTCCCTCGCCCCAGAACCAGGAGATAGATCAGCAGCAGCAGAGCGCTCGTGCTCGCGACTGTCGCTTTGGCCCAGTAGGGGAGCGTCGAGGCCGAGACGAACCCTTCAAGGAACGCCGCGAGGACGAACAGGAGGACGGCCACACCGACCGTCGGCAGCGACCGGGCCGCCTCGCGGCGGAGCGACGCCAGCCGCGACCGCCCCTCGGTGATGACCAGGCCCAGCCCGAGCCGCAGCCCCGCCGCCCCCGAGAAGACGATCGCCGTCAGCTCGAACGGACCATGCGCCGTGACGAAGGTGAAGAACCGGGTCGCCTGCGGGACCGTCACCATGTGGCCGAAGATCGCCCCGAGCTGGATCGCGTTCGACGCCAGGACCCACAAACTCCCCAGGCCGAGGAGTAGCCCCCAGGCATAGCAACTCAGGCCGATCCCGGCGTTGTGGTAGATGTAGAATCCTGACATCAAGGCGTCGTTCCGGCCGGTACCCCGGTCGTTATTGAGCGGCTGGTCGTACATCGCCTCGATCGCCTCGACCTGCGCGGCACCGACGACCCGGTTGGCGAAGTCGGCGTCGGTCGCGCCGAGGAACCCGGTGATCAAGAACAGGCCCCAGAAGACCAGCGCCGCGACCCGGAGCGGGACGTCCGCCCGGAGCCGCCGGGGCACCTCGTCGAAGATCAAGGCGACCCAGTCGGTCCAGCGAAACCCTTGCGTCTTGTAGACGGCGTTGTGGGCGCGACCAACCAAGCTATGCAGAAAGGCCACAGTGTCGCGGGGGAGGTCGTAGGCGTCGGCCAGCATCAAGTCCGCGCAGGTGGAGCGGTACAACTCACCGAGGCGGAGGATCGCGCTTGGCTCGACCCGGCGCCCCGGCGTCGTTTCGAGCCGGAACAGGAGGAGTTGCAACTCGCGCCAGCCCGCTTCCCGCGCCGCCAGCCGGTCGCCCACGCGGCGGTCACTCATCAGCCGATGGTAGTAGGCGCAAAGCACGGCATCGCCGCTGGCGGTCGCGGGCAGGGCATGGCGTGCTCGGATCGGGCGGGCGAGCGGTCCGGCGATCTCTTCGCGGAGTTCGGGACCGAACCGCGCGCGACGCTTGACATAATCCGCCAGCGCCCGGGCTTGCGCCGAACTTCCCGCCACCCGGAACGGGAGCAAGGGGATCAAGTCGGCGACCTCCTGGTCCGCCACCCGGATCAACCTCGCTTCGGGCTTCACCTCCTCGACCACAACCATCGTCCCGGCGGCCAGGTCCCCCAGCCGTTGAAACCGCCGGGTGAGCATCATGCACGCGAATCCAGGGAGAAACAGGAACGGGAACGGACCATCGACGGTCCCCACCAGGTTTCGGATCGCCGCTTGCGACCCGGTGATCGGCACCCCGTTCGTGGTCATCACCCGGACACCCAGCAGTTTCTTCCCCAGGGTCTGACCGTTGAACACCCCTTCGCAACCCGCCCCGTACCCCCAGACCAGGCCGAATGTGATCGCCAGAGCAAGCCCCACGCCGGCCGCGCGGCCCCAGGTCAGCAGGAGCGACAGCGCGAACGCCAAGCCGATCAAGCTCAACACAACGACCGCGTCGATCAGGTAGGCCAGCCCACGCCGGAACGGGCTGGCGAGCGGGTAGGTGAACATCACCCGCTCCGGCGTGATCAAGCGAACCGTGGTGTCGATCGGCTGGTTGGCTTCGACGTCGAAGTCGCTGGTGAATCGGGTGGTCGTCGACAAAGCGCACGGTCTCATGTCAGGTGGCGGCGATACTCCGATGGGAGAATCGAACCTCGCGGGGTGATTAGGACGCCATTATCGGCGGTGGATCACGCGGGATCAATGCCCGCGCCGGTTCGTCGAGTTTCGCGCGCCAGCCGTCCCCCCGACAGGTCGTTGACAGCGGGGCGACTCGTTCGGTAACGTCCTAGGGCGTCCTGGGTGGGTTGGGTCCGCCCTCCGGCGATCGGGGAGGGATGCGGTCGAGCTTTTCGCTGGCTCCGTCTGAAGGCTTGCGATGCGAATTGCGATCGTCGGCTGCGGCTACGTCGCCGACATGTACCTTTCCCTCCTGAAGAACCACCCGGTCCTCGAACTGGCGGGAGTGACCGATCGCGACCCAGCCCGGTCCGGGCGGCTGGCCGCGGTCTACGGGACCAAAGACTATGGTTCGCTCGACCGGCTGCTCGTCGACGCGAGCGTGCCGGTTGTTTTGAATCTGACCAACCCGCGCAACCATGCCGAGGTCTCGCGGCTCTGCCTCGACGCGGGCAAGCACGTCTATAGCGAAAAGCCGCTGGCGACCGAATGGACCGAGGCCGTCGACCTCGTCGAACGGGCCGAACGGCTGGGCCTCACCATCGTCTCGGCGCCGAGCACCGTGCTCGGCGAGGCCGCGCAGACGGCCTGGAAGGCGGTCCGCGACGGTCGGATCGGCAAGCCGCTCCTGGCCTACGCCGAGATCGACGACGGGATGGTCCACAAGGAGAACATCCGGGCCTGGCTAAGCGCTTCGGGCAACCCCTGGCCGTTCCAGGATGAATTCGAGGTGGGCTGCACCCTCGAACATGCCGGTTACTACGTCTCGTGGCTGGCCGCGATCTTCGGCCCCGCCGAGTCGGTCACGTCGTTCGCGTCCTGTCAGATCCTCGACAAGGGGACCGACGCCTCCCTCGACCCGCCCGACACCCCCGACTTCTCGGTCGGCTGCATCCGGTTTCGCTCCGGGGTCGTCGCCCGCCTGACGTGTAGCATCATCGCGGCGCACGACCACTCGCTCCGGATCTTCGGCGACGGCGGGACGTTACGGGTCCACGAAGCCTGGGATTTCGCCTCGCCCGTCACGATCAGTCGGTGGAACAAGTACACCTTCCGCGCGGCTAAGCGGCCGATCCTGGCTCGACTCGTGGGTTTGGGGCCGAAAAAGATCCCCCTGGTTCGTCGCCCCGATGTCCGGTCCGACATGCCCGGCGGCAACCGGCTCGACTTCTGCCGCGGCGTGGTCGACCTGGTCGAGTCGATCCGCGACCATCGCCCGTGCCGGATCTCACCCCGGTTTTCGCTCCACGTCAACGAGATCGTCCTGACCTTGCAAGAGCCTGGCAAGATGGGAAGCCCGCGCCAACTCACGACGACCTTTGACCCCGTGGAACCGATGCCTTGGGCAGTCGGCTGACCCTGTCTGGGGGGATAACCCCACCGATTCCTCAACGAGAGAGGGCTTCATAGGATGGCGGCGATGACGCGGTGGGGCATCCTGGGGACGGGGTCGATGTCGGCCGCTTTTGTCCGGGCCTTGGACACCTTGTCCGAGGCGGCTACCGTGGCCGTCGGTTCGCGCCAGCTCGCCTCGGCTCGGGACTTCGCCGCGCGGTCGGGCATCGCTCGCGCGCACGGCTCGTATGATGACCTGCTGAGCGACCCCGAGGTGGATCTGGTCTACGTCGGGACCGTCAACTCGACTCACCGCGAGCTTTGCTTGCGGAGCCTCGATGCCGGCAAGCCGGTGCTTTGCGAGAAGCCTTTCACCTTGAACGCCGCCGAAGCACGCGCGGTGGTTGCGCGGGCTCGGGAAAAACGCCTCTTTTGCATGGAAGCGATGTGGACCCGGTTCCTCCCCGCCGTCGCCCGGCTCAAAGCGATGGTCGATGGCGGTGAGGTGGGCGAGGCTCGGTTGTTCTCGGCCTCGCTCGGCTACCCGTATGTGGACGACCCGGCGGGCCGCCAGTTCAACCGCGCGTTGGGTGGCGGGGCGTTACTGGATCTCGGTGTCTACCCGATCTCGCTGGCTTGTTACCTATTTGGGCGGCCGGAAAGCGTGGTTGGTCGAGCCAGCATGACGCCGACGGGGGTTGATGGGACCGAGGCGATCACCTTGGTCCATCCCGGCGGGCGGATCTCGACTTTGTGCTCGGGCCTGACAACCTTGATGCCCAACGAGGCGATCGTGATGGGGACCCGGGGCTTGATCCGGCTCCACGAACCGTTGTTTCGCCCCGACCGGCTGACCGTCGAGACGATGGCGCCGATCACGCCGGGCGGCGGCGGGGCCGAGGGAGGTCGCCTCGCGCGGATCAAGGAGGTCGCGGCGGTCCGGGCGATCGCGGCGCGCGTCAAGCCGATCCTCGCCACGCTCCGCGGGCGGACCCGACGGGTGAGCGCGCCGCCGCTGGGCAACGGCTACCCGCACCAGGCGATCGAGGCCATGCGCTGCGTCCGCGAGGGGCGGCTCGAAAGCCCGATCATGCCGCTCGACGAGTCGGTC
>JAABUX010006794.1_pt1 | contig 13567 bp, 14 predicted proteins | sample 5561851 | NCBI WGS metagenome assembly JAABUX01 (sample SAMN10711883, study PRJNA513361) | rock metagenome | isolation source: Antarctica rocks | place: Antarctica: Victoria Land, Richard Nunatak red sandstone | collected 2016-01-03 | reverse complement strand
ACCAAGCATCCCGGAGCAGGGGTTGTGCTGTGATGCGAGTCACAACATGCCGCTCGGTGCGAGGTTGACTGTCGTGCATCGCACTGCATGGAGCGCTGCAGACGGCGCGGCGCCCTCCGCAAAGCGTGCGCAAACCCCCGCACGCCAAACACAGCAGCCAGACGATGTCATGGCGCTGGCCGGGCGCGAGGGGCCCCCCACTCTGCACTATCACGGCGTGCAGGGCGCACAGCACTGGCTCCTCGTCCAGCTCATAGTCCACAAGCTTGGTAGCTGTCCGCGCCCGCCTCTCTCTGGTGGCTGCCAAACTCATCCTGCTGGTGGCTCACTCCAGCGTGCGTCCCTACTCAGCGCCCGCAGCGCAGGACCTCCGCGCGTCTGCAGCAGGAGGTGAGCCTTGTCAGGTGTGGCCGGTGCGCCGGATATGCCGGCCGAGTGTTACATATCTGGCCACTGCATGTCGATGTCCCGGGCGGCTTCCACTGCTCGCTCACGTGGACCAACAACACGGAGGTCAGCCTGATAAGGGAGACGCGCTGGGCGCGTCGTGACGCTGATCATGGCGGGGGTGATAGCTGCGGTGACGCACCTCAGAATTCAAATCCTGGTCCGGCGAACCAGTGCAGGCTGACCCCGCTGCGCGCCACTCGCACGGCCAACCCTGGTGCTCGCAAGAGGCTGCTCCACAGGTGCCTCCTGAGCGGCGCGCGCAGGCGCTGGGCAACTGGGTGCACACACTGAGCAGCGCCGGCTGTTCTGCTGCTGTGGCACCGAGCGGCTGTATAGCGCTGCGCGTTGCCAAGGGCGCTCTTCTTTGTGGTGATGGGCCGTGCACTGCTGCACATCAGCTGCTGTTTTCATGCTTGAGCACCAGGCACCAGGGTTAGGTCGTGGTGTGACTCAGTGCATGACTCAATGATGCGGGCTGCAAGCCCATGCATGTAGCCCAACATGGGCCCGGGATGCCCAGGAGACGTTCAGCGTTGTCCAATCAACCCGGCGTGCCACACAGCCACACATGAGTGTTCGAGCACCGGGGCAGCCTTCATTCGGGGGCAGAAAGCCTGGGCAGCCCTAGCTGGAGAACCACAGCTTCATTCATGCCGCGGCTCTCCTCTTTTACTTCATATGCTCAGGCAACAAGGCTGCCGGGGGCCCCGGAGACGCGAGGTATGTCCGCCAGCACGACCTCTGAGTCCTCCCCTCAGGCGACGCTCGGCCGCTTGAGCGTGGGCACGTTGGGCGTGAGGTCCTGCATGACATACGCGCCGCAGCGCTCCGCGCCGGGCAGCTCCTGGATGAGCCGCGCAATAGTGGGCGCCGCAAAGCCGAAGTACTCCGGCCCCGACACTGACGGCAGGCCGCCGCGCCCGCCACCGGCGCCCGGCTCGCGCCGCGCGGCGTCCAGCTCGGCGCGCCGCGCGGCCACCTGGCGCACGACCGCCGTCCACACCGCTGATGCGGTGGGGCCTGCGTGCCGGCGGATGCGTGGGGTGTTACCCACCTGTACCCCAAACCTGCACCCTATCATACCCCCAACCTCATCCCCAACCCTTCTGCCAAATGTGGCGGTGCGCCAGGAAGCGGGCCTCATGCAGCGCCGTGCCGGTGTCCGGCTCACACAGGATGCATGCGCTGCCGGCGTGCGCTCACCACATTGCATGCACCGACGCTGAGCTGGAGCCTGCAGTCTGGTGGCTTGAGTGGGGTAGGGTCTGCAGGGCGCTGAACCACGGTCGCCGAGCGCTCGCAGCGCCAGCCCTCGGGCAGAGTTATAGAGATGCAGGCTGTGACCCGGAGCAGGGCGAATGCGTATGCTGCCACCCGCGTCCCTCCGCCGCCGGCGCTCAAACAGGCCCGGGGCGGGCGCGCCGCGGGCCGCGCGGCGGGCGCGCGCCCGTCAGCGGGCGCTCGCGCTCATCCTCCGCGGTGAGCCGGAACAGGGGCGCGTCGCCGCCGTCCAGGATCTCGCACTCGTACGCCACGCGCACGTCCGGGTTCCTGTAGCATGCATGTCGTCGGCGGCAAGTCCAAATTCACCAACGGCGTGCCTGTGGCCGTTGCGCGCTAGCATGGAGGTCTACATGACCAGTCCCGTGGCAGCACCTTAAGGCATGTTGGGTGACTGTGACAGGTGGCCAGCTGGGCACACAGTGGCAAGGGTGAAATATTCGTGCTTCCAATCGACAGACAGTTCACAGTGCTGGCTCCTGGCAACCCTCACTTAGGACAGGGGGCCGACTCCTCCAGCCCATCCCTGATGGCGCTTGTCATGGCAAGGATGTGCAGGTAACCCGGTTGACTCTGCAGCCGGTGGGCGACAGCGCCTGCACGCGGCCGGCGCGCGCGCCTGCGGCTGGCGTAGAAGCGCATGGACCGGTAGCCGACAGGCCAGATGTTGCTCTCCGAGTGGAACGTCTTGCGCTGCCACTCCACCCTGCCCAGGTCCTGCACGAGCGTCCCGCCGCACACTGTCTGTGCATGAGCATTGCATCCAAGCCACTGTTGAGCCATCACCATGCTGCCGTCGGGCTGCCATGCCTCCATGCCAAGACGTGACGGCTTGCTGACGCAGCGGCTGCAAGACCTCTGCCTCGGGGCGCATGTGGGCTGGTGCAAGAGGGGCGCCGGGCTGCGCAAGCGCTGAGACAGGCCTTGCAAGTGGCGGCCGACCGCTGAACTGGGAGTGGCGGGTTAGGGCTAGGGTTAGGGTTAGGCCAGATGGGGGCGCTCACATAGACAACGAGTGCCTGGCCCAGCCGGATGGGCATCAGCGGGCGTCCGCTGGCGTCCCGCTCCACCTCCTCGCAGCGCCTGTTGCGCAACGTGTTTTCGCAACAACGCTAATCAGGGCAAGCGGCCAGCACTGTAAAGCATGAGGCGCGGATGCTCGCAAGCGTCATGTAAAGCGGCGGTCTGCCTGCTAGAAGCGCGCGCCTCCGCTTATTCACGCCGGCGCCCGGCGCGGCGGCGCCGCCGGTGCGCTCGTCCGTCGCCTCGCCGCCGCGGCCCGCAAGCCCCCCGCCCCCGCCGCCGCCGCCGCCGGCCGCGCCAGGCGGGGGGCGGCCGGCTGGCGGCGGCAGCGGCGGCGGCGGCGGCAGCGGTAGGGCCGCCGCGGCGACGGCGGCGGCCAGCTCGCGGTGCGCGGGCGAGCGCTCGCCGAACGCGGCGGCGAGCGCGCGCAGCTCGGCGGCCGCGCGCGCATACGCGCCGCGCCGGAAAGTGTCCTGCGGCACCGCCGGCAGCAGCGCCGCGTCGTTGCGCCGCGCGTGCGTCTGCGCGGCCGCCGCGCGTGGTCAGCGCGCTGGGCTTGGCCGTGGGGGAGGTCACGGACACCGGCGTGCCATGAGCTTGCGGCGCAGCCAAACTTTGGGTGTGTTCACGCCGGCGTACAGCGCAACCCGGGTGGCAGCCGCTACTGAAAGCAGCGCCATGGTCATCCTTCTGGCACAAGCAGCGGCAGACAGCGCGCCGCGCCTGCACGGCCTGGGCCTGGCGCAGCCCCTGCGCGAGCAGCGCGGCCGGCAGCGGCAGCGCCTGGAAGGCGGCCGCCACGCCGCGCAGCAGCGCCGCCAGCGGCGACGGCACGCCCTCCTCCGCCCACGCCACCGTGTCCGCGCGGCGCAGCGGGCGTGAGGGTCGGGGCCTGCGCGCCGAATGGCGGGCGTGAGGGTCGGGGCCTGCGTTCCCGCTTGCTCGACACGAGCCGCCGCCGCGCGCCCTGTCGACCGCAGCGCGACAGGAGATGCAATTCTTGATGCGCGCGCTCGCAGATGAGCCGAGGTGCGGTTTGCGCCCGCCAGGCTCCGCAGGTCTATTGGTGGCATGTCGGTGGCCACAGCGACCGTCTGGTGCAGTCGACCCGCAATCTAACTTACACAGCAAAGGCAGCCCGGCGCCTGCCTGGTCTGCAGCGCGGCGTCCTCGCCCAGCGCGGCCGGCGCGCCGCCTGGCAGCAGCGCGGCGGGGCCCAGGCGCGCGTGCGCGTCCATGCACGCCGAGAAGGCCGCCAGCCGCAGGCCCGGCGCAGCTTCGCGCGCAGCCGCGCACGCCGCGGCGTCGGCGTCATCGGCCGCGTCCGCCTCCTGGCGGCCCATGGATCAGGACGCAGAGTAGGACAGAATTCAGGCAGAGCATGGCCTGGTCATTTGCTCGAACACGCTCCACAGACCCATGTTGAGCCCTTCAAGCAGAGGCCGATGCGGGCCATGCATGCCTGCCAGGCCTCGTCAAAGCCACACCTGCTTTGCATCTAAGCCTGCTGGCAGAGCCTCTGCATGGCTGCGGTGCTAGCTTGCAACCCTGACCCTTACCCTAACCCTATTTGCACCAGGTTGGGGCCCGGCGCGCGCCGGCGGGCACAGCTCGTGCAGGAACGTCTCGCCCGCGCGCTGCAGCAGCAGGTGCGAGACGGCGCCGCCCGCGCCCGCGCGCGCGGCCGCCAGCGCGACCGGCTTGCCCGCCGCCAGGTGCGCCTGCAGGCTCTGCGTCGGCGCGCTCCTGCACGGCGGAGGAGCCTGGGATCACAGGCGCGCTCTGGGCGTCGCCCAGCGCGCGACGGGGCAACCCCAGCGTGCTGCCTGCACTGACTAAGAAGCTCGGGACACGTCGGCAACCTCTGCCATCATGTGGCAAAATGTGCTGGCGTGACAAATTTCACGTCGTTACCCTCTTGATGCTTGCTCAAGCGGCCAGGGTCCACTTGTCTACATGCAGCGGCTGCTCAGATCTGCACAGGCCTGTTCATGCCATCTGTCCCGCTCAAGGCCGTGGCACATAACAGACTCAGTTTGCACACAGAAGCGCAGCACCATGTCACGAGCACGCAATACTCTGATGCAGCTGCGCACAGTCAGCGCAGCCGGGCGCGGCCCCGCTCAAGCCCGGCGGCGGCGCGCGGCTGACGGCGGGCGCAGCGCGGGGACGCGAGAGCCTTGCCGGAGCGTGCGGCGGGCGCGCGGGCGCACTCGGTCGCCTCCGGCAGCACGGCGCTGGCGCGCGCGCACGCGCGCGCGGCCGGGCGGAACCCGCGCGCCGCCTTCACCCAGCGCAGCACCAGCGGCTCGCCGCCAGGCGCGCCCTCCGGCAGCGCGGCGCTGCCTGACCCTAAACCTAAGCCCGCGCCCGCCGCGACCAGCGCGGCCAGCGCGGGCGGCGCGCCGGGCAGCCGGCGGCACAGCAGCGGCACGTCGTACAGCGCGCGCGCGGCGGCGGCCTTGCGGTTCATCGGGATGTCGGTCACGCGCGCGGCCTCCAGGCCTGCCGCCGGCCTCCCCTGTCACGCGCGCCCCGACGCCGCGCACTCTACTGGAGCCTGGCAGTCTGTCGGCGCGCCTCCATGCGGCACACTTAATATACTCCAGGTGCTGCGTCACGGCTTCCTTTGCAGGAGGGTCGGGAGCGTGCGCGGCCTTTGCGGCTGCTGCCGCGGCCGCGCACCCTCTGATCTGCAGTCCGTAAAACAACCGCCTTGACACCGTCACCAAGCGAGGTACGATGCCCGATTTTATTTGGGCTGGGTTGAAACAGCTCGGTTCCGCATGACCTGGCAACCTGCACATGCGCGCCTGGCCGGCTGGCCAGCTGCTAGTGGGTGATGGGCGCGCCAGGCCCCGCACCCAGGTGCAGGCAGGCCGCGCGGCGCAGCAGCTGCGCCGCCGCGTCATGGCCCAGGCGCCAGCGCGCCGCGGACAGCCAGCGCCCGCCGCCCCAGCCGGCCGCCGCAGCCGCCCCGGTCGCCTCCCGCGCGCCGGGCGCTTCGGCGCTGGTGTGGGCGTCGGCGGCGGTGTCCGACGCGTCGCCCGCCTCGCGCCCCGCTCCCCCGCCCGCGCCGGCGGGATCGGGGCCCGCGGCGCCCGGGTCTGGGTCGCTCGGGCGCGCGCTGGCGGGGTCGCCCCGGCCGCAGACCTCCAGCAGGACCAGGTCGCAGCGGCCCCAGCGCGGCGGCGGGCGCGCGCCGCCGGCCTGCGCGCCCCGCAGCAGAGGCGGTGGCGCGCTGCCTGCGGTCCGTGCGCGCCCCGGGGCCGCCGGGCGGGGTGTTTGTATGGTGCCACGTGTGTGGCCCGCAAATAGACGGTGGGTGTTAGGAGCCCCACATGCAAGCCTGAGTGTGGGGCTCTCTCTCTGGGTTCTCCCTTAATCCCAAGCATTGCAAGAGCGTGGGCACCCGGCGGCAAGCAGCGGAAAGGTGTCTGCTGCGTGACCGCCCATGCTTGCTGCTGGCCGCGCTCAGTGCCACAGGGAGGCCTGATTAGCATGCGCCTTGCGACCGGGCGCGATCCACCGCCGCTGGCGTGTTTGCAACAAATCCTCGGCCTGGGCAGGACCTCGCCCTTGATGTGCATGCGACTGCTGAGAGCGCGTGCGCCTAGCGCGCGCCTCCATCGGTGCTGCCAAATCTAGGGCGGCGTCCAGCGCGCGCGCCGCGCCGGCCAGCTCCGCCAGCAGCGCCGGCGCAGGGGCGGAGTCGGGCGCGGCCGGGCGCAGCACCACCACGCGCGCGCGCCGCGTCAGGCCGACCAGCTCCGCGAGCGCCAGCCGCGCGCCGCCGCGGCACGCCCCGGCGCCGCCGGCGGCCTGTTTTGGCTCGCCGCCGGGCCCCGGCTCGGCCGCGCCCAGGCTGCCCAGCGCGGCGCGCAGCACGTCCGCGAGCGGGCGCCCGGCAGGGTAGGGGTCGCCCTCGGGCCTGCCGGCGCCGGCGCCGGCCGGGGCGTCCTCGGGGCCGTCGGCGGCGGCGGCGGCGGCGCACGCGGCGAGCGCGTCCGCGACCGCGCCGTCGCCCTGCTGCGCGCGGTCGCCCCAGGCGCTGAGCTCGCGCGCGCCGACCGCGTCCAGCAGCAGCGTCAGCACCTGCGCGCGCGGCGGGGCTCTTGCTAGGCATAGGGTAGGGTACCTCAAACTGCACTATGGCTGTCGCGCGTGTGAGGCTGCATGCGCCGGTGCGCTGCGGCGCCGCGGCGCCGCTGCCCGGCGAGGTCCTGCTGGGCGCCCCGGCTCGGCACGCCGCGTGCCGAGCCGGTCGAGCGGCGGCGCTGCGAGCGGCGGCGGCACGCTCTGTTGAACAGGTTCACAGACAGCGCGCGCGCGCTGCTGAGCAGCCTGCAGCCGTCAGCCTGAGCTACCGCGGCTGTTCATGGACGGGCCGCTCCGCGCCGCTGTCCAGCTGCGCGGGCTGTCCACACTCGCAGGAGCTGGGCTGCGGGCGCGCCTGGTGCTCGGGTGCGCCCAGGCTGGTGAGCAGACGCAGGTACTGCAGCGCGGCCGCGCGGCAGCAGGAGGCGACGGTGCCGGGGACGTCCGTATCGCCGACCCGCACCGCGGGCCCGCACGGCGCCTCCGCTCGCCGGGACGTCTCATCCAGGACGAGGACGGTGCGGCTATGCAGCAGGACACAACAAGCATGAGCATGTTTGGCAATGTTTTCTGTACAAAGCCATTCATAGATTTGCGTGTCCGTACAAAGGGGCTGCTAGACACCTGGCAGGACCATGGAGCAGGACGCTGATGTCAAAAGCTGTGCCCATTGCGACTCAGAAGTATACGAGCTGAGCTCAATTACGCTTTGAGCACCGTGCCTTAACTTCATCTGCGGGCTCCGCAGTCTTCACCAGCCTGTTCAGCATGCGGCTCATAAAGACATACTGTGACACTGCCGCGCATTCAGCCCCGCACATGCATGTGGCAGCTCTGGGTGTACACCCGCATGCCATGATGGACCATGAGGGTGGGCCCGGGTTGCTAGATGAGGGCGGCCATCCGCAAGCAATGGTTTTAGCATTTATTGGCCGCCAACTGAGCCGTGGGCCGCACAAGTGACAACGTTTGTTACTCTGCTCTGTTGACGCAATCGTACACGGTGAGCTGAAACTGGACTGCCAGCCCGCAAGAGAGGCGGCCGTTCAGCGGTGCTTGGCTACGCATTCACCGTCGCTGAACGCGCAGCAGCTGGTGCGTGGTGCGCAGCCAAGTTCTGGCACAAGCATGTTGTGCCATGTCCTGCACGTTGGTTGCATGGCTGGAGAAATTCCTATGCACGCCTGTCCACAGCGGCTGTGCTTTCCTTGGTTGGGTGGCCGGTGATGTCAGTCTTATGACAAGCATATATCTGAGCGTGCTTGCACGCGCTGCTGACTCCTACAAGCTGAGGCTACACGTGTTGCATGACCTGGCCTGGGTGGAAAGCAGCCTGGTGTGAGCCTCGTAGACAGCTCCGTTGCCGCTCAGGGACCTCGGCCGTCGGCCCCCGCCGCGATGGCGGCTGGGGCGTGGTCGGCGGCTGTCGCGCCTGCAAGCGCGCACCGGCACGCCCGCACGCCCACCGCTTGGCCCAGCCGCCGCGAGGCGCCACAGCTGCGGCCGGCGGCTGCGCAGTCCGCGCTCCGGCGCGGCGCGCTGGCGCGCTGTGCCACGCGCGCCTGCGCGGGAGCCGCACTGCCGCGTGCTGACCTGGTGCTGGAGGCCGCTGGCGGCGTGCCGGTGCACGTGTTTGGCGTGCTGCACGGGCAGGCGCAGGTGGGCGCCCAGCAGCCTCCTGTCCTACACTCTATCGTTGTTCTTGGCTTGTTTAAGGGGCGCGCGGCGGCTGTGTTGCGTGTGCTGCATGAGGTCATGCATGAGTGAGAGACGGTGAGTTGGCTGATACAGCACGCTGTGCCACATTCTCTCAGCGGCACGTGCTGCAGATGTGGTCGTATCTATCGGCCCTCTGCTCCAGCGTGTCGCCGGTGTTCCCTTGCAGCCCAGCAGCGGCAACCGCTCCCCCGGAGAAGCTCTGGGCTTGCAGCAGACGCGCTGACGCACCCCTGTGCTGCCCGGCGCAGCACAGCCGCACATCGCGCACTTCATCCTGAGCACGCGCCCGGCGGCCGTGGTGGTCGAGAGCGCCGTGAATCGCGGCCACGGCGCAGCCACCGGCAGCGTCCTGCGCTGTGATGACCCGGCCGCGCGCCAGGCCGACGCCGACCTGCGCCGCCTGTGCCAACTGGCCGCTCAGGTCGCGCACGCGAGATCCTCCGACCGTGCACTTGCAGTGCGCCCCGGCTCTTCAGCATCCTCTCCGTGCCAAAGTGGTGTTCATAGGAGTCGCCTGTGCTCATGCTTGCCCACCGTGACATGGGTTATGTTGCCCCTGCGCGGACGGTCCTGGTTTTGCTCGAGGGCCATGCGAAGTAGCAAGTACGGCCGCTGATGAGTGCTTCATGTTACACACGCTGAGCCGCGCGGCCATGCGCCGCTGCGGCGCCCCTGATTTCACATAGCGGATTTCTCTGAGGCCTGGCAGCACCCGCCGTTGTGTATGCCTTGCACCCGGTCGTGCCGCAAAGCTGCACCGTTGCTCCCTGCCTGCTTTGCCTGCCTTCTTGCATGTCATGCATGTCATGGAAAGATTGTGCAACCAATCTTGTGCAGGCAACGAGGCTGTGATGCTCACATGCATAGTTCAACCGAGGCGGCTACTACCGCCCTCTGAAGAAACCGACATTTTGTCTTTCGCTCCTATCTGAGCCTCCGAGCCCGCGACTGCGCCGCGCGCTGCGCTGTCGACCTGCGGCGCGCCGCGCCTGCCCGGCCGCGCCGGCCCCGGCCCGCGCCCTGCCGCGGCCCGTACCTTGACCAGCGATCCGCCCTGCTGCGCGCCAGGAGCTCACTCGGCGCGGCATGCCCGGCGAGCGGCTGGCGTACGTGGCCGCGCTGGCGGCCGGCGCGGCGCTGGTCTTCGGCGACCGGCCCAAGCGCAACACGTACGCGCGCCTGGCCGCGCTGCCCACGCTGGCGGAGCTGGATGCGGCGTTCGCCTGGCAGGCGCGCGCGCCGCCGGCCCGTCAGAGTAGGGTCTGCCCACCGCCTGGCAGGGCGGCCGCGCAGCCCCGCGCGCGCTCCTGGCCATGCGTTGTGGGAGGCCGCGGGTCTGACCAGGTCGTGCCCTGCTCGCCTTTAGCACCGCCCGGATGTCGGGGCTGCGCAGGCGGCCGTGCCACCCTGCGCCTGCGCGGCAGGCGGCCTGCGACGTGCGCGAGCGCGCCGTCGGGCGCCGCCGCCCACTACGGCGTGTCCCAGGATTGCCCCCGCCACGGCCCCAGTCCGTGTGCAGTTCGCAAGCCTGCCCCCGCCACGTGCGCAGGCGGCGGACAATTACCGGGACCTGGCGTGCGCGCCTGCAGCTCCGCCGCTGCCCGGCTGCGTCGTGCGCCGCATCCTGGTGGCCGAGCGCGACGTCGTCATGGCGCACACCCTATGCGCCGCTGCAGGCCAGGCGGCGGCTGGGGCTGGCTCCCGCGCGGCCCTGGACCCCGCCAGGTCAGGCCCTGGCGCAGGCGCACACAGGCCGTGCGTGGTCGGCGTGATAGGGGCCACCCACCTGCCGGGGGTCGGGGCGGAGTGGGCGGGCGCGCTGGCTGTGCGGCCGCAGGGCGACGCCGGCGAGCGCACGGCAGCCGCTGCCGCGAGCCGCGGAGGCTGGGCAATCGGGGCGGGAGGTGATGCAGGCACGGGTGTCGGCGGCGGCGCGCCCGGCAGCGCGGCGGCCGGGGCAGCCGTCGGCGAGGGATGCGGCTGCGGCCCGCCCGGTGACGCCCGCACCAGCGCTGCAGCAAGCCCATCCCTGGAGCTGCCCCAGAGCCCGCGCAGCGTCCTTGGCGGCGCGGCGAAGCTCGACCAGGCTGCGCATGCGGCGGCCGCGGCAGGCCAGCTCGCCGGCGGAGCCGCCCGAGGTCAGGCTGCTTGTGTAGGGTCTCCAGCGGATGACCTCGGGGACGAGGCCGCGGGCGTGCGCCGCGCGCTGCTAGAGCGGCTGATAAACCTGCTGGCGCTGCCCGAGGTCGGCGACGACCTGCGTGCGTCGCTGCCCTGCCTGGCAGCCGGCGCCGCCGCGGGCGCGTACGAGGACGCGTCGGAGCTGTACGGGCACCCGCGCATGCTGATGGCATGCCTGGACCGCGCGGAGCTGGCGCAGGTGCGCCGCTCGCCGCTCGCTGTGTGAAGCGGGTCGCACGGCTCAGCTGCGCTGGTGGGCGGTGCGGCATGCGTGGCGGGCGGCTGCATGTGCGTGCTGGTATGAGCCATCTCCTGTTGGTAAGAGGGCGAGTACTTTGCACACAGTGTAAAGGCATTGCGTAGACGTACCGGATGCTACGCAGGTCTGCTGCGGCTGGGCGGGCGACTTCTTCGAGGCGCTCGCGCCGGTGCGCGCCGCACGGCCGGTCAATGGAGGCACAGGCCGCGATGCGGCTGTGCTCGCACAGCTGCGCGCGCTCAACTGGGTGTTCTCCTGACAGCGGCCGCGCCTGCTGCCAGTGTGGCGTGTTGTTTGTGGGGCCTGCTGTGCAGGCATGCCGCGCTTTCAGGTGCAGCAGGTTGCTGCCAATGCTTATTGTAGGTCTTCCACAGGAACGGCTTTGGCTCGTGGTGCACAGATGCGTACAAGCCTGTCTGCTTGTGTGCTGTATGGTTCGCGTGTACTCTCATGAGGGTTTGTCTGCTCACAGGCATGCATGTGACCACTCGACTTGTCTTGGAGCATATGTGTGTGACGCTGTGCCGTCTTGTCCACATACATTACCTGCTTGCTGCGCGCGAGCACCAAACACTATGAACGAGAGGCCTGGCCGGGCCTTGCCACACGTCCTTGCACACATGTCTCTGCTCGCCTGGCGGGTTGGTCTGTCATGAAGGGGCGTCACCTGGTTCAGCCAGGCATGTGGCGCAGCACACCTTGCTACCAGACACACCTTGCTTCCAGACGCTATGCATCAGGGAGTGCTCTGATAGCCAGCCAGGCATATCCGGCAGCCTGCTCTGTGCATGCCGGAGGAGGTGCTCACACGCTAAACAGGCCGGCGCCACTCTCACTCCTTTTTTAGGGTGCTGTGTTGAGTCGTCGGCAGGTGCACAGGACACATCCGCCGCTTGCTACGAGCTGGCGCACGCCTCGGACGTGCGCAGCGAGCACCTGATGTAGGCATCCACGGCAGGGGCACACCGCAGCGGCGCCTGCGCCGCAGCCTCACAGGCCTGAGCATGTGGGCGGACGCTGACAGCCCGCGCATGCGCACTCTGGTACCCTCGCTTTGTGCCCCTCCATTGACGCAACACTGCATTCCCTTGGTCGCGTTAGATAGGGCCAATAGGCCAGGCCACCCATTACAACAGTTTTGTCACTATTTAATCCGTTCGGATCAGATTACACTCCATTTGGAAAAGCCATCCAGGTGACGTCCATGTCCCCACATGGTCCCAGCCGACGGAGCTCCTTCCACACACAGAGAGGGAGAGCAGCACTCGAGACGCCTCACACGACAGGCGGGCGACATGTGCGGAGACGCGCCTGGCCATGCTCCTGGTAGCACTGCAAGCACTCGCTGCGCTCACCCTCGCACGGCACGGAATTTGCAGGCGCACTGCGCGACCGGACACGCCAGTCACCAAAGTTTGCGTGAGCCTGGGTAGCGCTCCCGCTCCAGGAACTCCCACCCACAGGCCAGCAGCTCATCAACCAGCCGCTCCAGCTCTGCCAGAGCACCCCCTTCCGCCTTGGACAGCCAACAGCTCACGCAGCGGCTCATCAACAGGGCGTACCTGGGCTCCCTGCACTGTTTGTGCCTCGTATGCCTGCACACAGCGCAGGCGCGTTGCCGGGGCGCGCCTGTCCCTGCCAGCGAGCAGCTCCTGCGCCAGCTGGTCCACCAGCGCGAGCTCCCCGGCCTCCGCCTTGAGCAGCAGGCGGCCCACGCGCTGGCTCACCGTCAGGGCGCGCCGCAGCTCGCTGTCCTCTGCAAGCCGCGCCTCCAGGTCGCCGTCGCTTGAGGTGTCGTCACTAAGGCTGGGCGGCCTGCGCATAGCAGCGCCGCCCCGCGCGTTCTTGCAGCTTGAAAGGTGTAGACGTACAGGAGCTTGCAGGGCGGTGCTCAACGCGCAGGCTCATAGCGAGGTTAAGCGTGGGGTGGCACACACGTAGCAGGCTCGTCCTCTACAGCTGAAGCTTCAGGCTTTCGCAGCGGCCCACGTCCGCTCCGTGCCTCGCCTGTAGCTAGCTGCTCCAGCAGTTTACCGGTGATCTACGAGCGAGCATTGCTCATGGGTCAGCCCAAAACATTCTCAAACACGTAGCATGTTTACCACCACCAAAGTGGTGCGGCACCTGCACGCCATCTGGCGGTGGCTCAGATACCTCCTCCTGAGGCTTACCCTGGCTACCACCCATCTCAGAAGCGCCTGTGGTTAACAGAACTGCGTGGTTGTCAAGCAAATGTATCCTCCAACGTATGCTCCGACGACCAGCAGCTCAACTGCTGAACAGCTTGCCGCGCCTCCCTATGCTTGCACAAGCTCCCTGCAGCACTCATAGAGGTCCGATGGCCAGCAGATGAACTGGCCTCTGACTGGGTGCACATGCATGTGTGATGGGTGCATGTGTGGGTCGACCGTCATGCATTGATGCAATATTGAATGAATGCGTTGCAATACGTCACTACGTCAGGAGGGGCAGACCGAGAGGGGAGTGGCGGCAGCTGTGTGCATCGTGCGGCATGACAGCGGCGCACCGCTGCGAGCTTGTTTGACATCCCTTCTC
>JAABUX010006793.1_pt1 | contig 13567 bp, 10 predicted proteins | sample 5561851 | NCBI WGS metagenome assembly JAABUX01 (sample SAMN10711883, study PRJNA513361) | rock metagenome | isolation source: Antarctica rocks | place: Antarctica: Victoria Land, Richard Nunatak red sandstone | collected 2016-01-03 | reverse complement strand
TAGAAGGGGATGGATTGTGCTTACCGTTTTACGCCAACGCAACTTCGCCCTGCTGTGGGTCGGCGGCCTGACCTCCTCCATCGGTAGTACCATGCTCATCATCGCGCTGCCCTTCTATGTGTATGCGCGCACCGGATCGACGCTGGCGACGGGGGCCATGTTCATCGCCGAAACGGTCCCCTCCGTCCTCCTTAGCTCGGTAGCCGGCGTGTTCGTGGATCGCTGGGACCGCCGGCGCACCATGATCGTCGCCGACGTGTCGCGCGCGACCCTCCTCCCGCTCTTGCTCACGATCCAGACGCGCGACGGGCTGTGGGCGATCTACGTCGTGGCCGCGGCCGAGTCAGCCATCTCCCAATTCTTCGCCCCCGCCAATGGCGCCCTGCTCCCGCGCCTCGTCGGGGAACGCCAGCTGATCGCGGCCAATTCCCTCACCGCGCTCGGCACGAATCTGACGCTGCTGATCGCCCCGTCGCTCGGCGGCGCCCTGCTCGGCCTGTTGGGCTTGCCCAGCATCGTACTCGCCGACAGCGCCTCCTACCTCGTATCCGCGGCCCTCGTCGCGCTGATCCGAGCGCCATCCGAAGCGATGACGCGCACGGTTAGGACCCAAGCGACAGCACTAGCGCCATGGAAGCGGATCTGGCGCGAGTGGGTCGACGGGCTACGGGCCATGTTCAGCGACCGGACGCTGACCGCCCTCGTGGTCGTCATGGGCCTCTCATCGCTGGCGCAAGGTATCTTCACCGTGCTCCTCGCCCCCCTGGTCAAGGACGTGCTGCTCGGCGGCGCACTCGTGTTCGGCGGGTTGGCGACCGCCCAAGGTATCGGCGGATTGCTCGGCGGGCTTGTCGTCGGGGGGATCGGCCAGGTGACAACACCGGAGCGGCTCATCGGGCTCGCGCTCGTAGCCCTCGGGGTGCTTGTCTTGATTATGGTTAACATGCCCATCATGGCGCTGGCCGTCGTCCTCTTCGCCCTCGCGGGCATGGCGACCGTCGCGGAAGGGATCGGCGCGCAGACGGTGCTGCAGGATCGGGTGGCGGATCGGTACCGGGGGCGCATCTTGGGAGCGATCGGCGCCACGGGCGCCGTGCTGACGCTTGGAGGGATGGGGTTGGCCAGCGGATTGACCGATCATCTCGGTATCGTGCCCATCCTCGACGTGGCGGGGGGCTTCTGGCTCCTGGCCGGCGTGGTGGCCGGCGTCGCACTGCCAAAAAGCTAACGAGAGGCCATCTTATGCCGTGATTGTCGTTTCCACAAGCGCCTCCTTGATGACTCTCTTGATAGTCAGATCGCCGCATCCCGTCAAGCCACTGTCGGCCGACCGCGTTAGTTGAGAGGCTTGCGATAGAAGATGTGCTGCTTCACGTCGCGGAACCCAAGGCCTTCGTAGAGGCTGCGCGCTCCCTGTCCATCCGCTGCATCAGTAAAGAGCCGTGCCTGTGTTATCCCGCAGTCCTGCAGGGCCTGCAAAGCGGACATCATGAGACAGCGCGCAATCCCGTGGCGCTGCCACGCTTTACGCACAGCAACCTCCGGTATCATCCCCACTCCTCTCTGGACGCGTGCAAAGACCAGCCCCACCACCTGATCGCCGGCCCACGCGATCCGATACAGGGTAGGGTCGCAGCCGGGACCATCGACGTTGTCTGCGACAAACTCTCGGTAGTCATCCTCGCTCTCCGGCGTGCTCGTCCACATCCCCGCGAATGCGTCTTTCCACGCCTGATAGACGGCACGGTGGTGCGCTTCCTCCAGAGGCTTGAGGGCAACGCCCGCTGGTAGGGACACGGATGGGAGGTCCCGTCGCAACTCTACCGGCAGCTCCGCGGCCATATCGCTGAGGCGGCGCACGTCCGTATAGCCGTTTTGCCGCATCAGCGCGCTGGCCTCTCGCTCCGTGCTGGTGACGTTGGTCGCGAAGGTCGTGGGGCCAGCCGGCCGCTCGTCCCGCTCGATCGCGCGTATGCGCTCCTGCGCCCAATGGAGCATGGCGCCGCCGATCCCCCACCCTCTCCAGGCCGGCAGCAGGTAGCCCAGGTGCAGATAGACGCGCGTACCGGTCTCTTCGGTCCAGCGGTGCAGGACGTGGTTATAGCCGACGACCTGCCCGGCGACCTCGGCGATCAGGATGTCAGGACTGCCAGGCGGCGTCTCGGCGAAAGCACCCGCGAGGTCGGCGGCCGTAGGGACCCTTTCGCGGGCGGACTGAGAATCGATGCGATCCCACTCCCGCGATCCCTCGTGGACCGCGGCCAGCGGCGCATAGTCAGCCACGCCCCGGAAGCGACGAAACCGCAAGCCGGTTATGGCAGGTGCACCGGTAAGGGAGACGCTTTCTTCGTCGGTCATATCGTTCTCCACCCTGCGTTACGGTCTCCTACATGGGTTTGCGGTAGCGCACGTGCTCCTTGAGCACGCGGAAGCCGAGGCTGCGATAAAGGTCCGGGGCGCCGGTTGGGTTCTCGGCCATGGTACGCAGCGTGATCGTCTCGACGCCGCGCGCGCGCAAAGTCCCAATCGAGCGGACGAGCAGGGCGCGGGCAAGGCCGCGGCGACGCCAGGACGGCGCGACGTCGACCTCGTCGATGTCGGCCAGATTGTCATAGATCGTGGCGCGCACCTGTCCGGCGACGCGGTCGCCGTCCCACGCCACGCGCCATAAAGAGGGATCGTTGCGCGGATTGGCGGCGAACTCACGGTAGTCGTCCTCCGTCCCCTCCTCGACGAGCTCAGCGCCGTAGGCATCCTGCTGCGCCTCCCACAGAGCACGGTAGTGCTCGGGCGTGGCGGGCCGTACCTCCACGCCCGCCGGGAGCGGCGCCTGGGGCAAGGCATGGGCGTTGTCGAGCGTCATCTGCAGCATGGTAAAGGCCGGTTGATAGCCCTCTCGACGCAGCAGCACGGTCTGCTCGCGCTCCGCGCTCGTCGCGTTGGCGCCGAACACCCTGGAACCACCGGCAGGCGCGCCCACCGCGACCTCGCGCAGATAGCGCTCGACCCAGTGCAGCATGGCCGGCTCGATGCCCTGCTCACGCCAACGCGGCATGAGCCACTCCAGGTGCAGATAGACCTGGGTGGTATCCTTGTCGGTCCACCACGTCACAGTGTTGTAGCCGATCACCCGCCCATCAACCTCGGCGAACAGGAGGGTCGTGAAGCCGCGGTAGTTGTCCGCGATGGTCTCGACGGTCGGGATAAACTCCATTGTCGAGACGGCGGCGATGGCATCGTGCTCCTTGCGCGACTGATGCACCGCGACCATGTCCGGGTAGTCCGCCTCGCCGCGGAAAGGTCTGAAGCGCAGACCCGGAATTACCGGCGCGTCGAGCAAGACGATCGGCTCTTGCGATTGATCTACCATCTTATGTCAACCCTTATGAACTCTACCGCAGCGCCCCTTGTGGCAAGATGGCATGGATGCCGCGCACGCCGTTGACGACCTGGGTCACGCGCAGGTCGACCACCACGCTGGCCATGGCCAGCGCGTCGCGGCGCGAGAAACCGTGCTGCTCGCCCATCAGTCCGAGCATGGCGTCGAGCGCAACCGACATGGCCTCGTCGAGGTCCTCGTGGAAGCCGAAGGTCAGCCAGCCCTCGTCGGTGCGGGCGCGCGGCGTGGTCAGGCGCATGGCGGGGTGCAAATGAAACGTGAGATCCGCCACCTCCATGGGACACTCGATGGCCGTGCCGCCGGCCTCGCCATCGCCCTGCGCGCCGTGGCCATCGCCGGTTGAGAAGAGCGCGCCGGGGACGGTGACGGGCAGGTAGAGGCTGGTCCCCTGCACCAACTCCTTGCAGTCGATGTTGCCGCCGCAGAAACGGGGCGGCGCGGTGCCGTGCAGGCCCGGCTCGTCGGGCGGCAGTCCCATCACGCCCATGAAGGGCCGCAGCGCGACGGTGTGGCCGTACTGGTCACGACCGGTCATGGCGTCGGGGTCAAGCGTCCAGTAGATGTAGTGCTGCTCCCCGTCGGCCACGCCGAGCCGCTCGTTTGTGACGCTGCGCCATCCGCCGGCCACGGTCCAGCCATACGTTCCCGGCCGCAAGCGGTCGATCCGCACCTCCAGGGCCATGCCGGGCTCGGCGCCACGAATAAAGACGGGGCCACAGAGGGCATGGCCGCTGTCGGTCTCCGATATGAAAGGCTCGAACTTACGCCGCGGCACGGAGCCGGAGGGATCGTGCGCCTCCAGGCCCCACCCCGCGTCGAGGGTGCGGAAGCGCACCGTGTCGCCGGGCTCGATCGTCAGCACCGGCTCGTGCTCGCGCGAGAACTTGCCGTGTAGCGTGCGCCGCTCCGGCTCGATCGTGTAAGTCGCTATGACAACCTCCTGCCTACGTTCTCCAGGTAGCCCTCGATGATGCGGCCGGCGATCGACATGCGCGGCGGCCGGAGGGGCAACTCGGTCACGGGGAACCAGCGGGCATCCTCCAACTCGCTATAGTCGACCACGATGTCGCCGCCGACGTAGCGGGCGGTAAAGCCGACCATCAATTGGTGCGGGAACGGCCACGGCTGGCTGCCCACGTAGTGCGGCGCATGGATGCGCACACCGGTCTCCTCAGCGATCTCGCGCACCACGCACTCCTCCAGCGTCTCCCCGGGCTCGACAAACCCCGCCACGAGGCTGTACCTGTTGGGGGGCCAGCTGGGCTGGCGAGTCAGCAGCAGGCGGTCGTCGTCGTGGATCAAGACGATGATGCAGGGGCTGACGCGCGGGTACTGCGTCAGTCCGCACGATAGGCATTCGGTGGCCCACTCGCCCGGCTTGACCTGTGTCTCGTCGCCCGTGCGCGGGCAGTAGCGGGTCGTCTCGGCCCAATACAGGAGTTGCGCGGCCAGACCCGCCACGGACCAGACGCTCTCGGGAACCAGCCCATAGAGCGACCGCAGGTCGTGAGCCGCGTAGCCCTCGGGCACGGACTCGCCGTCCAGCCGTGCCACGATGCATGGCACGCCGTCAAATAATCCGATGTAGAGGCGTCGCGATACTGCTAGACCGAGGGCATCGGGCGACGACGCGGTCGGGATAACCGGCTTGTCGTCTGTCCCCTCCTGGCGCAACAATACCGTGGCCCCACGCATCACGAACCACAGCGCCTCGCCCTCCGGCGGGTCCTGCACGCCGCGCGCCCGCTTAAACGCGCCTGCCTCCAACTCCGTCCCCGCTGTCTCTGCCGTTGTCGTGGTCACCGTGTCCGTCCTCCCTCTGCTCCGCCATCACCCCTCACGTCCTACCTCTATGGTAGCCGCTCGCGCACTCCACCCGCTCCCACTGGCGCCACTCACTACTCGTGGTTCTCGCGGGCCTGCATGAAAACGACGGGCGATGGCCGGGATCGGGCCACCCATCAAAGCGGGCGGTCCTCCAGGTTCGTTCTCACGGGCTATCCGTTTGGCCGGCGATCAGGTCAAACTCCACCGTCTCGAACGGCGGCGCCACCCGGTTCTTGAGCACACGGGCCATGACGCGCTGGCCGATGACCTCCGAACCGCGCGAGACCGGCCCCACCGGCTGCAAGGCCAGCCGCACGCTGGAGTAGAATTTGAGCGCCTTCCCGCTTGGAAAGAGGAAGATGTCACCCACGGGCGGCCGAGTGAGGACGATGACCGCCGTGTTGGTCCGCTTAATGGCGGCGGTGAGCCGGCGCAGCGTCTGCGATAGGAGACGCGCCTGCGTGCCCAGCCCCGTCTCGGCATCCGTGCCCGCCATCTGCTCGGCGAGGGATAGCGGCCAGGCAGGGTCGAACACGAGCGCGGCGACACCGGTCTCCCTCGCGTATCCCGCGTCTATTGTCACGCGCTCGAGCGCCTGTTCCACCGTCGTGGGGCGGTCGATGGACGCGCGGTCAGGGTCCACGCCGCAGGCACGCGCATACGCAGGGTCGAGGGCATGAGCGCCGTCGACATAGGCGACGGCGCCGCCGAGCCGTTGCGCCTCGGCCAGGATGTGCAACGCGAGGGTCGTCTTCCCCGACGCGGGCGGGCCGATGATCTCTACGATGCGCCCGCGCGGAATCCCGCCGATTCCCAACGCGCGATCAAGCGCCGCGCTGCCAGTCGGGATGGCCGCTGGCGTCGCCCCAAGCGTATATCCATCCATCCGCGTCTCTCCTCCCTGGAAAACGTTCGGCGCCCGTGCCGGCTGATAGGAGCGACGCGCAAGTCGTGGCGCGCTCCAATGTTCGGGAGCTGTGCATTGTCCGCAGCGAACGCCGATCACCCACTGGGCAGCGGAGCGCGCCGCCGCAGTCCCTGCGGCAAGCCGTCGTGGGCGCGGTGTGCCGGACCCGGACGGGCGTCCCGCGCGCATGGCCGCAGGGACTGCGGCGGTCCCGGTGGAAACGCCAAACGCCGACTTTTCACGCGCCCTGCTCCAATATGCTGTCGCGTTGGCCCCTGTGTTACCTTCCGCTGCCGCGACTCGTCATAGCCAGTATAAGGCCTGCCACCTATGACAGACGATAATACGATACCGCCGCGAGACCTGATCGCCAGCCAATCCCTGCCAACCACGGCAACACGAACGACGCGAGTGACGACGAGAGGAGCCCGATATGCCAGATCAACCGACCGCGCCGCAAGCGTCCACCCCAACCCTGCAAGCTCCGGCCGCCGATCCCCACGTCGGCAGCCAGGTCTACAGCCGCAAGCGCGCCCTCCTGGCCGGGACCGCCGGTCTGGGCCTGACCGGTCTTGGAGTGGGCATCGCGCCTGGCCTGCTCGATCGGGCAGCCGGGCGCCCGATGCCCCACCCTCGCGCGGACCCGGTGTCTCATCCCGACGCGCGCGCCGCGGCGTCGCCGGCACTGCTACGACGGTTGATCGCCGGGACACAGGGCTTCGGCTTCGACCTCTTCGGCCGGCTGGTTGCGCGGCCCGGCGCGGCGACGAGCAATGTCTTTATCTCGCCGCTGAGCATTGCCGCCGCGCTGGCCATGACCTACAACGGCGCGCACGGCGCCACCGCGGCGGGGATGGCCGCGGCCCTGAGACTGCACGGCCTAGGCCTTGATAGGGTCAACGCCGGCTACGCCACGCTGTTGCCCCTGCTGACGGGCGGCGACCCTGACGTGCGCGTGACGGTCGCGGACTCGCTGTGGGCGCGCGACGGCATCACCCTCGACCCGGCGTTTGTGCGGCGTGTGACGGCGGCCTATCACGCCCAGCTGACCACCCTCGACTTCCGCGCGCCCGATGCGAGCACAACCATCAACGCCTGGGTGCGCGCCCGCACCAACGGCCTCATCGCCGGCATCGTCCCCGACATCCTGCCGCCGGACGCCATCCTCTACCTGATCAACGCCGTGTACTTCAAAGGGCGCTGGGCCTCGCCGTTCGACCGGGCACTCACCAAACCCCAGGCGTTCACGCGCGGGGACGGCAGCAAGGCCAGCGTACCGATGATGGTCCAGGAGGGGAACTTCCCGTACTACCAGGGCGCCGGTTTCCAGGCCATCCGGCTCCCCTACGGCGCGGGGCACACCGCCATGATCGTCATGCTGCCCGACAAAGGGACGGACCTGGCGCGCGTGCAAGCCTCGCTCGCCGCGCCGGGCTTCGACGCCCTGGTGTCCCGGCTGGCCATGGCGCGGGGGACGATCTCGCTGCCGCGCTTCTCCGTCAGCTACACCTCCAACCTGAACGGCCCGCTGATCGCGCTGGGCATGGGCCTGGCCTTTCAGCGGGACACGGCCGACTTTGACGCCATGTTCCAACCGCCGCGCCCCATCCATCCCTACATCAGCGGGGTCGCGCATAAAGCGGTCATGCGCGTGGACGAAAAGGGTACCACTGCCGCGGCCGTCACGTCGGTCGGTGTGGTCCACTCAACAGGCGTAGGCGTAGCAATCAACCAGTTCACCATGGTCGTCGACCGGCCGTTCTTCTGCGCCATCCAGGAGGACACGACCGGAGCCGTCTTGTTCATGGGCCAGATCACCGACCCACAGCCGAATTAGGCAACAATCTTATCATAAGGAGCACGACATGCCAGATCAACGTAACGCACCCAAGACGCTCGCGTACCCGCTGCAAACCCCGATCGCCGGTCCGCGCGACGGCAGCCAGTTGTATGGCCGCAAGAGCGCGCTCCTGGCCGGTCTTGCCGGCCTTGCCGGCCTGGGCCTGGCCGGCCTTGGAGTGAGCATTGCGCCCGACTTGCTGGCCAGTGCCGCGAGCGCGCCACCGCGGCCAGCGCGGCCGGCCGTCTCGCGGGCGGTCCTGCGGCGCCTGCTGACCGGGACACATGACTTCGGCTTTGACCTCTTCGGCCAGTTGGTTGCGCAACCCGGCGCGGGGACAGGCAACGTCTTTATCTCGCCCTTCAGCATCGCCACCGCGCTAAGCATGGCCTACAACGGCGCGCGCGGCGCCACCGCGGCGGGGATGGCCGCGACCTTGAAGCTCAACGGCTTGAGCCTCGATCAGGTCAACGCGGGGTACGCCACGCTGCTGCCGTTGCTGACCGGCGCCGATCCCGCCGTGCGCGTGGACATCGCCAACTCGCTGTGGCTACGGAACGGCATCACCTTCGACCCGGCGTTCCTGCAGCGCGTTGGCGCGGCGTACGGGGCACAGCTCACCAACCTCGACTTCGGGGCGCCCCACGCTGGCGCCGCGATCAACGCCTGGGTCAGAGCCCACACCAACGGCATGATCGACGGCATTGTGCCCGATCAACTCGATCCCTACGCGTTGCTGTACCTGCTTAACGCCGTTTATTTCAAGGGACAGTGGACCTCCACGTTCGACAAAACGCACACCACGCCCCAACCCTTCAGTGGCGCCGGTGGTACGAGCAAGACCGTGCCGATGATGACGCAACACGGCGCCTTCCCGTACTATCAGGGCCCCGACTACCAGGCCATCGAGCTGACGTACGGAGCGGGCAAAATGGGCATGGTCGTGGTGCTGCCCGGCGCGGGGATCAGCCTGGCGCGGGTACAAGCAAGCCTAACCGCGGCCGGTTTCGACGACCTGGTCTCCCGGTTAGGCGCGTCGCAGGGCACGATCTCGCTACCGCGCTTCTCGGTCAGCTATAGCGCCACGCCCAACCTGAACAGCCCGCTATCAAGCCTGGGCATGGGCCGGGCGTTCATACGGGACGCGGCCGATTTTAACGCCATGTTCCAATCGCCGCCGCCCGCGCACCTCCACATCAGCGAGGTCGCGCACAAAGCGGTCATGCGCGTGGACGAAGAGGGCACAACCGCGGCCGCCGTCACGTCCGTCGGCGGCGTCACGGCAACTATCGCCATCCGGGAGTTTAGCATGGTCGTCGACCGCCCCTTCTTCTGCGCCATCCGCGAGCATTCCAGCGGCGCCGTCCTGTTCATGGGCCAGATCGCCGACCCGGAGACGGTTTAGGCAGGATAAGCGGCGTCGCGGAGCCTGCGACTGCCCGGCCAGACCGGCACGTCCGCAGACGTGGGGGGCTGGTCCGCATGGTCACATGGCAAACCACCGCGCTGGACCAGGACCGGCCGCGGCTGGCTGGACCGGGACTGGCCGCGGCCAGTCAGGGGCCAGTCCGCAAAGCGAAGCCCGTCGGGGGCCGGTCAGCCATGGGCCGACCGCGGTCGGGTGTGGGATGCGCCAAATCAAACTTCTTGGTCTGATTCAGCGTTAGGCGTGCGACGTGAGTGGAGCGGGACGGCCGGTGACGCGATACTCGTAGCGGTCGGCGCGCGAGACAACGGTGGCCGCGCCGAGCGGTTCGTCGGCCTGTGGATCGACACGCACATAGGTGAGACGGGCGACGTGGAGCACCGGCGCGCCGGCCACGACGCCCAGCAGCCCGGCCTCGGCTGCGCTTGCTTCCCGCGCCGACACCGTGTCCTCCACGCGGGCCAGCGTCAGGCCGTAGCCCCGCTCCAGGGTCTCATAGAGCGACTCGCCGTCGAGACCGCGCTCCGCCAGGTCCGGCACGTAGCGCGGACGCAGGTAGTCGGCCATCAAGCAGAGCGGCCCGTCGCCGGCGTACCGCAGGCGCCGGACGCGCCAGACGGTCTCGGCCGCCTCCAGGCCGAGCGCGGCGGAGACCCACGCCGGGGGCTCGGCGCGCACAATGGTACACTCCATCGTGCGCGGCTCCAAACCCAGCGCGCGCATACTCTCGGTCCAGGAGTGCAGCACGCCCAGCCGCTCCGCGACCCGCGGAGCGGCCACGAATGTGCCGCTGCCCTGCCGGCGTATCACGAGGCCGGACTGGGCCAGCACGTCGAGGGCGCGGCGCACGGTGATGCGGCTGACCCGGAAGCGCGCACCCAGCGCGGCCTCGCTCGGCAGCGCCGCCCCAATCGGGAGGCCGGTGAGCTCGGCGCGCAACGCCTCGGCCACCCGCCGGTACAGCGGCCACGCCTCCTCATCCACGGTTGTGTGTCGTGTCATCGCCATCAATTTATAACAGGTAGCAGGGCGCGTGAACTACTGTCGATATTGTCGAGACACCAACCGACTGGGAGCGCGGGCGGCCCGCCCGCTTCCGTCGCGACCGCCCAGTTCGATGTCCCCGATCATCATGGATGCCGCACCAGGCGGGCGGGCCGCCCGCGCTCCCAGTATAACGCCGCATCATTCACAAGCCATGTAACGACGTAACAAGGGCCGTAGTTGACGATCCCGCCGCACTTGTTATAACATGTTGAGCAGGAGGGTAAGTGAGTGGAGGACACGGTGGCTGACGTGCTGTGCTTCGGCAACCTCCAGCTCGACGTGCTGTGCCGCCCGGCGCCGGCGCTGCAGGAGCCGGGCAGTCTGCATCGCGTCGACGACATCAGCTTTGCGCTCAGCGGGAACGGGGCTAACGTGGCGGCTGTTTTGGGCCGCCTCGGCATTCCCGTCGATCTGGCTGGGCACGGCGGCGCTGACCTCGTGGGTGAGCAATTGCGCGCGACGCTGGCGGCGATGGGGGTCGGGACCGATACGCTACGACGCCACCCCTTCGCGGGGACCGGCACGTCGGTCATCGCGCTGGCTCCGGACGGCGAGCGCAGCGTCCTCTACGTCAACGGCGCCAACGCGCTGTTCGACCTCGCCGCGGTCCCCGACGACTGGCTGCGCGGGCGGCGCGTCGTCTCCGTCGGAAGCGTGTTCGTGCTGCCCCAATTTACCGGCGCCGCGGTCGGCCAGTTGTTCTCCCGCGCCCGCGCACAGGGCGCCACGACGGTGCTCAACGTGTGCTGGGACGACGAGGGACGCGGCCTGCCCTTCCTCGCGCCCGCCCTCGCCGAGGCCGACGTGTTCGTGCTGAGCCTGGACGAGGGACGCCAGCTCACGGGGCGCGACGCGCCCGAGGACATGCTGCGCCTGCTGGAAGAGCGCACGCGCGGCGCCGTGGTGCTGACGCTCGGAGCGCGGGGCTGCCTGCTGCGCGGGGAGCGCGGCCTGGCCTATGTTCCGGCCATCCCGGTCGACGCCGTCGATTGCACCGGCGCCGGCGACAGCTTCGTGGCCGGCTTCATCGCCGGACTGGTCGACGGCCGCCCGTTCGACGCGTGCGCGCGGTTGGGCTGTCGCGTCGCGGCGTACGCCGTGACCGGTCCCGGCGCCTATCCGCGCGTCCCGCCACTGGCGGAGATCGACGCACAGAATCCTGTGACATCCACCACCTTGTCGCCGTTGCGCGCCGGCGATACGTGACGACGGTAGCAGGGAGCCGACCTGGCAGCAACGATGGGAGATAGTATTACAACGTGACGTTGACCTGCTGACCCAAGTAGCATGGCACACCACGGACACTAAAGTGTCTCACCCGACCGCCGCACACGACTTTAGTCGTCGTTCTTTGCCATGCGACTTGGGTCGCAGGCCGGTTCTAACGTTCAGGGCTGCCGCGCATAGGGGATTTTAAGGGAGAAACCACATGGCCATAGCGGACACAACAGAGGATCGACGAACGGACACAAACATGGGCGCGGAGCTTGGAGCGGGCTACCGCTACGCCGGGCTGGAACGGGTGCGCGCGTCGGGGCTCTCGGTCGCGGAGGCGGTGGAGCGCCAGCGACGCTTCGCCTATGCTGAGCTGCGCCTGATGCGCCTGCTGGCCTCGCGCATCGTGACGGCGCCCTCGCGCGACGTCAAGGCGCTGCTGGCGCGCCTGCAATACGAGGACGCGCTGCACGCCGACGACTGGCGCGCGCGCGTGCGCGAGATGCGCACGAACAAGAGCAAGCTGGAGGGCGCGCCCGATCCCGCCCTGGAGGTCCTGTTCGACGAGGCCGAGCATGTGCCTGGCGCTTACCCCTTCCTCGCCGTGGTGACGCGGGTGCTCAAGCCGGCACTGCGCGAGGCCTACCAGGCCTATCTCGACACCACGAACGGGCTGGCTGACTATCCCAGCGTGCGCCTCGTCCATGCCGCGCTGGCCGATGAAGGCGAGCACCTGCGCCTGCTTACGCTTGCGATCGACGACACGAGCCCGACCGATGAAGATCTCCGACTGACGGACGAGTGGGAGCGGTCGCTGCGCGCCTACCTCGTTGCGGCGGGTGGCATCGACGGGACCGCGCCACGAGGAGCGGAGCCAGGACGCGCGGCCTCGCGGCAGCCATACCACGTTCCGACCGTGCTGACGCGCGACGACGCCGTGCCGCGGGTGTGGGATTACGTGGCCCCGCCGCTGGAGGACGTGCCCGCCCACCTCGACTATATGATGGGCCTGCGCCTCTCTGAGATCAACGTGGCCGAAGGACTGGCCGTGGTGCTGTGCGAAACGCCGGGCAAGCCCTGGAGCTTCTATCTGGACATCTCCCGCCATTGCTGGGACGAGATGCGCCACTCGCTCTTCGGCGAGGCCGGCATCGAGGAGACCTACGGCGACCGCGCGGCGCTGCCGATGCGCGACTACGAGGGCGTCTTCGCCATGGAAGCTCCGCCGCTGGAGCAGTACGCCGTGCTCGGCCTCGAGGTCGAGGGCAAGAACATGAAGTATCCGCCCGGCAAGCGCCAGGAGTGGGAGTTTGCGCGCGACATGGCCCGCCACCCGCTGATGGCCACCTTTCAGGACTACGACTGGGCCGACGAGGTGCTGCACGTCAACATCGCGCGCCGCCAGCTCGACGACTGGTTCGAGGGCGGCCTGCAAGCCATCGGCGACTTCGCCAAAGCGGGCAAGGAGCACCGCACGCGGATCAAGCACATGCATCCGCCCACGCCCCTGCCTCACCCGGAGCCGAACGGGGCAGGCAGGACCAGGACGGAGTAGCGCGGCGTCGCCCTGGGAGCGCGGGCGGCCCGCCCGCTTCCGTCAGGACCACGCGGCTCGGTGTCCCCGACTACCATGGCGGCCGGGCCAAGCGGGCGGCCCGCCCGCGCTCCCAGGCCGTCAGAGGCCGGGCCAAGCGGGCGAGCCGCCCGCGCTCCCAGTAGGCCGCTTCGCTCCCGGTCGGTCGTGGAGAAACCAGGAAAAGAGGGAAAGGAGTTCGCCCGCATGGTGCGCATCGGTTTGCTCGGCTGCGGCTTTGTCGCCACGTTCTACATGCAGGGACTGTCCGAGGTCCCCGGCCAGGAGGTCGTCGCCGTCTATGGGCGCGACAGGGATAAAGCCGCGTCGTT
>JAABUX010006791.1_pt1 | contig 13568 bp, 17 predicted proteins | sample 5561851 | NCBI WGS metagenome assembly JAABUX01 (sample SAMN10711883, study PRJNA513361) | rock metagenome | isolation source: Antarctica rocks | place: Antarctica: Victoria Land, Richard Nunatak red sandstone | collected 2016-01-03 | reverse complement strand
CATTTTGTCGATGCTGTGAGAAGAAACTGGTCAGTCAGACCGCAATGGGAGTGAGGTCAAATCTTACCTTGAAATGATTCGCAGTTTGAGAGGATAGCGTATATTCCTGGTATGTTGGAGTAGATGAAAGAGAAGCTTGAAGACGTGAGATCGTGGCCGGTCTTCCGAAACGTGACTGCAGAAGTAATGCAATCTCAGTAGTGGTAAAGCCGTTGTTCCAAGTATAACAGAGGAGGTGGAACTCACGGACTGAACTCGATGAGCTGTGTAATGAAGTGTGGTTGATTGTAAGCAAGTCAACACATGTTTAGAAAGTTTCGATGTTAGCTCGGCAAAGGCGGCAATATGCGTTGATGTTTCAAGATTGAAGTTGTAAAGTGGTAGAAGGTCCGACGATCGGCTTATGTTGATTCCAGGTTGGCGTTCGATAACGCTTCACTTTCCAGGTAACGAAGTCCAATAAAGTTGGGGTTTTTAGCTAGCAGCACTTAAGACATTATCCAGCCTACGCAATGTTAGGCCAAGTATAGAGCCTCGTTGGCTGGTCTTCATTATCTCCACTTCAGGAAAGGGCAACATGTATGTTGTATCACAAAATAAACCCCCGAGTCATAATCTTAGGTTCTCAAGGTTGCCAGCGACAAACCAAGTGGATGTCAAGCCGGCCCCGTTTTCCATCCTAGCTTCGTGTACACCTAGAGTATCCCCAAGCCAGAATTCACAGCGATATACTCTCCAAGAATCCGACTCCCACCTTCCTCACCGCTCATTCCAAGTCCCCATCCTGCAATCTCCCATGCCAGCCTTCGCAGCAAGTGGCTGTGACTCATATCTGCACCAAAGATACAGAGGTCCGGAGAGTAGAGGCATGAAGTTGAAGCAAAGTTTCCAGCAGACTGTAGCGCATGGCTAGCTCCACATTGTCTCCGCGCTAATGCAGGGGATTCATCCTATTTTAGCGGAGAAGATCGTCGACGCCGTAATCTTGGCGCTAGCGACGACATCTCATCGCGTGCACTATCCAAGAGCACGCGCTGTGACAGATCACAGAGCGTAACATTCAATGCTGGTCCTGTTCAGGGACGCGTAAAGTGGTTGCCTGATCTTACAGGGTCTTGAGGATGCCCACGATTAGGTCCTTCGCTCGACTTGAGTATGAAAGCCAGGAGGTCGATGTAGGAACCGTTGCTATGAATCTGGCATCTCTCAGTCTCTCAGTCTCGATGCTTCTTTACATGTAGTACTGTACGGGCTTAGTTCTACTACCAGCAAGCATGTTCTTCGCATTTAGGTAATCTCCGACCATGATCCGGCCTTGGAAAATTCCCTCTCATTCACTCTGTTATTGATACCTTTCAACCCCTCCTCTCTCCATCCTGTAATCTTACAACTCTACTCTTTATTTACTTCCACAAACCATTCTCTCTCTAGTTTAAGCTACGCACTTTCGCCTCATCCTGACTTTATCCAAGCTTCCTCTCCATCACTTGAGCGCTGTCGCAGCCTCAGTCTAGTCCTCAACTCCATACTCACAGCTTCATCGCCAAGCCTCAAGATCCACTTCTTCCGGCTAGTACGAAAATGCCCATCAAGTGGACCCCCGAGGTGGACCAAATCGTAAGTCTCTGCTACCTCCCACCTATCGCACTCATCATTTCATCTACCAAACATTGTCACCTGGCTGCCCGTCTCAGCACCTAAACAGCTCCTCCCCACCTCACTCATATGCATAACCCTCCAGCAACCCAAAAGCTAAACCCCAACCCACCCCACAGCTCCTCCTCAAAATCCTCGAGACCTCCCAAGTCAACGCAGACGCCAAAGCCATATCCGCAGCCTGGCGTAAACTCCCTCCCCCCCCCCCCCCCCATCCCACCCTCAACACTAACACCCACCCCACCCAGCCGACAACTTCGAAAAGCCCACCCCCCGCGCCATCACCGAGCGTCTCGTCAAATCCCGCGCCTCATCCAAAGCCAGCGGTGCAGCTAGCCACTTCAGCGGCCCGCAGCACCGGGACCTCAAGCCCAGCCACCACGCCCAGGAAACCCCGTACGCCGGCCAAAACGAACGGGGGCACGAAGGGGACGCTTGGAAAAGCTGTCGTTAGAACTTCGGGTGGGAAGCGCAAGCGTATGAGCGACGAGTATGTCACACCCTTTCTCTCTCTCTCCGTCTTCTACATACAACATACGTAAACCAAACCGGCTAAACCATCCATCATATCTAGCGACCCAAGCGACGACGCCGAAGGCTTCGCATCCGAAAACAACGACACCAACGCCTCCTCCGACGATTGTGATGAATCGCCTAGCAAGCAGAAGGCTAAGTATCTGCGCCGTATCAAGGTTGAGGAGGATGTGCAGGAGGGTGCAAATGGAGCTCTTGATGGTGATGCTGGGTATGTGCATGGCGCGGCGCCTTTTGGGGTGGAGGAGTTGGAGGAGGGGAATTTCGCTTAGAGGAGGGTGGGTTGAGGGAGGTGGTGGTGTTGGAAGGAGGATGGAAGAGAAGATGGAAGGACGTCCGAGGGCCTACCGAGTAGGTCTAATGTCTACCTCAACAGTAGGCTATAGATCCGAAGTACTCGCATATATTATTACTATCAGCGGCATCCTCTATCACTCAATACGTACGTACTCTAACTCAGATACCTAAACCTCTACCCGCACAATATATCATACATCACGCAGTCGTAGCCGATGTCGACTACATAGAGTACTTACCGAAAGCTAAGATAGCGCGGTGTATCTATCCCCTTACTACTATATACAAGATATCTATCAAGACCTATTAAGATATTTATCTATCTATTTCATACCTGTACTATAACAATCCCACTATACCTGCTATTGTTTTTAATGTATGTCGTACTATGATAATCAACCCTCCACCCACCTCGTACTACTAAACCGACCTTACAATCTCACCCACCACCTCCTAGCTCCCCAAAACCTCATCTCAGCATCACCACTCCCTATCTTACTCAATTCCACTCCACGAAGAAACCCATACTTTACTTCCGAATATAAAGTACTGATCTACAATAATACACACACCATCACACTCTCCATCCACCAACAATAAAAAGATGATCCCTCTTACAATCTTTCCCATCAACCTCAGCCGTAGAATAAAAGATCCCAACACTTGAAAGATCTCGCGCTCTTACATCTCCTAAACAATAGGAACGAAAAACCCCTCTCTTGAATACACCTCTCCCCCTTTCACTCCACCCCATTCACTCCACCCCGCCCATCCCCCCCATCCAAGCTCGTAAACCCCAGAGCCCCCATTACGACTCTCCGTCCCAACACCACCTCAAGTACCACCAAGTCTACGCTTCTATTAATAGTATAGAAATCAGCATTTCCCACAACGGTTCGTGGTGGGCGTCCTTAAAGAAGAGAGTAAATCACCTTACTAGGCGTCTCAACCTCCACCTCTTCCCACTCATCCCACTCATCCGCCTTGATTTCTACCTTCAACGGACTCCCCTTCGCTTTGCCAGCGGCTGTGCGCTTGCTCTTTGCAGGAGCACGGCCTAAAGTTCCATTCATCGCAGGTTTGGTTTCGTCATCACCGATTTTGGCAATGGTGGCTGTTGCGGCGGTCTTGGTGTCGCTGGTTAGGGTAGCGGGCGAGGAAGTTGCTGTACTGAGATCTGGTGTGCTGGGGGTACGAGAGCGCTTATTTGGGCCGCGCTTGGGGGCTGAGGGGGAGTCGGTTGCGGTGGTTGGGGTTGGGGTACTCTGCTCGGCTGCCTGGGCGCTGGACGAGGGGAGTGTCAGCTCGTTCGAGTAGTACTATCCGAGGTTTTTGGGGGGTTGGTGTCAATGTCATGGATAGAGGTGAAGATAGGGTTAGATGTGTGTTGATGCATACTGCTTCAGCAATGAGAGCTTTGACTCGTGCATAGCCGTGATGTAGACTCGCCAGGCGCCAACATGAGGCTAGAGATGGCATGGTCCTCAAGAGGGGCTGGTAGATGGGGTGATACCAGCGCCAGAACCCCAAGATCACATCACATCAAGAAAACTAGGAATCGAAAACTCACCCTCACCCATAGCGACAGCGAGAGCCTCGTAGTCGAGCTTGACCTTGCCGACGGAAATGACATGCATGAAGAGCTATACTTAAATATCAGCATGATATTTACAGGAAGAGTTATTTATCATTCGCCGCCAATGTTGTAAAGTGCGAGAGTTGGGGACGAACGGTGCAGGCATTAATGTTGGGGGAAGTGAGTTAACTGACTGACATACCTTTGCGTCGGACTTTAGTCCCCACTGCATATTGGCTGTTGTTGGAGGGGTTATATGGCTTGTGGTATTGAGGGATTGAGGGAAGGCTTGAGGGCCGATGAAGAGTGGAGGAGATGGGGCTTGTTGTTGAGGATTATAGAGGTTGGGAGGAAGAAGAGAGAGGAGATTCGAAGGGGTGCCGGGTGATCGTTTTAGTTTTTGTGTCATGTGTTCGCGTTATGTTGTCGATGTGAAGTAAGTTTAGATGAAGAACCTCGGGGGTAAGAAGCAGTAGTGACTGTAAATGATTGCGTATACAAAAGGAACATGTAATCACCCGAATACCTGCCATTGGCTGGATATGCACCATTGCCCGAAATTGCCCGAAAATGGTTTTGACCGATCCCTGTTGTCTAGCCCTTTCGTTACACAGGCTGTACCTGCTTGAGCCTTTCCGCTGATCAATCCGCTTTCATGAACTTTGCATACGAATGGCAAGGTTCTTGGAAGTACATTGTTGGTCACACACCTGGAATCAAGATGATATTGTTGCTCAAGACAGGCCTGTCCGGTAGTGACAGGTTCTAAGGCTAGGTCACTACTGTAACCCTCAGGGACTGTGGCGATGGACGAGTTGCACTCAATGGTAATGAATAGCACTCAGCTTGATTGGGACAAGGGGGTTTGAATGCCTACATTAAACATTTACAGCCGTTATCCAGAACCTTTTGTACGATACGGACAGCAGAGAGATTAATTGGTGCTTCAAGTGTACTGAATTCAGAGCAGATTACATAGACCTAAGGAAAAGCTTACCAACTTAAAACGACAGAGGGGACTCACATGCAAAAACAGATCAAACATATCCACCCACCATTCCCCCAGTGTGCAAGAGATCCAAGTCCCCTGCAGAAGCATCATCGCTAAGGAAAAAATAACAACCCGGCTCCGAATCTAATGTACCTGCCAGTCGAATGCGCTAGTAAGGGATTATCTTCGTATTCAATTTTGTCCGGCTAGGAACGCGTAAGTGTCTCAGTCCCAAGAACATACATACCCTCCTTTCCGGTCTTAGTGGATCACCCGATCGAACGGTCACGGGAATTCTGTGTCCTCATCAGCGGTAACCAATGAAGCTATGTCAAACCGTTTGTTGCGAGTTACGGTCCAGGTGACGTCACCGTCTTCGAGGGCCCCATACTCCTACGGTGGTAGTGTCAGCGATACGATACCATAAAGCGCACAACATTATCCAGTCGATAATAACTTCCCTCCGACATGCTGATCTCCACACTGACGAGCTGTCATTGAGCCTTGCTCTACGATCACCATGGCCACATCATCTCTTCAATAGCTTTCCTCTGATCTCCTGTTTCTTCACCGCTATTGCATTAAAGAGGGACGGAAACGAGATGTCTCGCCTAGAGAAACGGCCAGAACCAGTCATGGCGGGTTGTCCCACATCAGAAGGCCTTGTGAGCTTCAATAGCATCCGCGGCTGTTCGGTCCTGTTCCGAGGCCATATTGCAGTCTTTGGCGTTCAAAGTGACGCCGTTCTCATCATATTCCTTGTAGGACGCAGGTGATATTAGAGGAGTCACGCTGTTCAAATATGGGGCCATCTGGACGTTCCATATGGCCGTCACTTTCGAATAGAGTTGATAGCTGGTAAGCCGCCTCAAGGGATCGAAGTCAAGAGCGCTTAGGATGCAATCTTGCAACTCGGGGCTGTATGTTAGAACAAGTGGAATTGGCTGTCTAGCGTTAGGATTCTCGCACCACGCCTCCCATATCATATTCGAGGTAAAACTGGGCAAGTTAAGTATTGGTGGCTTGCCTTCGTGAGCCAGCGCATGTATCACAGCACCGGCACCCCATACATCGGATTTCTTGGAGAGCATTAGTAGCTCTGGAGGTTGCCAGATAGGAGTTCCCCAACGACGTGGGGGATGGATGTCCGCCAGCCCGAAGTCGCCGAGAACGATTGAGGGATACTCTCTGGCAAGAGGATCATTGGAGAATGAATCTGGAGGACCGAGAAAAATGTTCTTGGGTTTAACATCGCCGTGAATTATGGATCTCCATTCCGCTGGTAGCGGAGAAAGCGCTCGTTTGTCATATCCATGATGTATGAATGCCAGCCCCTCAGATATCTGTCGGTACGCATGCCACAGGAAATCTTCTGGGATTTGTTGCCATTGGTCTCGATAATTCTCGATCAAGTCGTGGAGATCCCCTCTATTATAGAAGTCGTAGTAAAGCTGGACTGTGTGGGTCTGGAGAATTACCTCATGAAGGCGGAGGATACGGTCATGTTGAGGTTTCTGTAGCTATAAGCTTCACCGAAACGGGACCTCGTCATACTACTAACTTTCTGGCAGAACGGCATCGAAGGTAATGGTACTTTCCAGCTGCGCCATTTTTGTTGACGTACAGACATTAGTTCGGATCCAGATCCCCACAATATTTTGGGGGACTTACTAGGCGATGGGGATTGATTTGGGTGATTGCGATCCTCCTGGTTCAATCTTAATTGATCTTGAGTCGCTGAGGCCGCCGAGGTGGATCCAGGAAGTTGCAGTTGGTGGGCCCCAAAGCCCTCCTCCCCTCTGGAGAAATCCATGGCTTGAGAACCTCGTGAGATGTCTGTCTCCCAGATCATCGTGCAAGTCTGACGGATGTATATTTATGTATATATATTAGGAGCCAGCAGTTTACCGGATAGAATTTCCGTAGGTCGAAGATGAAGGTCAAGATATATGGGAGGGTGTTCAAAATGACTCGTCGTCCCGCGGGCTATGAGGGGAGAGGCCACAAAGAGAATTGTGTTACACAAAGGATCGCGTATAACAAAGCCTTCTTTGTAATCGCGCACAACACAATTGTGACAACACTCACAAAGGAAAAGGTCCTGAGAGAGGCCTGGGGAGTAGCCATTGAGAGAAACGATATGAGATCCTGGTATGACATATATGTCGCGAGTTATTGCTGCGTCCTAGTGCAAATAGTGATCTTTATCACATAAGATCTAATCAAGTAAATGAGTTGCCGTAAAAAAGTCTGTACATAATACATAGGCAACTTCTAGAGGGCAGATCCACGAGAAACTGAAATCCTGAAGACGAATAATGGGTTAGTCTACCTACTAAACCTGACTACTGTTGTCTAAAGATGATCTGTACACCAGTAGTCGATCGACATAAGCAGCTCCCTGAACGTACCTAGTACACACACGTGTTTGTCATGTGCCAATCTCTTGCGTTTACCTGTCGTTGTGCCGTCCTTTGCTAACAGCGCTGACCTACCAGCAACGATAGAAAGCTCAAGAAGAATGACTGTTGCCAAGATGTGTATAGGTTAGATCACTCTCTTTCGATGTTCGTAATGCTATGACATGTTTTAGTGGCTTGTGGGGAAAATTTCAATCAAGGAAAAGCAGCCCAGAGGCATCATACTTAATTTGGCCAGTGAACAGCCCCAAGGCCACAGAAGTAGATTTAGGATCCGACAAAGGCGAAGAGAGGTCCCTCGGATAGACTGTTGAGATACACCAAAAGATCGCAATATTCTGCAAACCGAAAAGTAGGCGAAACCTTTTTGGTACGAGTGAATTATGGATAACTTTCCGAAACAAAGAAGGCCTTAGTCATCAAATGAGCGTCCTATTGAGCTGATATGTTCCGAAGAATCCGAATGCCATTCGATGTAAGATCAAGTCCAGAAACACGGCGCAATAGGGTCCTAAGCCTGTTGGTGGGTCTACCAGCGAAGACCGCTTCAATGTAATGACGGATGAACCAGGGTAAGGATGACTTGAAGGTCACGGGCCATTCCTTGGTATTCCCGTGCTAACGTCTCCACGAGAAGGCACTGTTGCAAGCGCAGAACTTCACATACAGTTGGATAATTATGTACGCCGTGGCTAGTAGGAGGACATTTCACGTGGATGGAGATGGAGTGCCGAAGATGGTAGCTCTGCCCAGTTGCATGACAAATTTTGCTAACGGAGTTCATCCCCTATATCGTCTACCGTTCGACAGCATTGCACGTCTGTTATGCGGTGATCCCTCAAACGTACTGTTGTAGCATTGACGGAGTGAAGGCGATCCAACACTCGGCGTTGGTATCCGTAGGACTCGATTCAGCGAAGCCAAGGCAGCGGATTGGCTATAGTGTTCCCAATGTCCCGCTTTCCATTCATTTTTGGACTCATGGTCGGTTGGGGGCCTCAGCTGCGGCCTGACACACGGGATATTGATCCGTCGTTAGACCGTAGATACACACTGCGAAACAGCATGATAGTTGAATGATCATGACGGTCTGTAGTCAATTGGGTTTACTGTCCGCCAGACACTTCTTCGAGGAAGGGAGGGTTGAAGACAACGGATGTGGTAGTGGTAGGATATACCGAGGGGAGAAGTGCGGGAGCATCCATCGTGCCAAGACATCTGGTCCCTGGCACGCTTGGCTCACTTCAGGCCGTGAGTCTGCGCTCAGCTCAGTGCACCAGCTTCAGTCAATTTCGCATGTATGCCAATAAGACGACGTCTTCAGACTTGCCGGAAATCTTTTCCCGCAGATCCTCAACTCCGGTCAATGAATGTATCTGCTAAAGTACAGCGATGACGGCGAGTTTACCCTAGCCACCTTCGACGGCGACTGTATCCCTGAGTATGCGATATTTTCGCACAGATGGCTAATAGATACCGAGGAGCCCACCTTTGAACACCTGACAGATAGTACTGGTAAAGGAAAGCTTGGCTATAGGAAACTCCGGTTTTGCGGAGAACAAGCAAGACAGGATGGCCTACAGTACTTTTGGGTGGATACATGTTGTATTCACAAGGCAAAATACGCGGAACTCTCGCAGGCCATCAACTTCATGTTTCGCTGGTACCGCAATGCGACTCGATGCTACGTCTACTTATCGGATGTCTCTAGCCAAGGGATGGCGAGTGCCTTCAAAAGTCTTGAGAAAGAGATCGAAAAGCTGAATAAATGTGTCCAAGACTTACGCCTCACCGATCCCCGTGATGACAAGAAGCGTATTAAGGACATCAAAGGTGGCTTACTAAAGGACTCGTATCGCTGGATCCTCGAAAACTCTGGCTATCAACAATGGGATAGAGCCCAGAAGAGCCGACTGCTATGGATCAAGGGCGATCCCGGAAAGGGCAAGACGATGCTGCTCTGCGGCATCAACAACCAGCTAGGGAAGCCAGAGGCCGAGATCGATCTTCTGTCCTACTTCTTTTGCCAGGCTACCGATTCGCGAATCAACAACGCCACGGCTGTGCTAAGAGGTCTGATACATATGCTTATCGACCAACAGCCATTGCTCGTCGCGCATGTTCGAGAGAAGTACAATCGCGCTGGCAAAGCCCTCTTTGAGGATGCAAATGCATGGGTTACGTTATCTGAAATCTTCATAAGGATTCTACAAGACCCGGGCTTAAACGGCGCTTGCTTAATCATCGATGCGCTTAATGAATGTGTAGCAGACTTGCCCAAACAAATGGGTCATGTCTAGCCGTAACCGGCCGGACATCGAAGAACGACTAGAAAGAGCTGGGCAAAAGATGAGACTATGCCTCGAGCTGAACCCCGAGTCCATTTCTGCGGCTGTCAGTATCTATATCGAGCAAAAGGCACAGCAGCTGGCAGATGAAAAGAACTACGACGCCAGAACCCGCAAAGCCGTACTACAGCATCTAGTCTCATACGCGAATAATACCTTCCTCTGGGTAGCTTTGGTATGTGAAAATCTGAAGAATGTACCACGATGGAAGACTCTTGCGAAGTTGAACGAATTCCCACCTGGGCTTGACTCGCTTTATCAGCGAATAGTAAGCCAAATCCATAAATCAGGTGATGCAGATCTTTGTAAGCAGATTCTTGCTATCACATCAATAGTGTATCGACCTATCACTTTAACAGAAATTTCCTCTTTGGTCAAGGCGCTCGAGGATATAGCTGATAACCACGAGTCTTTGGCAGTAATTATAGGACTTTGTAGCTCACCTTTAACTCTTCGAGAAAACACCATCTACTTCGTACATCAATCGGCCAGGGAGTTTTTACTCAAAAAAGCATCTGGCGATAATTTCCCTTCTGGTGTACCAGATGTACACTATACTATCTTCTCGCAATCGCTATAGATTATGTCCGGGACACTGCGACGTGATGTCTATAGCCTGAGCGCTCCCGCGATTTCTATCGACCGAGTGAAGCAGCCCGATCCAGATCCACTAGCCTCAGCACGGTATTCTTGTCTCTACTGGGGAGATCATCTGATCTATTGTGATGCTGGACGGAACAAAATCAATGACCTCAAAGACGGTGGCTCGGTCTATAGCTTCTTAAGCACGAGCTATCTTTACTGGCTTAAGGCGCTCAGCCTAATGAAAAGCCTGCCAGATGGCATCATTACGATTATGAAGCTCGAGACCTGGCTTCAAGTAAGTTATGCTACGCTTTTTAAGGATATCACTGAAGACTGCCCTACTAATCTAATAAGGCTGATGAAAGTCCCGATTTACATGCGTTTATTTATGATGCGAGGCGGTTCGCTGTATATAATCGATCACTTATTGAACAGGCGCCCCTTCAATCATATTGTTCAGCCCTTATCTTTGCCCCAGAGAAGAGTATTATCCGAGAAAGATTCGCGAAATGTTTCCCTACTTGGATAGAAAAAAGGCCTAGAGTTCAAGCGCATTGGAGTGCGGCGCTGCAGACGCTCGAGGGCCACTTGGCCTGGGTCTTGTCAGTCGCCTTCTCACCCGACGGCAAGCAGGTCGTCTCGGGCTCGGGCGATAACACGGTACGGCTCTGAGATGCTACAACAGGAGCGGCGCTGCAGAGGCTCGAGGGCCACTCGGCCTGGGTCTCGTCAGTCGCCTTCTCACCCGACGGCAAGCAATTACCAAGTTTACATGTATTCAATTATTGGCTAGCAGAGGGCACTACGAACTTCCTCTGGCTACCTACTGACTATCGACCTACTTGTGAAGCTGTTCGGGATAAACTAGTCGTTTTAGGACATTCGTCTGGGAGAATTTCATTTTTACACATTAAGCAAGGGTTAAAGCTTATTACATCTAAGTAGTATATATATTATAGTGAATGCTAATAAACATCTTAATATAATACTTCTTTTCTTTTCATCTCTATTTTATAAAGGGTTCTAGGGGAACCTATAATTTTATAGTAGTTTAATTACTACTTAGTTTCTAGAATCTTCTAGAGTACTTATTAGCCGCAGTTCTAGATAGCCTTAAGCTTAGCGGATGATTATATAAATTAAGTTTCCTTGTAATTTAAATAATAGAATGTATATAGTTATCTTATACTAACTATTATCGTTAGTCGCTTTAATTCGAGGTACTAACTCGCGTGGTAATATTCTATTAATTTATAATAGCTATAAGGCCTAAGAAGATGTCTAGTATAGTAGTAAGGCCTTAAAGATTGGATTGGACTCTTTTATAAGTATTAGGAGTGATAAGAGCTTAGTAGTAGAGCTATAGTAAAGGAACTCTAATTATAGTATAAAAGAGGACTATCTATAAGTTAGGTACGAGGGTAATAACGCGAACGTAATTTTATAGTAATAGGGGTTTAGACTATTTAAGAATAGCCATGGAACATAAATTATATAAAAATATAGGAGATACTAATATATAAATAGAGTTTAAGATGCTTCGAAGTCAAAGTACCTATCATTTTTCTCGACACGGTGGGTTTCTCGCTACCTAGGGAGGGACGTTACAGGTAGTTTTAGTTAGGCCTTATAAGGCTGAGGGAACCTTGTAGAAAATAGACTTCCTGCATGAGTCATCTGCACACATAAATGAAAATCTCTTCAAGTACATGCCAAGACGCCTTGATTTGTCATCAGCCGAGGTTGACCCGGACTGAATTACATTCTGGATACATGACATTTCTAGAAGGGTCCGCGTATGATGTCAGGGTAACAGCGTATTTTATACCTGACATCGCTTCTCCTCCCTAATAGTATTGCCAGCTACCTAGGCATGGAGGTACCTTCTACCCCAAAACGCAAGCAATTAAGTAGGGATCAACGGCTACAGGTACATACACTTACAAGTATCCATTGGACTCCTCACCGTATCGCAAAACACCTGGATATTACGCCCCGACAGGCTAAATACGCCTGCTCAGTCCCTCTCACCCCCCAAAAGCAGCGATGTGGCCGAAAATCAATACTCAATACGCCCTCCCACGGCGCCCTAGTCCGTTACATACGGACGTCGAAAGAGACTAGACGTATGCCGTACCATGAGCTGGCCGTACGCATGGGTTGGAACGTGTCAGAATCAGTAATCCAAAGCGCTCTCCGGAAAGAGGGCGCCTATTTTTGAGGCACATCGGGTGGCACGTCTCCAGTGGGCTCGGGAACACGTTGATTGGACAAGAGAACAGTGGAATTAAATACTCTGGACGGATGAAACGTGGGTAAAGGCTGGCAAACATACACGTACGTGGGTTACTAGGGCCACCGGCGAGGAATACGACTAAGATAAAGGATTGGATACAGGCTTATTACCCTGAAAAACTGAGCTACGACGGCCTCCGCGGCGTTACTACTAAACTCAAGCCCTGCGAGAACTTTTCCCAAATCACATGAAAAAAGGTCGTCATGATGGCGTTGCAACTCTCCGAGTGGACAATTTAAGCTTTTATCCTAACTATCCAACTCTCTTTGCCGAAAGTGATCCGAAAACGACGGTCATATCGAACCTCGATACGTCCTGCCGTGAGACTGAATCATTCCCTCTTTGCTGGGCAAATGCTACCACTGTGCACGATATCTACGACATTTTGCATGCGCGACTATTCTGTCCATTTAGCAATGTATTGTGCCACACTTACATGTGAAATCGTTTCTAAGATCTTAACCTCGTCCTTCCAATTACCGCCGTGAAACGTTTTGCCAGCGTATTCATTGCCCGTGCTTACATTGACAACCTTGTGGACCGTACCGAAGCTACCGCGTCCGAGCTCTTCTTTCTTCAGATAGATGGGAGAAACCACCGATTCCTTGCTTTCTATCCCTAACCGACTGAGCGAAGGAGTCGCTTTCCGGCATTCTTCGAGGTAGGCGTCGCGGTGTGCTTGATACTCGAGCTTACAAGACTTGCGGTTTTCCGGCCACTCGACCTTGAATTCCAGTTTGATTTTCATTTCTCCTTCGTTAAGCGTAACCGTGATGTTCTCGTAATCGTAGAAGAGGATCCAGGTGAAATCGTTTCGCGTAGGAAGATCCTCGCCGTCGTAGCTGACACGAGTCAATTCTCGAGA
>JAABUX010006790.1_pt1 | contig 13569 bp, 10 predicted proteins | sample 5561851 | NCBI WGS metagenome assembly JAABUX01 (sample SAMN10711883, study PRJNA513361) | rock metagenome | isolation source: Antarctica rocks | place: Antarctica: Victoria Land, Richard Nunatak red sandstone | collected 2016-01-03 | reverse complement strand
GCTCTACGCGACTCCCTACCCCGACGACGACGCCATCTCGCCGGACCTACGCGCCCTGGAGCCCGGTGCCGTCCTGCCGTCCGCGCGCGCCGCGTGAGGAGCCTTTCAACTCAGATGAAACACACCCGAACCATTTAGCGCCCACAGTGACAGCGGGCTACAGCAACCAGAGGCGCCGCGCAAACTCGTCGGGGGACAAACCGGGGATGCTCAGACCCTGATGGGGCCGCGCGTTGTATTCCTGGAGAAAGCGACGCAGGAGGGGGGCGAGATCGGCGGAGTCGCTCCATGCCTGCGCCGCCAGCCACTCCTTGAGGGTGCGCACGAACCGCTCGGCGATCCCGTTCGATTGGGGACGATGGCGCGCGATGAGGACGTGCACGAAATCAGCCTCACGGGCGAGGCGGGCCACGGCTTGCGCCGTAAAGTGGATCCCCCGATCGGAAATCAGGAATTGCAACGCGGGCGGCAGGAGCGTTTCTAATGCGGCGCGGACCATCTGCGCCGTGACCTTCGGTCCGGCCTCAAAGAGCGGGAGGCCCAGACATTGGCGCGTGCAATTATCGGTGAGGACAAGCACAGCGATCCAGCGGCGGGTGGGGGGCGCCGGGAGCGGCGTGTCCTGCACGGCGTGGCGCTGCTGCTGCCACAGTGCATCGTCCTGGCGCCGCTGCGCGAGAACCTCCTGTCGCGCGACCCGTTGTGCGCGCCACGCTGCGGCTGCCGCCCGCGCCGTGACGGACCGGCGGCGCCTCGCGGGCGCGGTGCGGCGCGCCGCACAGAGCGCCTGCCAGTCCCGGTCTTCCTGGCGGCGCCGGGCTCGCTGGGCCGAGCGCTCGCCCCGCAGGATCATCACCTGATTATGGGCGCGTCGGTGTCTCTCCATGCGGGCGATCTGCGCTGCCCCCTCCTCCTCCTCCTGTCGAGGAGGGGGTGGCCGGGAGGCGGTCGCGGCGGCCACAAACGCGGTCATGGCGTCCGCATACGCCACACACGCGTCCTCAAAGATCTGCCCCGGCCAGGTCGGCTCCTCCTCCACCTCCCGCACGGGGGTGATGACCAAGCGCCCCGACGATCCGCTGACGGCGGGGAGCCGCTGCTGCGCCTCATGGGTGGCCGGCACAAAGCACAGATCGACGTTGGCCGTCTGCCCTGGCTCCTCAGCCGTGCGCCCTACCCCCGTCGGCCCCCTTTTTTCGCCGGACCCGTGAGGCCCTCCCACAAGCCGGCATCCCCCAGAATGCGCTTGACCGTGTTCGGACAGACCAAGGGTACCCAGCCCTGCGCTTTGGCCAATTCGTCGGCGATACGCCGTTTGCCCCACTCTGGGTGGGCGGTCCGCGCGGCGATGACCTGCCGCTCCACCGCCGGGGTGGTCCGGGGGGGATGGTGCGGCGCGCGGCTGGCATACTGCTCCAGGGCCGCATAGCCCCCCGCCTCAAAGCGGCCCTTCCACGAGTAGAAGGTGCGGCGTCCCACATGGGCGCTCGCGCACGCCGCCTCCACATCGCCCGTTGCTTGCCACGTTTCAAACAACAAGCGACGCTGCGCGGGCGTCGTGCTGCGAAAGTGTACTCCCTGGCCCATCGTGTTCCCTCTCACAACGACGCGTTCCCTCTCACAACGACGCGCGCGGTGCTCTGCGCCGCTGCACTCCTGCCCCTCCTCTCACGCTACCATCGTTCGCAGATCAGTGCATTATGTTCTTGCCCAATACAATTTTTACCAAATAGCGCCAGGTCGGGAGCGGCTTCTTCACAGGGAGACCTCCTCGGTGGCGACCCGCAGCAACCCGGCAAAGCGCGAGGCGGGGTCGGCGGCGAGGGCAAGCCGCGGCCCGTGCTCGCGCACCCGCCCATCCTCCAGGACGAGGATGTCGTCGGCATAGGCCATCGTGGACAGCCGGTGCGCCACGATGATGCCGGTGCGGCCGTCGAGCAGCCGGCCCAGCGCCGCATGGGCCAGCCGCTCCGTGGCCGGGTCGAGGCGCGAGGACGCCTCGTCCAGGATCACCACGTCGGGGTCGCGCAGGAAGATGCGCGCGCAGGCCAGCGCCTGGGCCTGCCCCGCGGAGAGTCCGGCGCCGTCGGGTCCCAGCAGGGTGTCCAGCCCACGCGGCAGCTCCCGCAGCCAGCCAGCCAGGCCCAGGGTATCCAGCACGGCGCTGATCCGGTCATCCAGCACACCGTCATCGAAGAGGGTCAGGTTGTCGCGCACGCTGGCGTTGAAGATGTTCACCTCCTGGGTGACCAGACCGATGCGCGCGCGCACCGCCGCGAGGCGGACCGCCCGCAGATCCATGCCTCCCAGGCGCACCACGCCCGCCAGTGGATCGTAGAAGCGCGAAAGTAGCCGCGTCAGCGTTGTCTTGCCGCTGCCCGTGCGTCCCACCACACCTAGCACGCGGCCCGGCTCCAGGCGTACGTTGACGTCGTGCAGGACCGGGGCGTCCTCCGCATAGCCAAATGAAACGCCGTCCAGCTCCACCGCCAGCGGTCCTGACGGCAGCGCGACGCCGGGGCCATCGGCCAGGCGCGGCGTCGTAGCCAGGAGCGATTCGACACGGCCCATGCTGGCGTCCGCTTGTTGCAGGTCCTGCACTTCATCGCTGATCTGCTCGGTCGGCTGGCGCAGCAGCTCGGTATACTGAAAGATCAGATAGACCGTACCGATGGTCAGCGCGCCCTCCCTGAACAACAGGGCGCTCAGGCCAAAAGCGACCGCCGTGCCGAGAGCAAACAGCCCAGAGCTAGTGGCGCCCAGGGCGTAGTCCCAGGTCCGCGCCTTGAGCGTCACCGCCAGCCACGGCCGCATCACCTCGGCGCAGCGGCGCAGTACAAAGGCGCCAGCCCCGCTGGACCGGATATCCTCCAGGCCAGCCAGGTATTCGCCCAGGAAGCCGTAGAAATCGGCGCTGGCCTGGCGCTCTGCGGCCGAGAAGGGTGTGGCAACGGCGCGAATGCGCAGCATGGCTATTAAGGCCAGCAGGACAAAGAGGCTCAGCCCCAGGCCCACCCGCCAGTCAACGTGATAGAGCAGCCCGAGCACACCCAGCATCAAGGCGCCGTTGCCGAGCACATAGACCACGAACCGTGAGAAGAAGCGGGCCAGCGTAGCCACGTCGCCGTCCACCCGCTCGATCAACTCGCCCGGCGTATGGGCCGTGTGAAACGTGGCGTCCAGTCGCAGCAGGTGGGCGAGGAGGTCGGCGCGCAGCCTGTTCGTGGCCGCCCAACTCACCTGTTCGGCCACATAGGTTTCGGCGACCGCCAGACCCTGCCCCACCAGGGCCAGACCCATGGTCAGCAGCGCCAGGACGATCAGATCGCGCAGAGCCGCGCCGGAGGTGGCCTGGTCGATGAAGCGGCTCGCCACCAGCGGCGTGACCACCCGCACACCGATGGCGCCGCACAGGATCAGGGCCAGCAGGCCCATCCGCGGCCACTGGGGCTGCAGATAGTGGGCCAGCAACCGCCAATAGCGGCCCGGTGTTCGAAAAGAGCGCATGGGAAACTCCTCGTCTCGCCGCGAACGGCAGATGATCGAGCAGAAAAGCAGATGATCGAGCAGAAAAAGAGAAGGGAAAATGCGCGCCGGATGTCGGGATAGCCAGGGGACGCGGCGCAGCCCGCCCGCCGCTCGCGACGCGGCGGCGCGGCAACAAAAAAGGCCGTGGCAGAAGAACTGGAGCGTGGTCCGCCAGCTCATTGGCTACGACCGCGACGAGGGACCGGAGGCGGTCGCGCAACTCAACCGTCTCTATGCCCTCCTCCATCCCTATCTCACTGGCTACCTGCCCACCATGAAGCTCATCGGCAAAGAGCGCGCTGGCGCGCGCGTCCGCAAACAGTATGATCAGCCTCGGACGCCCTAGCGGCGCGCGGGGCAGGGCGGCCCTCCTCTATGGGGCGCTCCTCGTCCCACCCGCTGACGACACGTGCGCGGCGCTGCTCGCCCAGACCGGCCCCCTCACCCTGCGCCGACAGATCGATGCCGCGCTCACCACGCTGTGGACGCTACGCGTCACAGGTTCCGCCGCACTGGGGCAGACAGCATGGCGTGAGGCCGTCACACCAGGCCCCGTCGGCTTCGCAGCGCCTGGACGCGCAGGCGGTCTTGCTCACGTTGCCGCTCCAGGCGACAAGCGCACAGTACCGCGACACGAGTCCCCGTTCCCCCCGCATCACCGTCTCGCGCTCCCCGCAGGCCGCACATGTGAGGCGCCGTTCTTTGATCGCCACAGCCTTGTTCTCCCTGGCACACTCGTTTTACCGAATACGAGCGTAACATATTTCCGGGGTGAGGAGAAAGGGGTCACCGTGACTTTTGTCGCCGAAACGTAGATCCTATTATGAGGTGCCGACTATCCCTAAAAGCAGATTTAGTTATGAGGCAACACGGGTTCCCCCGGAGGCGCGCCCCACTGTCGGACCCGTGGCTAGGGTCCGGGGGACTAGTCAGCCAGGGGCGAGGGGGGCGAGAGGGACAATTCGGTCTGGTTCTCGTCGGTATGCTCGCCGTCGCGGCCTTACCCCTTGGCGCTCACGGTCGTCCGCGCACGTCGCCCCACCTTTCAAGCACGACACGGTTGTTGGGGCGACCTCAACTTCTCCGACGGCGACTGCATCGCGTTCTACGGATCGGGGTCGCAGGACCTCCACATCCTGTACCCAGGGTGCGTGGGGATTTGGAGATGAGGGCTGAGAGGTCGGGAGGTGAGGGCCGCTACCCCAGCTTGCGCGTGCCGTAGATGATGCGCTTGATGCTCTCGTCGCTGGCGACCTGACCGCTCTCGACGCGCGCGGCCTCGTCGCACGTCACCGCGGCCAGGTCGTGGCGTCCGGCCGCCTCCAGGTGCTCAGCCGCGCGCTTGAGCAGGCCGGTTCCCTTGGCCAGGTTGCCCATGGTCGTCAGCTCGGTCCAGGCCTGCTGCTGCAGGCGGTGGATGGTGACGTGGCGCAGCGCCGCGGTGACGCGCGGATCGATCGGCGCGGTAGGTTTGTAGTCCGTCCGCGCCGCGGCCACCAGCGGGACCACCAGCGTCTCGTCGCTGCGCTGCAGGCCGGGCACGTCGTAGCGCAGGGTCAGCGAGGCGACGTCGACCGTGCCCGCGGAGCGCGGACCCAGCGCGAACTCGAGCAACACGGTGTGGTCGGTCGCACCGCTGAGGTCGCCCAGTGCGCTCGAGCCCGCGCCGAAAGGGACGATCCCGTCAATCGGCCGCAGGATCGGGCTGACCATCGTGGCGCGCTGGAGGGTGTGCCCCGCAGCCGCGCGCATCTCCAGGGTCAGCTTGTGCAGCGTCGTGGACTGCAGCCCCAGCACGCGCGTCGTGAAGGTCTGCACCATCGCCTCGGGCAACTCGATGTAGTCGGAATAGCCGCCCGTCGGGGCCGCGATACCGTCGAGCAGCGCGCTGTTCCAGTCCGTGCCCAGGCCGTACGCGGTGATGCCCGCCCCCATGCTCGCGGCCTCGCCGGCCCGCTCGAGGCAGGCCATCTCGTCCCCGCGCGTCTGGCCGTCCGTCAGCAGAATGAGGTGCGAGAGGGCGCGCGAGGCGTTGCGCGAGAGCTCGGAGAGCCCGGCCGCGAGGCCGCGCGCGATCTCGGTCCCGCCCCGACAGTGGATCGCGTCGATGGCGCCCTGGACCATATCCTTGTGGCGCAGCGGCTGCGCCGGCAACAGGATCTCGGCGCGGTCGCCGAAGGTCACGATGGAGAGGTAGTCGTCGTCCTCGAGCTGGGCGATGAGCCCGCGCACGGTCTCTTTGAGCCGCTCGACCTTCCCGCCGCGCAACATCGAGGAGCTGTGGTCGAGCACGAGGCACAGGTTGAGCGGCACGCGCGGGAAGACGACGCTCTCGGAGGCGCGCACGCTCAGCAGCGCGTAGTACATCCAGGAGTTGTCCCCGACCGGCGTGTCGGGGTGGCCCAACAGCACCTCGGCGCGCGCGGCCATGTGCCCGCTCCCGAACAGCAACGGCGCCGGGAGGCTGGTCCGGACGACTCGCGCCGCGGCGACCCCGCCGGTCCCAACCCGCCCCGCTGTTCCGCCCTGCCCATCGGAGCCGCCGGTCCTGGCCGCGCCCGTCGCGGTCTCTACAGGTCGCAATGCGCCGGAACGATAAAAGGCGCGACGTCCGCCGGTCCCGGGGGCGGCCGGCTCCGGCACGACCACGCGTCCGCCAACTCCCCCGGTCGTCGCAGGGGATATCCCGGCCGCTACCGGGGCCGCGGCGGGAGATGGGGCAGCCTGATCGAGCGTTTGGTAAAAAATCTTCAGGCGGTCGTAGGCCCGGCGCAGCGCGGTGAAGCGATCCAGTGCGTCGGGGTCATCGGGGTTCGTGTCGGGATGGTGCTGGCGCGCCAGACGCCGGTAGGCGCTTTTTACCTCCTCGAACGAAGCCGAGCGGTCGAGCCCCAGGACCTCGAAGGGATTGGACGGCAGGCCGGTCGGTACGGGCATCGGAACCTCAGGGGTTAGTCGATCGATCCAAAGTGACGCCAGTGTAGGCGACGTCGGCGCGCGCGGCATTAGGACATTTGGGGGATGAGGGCCCGCCCGCTTGTCGCGCGGTGGCGCCAATGCTACAATCGCCGGTAGTATCCCCTATGCGACGGCGGGTGGCGTCTTGCGCTCGCTGCGATCTTCGGCGCCCTACATCGTTCCTGGTTCCTACATAGACGGAGGTGTGCATGCCCCGGAGCTCGGGCCTGTTGCGGACGACCCTGCGGCCTATCCTGTTCGTGGTCCTGTTCCTGCTGCCGGGCCTCCCGCTCATCGGCGCGACCGGCATCTTTATCGGCCACAACGTCGCGTCCGCCCGTCGCGCGCGCGCCGCCGTGAGCGCGGCGGCCCCTCCCGCGACGTCGACCGCGCCGGTGTTGCCCGCCGAGGGCGGCGGCCGCGCCTCGCTCATCGGTGAGGCGCATGGTCCGGCGGCGCGACGGGGCGCCCGCGCGACGCCCTGTCGCGCAGATTCGCTCTCCCGGAAACGTGCGCTAATGGTCCGTCAAGCGGCTTATGACGACATGGGACCGCGGGCGTTTCGACCGCCCTCGCCGGCGCGAGAGGTCCGCGGTCCCGGGGCGGCGTCTGCTCATGCGCGTGCTGACGGGCTACTACTGGGGATACACCTCGATGCGCTCGCGCGGGCGGGCGTCAACGCGCATCGCCTCCCCCTTTATCTGTGGTCGATCCCGGTCGCGTACGGTGGACACGGGTCCGGGCGCGTATCCGGTATGCCCGGCGCGGTCGCCGTGGGGCGCCCGCCCCACGGGGCCGTCGCCGCGCGCGCCAGGATCTCCGCGCGGCGCATCCTCGCGGACGCCGCGCCCCGAGTTCGTCCATGCGCGCCGCCACGAAACGCGCGCGCGCCATGTGGCGCGGCGTGGCACAGCCGTCCCGCCGCCGGCGCCGTCGGACACGCTCCCGACGCCGCCGGTGTTCGCGCGCGCCGCCTACCTCTACGATGTGACCAACGGTCGGGCGCTCTACGCCAAGGACGCCGAGGCCGGCCTGCCCATGGCCAGCACGACCAAGATTATGACCGCCCTGCTCGCCATCACGTACGGCCACCTCGACGATGTCGTGACGGCAAGCCCCGCCGCGGCGGCCATCGGCGAGAGCACGATGTACCTGCGCCAGGGCGAACAGCTGACGCTGCGCGACCTGCTCTACGGGCTGATGCTGCCCTCGGGGAACGCCGCCGCCGTCGCCATCGCCGAGCATGTCGGCGGCTCGACGCCGGCCTTCGTGGCCATGATGAACCGCGAGGCGGCCCTGCTGGGTATGACGCATACACACTTCGCCACGCCGCACGGCCTCGACGCGGCGGGACACTACGCCTCGGCGCACGACATGGCGCTCCTCGCCCTGGCGGCCATGAGGCTGCCGGCCTTCCGCCAGATCGTGGCCACGCGCTCGTACACCATCCCGGCGACGGCGCACAACGACGCGCACTACCTCAACAACATCAACCAGCCGCTGTGGTGGTACCCCGGCGTGATCGGCCTCAAGCCAGGCTCGACCGGCGCGGCCGGCCGCTGCGCCGTGGAGTGGGTCGTGCGCGGTGACCATGCCCTCTTGCTCGTGCTGCTCGGCGGCGGTAATCTCGTTACCGACGTACGCGACCTCTTCAACTGGGGCTTCGGCGACTTCAGCCGCTGGTATAGCCCCACCCTCGTGCCCGTCTACTACGCCCCCGAGTACCTTGGCTGGGACGGCCCGGCCCTGTGGCTCCCGACAGTGGACGGTGGCCGCTACTACGCCCGCAGCGGCCACACCGTGCGCGGCCCCTTGCTCGCCCGCTACCTCGCGAGCGGCGGCTTTGCGCGCTACGGCGCGCCGACGAGCGAGGGCTACCTCGACGGGCATGGCGTGTGGCGCCAGCGCTTCGCCGCCTCCTGGTTGTTCTACAACCCGCGCACACGGCTCTCGGCCCCGACCGAGCGGGCGGTACAATAAGATATATGCGGCGCTATGGCGGATGGTACGTGGTGGACGACAGCGGCCGGCCGCTACGGTACTTCTCGGACACCTGGGACGAAGAAATGGGCCGGCGTCGTGGGATGACGCGCAAGCGTTTCATCGCTCGCGTGGCGCACAGACAGGTCTTGGGCTCCTAATGAACAGCTCTTGGAGGCAACCGTGCGCTTTTCGGATCTGACCACCGGCTACGAGTTCCCGCCGGCCCCGCTGGCCCTCGACGCGGAGACGGTCGCGCGCTATCTCGCGGCGACCGGCGACGACAACGAGGTGTATTGGCGCGACGGCGCGCTGTCTGTTGCGCCGCCGTTGGCCGTGGCGGCCTTCTCGCTGCGCGGCATGGCCGAGAGCCTGGCCCTGGAGCCCGGCTCGCTGCACACCGGCCAGGAGCTCTCCTTCCGCCGCCCTGTCGAGATCGGTGAGCGGCTCACCGCGCAGGCCCGCGTGGGCGCGAGCTCGAAGCGGCGCGGCATGGCCCTGCTGTCCATCGAGCTCGCGGTCGTCGACGACATCGGCGAGGAGGCCATCTCGGGCCGCATGATGCTGCTTGTGCCCGCCGAGGGCGCGTCGGGACAGGGCATGGAACCGTCCGGGCCGGCTGTCGCGCGGGAGTGGGGAACGGACGCCGCGACGGCGCCGCCCATCCTGTATCAGCCGCTGACGCCGGATGGGATCGTGGCGGGGGGGGAGTTGGGGCCGCTGGAACGCACGCCGACACAGGGGGTTATCGATCGGTACGCCCTGGCCAGTGGCGACCACAACCCGATCCACGTCGACCCCGCCTTCGCCGCGCGCTCGCAGTTCGGCGGCACGATCGCCCACGGCATGCTCGTCCTCTCCTATGTCTCCACCATGCTCACGCGCGCCTTCGGCCTGCGCTGGATCGACACCGGCTCGCTCAAGGTCCGCTTCCGCAACCCCGCCCCGTCCGGCCTGCCCGTGACGGCGCGCGGGACAATCGAGCGCGTTGAGGGCGGGAACTCCTCCGGTTCCGGTGGTGAGGGCGATAGGGGCGATGGTGTACAATACGCCGTGTGTGCTGTCACCGTCGAGAACGCGGTGGCCGAGCCCCTCATCACGGGCGAGGCGCGCGTCCATATCTCTATAGAATAGACTCTGTGTCCCCATAGAATAGTAGAGGCTAGATGAGAAAAGCTGTTGTCACCGGCCTGGGCGTGGTCGCCCCCATCGGCCTCACCGTCGAGGAGTTCTGGGGCAACCTGACCGCGGGCGTCTCGGGTATCGCGCCGATCACCTCTTTCGACCCCTCGCGTCTGCACGTGCGCATCGCGGGCGAGGTCAAAGGCTTCGACGCCAAGGACTACATGTCGTTCAAAGAGGCGCGGCGTATGGATCGCTTCGCGCAGTTCGCCGTGGCCGTAAGCCGCATGGCGCTCGACGACGCGGGCCTGGAGGTCACGCCCGAGAACGCCGCCTCGGTCGGCATCGTCATGAACACGGGCGGCGGCGGCATGAACCAGGTCGCGCTCGAGGAGCACACGCTCACCGAGAAGGGGCCCGACCGCGTCACGCCCTTCTTCGTGCCGATGATGGCGCCGAACATGGCCTCAGCCCAGCCCTCGATCCAACTCGGCATCCGCGGCCCCGTCGTTACCTCGGTGGCGGCCTGCGCCGCCGGGACCATGGCCATGGTCGAGGCGCTGCGCATGGTACAGCACGGCGACGCCGACGTGGTGATCGCGGGCGGTACCGAGTCGTGCATGCTCCCGCTGGCCTTCGCCGGGCTCGACAACATGCGCGCTCTCTCGCGCCGCAACGAGGAGCCGGCGCGCGCCTCGCGCCCCTTCGACAAGAACCGCGACGGCTTCGTGTTCGGCGAGGGCGCGGCCGCGCTCGTCGTCGAGAGCGAGGAGCACGCGCGCGCGCGCGACGCGCGCATCCTGTGCGAGCTCGCCGGCGGGGCCATCACCGGCGACGCCTACCACATCACCGCGCCGCTGCCGACGGGCGAGGGCGCCGTGCTGGCTATGACGCGCGCCCTGAAGGACGCCGGGATGGCCCGCGAGGAGGTGGAGTACGTGGCGGCCCACGGTACCTCGACGCCGCTCAACGACGTGTCCGAGACGAACGCGATCAAGCGCGCCTTCGGCGAGCACGCCTACAGGCTCGTGATCTCCTCGAACAAGTCGATGATCGGGCACCTGCTCGGCGCGGCCGGCGCGATGTCGGCCCTCGCCTGCGCGCTGGCGATCAGCCGCGGCGTAGTCCCGCCGACGATCAACCTGGAGACGCCCGACCCCGAGTGCGACCTCGACTACGCGCCGAACGTCGCGCGTGCGCGGCCGGTGCGCGCCGCCCTGGCCAACGGCTTCGGCTTCGGCGGCCAGAACGCCGTCGCCGCCTTCCGCGCCTACGAGTGACGAGCGGCGAGGCGAGTAGAGGCGCTCCTTGTTGTAGGCGCCTGCCAGGATTGGGACTTATCAGGATTGGGACTTATGATGCGCGCCCACTATTGACCTCGGTCGCCCTGCCCCTGTGAGCAGCCCCTCCGCTCATGCGCGACCGCACGTGAACTCCTCGCACGTGGCCTGAGCCGGCATCGTCGGCCCCGAGGTCCGTGGGTGTGGAGTTGTATATCCCCTGCCGCCGCCTCCCTACGCGCTCCTCCCGCGTCCATCTTCAACGCGTTGATAGTCGATGTCGATCGAGTAGCGAAGAGGGGACGCGCCATGTTCACCATACCAGACCACTTCATCCGCACCATCGTCGAGACCAACGGCGCCGCCGGCCAGGCCTGGCTCGATCGCCTGCCCCCGGCCCTGGACGCCTGCGCGGAGCAGTGGGGCCTCACGCTCGGCCCACCGTTCGCGGGCCTGTCCTACAACTACGCCGCCCCCGCGACCCGCGCGGACGGCGCGCCCGTGGTGGTGAAGGCGTGCCCGCCGTCCGGCGAGTTCCTCGCGCAGGCGGAGGCGCTGCGCATCTACGATGGCCGCGGCTGCGCGCGCCTGCTCTCGGCCGACCACGCGCGCGAGGTGATGCTGCTGGAGCGCCTGGAGCCCGGCGCGATACTCGACGCCGTGGAGGACGACGCGGAGGCCACGAGCATCGCCGCGGGGGTCATGCAAGAGTTGTGGCGTCCCGTCCCGCCGGAGCACCCCTTCCCGACGGTGTCCAGTTGGGGCGAGGGCTTCGCCCAGCTGCGGCGGCGCTACGACGGCGGCGCCGGCCCCTTCCCCCCGGCCCTGGTCGCGGAAGCGGAGCGCCTCTATGCGGAGCTCGACGCGTCGGCGGGCGCGCCGGTCGTGCTGCACGGCGACCTGCATCACTACAACATCCTGGACGCGGGCTCGCGCGGGTGGCTGGCCATCGACCCCAAGGGGCTCGCCGGCGAGCCGGCCTACGAGATCGGCGCGTACCTGCGCAACAAGCTCCCCGAGCCCCTGCCGAACCCCGAGGCGGCCCGCATCACGGCGCGCCGCGTGGAGCAGTTCTCATCGGAGCTGAGGCTCGACCGCGCGCGGGTGCGCGGCTGGGCGCTGGCCCAGGCCGTGCTCTCGGCCTGGTGGACCATCGAGGACCATGGGCGCGGCTGGGAGCCCATGATCGCCCTGGCCGAGATTCTGACCAACCTGAAAGAGTAGGCCGGCTCCGCTTTAGCTGTGGGTTGGGGCCGCGCTGCTGACGCTAGTACCCGTCCTGCTCTGCTCGAACCCACGGACCGACGGCCAGTAGCTCTCACAGAGATTTACAATGCTTACAGGCAGGCCTATCCTGGTATAGCGCTTGACCGGGCACGAGGTTGTCTGCTCGGACAACTGACGGGGATGCGTTCGGCAGCATGGTCGTTGCCGTGCGTGCGCATCCACCGGCCGGGGTCGTCCGCATCGCGTCACCACCCCTACCGGCGCATCGTAGCGTACCTCGTGGATAACCCTTTGCTTTTGCTAGAACGTCTGTGCTACCATACCCGCCGGTACGATGGCCTTTATCGTCGCGCGGACGGCCGGGTCGCCGGCGTGTCCGTGTCTTGCAGGGGGAGGGCGTCATGGTAGAGGGGCGAGAACCGGCCCAGGAGGAGGTCGAGGCGTTCGTTCTGGCCGCGCACGGCGACCTGGATACGGTGAAAAGGCTGCACGCGCGGGAGCCCGCGTTGCGCGACGCGCGCTGGCGGACGTTCGACGAGACGGCGCTGGAGGCGGCCTCGCATATGGGCCGGCGCGAGATCGCCGAGTACTTGCTCGCGGCCGGCGCAGCGCCCACCATCTGCGCCGCGGCGATGCTGGGCCAGACCACCCGGGTGGCCGCCTTCCTGGACGAGGACCCCGCGCTGGCCCGCGCGATGGGAGCCCACCGCATCCCGGTGCTGTTCCACGCCGCCCTCGGCGGCCGCACGGAGATAGCGGATCTCCTCGTCGCGCACGGCGGCGGAGAGGGCGCCGGGGCGGCCCTGCACGGCGCAGTCAGGCCGGGGCACGCCGCCATGGTCGCGTGGCTGCTGGCGCGCGGGGCCGGCGTCGACACGCCCGACTTCGAGGGCAAGACGCCGCTGCGCGTGGCGCTCGACAACGGCCACGCAGAGATAGCGGACCTGCTGCGCCGGCACGGCGCCCGCGCATAGCGCTTGTGGATGATCGACGCGTGAAAGTCGTGGACAAGTAGGGGGACGTTGTGGGTAGGGCGGGGATAACGGGGGATAGGGCGGGGATAACGGGTGTGGATAGCTATCCACACGGTCTCATAACTCGGCGCGTTTTCGTGTGGATAAGCCCCGTGGCGCCGTTTGCGGACCCCGCGCGCGGGCTGCTACTATTGCGACCATCTTGTTGAAACGAGGAGGACGCATGCTTCACCACCCCCTGCCGTCGCCCGAGTCGCCCGAGTCGCCCCGATTGCCCCAGTCGCCCGAATCCCTGCCGCAAACGTTCCGCACTTTCGTCACCGGACCCCAGAACGCCCTGGCCTACAACGCCGCCCTCACCGTCGCGCGCACCCCCGGCACGATGTACAACCCGCTCTACCTCAGCGGCGCGGCCGGGCTCGGCAAGACGCACCTCTTGCGCGCCATCGCCGCCTACCTGCGGCCCCGCCTCGACGGCGCCGAGGTCATCCACATCAGCG
>JAABUX010006789.1_pt1 | contig 13570 bp, 10 predicted proteins | sample 5561851 | NCBI WGS metagenome assembly JAABUX01 (sample SAMN10711883, study PRJNA513361) | rock metagenome | isolation source: Antarctica rocks | place: Antarctica: Victoria Land, Richard Nunatak red sandstone | collected 2016-01-03 | reverse complement strand
CCGACGCGCGGCAAGTTTGAGGTCGAGCACATCGTGCCGGTAGCTCGCTGGGTCGATTACCTGGGCAAACAATATCCGGGTTTAAGGCCAGTGGAGCGCCTGAACCTCCCGACCTCCGATCACATCAACAATTTCGCCTGGGCCTGCTTCTTCTGCAACCGGGCCAAAGGTGGACAGCCTCGCCTATACACGTCTACTCGCTTGTTCGATCCCCGGTACGACCACTGGCCGGACCACTTCGAGTTCTCGCCGACGAAGGGCTATGGCGTGATCCTCCCTCGGACGACCATCGGCGCGTCTACCGTGCAAGCTCTCAAGTTTCACAACGGGGCAGCAGAGGGGCCACTTGCGGAACGCTATAGCGTGGTGCTCAAAGGTGAGTACCCGCCGCTGTGGCTACGCGTCGCGTATCACCTCTGACACGTGACACGCATGTTTGGCCTGGAGAGGTCGCACTGGGAGCAGGCGGTGCTCTCTAATCGGCTTATTGGGTGGCGTCGAACATTTGCACGTTGCGGTTCTGGTAGCTGACGACGAAGGCGTGGCCGGTGCGTGCGTCGACGGCGACGCCGAGGCTCGCGGCCAGCCCCGTGTGGATCGTGCGCAGCAGGTTGCCGTTGCGCGTGTCGATCACGCTCAGGCCATCCATGTTGTTCTCACCGGCCCAGGATAGCCCGACGCCCAGCAAGTGATGCAAGGGGTCGTAGAGGCGGCGGCCCAACTGCGTGTCGGTGACAAAGGCGCGGCCGGTCCGCTCGTCCACGGCGATGTCCTCCGGGCTGCCGCCCGTCTCCACTCTGCTGATGAGCGCGCCGGTCCGGGCGTCGAGCAGGCTGACGCCGGCGGGAATGTTGGGTCCGCCGGAGGCGACGAGGACGTGCCCCGCCGTGCGATCCACGGCCAGCGCCAGCGGGAAGCCGGTCGCGATGATGCGCAGCAGGGCGCCCGTCCGAGCGTCGAGCATGCTGATGATATTGCTGCCCTCCGCGGCGACGAAGACGCGCCCCGTCTGGTCATCGATCGCGATACCCGTCGGATTGATCCCGACCCGCGTCGTCGCGATGACGGCGCCGGTGCGGGTGTCGAGCACTGTCACGTCGTTGCCAGTGTAGTTGGCGACGAAGAGTCGCCCGGTGCGCTCGTCGACGGCCATCTCCTGCGGCCTGAGCCCTACTTTCGCCGTATGTAGGAGGGCGTCGCTACGAGCGTCGAGCATGCTCACCGTGCCCGCGCCGCGCGCGTTGCCGTAGAGGTCCGACGGACCCGTAGAGGCGACGAAGACATGTCCGGCGCGCTCGTCCACGGCGACGGCAAGCGGATCGAGGCCGACCGTTGTGGTTCGCACGAGCGCGCCAGAGCGTTCGTCCAGAAGGCGCACCGTCGTCCCCCAGGTGTTGTAGCGGCTGCCGGAGTCGAGCACGACGATGCGTCCTGCTCGGGAGGCAATGGCGACGGACAGGCGGGCCGAATTGGTGAGCCTGATCGTGCGCACGATGTCGCCACTGCGCGTGTCCAGCAAGGTCAGCGCGCTCCTGTCAAGCCCTCCAGACGCGTCGCCATTGATCAAGGCGCGACCCGCCTGCTCGTCGATCAGGATATCACCGGGGGCGCTCGGAGCGGTCAGCGGGATGGTCCGCAACAGCGTGTCTGTCGCGGTCAGCGTGCGCCACGCCGTGAGACCGCCGCCGATGATAGCCAGCAGGACAACCACGACCGCCGCCCTCAAGATTACTTTACGCGAGGGCATGTGTTGTCCTTCCATACGAACCGGTATAGTCTAACACGGCAAAGACGACACCAAAAAGGACGGCACGTGCCTGCACAACTATTTGTACCTCATTGATGATTGATGTGGAGTTTGGTCCGCGCTACCCGCCGGCGCCGCCGAACGCCCCGCGCCGGTGGAGCCGCACGGGGGCACTCTGGCAAGGAGACTGAACGATGGGCGGGACCGGGCTGCCGGTCCCGCCCATCGTTTAAGTGGTTTCGTGCGCGCGGGCAAAGTCGCGGACCGCGGCGCTGAAGGCCGTGGGCTGCTCCAGGTTGCAGCCGTGGCCGGCGTGGGGGATGATCCGTAGCACGACGTAGGGGGCCGCCGCGACCAAGGCCGCCTCCCCCACGCGGTTGATCCGGTCATCCTCACCATTGAGGACGAGGATCGGGCCGGGGTAGGCCCGGAGCAATGGCCGTGGGTCGGCGCCCGCGATCGCCTTGAACCCCTGCCCCGCCCCCCGCCAGAAGAAGCCGGCCGCGATCTGCGCCTCGGCCAGGTCGGGCGGGAGCATGCGCCGGAGCGTGCGCGCGTTCAGCCGCGTCAGCCAGCGCGGGGTAGAGCGCGAGCAGGCGGAGGAGAACGCCGCGCGTGCCCCGGTAGTCCGCGCTGCACCCCGAGAGGACGAGGCCGGCGGCGCGCGGGGGGCAGCGATGGGCGAGGGACATGGCCACGTACCCGCCGAGGGAGAGGCCGACCAGTAGCGCGCGCCCGCCCGCGTGGGCGTCGACGATGTCGGCGACTTGCCGGGCTGCGTCGGCGAGCCGGAAGGGTTGGCCGGCCGACTGGCCATGCCCTGGGAGGTCCACGGCGATCACCCGGAACTCGTCCGCCAGCGCGTCCATCTGGGGCAGCCACATGCGGCGCGTGAACGCCGCCCCATGCAAGAAAACGATGGCCGGAGCGTCGGGTGGCCCGGTCAGATCGAACGCGGGCAACGAGGGCATGGTAAACCTCCTGTCTCAGACATTGGCGCTGGATCCGCCTTGTGTCACTGTCCCTGAGGACACGTCGCTACGCGAGGCGGATGCGCATCAGGGGCAGCATGCGACCAGGGAAGACGTTCGACGGCACGTCCCCTACGCGTACCGCTCCCATCGCCCAGTAGAATCCTTCGGCCTGGGGCTCGCTGTGCAAAACCAGCGTCGCGCAGCCCAGGCGCCTGGCGGTCTCCACCGCATGCTGCCACAGCCGGCGCCCGTGGCCGCGCCCAATCGCCGCGGGGTCCAGGAATAGGTCTGTGAGCGTGGCCTCGTCGCCGTCTCCGCGCAGCGTATAGAAGCCGAGGAGTAGCTTTGTCCCCTCGAGCACGTAGACGGGCCGGCGGGCGATCTCCTCGGACGATACCGTCAGATCGGCGCGGCAGGCCTCCATAAAGGCGGCATCGTAGCCCCAGTGGGCTTTGGAGCGGAAGGCGAGGGCGCTGAGCGCTGCCTCCTCCTCAGGATGCGCCGGGCGGATCGTGAGATCGCCGCCCGCCAGGGCGGACATCGCGCCGGGGGCTGGGAGGCGTGGAGCTGTACTGGTCATGATGGGACACCCATCCTTTCTTGAGATCACTGGCTATGCGTAGCGGCACTGCCGCAGTCCTGTGCTGAGCAACCTCCCACGCAGCCAGGCAAACAGCGTGATCGTCAGGCCCGTCGGCAGCGGCGTGAGGCGGCGGTACCAGGCGCACCGCCTGCATCGTCGGGGTCATGGCGCGCGCGACGTACCGCCCAAAGGCGGAGCGCTTCTGGGGCTGGAGATCATCCGCCCTGCTTTACCGCGCGCAGCACGACGAACGGCATCGCCAGCCACGTCACCTCGCGCCGGTACGCCAGCACGAATCCTGCCGCACGGACCGTTTGCTCGGTGTTCCGATTAAGGCGACAGTTGCCATCCAGCCGCCGTGTGACGGGGGTAACGATCGTTTGGATGGTGGCGACCAGGGCCCCGGGTGCGCGCACATGTTCAACCAGCAGCAACACACCGCCCGGTTGAAGCACGCGGGAGACCTCGCGCAGCCCGCGCAGCGGATCGCCCACCGAGCAGAAGACCAGCGTGCCGACAGCGCTCGCAAAGCGCCCATCGCTAAACGGCAGGTCCTCCACGGCCGCCTGGACAAGGTGGACCGGCACGGATGCGCGCGCCGCCCGTGGGTGCGCGGTGGCCAGCCGCGCCGCGTTGGGCTCAGTGGCCTCCACACACGCGACCCGGTCCGGACGGTAGAACGCGAAGTTGAGCCCCGTGCCGCTGCCGATTTCCAGGACCTGAGCGTAGGCCGCCTCGGCCACTTCGCGCCGCAAAGGCGTCATGAAGCGTTCGCCACGACCGCTGCGCGCGGCGCGGTCATCATCCGCCGCGCGGAGATGGCCTGCGGACGGTTCCTGTGGCCCGATACCGGACATGTGCTGCTGCATGGTGGTGCCCCTCGTCGTTCATTGTACGACATCGACCTGGACGCCCCACGGCCGGACCTCGGTGAGCGCCGCCTCCACGCCCGCTGCTCCGCCTTGCCGGTAACCCTCAGCCATGAGGTGCGCCAGTTGCCTCCTGACCTCCGGTCGGTCTAACAGCCGCCGGTCCGCCGCGCGCCGGCGCGCGGCATACCCCGCGAGATACTGCGCGATGATATAGTACGCGCTCCCTTCTTCCCGGCCCCACCTGTTACGACCTGCATCTTCGTTCCTCGGCGAGAAGGGTGGCCACGAGAGCGACCAACTTTTTCTCAACCTCGGTCGGGTAGGGGAAGTGCGACGCGCGGGCGGTCTCGCGCGCGACCCCGCTAAAGAGCCGCATGGTCACTCCTAACGCCCGTGCGATATCGGGGCGATTGTAGTGCGCATAGGCCTGCTCCAGACCCGCCAGGATGCGCGGGTCCGCCCACTCCTCCAGGAACCGTCCGCGATGCCACGTGTCGTGGCTCCAGCCCTGGGTAGCGCCCGCGTGCCAGGCCAGCATCCGCAGCAGCAAATCCTTCATGTGCCCGTCGCAGGCCTCTTTCGCCGTGAAGAGTTCGCCCCGCCGGAACTTTCGGGCCGTCCACAGCGCGTGGTACCAGAAGTCGTCGACGACCGCGCGATAGTCGTCGTGGGTGGGCGGGCCAGGCGCGGCTGGCGGCGCGATCTGGCTCGTCCGCGCGGGCGTGAGGCGTCCGTCTTTATCCAGCAAGACCCGCAGGCCCCGCTGGATGACGCTTGCAAGCACCGCGGGGGGCAACTGATCGAACTGCGCGGGCGAGAAGACGGCGATGTCCACATCGGAGCCGTCGGCGAAGAGCACTCGCCGCTCGTAGCCGGCGCCCACGGCCGTCGGTTCGACAAAGGTCAGCCAGGGGATGCCCAGTTGACGCAGCCAATCGGTCCGCGCCAGGAGGCGGTCTGGCGCGGTGGTGACGGTGACGAGGTCCAGGTCGGAGAAGGCATCGGCCCGGTGATCGACGCGGGCTCGTGAGCCGATCACGAACACCGCACGGATCGCTGGGTCCGGTGTCGCCCACTCGACGAAGCGCGTCTCAATCTCTGCCATGCTGGTCTGGTTGTCGCTCACGAATGCCTCCGTCTGCCTATCGTTCGTCAGGAAGCGCATGGCCGCGTGTTGGATGTCCTCCGCTACCGGCCCCGTGCGTGGGTCCGCGCCCTGCCCGGCGCGGACTCCTGGGATGCCCTTGCCCTACCGGCGAATGTGCGCTACGTGGGTGTTGGCTTGCCGCGCCGACGCGGGGCCATCTCCAGAGCTAGGAGGACGCCCGTGACCGCGACGATCGCCGCTCCCTCGCGATGGGACGCCCCCTCGTACACGAGGCTGAGACCCGCCAGGCCCAGGCCTGCCAGCGCGCACGCCCAGCGCGCCAGGCGGCCCCAGAACGCCGCGGTGACCTGCCGGCGCGGCAACAGCTCGACCGCCCAGCCCGCCTCCGCTAGGCCGATGCCCAGGAGGGCCAGCAGGAGCAGGGGCGTGGCCGCGCCGACGACCGCGATCACGAGGGTCGCGGCCAGCAGGCCCACGCCCGCGAGGGTCCCTACCCACGCGATCGGTTGGTGGCTCGGCGGCCCCGCGAATGCCCCCATCCAACGCGGGCGTATCCCCTCTCCGTTCAGGGCGCTGGACGCCGGGCGATCTCCGGAGACACCGCTCACCGGCGCTCTCCTCTCGGCGTCGGGGGCTGGTCGGCGTACAGTGGCGCGGCGCCCTCGCATCAGGCGCCCGACCACGTTCTCATACAGCGGAAACATGCTATCCTCCTTGTCTCTCTTGTTTCCCATCGTGGCCATATCCTTGTTATATGGCCAGGGCGGGATAATCGCCGTCCCTTGCCACCATCCGCGCTGCTACGGTCCCGTCGGCGCCCAAGCGATCAGGCGGGTTGTTCCGGAGCCACGCATCGGACGGCCAGCGTGCCAGATGGGCAAGTCGGTCGCGGGCTACCTCCTCGCGTATCTCCGCCTGGCGCATCCTGACCAGCAGGACCTGCAACTCCCCGCCAACATCCATATCCGCGCTCTCCTCTATTATGTATGTGACGCCGCTAATAGAGTGCCCTGAAGCGTCCGATGGCTTTATTCCGACATCCGGCGGCTTCATCCTATACAAGCGCCGCCGAGTGCGGGGAACGTCCGCGCGCACGAGGACAGCGGCGCGTGACGCCGCGCGGCGTCCACCACCTGCTGGATGGCCGTGATCACAAGGGCTGGCTGGTCCTCCTGGATAAAGTGCCCGCTGGCCGTGGCCCGCACGTGGATGCTGTGCGTGGAGAGACGCGCGAGTTGGGCTTGCAAGGCGCCCCACACCGCCTCCAGGCGCGCCGCGACCGACGCGGGGAAAGGCGGCGTTAAGGGGGAACGGCCCCGCGTCAGCACCACCAGCGGCAGGGCGCCAAGCGTGCCGCTCGCGCGCACCTGCGCCGCACTCGGCGCCCACGCGAACCCCTCCGGCGGATCGGGTCGGACATCGGCCAGATCGGCGCGCGCGGCCGTCAGCGCCGGGCTCTCGCCGGACCGGTAGGGCGGCAGCGCCGCCAGCTCGCGCGCCAACTGGTCCGGATGCGACGCGTCGACCAGCACCATCCCGACGACCTCGCGCGGATAACGGTCGGCGTAGACGCGTACGTGGAACCCGCCGACGGAGTGACCTACCAGCACGTAGGGGCCGGCGACGCCGGCGCGGCGCAGCAGCGCGTGCAGCGCCGCGACGACTGTGTCGCTGGTGCGCGGGCGCGGCCCCGCATCGCTCCCGCCAACGCCGGCGCGGTCGTAGGCGCACACGCGCGTGAAGCGGGCGACGCCCGGCTGGATCAGGCTCCAGACCTCCGACGGGCTCCCGAGTCCCGCCTCCAGCACGACGGTCGGGCTGCCCACGCCGATGCACTGGAGGTACAGGCGGTAGCCCCCCACGTCCACCCGATTGGCAGCGGGCTTGGGGAACCCGAAAGCGAGCGTACCGATGCGCCCCTGGCCGTCCAGGGCGATCCGTGTGCGCACGACCCCCGCGCGGAAAACGAGCAGATACGAGCCGCCCGGTTGCGGTCGCACGTCGACGAAGGGACCCAGTGTCTCCTCGATGGCCGCGCGGCCCTGCTCCAGTTGCGCCACGCTCACCTGGGCGAGGAAGACAGGGGCGAACCAGACGGCGCGCAGGTGAGGCGCCGTCATGAGGCGAACCAGGGCGGCCTCGGGCGACGGTGACGCTGGCTGCGGGCGCGCCGCGCCCCGCGGCCCAACCCCTGCCAGGGCGATGACGATGCCCGCGGCGAGAGCATAGCTCCTCCACCGCGCGACAGTGCGTTTGTAACCGTACATAGTTTGCCCCCTTTTCTTGTGCGGAAGCGTCTTTTTGCCCTGGCGCATCGACGGCGGCCATCTTATATGGCGGCGGGACGGCGCGGGCATGCTTTCACTGTAGGGCCTGCTCGTGTCCGAGGCGTCACCCGAAAGTGCCACAAGGGGTGGAATCTTTCGCCGGAGGGCTAGGGGATTAGCCCCAACGCGCGCGCCCGCGCCACGGCCTCGGTGCGGTTGCCCACGCCGAGCTTGCCGAAGATGTGGCCGACGTGCTTCTTGACCGTGTTCAGGGTCACGTAGAGCCGCGCCGCGATCTCGCCGTTGCGCGCGCCGGCGGCTAGCAATTCCAGCACCTCGCGCTCGCGCGGGGTGAGCGGCTCGGGGAGCGGGTGGGCCATCGCCGGTCGCGTGCTGGCGGCCGGCGCAGGCGACCCCGGCGAGGCAGCGGCGGCCAGCAACCGGCGCGCGTACGCCGGCGACAGACCCTCCGCCGCGGCACGGCGCAGCAGCACGGCCATCGCCAGCTCCTCGTCGACGAAGAGGCGCAGGTAGCCCTCCGGCTCCGCCAGCGCCAGCGCCCGGCCCAGCGTGGCCAGCGCCGCGGCCAGGTCGCCACAGGCCGCCTCGGCGAGCGCGCGGAGCGCCAGGGTCTCGATCGCGCTCCCCATACGCCCCCCGGCCTCGGCCTGCATGCACAACCGGTCGAGCAGCGCCCGCGCGTCCCGCGGCGCGCCTTGCGCCAGGAGCACGCGCGCGAGGACGACGTGCGCGGCCTCCCGCGCATAGCTCAGCGCGTCGTCCTCGCGCAGGCCGCGCTCCCGCACCCAGCGCGCGGCCGCCGCGACATCCCCTTGCAGCAGCCACAGCCGCGCCCGCTGCGCCTCGACGGGATTGAAGAGGTGGATCACGTCCGCGTCGGGCGCAAGTTGGCGCGCCGCCTCGATCGCGTCCAGCGCGCCCGCGGCGTCGCCCTGGGCCTGCCGGACCCGCGCCAGCGCGACGTAGCCCTGAGCCAGCGGCGCCGCGTCCCCGACCCGAGCGCCAAGGTCCAGACCCGCGCGCAGGTGGCGTGTCGCCCCGTCCAGGTCGTCCCATTCGCGCAGCACCTCGCCCAGCCCCACCTCGGCCCACCCCGCCGCCGGCAGGAGCGGCCGGCCCTCGGGGGCGCCGAGGTGTTGCGCCCGCCGATACGTCGCCGCTGCGGCGTGGAGTCGGCCCTGGGCGATCTGGACCCGACCCTGGTAGTAGAGGTTCAGGAGGGGCGCGTAGAGGGCCTCGACGGGTCCCGCGGGGGTCACGCGCGCGCTAAGCTCGCCCAGGGCGCGGTCGGCGGCGGCCAGATCGCCGCGCATCCAATAGGCGAGCCCCAGGTCCCAGGCCGCCACGCCGCGCAGGTACCCCGTGTCGGGCGCGCGGGCCAGCGCCTGGCGCGCGAACGCGATGGCGCGCGCGGCGTCGCCCCGCAGACGGGCCAACGTGCCGCGGATCACGACGATGGCGAGGGGCAGGTCGGCGAACAACCCCTCGGCGGGCGCGCCTACCTCGTAGGATGGACCGAGTGCGGCCGAGGCCTCATCCCCATCCCCCATGTCCAGGGCGCGCGCGGCGTCCCGCAGCCAGGGCTCGACCGCCTCCAGGTCGTGGCCGACCAGGGCGACGACCGCCGCGGCGATGCAGAGGCGGGGCCGGGGCCGGACCACGTCCCCGGACAAAAGGGCCAGCCAGTGCCGCACCGCGGCGATCTCGCTGCACAGCACCGCTGTCTCGACGTGCTCCTCCGCCAGGCGTACGGCCCACGCCGTGTCTCCCGCGGCCAGGGCGTGCCCGATCGCCTCCGTCACCCAGCACTCCCGCTCGTACCAGGCCGCGGCGCGTCGATGCAGCTCGGGCACGCCCGTGGGGTCTGCCCGGCGGAGGCGCTGGCGCAGCACATCGGCGAAGAGGTGATGGTAGCGATACCAGCGGCGCTCGTCGTCCAGCGGGACGAGGAAAAGGTTGGCTCGCTCCAGGCTCTCGAGCATCGCCAGCCCGTCGCCCCGCCCCGTCACGGCATCGCACAACGCCCCGCACAGGCGATCGAGGATGGCGGTGCGCAACAGGAACGTGTGCGTGTCGTCGGGCTGGCGCGCCAGCACCTCGTCGGCCAGGTAGTCCACGACGTGGCGGTGGCTGCCCGTGAAGGCCGCGACGAAGGCGGGGCCGTCCGCCCGCCCCCGCACGGAGAGGGCCGCCAGTTGCAACGCCGCGATCCATCCTTCGGTGCGCTCCTCCAACGCGGCCACATCGCCGGCCGCGAGGGCCAGCCCCATCACATCGCGCAGGAAGGCGGCCGTTTCCTCCGGCGTGCAGCGTAGATCGGCGGCGCGCACCTCGGTCAGCTGGCCGCGAACGCGCAGGCGGGCCAGCGGCAGGGGCGGGTCGGCGCGGCCGGCGATGACCAGGCGCAGCCGCGGCGGCAGGTGCGCGAGCAGGAAGGCGAGCGCGGCGTGGATGGCGTGGTCCTCGATCAGGTGATAGTCGTCGAGGACGAGAACGCCGGCGCGCGGCAGGGTGGCCAGCCCGTTGATCAACACCGTCAAGATAGACTCGATCGGCGGCGGTTGCGGCGAGCGCAGGAGGGCCAGGGCCTCCGCGCCGACCCCCCGCTGCAGCCGCTCCAGCGCGGTACACACGTAGCCCCAGAAACGCCCCGTGTCGTTGTCGTGCGCATCGAGAGAGACCCAGGCGGGCGGCCAGTCGCCGCGGCGGCTCCACTCGACCAGCAAGGTCGTCTTACCGTAGCCGGCCGGGGCGCAGACCAGCGTGAGGGCGGCGCGCGCGCCATCGTCGAGCCGGTCCAGGAGGCGGGGACGGGGCAGGATGGGCGCGCGCGTCCCCGGCACGGACAGCTTGGTCGTCAGGAGCGCGTCCGGTCCGCCTACCTCTCGGGCGCCGACGGGTGCCACACCTCGGTCAGCCATGGATTCCCACCACTCCTAGTGTCGCCTCAGACGGGTTTGTTTGATGATCGCCGCGCCTGCGACCGCCCGGCCGGTCCCGGTCCGGCCGGGCGCAGGCGCGGCTTCCACCATGTTAAGGCGCATCCCACGAATAGCCGTCGTCTCCGAGTATAGTGGATGTAGTGATACGCTGAGACGCGGCACGTCCCGTTCAGGAAAGTAGGAGGAGAGTGGATTGAGCGTCGCGGAGATCTTTGAGACCATGGCCTATGGGCCGGCGCCGGAGTCGGCGGGGCCGGCGCGGGAGTGGCTGGAGGCGCACGGCCCCGCCCTGGGGCACTATATCGACGGGCGCTTCGTGCCCTCGGCCGACGGTGCGACGTTCGAGGACCAGGACCCAGCCACGGGCCAGACGCTGACCCGCGTGGCGCAGGGCGCCGCCGCCGACACCGACGCGGCCGTCGCCTCCGCCCGCGCCGCCTTTGCCTCGTGGAGCCGGACGCCCGGCCACGCGCGCGCGCGCTACCTCTATGCCCTGGCGCGCATGGTGCAACGTCACGCCCGTTTATTGGCCGTGCTGGAGACGCTGGACAACGGCAAGCCGATCCGCGAGAGCCGTGACATCGACGTGCCGCTGGTGGCGCGCCACTTCTACCACCACGCCGGCTGGGCGCAGTTGATGGCCGAGGAGTTCCCGCGCGACGAGCCGCTGGGCGTGGTGGGGGCCATCATCCCCTGGAACTTCCCGCTGCTGATGCTGGCCTGGAAGGTCGCGCCGGCGCTGGCCATGGGCAACACGGTAGTGCTCAAGCCGGCTGAGTACACCTCCGTCACCGCGCTGGCCTTCGCCGAGCTGGCCGGGCGCGCGGGGCTGCCGCCGGGCGTCCTCAACGTGGTCACGGGCGACGGGCGTACCGGCGCGCTGCTGGTAGGACACGAGGGCGTCGACAAGATCGCCTTTACCGGCAGCACCGAGGTCGGGCGCGAGATTCGGCGCGCCACGGCGGGGACGGGCAAGCGCCTCTCGTTGGAGTTGGGCGGCAAGTCGCCCTTCGTGGTCTTCGACGACGCCGACCTCGATAGCGCCGTCGAGGGCGTCGTCGACGCCATCTGGTTCAACCAGGGTCAGGTCTGCTGCGCCGGCTCGCGCCTGCTGATGCAGGAAAACGTCGCTCCCGCGTTGCTGGACAAGGTGCGGGCGCGCATGGAGCTGCTGCGCCTGGGCGACCCGCTGGACAAGGCCGTGGACATCGGCGCCATCGTGGCCCCGGTGCAACTGGAGCGCATCCGCCGTCTGGTGGCGGAGGGGGTGTCCGAGGGAGCGACGGTATGGCAGCCCTCGTGGTCCTGCCCGGCCGAGGGCCTGTGGTACCCGCCCACGCTGGTGACGGACGTCGCGCCCGCCTCGACGCTGGCGCAGGTGGAGGTCTTCGGCCCCGTGCTGACCGCGATGACCTTCCGCACCACCGCCGAGGCGGTCGCGCTAGCCAATAATACGCCGTTCGGGCTGGCGGCGAGCGTGTGGAGCGAGAGCATCGGCCGCGCGCTCGACGTGGCGCGCGGCATCAAGGCGGGCACGGTCTGGATCAACTGCACGAATCAGTTCGACGCCGCCTCGGGTTTCGGAGGCTATCGCGAGAGCGGCTTCGGGCGCGAGGGCGGCCGCGAGGGGCTGTACGAATACATGCGGCCCTCCTGGGAAAAACGCGCGGGGTCGGCCGCGCCGCCGGCGGCCCAGGGCAAGCCGTCCGGCAACGGCAAGGGCAACGGCCACGCCAGTGAGGCGGCGTCGTCGAACGCATCGCGGCCCCTGCCCGCCGGGGATGTTGTGTCGCAGACGGCCTATCTCTACAAGGGCAAGCCGGGCCCGGGCGGCGCGCCCGTCCTGCGCGACGCCGCGCCCGATAGCCCCGACGGCGACCCCTTCGCGGCCTATCCTCCGCTGGACCGCACCGCCAAGCTCTACATCGGCGGCAAGCAGGCGCGTCCCGACAGCAGCTATAGCCGCGCCATCACCGCGCTGGATGGTACGGTCCTGGGCGAGGTCGGCGAGGGCAACCGCAAGGATATCCGCAACGCCGTGGAGGCGGCGCACAAAGCGTCTGGGTGGGCCACGACGGCCGCGCACGGCCGCGCCCAGATTCTCTATTACATCGCTGAGAACCTCTCGGCGCGCGCGGACGAGTTCGCCGCGCGCCTGGCCGCGCTAACCGGTGTGGCGCGCCGGGAGGCCATGGCCGAAGTCGAGGCCGCGGTGGAGCGCCTGTTCACCTATGGGGCCTGGGCCGACAAGTATGACGGGCAGGTCCACGCCACGCCGCTACGGGGCGTGACGCTGGCGGTCAACGAGCCGCTCGGCGTGCTGGGGCTGGTCTGCGGCGACCGCCAGCCGCTGCTTGGCTTCGTGTCGCTGGTGGCGCCCGCTATCGCCATGGGCAACACCGTGGTGGCCGTGCCCGGCGAGCGATACCCGCTCGCGGCCACGGACCTCTACCAGGTGCTGGAGACGTCCGACGTGCCGGCCGGCGTGGTCAACATCGTGACCGGGGGCCGCGACGCCCTGGCCCGCGTCCTGGCCGAGCACGACGACGTACAAGGCCTGTGGTACGCCGGTGGGGACGGTGACGAGGGCACCGAGGGCGCGCGGCGCGTGGAGGCGCTCTCGGCGGGCAATCTCAAGCGCACCTGGGTCCTTGACCGCCCAATTGCCCGCGACTGGCTCGACCTAGCGCAGGGCCAGGGCATGGAGTTCCTGCGCCAGGCCACGCAGGTCAAGAACATCTGGGCGCCCAGCGGCGACTAAGCGTTTACATAACGTCGACGTACGCTCAGTCGCCCAGCTTTAGGTGACGAGGGCCGGTACCCCCACGTCACTGTGGGGCAGAACAGGGGCAAGGCCAGCCGCGACGAGGGCATTGCTATGGTCGGGTTTGCTGATGCCAGAGTTCACAATGTTTATGGCGTCGGACGCGGTGTGTAGGTCGGGTTCGGTGTGTAGGTTGGTCGCGGCGTATAGGTCGGCTGTGGCGTGTACGTCGGAGCGGCGGTCGGAGAAGGCGTATCGGTCGGAGAAGGCGTGTCGGTGTTGGTCGCAGTGG
>JAABUX010006788.1_pt1 | contig 13572 bp, 11 predicted proteins | sample 5561851 | NCBI WGS metagenome assembly JAABUX01 (sample SAMN10711883, study PRJNA513361) | rock metagenome | isolation source: Antarctica rocks | place: Antarctica: Victoria Land, Richard Nunatak red sandstone | collected 2016-01-03 | reverse complement strand
TTACTTAAAAGTCTAATATTACTTAATATAAACCTCTTAAAGAATAATCTTAAGGCTTAATAAAACTCCTAGTAATAAAATAATAGTATTAAAGGGATTACCTTTAAATTCTTTAGATAAAGTCTTTTAAATTTAATTATAAATTTAGCCAGCCGCTATCTTCTTACTTATAAAAGATAAAGTCTACGCGCTAGCAGGTTAATTAAAAGGTCTTTAATTTTAGGTCTTATTTAAAGGAGTTAAGGTCTAATTTACTACCTTTTAATAAAGAGTATAAAGCGAAGTTTTTCCTTACTAAGCTTTAGATAGAGCTAAAAAATAAGATGATTAATATTAATAATATATTAAAGAAATATAAAGAAATCTATACTTAGGTTATTTTACTTAAAAATACTTTAAAGCGTAGACGTTATAATAGCGGCTTAAACTTATATTTTTTTTAGATAATTTTTATTAAGGGCCAGCCTAGAGCAAATTATATAGGGGTGTAGTATAAGTAGAAGAATCTATCTAAGGAGAGAAGATAGATACATGGAGGGCGCGGTGAAATATTAGGAAATACTAAGCTAGGTACTAACCCGAATAGGCTAGTTAGAGTAACTACCGCATAAGTAATACCTAGTAAGGGCTAGATCTTAATAATTTTAACCTAAATTTATATCATAGATATAATAATAGAAAACCTTTAAAAGATTATATCTTTAAACCTAAAGATATAAGTATTAATAGTAGTAAGTAATAATAATTTAAAGGGAATATTTTAAAGTAGAAGGCTAATAATAATATTATAGTAAAAAAGGCTATATTAAACTTAATTACCTTAATAATAAAATTTTATAAAATTATATAAGAGCTATTAATATAATATTGATAAAGAAATTAAACTTTATAATTACCTTTGAAGTAGGATAAGAGATTTAATTAATAAAAGTACTTCCTTCTATTTTTATTAAGGTATAAGTAGATCTTTAAGGTAATTAATATCTAGTAATAATACTCTTAAGCTTGAAATCCTACTTAAATTTAATAGGACTTAAAACCTTATAATATTATTTTTTATAAGTTTAAGTACTTAATAGTAGTAGTATTTATATTTGTAAAGCTTACTAGTTATATTACTATTTAATAAATAACTATATAATAAGAAGTATAATACTCTCTTTTATATAACTGATTAATAAGGCCCTAGTACTATTTTAACTATATTAAGATTAAAATAGTAATATAAATTAATAAACCTAGAGGTAGAACGCTAGTATTTTAACTTTAATATTAAAATATTCTAAATTAATAAACCCTAGATATTAATTCAAAACACTTAGAAAGAGTTAAATATATTTATTATAATACTTATTAATAGTAAGCTTAAAATCTATTATACTATAGTACATACATATATATGCGACATCTTAGCGCCTGCGCAAGCATACCTATTTTAGGTTAGGCCGGGGTAATATAACCCTAATGCCGTAAAGCCTTAGCGGAATTATAAATACCCCGCCTGCCCCTAAACTTCTAAAGTTCTTTAGAGATTAGTTTCTACTATAAACTATACTATAATACTAAGGTTATACTACTCTATTATTATACTATTATCTTAGTAACTTCACGTCTTTTATCATTTTCGTATGTAAGTGCTAAGCTAGCGTATATTACCTCTGATAGGATCCTTAACGAACTTTAAGGCTTTACTAATATCTTCTTTAATAATAAAGCGAGTACGCTATTTATATTTAAGGAGGCTAACTACGCTATAAATCTTATAAAAGATAGGGAGCCGTCTTATAAGCCTCTTTATAAAATATCTTAAATTAAGTTAATAGGGCAACGGCGCTAGTTTAAATATTCTCTTTAAGGAGGCTTAATTTACTACTTTATCTCCTTAGCTAGAGTATCTATCCTATTTATATTACAGAAGGATAGTAGACTACGGTTATATATAAATTATAAAGGATAGATAGTTATTACTTTTAATTATTAAGGTATTAAACCGCCTAAGTAATATTTAAAGCTTTATAAAGTTAAAGTGTAAGGATATTTATTACAAGATCTATATTTAGAAAGTTAATAAGTAGAAGATTATATATTATAATTATTATAATTACTTTAAGTGTTTAATTATACCTTTTAAGCTTGTTAATACAATAGCTGTATTTTAACCTTATATTAATAAAGCCTTTATAAGACTTATTAACATAATATATATAATATATCTTAATAATATCTTAATTTATAACTTTAACCTAGTAGATTATTAATAATATATCTAATAAATATTGAAATAATTAAAATAATTCTTATTATTTATAAATTTCAAAAAGTCTTAATTTAATATTAAGTAGGTTAAGCTTTTAAGGTTTATTATCTTAGCTACTAATATTAAGATAGATTAAAGTATATAAAGATTATTAAGAAATAGCTATTTATTATAATAAAGGACTTTAACCTGTATTACATTCGTTAATATTTAAAATAAGTTTTATATTATTTCATATTAGATTCAATTAATTAAAACTAAAACTTATAATAAAATAATTCTAGCCTTTTTAGATAAAATAATCATCTAAAGAGTAAGGGAGTATAATAATATCATTAAGTATTATTTATTATACTTATACCTTTTCTTATATATTAAGCTTAATTTCAGGGTAAAATAATAATAAAGCCTATTAAAGAGATAATAAAAATTGAAAAAGTTAAAAGAAAATAGAAGAGGGATTTAAATACTCATGAATCCACAATCCGCCCCTCCATCAGTACTCAGACCTCCCACTGAGTCACTAAACGCATCAACCCCCATCGCCTCCGGCTGTCACGATTGTGTCATGGAGCATGGGGAGACAGCCTGTCAGGCATTCTAATTGGCTGGCTGTCTTAGTTAGCACCCGCTGAGCGCGCGCGCACTTTGTTATTCCTCGTGTACATCTCTACTCCTTACTTTTTAGCTTTTCGATAATAGATGTCATTGTATTCATTCTTGTGCACGACCCTGTCACCGGCCTCTCATATGACGAGCATTGATCCCTTTGATGGATTGGGCCGCCATTACACACGCAGCCGCTCACTAAGCTGCCCAGCTTGTGGTGTCAGACCACTCAGTCCTCCGTGTCGACGATAAATACACTCAGCTCGTGGTATCTAACCCACTCAGTCCTACTTGTCGATGATAAACACCCTCAGCTCGCTGTCACTCGCTAGTCCTCCCCTGTCGACGATAAATACACTTAGTATCGTGTACACCTAGCTCCGACCTTTGTCACAACGATCCTTCTTTGTCGGAAACAGGCCGATAATCGTTGACGACGTCTAGTACGGCAATGACAACGTTTGGGAGCAAACGGACGACGTCTCCCGCGCCACTCACACCGCAAGCGTCTTTAGTAAGCATCATCGATCGAGGTAACCTTCGTATAGATTCTAGCATTCGTCTAAGGGTTGGATCCGGAACTCTTAACACCTCCACAACCCCATATTTAGCTTTGCGTAGAAGCTGAGCACTCACTACCACTCACTTCGCAGGGGTTCTATAACGATAAGACTGTTCCAAGATATGCATGCGAGAAGTACTACCTAGGAACGCATCCCATTTGTCCCAGCTAATGAGACATGAACGCTGTAAAGCAACTCGAGGACTTTAAAAATACCCCGAGATGAGGCGACTAAGCATCGCCTGCTCCACTTGGAGAATGGCCTCGCACTATGGCAAGTGACCCCAAATGATACGCGCCCATATCCGAGAAGATCGTTCGCGTTGCCTCCAGCTGCTTCATTGCATCCTTTGCATGGGATTCGGGTCAACATAACAATAGATTCAAATCAAATCATCAGCAACTGGTGAAACTTTCGTACGGCCACGCTGGCGGCTTCAAGTCCGGTTTTCACAATGACAGCCATGAATGTTCAGATTGAGAGCTCCGTACCGAGTAATGTGAATTCTTGGCAGGTGGTGACTGACGCTCTGTTTCCTTGAGGGAGGACAATTGGTGTAATGGAGCGAACGCCGCTCCAAGGGGGATAGATGATGGCTCCCTTTCCCGTTTAGTCGAGAGTCCACTTGAGCTGGTGCTTGATTCTGAGGCTGCGTCCGAGATCGAATATTCCTCGCTTAGATCTTCCGCTCCATTACCGTCTGCCGGATTGGATCTGTCAGATTGGGACCTTGACGCACAGCGGATTGATGGTACCGGTCGAGGCTGTCGTTGGATCGAAGATTCGCGAGGTGTGACGCTTTCCCCTGAGCCTACGTCTGAGCCTGAATCCATTTCATGAATGTCTTCCGCTTGCATTGGCCCATCAGTAATGGGCCCCACTGATGATGTCGGGGGTTGGTCTCGGTTCCAGATTCCCCGAGGCTGGTTGCTCTCATTACGCGGCGAGATTGTGTACTCTGGCAGCCGTCTGGCCTGACCCCGGGGTCCGACATGACTGGGCTCTGCTTCCAGTACCCGCCCTCCCGAAGTTCGTTGCAAGCTCTAGAGTCGCTGCTCCAATTGATGTAGTCCTTATTCTTGACACAGCTAAAGGCCTGAGAATCAACTTTCTTTCTGAGACAATATCCTTTATTCCTCGCATGGCCAGCGAGTTTGAATATATTGTTGGCGTTGATCTTGAAGTCTAATCTTCGAACTATGACGGTACTGGCAAGATCTGTGATCTTAATAAGTTCTGAGAGCTCTAGCTTCTTTACTGGCTCCTTTACTGGCGCTTGCTGCTCCCAAGTACGTAGCCCCTTCTCCAACCCAGCCAGACCGTACCTCTGACATGACTCTACCACGTTGCAAAATCCTAGATATATACCTATATAGGTGGAGTCTTTCATAACCTCAAATCTCCCTGCTAGAGAACGCTTGATCTTAACTAACTCGGCGCTTTGTAACCGATTGGTAGGCCGAAAAATATCACTGATCCTAATCTTAAAATTCGATCTCCGTACCGTGACAGATTGAAGGGCACATTAATTACGAAAAACGGAGGTTGCTAAACAAGGTCAGCGTAAACAAACCCCATATATTTATCCAAATACAGGGCTGGCGTCATACTCTCATGGGATGATTGTTGGCTTGCTTGCTGTGGTTATGACGCTGGATGTTAAGCCCGTAGTCGACTAATGGCTGCCTTGCATGTCAGATGTGGGCATAGCACTGAATCCTCAGGTGCAAGCTGGCGTAAATGCTCCTCCACCTCATTCATCATCTCGTCGGGTTTAGCGTACTCGTAATTACGCTCCTGATATGGCTTGCGTTTGTTCCCGAGACAGAAGATGCATTGAGTGGGCTTGTATACCAGGGGGAAACGATCGTTCTTCTCCCCTGTCGAGTCCTTTGTCGAGTCCTCTGACGACGCGTCCTGTTCCTCCCGTTTGACGTGAGGCTGGGGACGACGGCGGCGGCAGCTTTCTAATCGATGACACAGTGCGGCCCGCGCTTCAATCGCTCTGATCCGCCGGGTGAGCTTTCCTTGCTCGGTCAGGCCATCAGCGGGCTCACACGTCAAGCGAACCACTGCCGCCCGCTCAGGAAGATGATATGAGATCGGCTTTGCGCAAGGTGCGTCTTGTGAGGATGCCTGAGGGCTTCCGGCGTCGGAAAATTGAGAATCGAAGGCAACGGTATCGGCTTTCCTGAAGTGTCGTTTCCGGGCTTTCTCGATCATGTCGTTTCGCAATCGGGTTTTGAAACAATTCAAGCGGGCTTCGGCTTCTTTCTTCTTCTCAAAGAGGCGCGTGCCTTTGACGGTACTGATGGGTCTATAGGCCGCATGGATCTGGGTAGTAAGAGCTTTTCTTTTGGGCAGAGCCGGATCAACGTAGCATTTTGACTTAGCTTCGCCCTCTGCCTCGATGGTTTTCTCTTCGAATATCGTCCGTTCATTCCAATGAATCATGAGCTTCGTTAACGCCTCCACCGTCGAGTCTAGGGCCAAATGCCCGTTCTCTTCATCGTCCACTTGAGCAATCTTGGTCTTATATGGAATTCCGTCATCGGAAACCAAACAGATTCTCCATTGCGCCATATTAATTACATCTACAATCGCGCAGGCTGCATCTTTCAAAGCGAGTGGGTATCTTACGTTTGGTTCAAATACAGTTAGACTGTTATGAATAGCATCGAATTAGTTCCGAAAGCCAGCCCGTATAGTAGGGAAAGTGATGTCCATAGTGCTGAGATTAGAGGTCCTCTTGATGTCTGTAAATTAACGTATGTATACCGCTCTACGGCTCTCCTCCAGTGGAGGTCTGCAGGAAGTGGCGCCTCTATGTCAAGGCTTTATAACGACGCTCGGATGATTTCTGCTAGCGTGGAAAGCTAAAAGTATAGATTAAGGAGGTACCGGCGCTCTAGAGGGTCGGCGTCACTGTGATCCTTCCTCTGCCTTACCTTGTGATTAGCACTAGCAGAGATAAACTCGCGCAAATTAAAAAAGATACCCCTCAGCTATACCAGTCTGTCGGGTCGCGGCATCAAATCAGAAAAACTAGAATCGAGCAAATATGGTACCTCATTATTAGTGCCCAAAGAATTTGGAGTATAATCTTCCAATTTATTCAGGCCAAGTGAAATAAATATTTGTTGTACTGGTCTTCCTTATTGTCGACGGTACAAGAAAGAAGAGCTAATGGATCCGGATGACGCTCAGAAACGATGCGTCCACTATACTCGATTGAATAGAGACTGTAACTCCTTAAGAAAAGGCGACCTACCATACATGACTAATGCTTCCTTTACGGCGCTGGGAATAATCACTTCCAACTTCAGGATGGCGGCGAAGGAATGGTTTTGAGACGATCAATTGAAGGTTGAGAGTGGTTTTGTAGCATACACGTAGTGCAAGCTCACATGCGCTATGGTGTTCGTAAATCTGTCGCCCTAAATACTCCGTCTCATTGGAAACGAAGAAATTGAATCAAATGCAATCCCTATGTCTTGGTCATGCCTCGTCCCCATGCAGCGACAGCGTCGTCCTGGCAACAACATGCCCATCCTGACCAATCAGAGTCATTGCCCATTAAAAAGCTTTACAAAAGGCCCGACCTAGAGAAACTCACCAAGTCCGAGGTGGCCGACTTGTCTCAAGTACGTGATTGACCGCATAAGTAGGATCTCTTTGCTAATTCAGCCCAGCATCGACCGAGTTTGACATGCAAGACCGAGTCCAGAAGCTCACGCAGATGCACCTTGACAAAGATGTGAAGTTGACACATTTGGCATTCCAGCCACGGGAACATCACAGCTTGTGGTCGTCCAAGGCACCCGCAGTCACGTATCAAGGGGTAGTAGTGTGAAGGAATCAAAAGGAGGTATGGGAATATTCCAGGTGGGACTGTGAGGTTAGAAGCTTGTTTAATCTAAGATAGCTCCTTCGAGGTCTGCTTCTTATATCCATTCTCGCTCCGGCTTTTACTTTGCCCTGGGCCTTTGAGGTCCTCGAGACCGAGCAGCTGATCATATTGCAGCCTCGCCGTCGGCTTCGGGAGGAATGGCACGGGGAGAGGACTTAAACACATTGGTCGTAAACGGCGGGGTTCGAACATTCTTTTGGGATACCTGGTGATTCATCCCTCCACACAAGCCTCCTCTTTCACGATGGTGTGGCGCATACTCTACAGCAATTCTGGGCAGTTGCTGTGTTATTTATGTCAGCAAGCCATATCAGTCCATCTCTTCCTGGTAGAAAAAGCATCAGTAGAGGTCATCAAGGACCTTCCTACTCCCGTAGCTTCCAGCTCATCGAGTAGTGACTTTGCTTGCTTGCGGGCCTTGAGAACTTCGAGCTCCTTCGGTCCGCGCATCTGATGCCCCCTTTCCCTACATAGACAACCCCCGAAAGGGGTTTGACTCGCTGCCGCATGATCGTAGCCTTGGTATCCTCTAAAGTGGTGGATACCGAAGGGCAACTCCTAGACGCCTTGTGGGAAGGCTCAGAAGTGCTGCAGAACATCACCAACATGTTCGCACCGCTAATGAAGGATCTTCACACCTTCTTCTTCTGGGAGCAGAAGAAGACGAACAGGGTTTTCACCCAGGACTACGTCCGTCCATCTTCTGTTAGGCTAGGGACTTTGGATGCTGATACTTAGCAGGTCGTCGAAAAATGTTCCGCAGCACAAATATTGGATGATACGGAGCGAGCTGGACTTCCCTATAAATATGGGTATAGACTCGTTGTAGCCGCTTTGATTAAGTACTCAGAGGAAGCTCCTGAGATCATCTCAAGTCGTTGGAAGCATACCTTTGATATACTGAATTCAGATGAGCTGTTACGATATTTCTAGCGATTCCTAAGAGGCTGCGCTTCACAGAACCTTTATGTAATACTAGGAACAATGTGATGCCTTTATGGCTGCTCTTTCCTAGAAGCCATGTCTATCATGCAACCTTCTTTAGATGAGAGCACAAGAGTTATAGTCTGCTTCTCCACGCCCGTGAGCTCGATCTTCTGACCCTTTGGTAATTGTATCACAGGGAAACCTAGAAGGATTCGGACCACTGTGTAAGCGGCTTCGGTAAGGGCGAAGTCCGCTAGGAGGAATTCGGTTAGTACAAATTCTAGATTCCAATTGAGCTGTTACTTACATCCAAGGCAGATCCTAGGTCCCCCATTGAAGGGAAGGTAGCCCCACGCTGCGGTGGTCTTATCACAGCGCATCGGCATGTCTTCATCCCATCTCTCAGGACGGAAGAGCTCTGCGTCCATCCCATACAAGTCCGGTCTTCTGTGCATGGCGTATACGGAATAAGCCACAGTTGCGCCCTTAGGAATAAGTACCGGAGCCGTTTGATCCGGTCCTCCGCCTGTTGGAAGGAAGGTAGTTTGGTTTGCTTTCCGGTCATTTACAGGGACCGATGGATACAGTCGTAAGGTTTCTTTGAGGACATTTTGAAGATAGCCCATCTTTCGAAGGTCTGTCCTTGTAAGACTAGCTAGATCAGAGCAATTAGGATTGACTTCTTCTCGCAGCTTCTCTAGAACCCTTGGATGCCGAACGAGCAGGAAGAAAGTCCATGTGAGCAAGCAGGCTGTGGTATCCCGAGCAGCTCCCAGAACGTTGATGATTTGACCTCTCAAGGCAGCACGATCTGCTGTGCTCTTGGCTAAAAGGTCGAGAAAGACGCCACTTTCCTCGAAGCTGCGCAATGATAAGTTGCGATCTATGATCTGATCCGCGAAACGGTGGACATCGTCACAAGCCTTCTGGAACTTGGACCCTCCTATCCAGCAGTAGAGGTCAGGAAGCCTAAGGCGCTTAGCCACGAATGCCTGGGCCGTATCGAATGCGTCACCGAAGGTTAGCCCACTAGCGGATTTAGGTGCTTTGAGACTCTTCACTGAGTCGCTTAAGAGAAATTCTGTTGATACATCGAGTGTTAAGCGGAAGAAGAGAGGCTGCAGATCAATCACACCAGATTGACTTGACAAGATATCGATCAAGTCATCAACGCTTTGCTTGAAGACGTCTAAGTTCTCGTAGTGTTTATGCTGAAGCGGTGCTCGTAGCAACTCTCGTGAATGCTTCCATGGCGAACCTTCCTGTGTCAAGATGCCGCCACCAAGCATGGGATATGTGATGTCGCGACGTCGACCAATACCGAAAGCTTTGCAATTGGTTGACAGCAAGGCTTCAAGATTGGCAGGATCAATTGTATCGAACGCCGGTGTACTAAGAAAGCATTGCTCGACGGTGTTTCCAGTTTGCCTAAAATGGAATAGAAAGAGCTCCATCAAGCGCGATTCTCTATCGCCGCGAAAGATCTGCTCCAGCCGATCCACGCCCCATGGTCTCTGATTCTGGATTCGAGGCGCTGGTAAGCATCCACGTTGCTCCGCGAATGATACTTGAGCCTATGGACCCTTTCAGCTTATACTTCGATATTTAGATTCAGATCAAGACTTACTTGATGCTCCTGATAGATCCGGATCTGTCTGCGACAATACAAGAAGGCTAGAACCACGGCTGCGAAGACGGAATAGTAAGACTGAATCATCATCCATATCTTGCAAAGCAAATGTGCCATAAACGACCACATTTGAGCGACCACAAAAGTCGCTGCTAAGAAGCTTGTGAGACCAAAAAGGCTCGACGCAGGGGTCTGCAGGCCTAGGCTGATGCCAAGCCCGCCGGCGATCCTGCAAGTATCAATAACAGCAGCTCAAGCGCCCCTTCCTCAAGCCACTTCTTTACGCTAATGTATCCCTAGGAACACGCGCTGCACCTGCTTGAAAGGGTGCGTGGTCGCACGATCGATGTCAGCCGTCGACAACTGCACCGGGGAGGTAGCCCAGATAGCTCCGAAGAAGATTACGCGGAGAGCCCGGTGAGAGTGCCTTTAAGGCTTCATCGAACAGCGTCGGCCTTGAAAGCCCCAACGCTGATTGCTCCTCCAAGACGAAGGATAGGAGAAGCTTGAACCGACATTACACTTCTCGTACGTATCCTCCCGAGCTCCAGGTGCCTAAAGGCTAATGAGATGTCGTTCCCCAGACTATACGATCCGGGAAAAATGTCCAGTGTGCAATAGGCCCTTCGACTGTTTGCGCTCATTCCGCCAACGATAAAGAGAAATTGAAAGACTTAACATCGCGTAAAGCGGATTTATGTGAGGCATCCACACAGCAGTTAAGCATCCCACATGGCCAAGGTGGAGAGAGCTCGGTCATGGGGTGTCCAAGGGGTTGTCGTGTAAGCCTCCAAATGGAGTCAGCAGGAAAGGGATGTCAAGGTCACCGGACTTAAGTTTTCACAATAGCGGTGAGTCGGATTCTTAGTACGGTCTGTATGTATGTGGTGCAGACGGCTCATGCGGTGCAGAGACCTCCGACGATGGGAACTCAACACAAGAGCAAGAGCGACGTCGCCTTAGAAAACGCCGGCGCATCAATACAAACGCCTCTTCATGCTCCAACTCTGCTCAATCGAATCAGGTTCGCCGTTCATGCGAGGAAGACGCTGCTGAGGCAAACAATGCGTCCGCCGTCTCCATATATAGCGTCCGGAGCGATTGTTCTCCCCAATCCAGATGCGAATTCCAGCCTCGACCCCACGCGTGTCTCAGGAGGTCCACAATATCCATCTACAAGCACATGGGATCCGGACTCAGCGGTCGAACAGCCTTCGTCTACCGGTCTGTTCATGGGTCAAGAATTGGCCACTGGCGATTCTATGAGTTGCATATCGAAGACCTCACATCCATTCCGTGGCCATATTATGTCCAGGCTCAAGAACCGATACGCTAGCGATGGCATACTTCGACCCTACGCTTTTTAATGCATCACTGATGGATTTCAGGCAACAGCGTCGTCCTCAAACTCATTGTCACGCTGCAAAATCTCACAGCGGCTCTCTCTCTCCGCTCGCAAACGAGGAATGAACCTCTTATTGGCGACCTTTTCAACCTAGGTTCACAGATCACCTCCAACGCCCTAGATATCAAATATGTTGTCCCACTCATACAGCTTGTTCTCAACGAGGCGAAAGATGCAGACATATGGAGAGCTTTGTTGGACCTCGTCGCGCGCACGAGATCAATACAGCAACCAATCACCCCTCCCCCATCTCACCCATCATTCAGCTCATCATTCTAGCAGGCTCCATGGTCCTTTAACACCGGCGGATTCGAAGATACATCGCAATACAGGAAGCAGGTCGATGATCCGCTGAGAGCAGAACTCCTTCCCAGCCTCCGGATCGATATCCCTGACTTTATCGAAGCTGTTTTTGGTTGTGGCCCACAACTCGAGGAGCTGGCAGAGACCATTTTCGGTCTATGTCAAGAGGGGGATACACCACTACACAAGGAAGGCAGTGGCTGGTCCAAGTGGCCTTCAAGCGCGGAAGAGAAAGCCGTTCTCGAATGGCTGCAGGAGTTCGTAACCGTCTCACGGTGTGGGTCCGCGAACACAGCACGCGTGCGACAGATTCCCGGCAGATCTACCGAGGACCTGGCATCTACCTGGATGGAACCCCCATTAAACGGAAGATGGACGTTGGCTTTACAGCGGGGCATAGGCAGAGTGGAGCTGATAACACCAATACTAACGCGAGTACGGATACTCGGAAACGCAACTGGTCAGAAATCCTCGTGACGGGAGAGTTGAAGAGCAACCCTGACCAGGACGGACAAGAAGAAGCATGGGTCGATCTCGCTACCTACGCTCGCGAGGTCTTCCGTACATAAGACCGGAGGTTCGTCCTTGGCTTTACCCTCTGTGGACCCAGGATGCGCTTGTGGCACTTCGATCGCTCGGGTGCCTCCGGGTCCTCCTTCGATATCAACCAGGATGGGCTCGCCTTTATTCGCGTAATGCTCGGCTACTACCTTATGACCGACGAACAGCTCGGTCTGGACCCTACCATCCAGGGGCCAGAAGAGAAGCGATACGTCGAGATCAGCCGAGATGGTTAAGTCGAGCGACTCATCCTCATAAAATTGATTAAAAGGCAAGCGGCGATCGTTACCCGAGGCACGACTTGTTGGAGGGCCTATTATAACACGGACACAACGAGGAAACCGCTCGTCGTCAAAGATTCATAGCAGTATAAGGAGCGACCCGAAGAGGGGTTGCTCATCGAGGAAGTAATAGACGGAGGGGTAGAATATATCGCCAGATACTACCATCACGAGACGGTGCGCCTTAGCGGAGAGATCGACGATACTCTTGGGAATATACGAAGAGGCTTGATGAAGGCGTGTAGTCGGACTACATTTAGGCAGAAAGCCTTCAAGGAGCCTGACGCACCGGCTTCAGAGTCGCAAGGAACGGCCGTGGCAGGCCAGATGTAGCCACCTCCGCTCTTGCGAAAGCGATCGTCGAGTTCTGCGTAGCTGGAGTCGCAGTCTTCTATAAAAAGGTCTCGCACAAGCTTTTAATCAAGAGAACCAGAGAAGCCTTTCTATAACCGGGTCCATCGACGTATTATTACCCGAGACCCTGGCAAGCATATTTACGAAGCCAAGTCATTGCGAGGTAACGTTAACGGATTCCTTAGGGCCATCCATGGTAAGTATATTTGCATCAGTCCCACAATATTCGGCTGACTTGCTAGGGCATAAATCGCTCCTTAACGCCGGTATCCTTCACCGCGATATTTCAATCGGCAATATCATGCTTACAGAGAATAAAGACGACGGTTTCCTCATCGATTTCGATCTATCTATTAAAACTAGCGATGGTCGCGCACCCGGCGCACCAAGCAAGACTGGTACCAAGGTCTTTATTTCTATCAGGGGCCTCCTAGACGAACCTTAAAACCCTATACAAGATCTAACGCAGGATCGTGCCTGAATATGAAGACTGGAACTATCTCTTAACAAGGAGACTTGCAAGAGAAAAGGCGGGCTAAATTTCGAAGCGCATTTTCGATAATATGGACAATAATTTTACCGAGCATTGCAAGCCACTGATCCATTATATGAGAAAACTACACAGGGTAGTATTTCCAAACGGAAGTCCATGGTCAACCGAGCATCGAGAGCTTTACTCCGATATGAAAAGAATACTTGAGAAGGCAAGGAGTAAGTTGAGGCCTAAGCATGTTCAGTGTTATATAGTTTAAATGTGAAATGAATTCGTCAA
>JAABUX010006787.1_pt1 | contig 13573 bp, 7 predicted proteins | sample 5561851 | NCBI WGS metagenome assembly JAABUX01 (sample SAMN10711883, study PRJNA513361) | rock metagenome | isolation source: Antarctica rocks | place: Antarctica: Victoria Land, Richard Nunatak red sandstone | collected 2016-01-03 | reverse complement strand
GGTAGACCTCTTGATAGCTATAGGCGCCGGACCCGCTCGCCGGGATAAAGCCGGCGGCCTGGACGATGCCCGGGGCCGCGCCGACGCTGTCGAGCAGTTGGGGCGCGTAGGTCCAGTTGTCCGCGGGATCGGTGACAGCCTGCAGGTTGTGGGAGATCAAGATGTCGCGGCCGAGCACGCGATGTTCCGACTCGACCATGGCGATCTGGCAGGCGATCCGCGCCAGATCGGGACGGCCAAGCAGGGTCAACTCGTAGACGGCGGCGATGAAGGCGGAGTCGAAGACGCCCTCGAGCGTCTGCTGCGTCTTGATGAACGTGGTCAGATCGGTGAACGTCGTGTTGGTCGAGCCGTTCTGAACGCCCAGGGGGAAGTTAAAGCTATTGACGGTCTGGACGGGCACCTTGGTCACCGAGGCAAAGAATTGCTGGTGGAGTTGCTCCTCGATCAAGGCGGCCTTGAGGTAGTTGAGTTCGTTGGTCGAGAGTCCAAGGGCGCTCGCGTTTTTGACGCCATTGGTGTAGAACGTGACCGCGAGTTGCTCGGCGGTCTGGGCGACGGTGAAGATCGTCGTTATATCGTCCGGGCTCGTCGTGCTCGCGGACGTAGCGGCGTGCGCCGCCGCTGGCAGCAGACCGGCGCCCGCAACGGCTCCACCCATGGCGAGCGCGCCCGCCACGAACGAGCGACGTGAGCGCGACGCGGAGAGCGAGGTGAAAGAGGCTAAGAGGTTAGCCGTGGCTGCTTCCTTGGACATATCGGTCATGGACGCCAACTCCTTCTGTTCAAATGGTTTATAACACCCCTATAGCGGGTATGCGCCTAAGGGACGTCAAAATACTTGTCTATCCCACCTATTGCGCTTAACTCGGGCTCTCCCAGTTGAGTGGATGGGATGCATATCTATTTCCACGTCTCTAACTAGAGCCCTGTGCCGTCCGTGTTCTCGCTACTCTCGCGGTCGATTTCGCGTAGCTCCTGCGCGCGCCGGCTCTTACGGTTGCGATACCACATGAGGGCGGCAATGGGCACGAGACCGGTAGCGAGTAACTCGCCGCTGCCAAGCTCGGGTGTTGCGGCGCCGCTGCCCGGTCCTCCGCCCATTCCGGGCGCGACGGGGCCGGCCTGGTAGAGCACGTTATCGGCGAGGGGACCTTTCAGACCAAGGCCGAGCAGGTCGCGGGCGTCGCCCGTCTTGGTTGGGTCATAGGTCTGCGCATAGGCATAGGCGCCGGTGTTCTGCGCGTTGAAGAAACCAGCGCTCTGGACCATGGCCGGTGCGGCTCCGACGCTGTCGAGCAGTTGGGGCGCGTAGGTCCAGTTGTCCGCGGGGTCGGTGACAGCCTGCAGGTTGTGGGAGACCAGGATGTCGCGGCCGAGCACGCGATGTTCCGACTCGATCATGGCGACCTGGCAGGCGATCCGCGCCAGGTCGGCCCGGCCTAGTTGGCCGAACTCGTAGACGGCGGCGATAAAGGCGGAATCGAAGACACCTTCGAGCGTCTGCTGAACCCCGATAAAGGTAGCCAGGTCGGTGAACGTATTGGCGGGGAAGTTGAACTTGTTGGGCGTCTGGACGGGCACGCCGGTCTGAGAGGCAAAAAGGAGTTGGTGAAGCTGCTCCTCAATTAAAGCCGCCCGGAGGTAGTTGATCTCATCGCCGGTGAGTCCGTTGTTGTTAGCGTCTTTGAGCGTGCCGGCCTGGGCGCTCCTGACGCCGTTGGTGTAGAACGTGACCGCGAGCTGCTCAGCCGTCTGAGCGACGGTGAAGATCGTTGCGGCGTCGTCCGGGCTCGTGGCCGCCTCCGCCATGGCCGGCAACATACTCGCACCGAAGCCCGCAGCGACCACGCTCGCGATGAGCGAGCGGCGCGAGCGCGGCGCGGTGAACGATGTGAACGGGGTCGTCGGGGCTGTCTTCGTAGACACGTCTGTCATGGGCGTCACCTCCTAATCACTGCCTGGCAGTATAATATGGCGCAACGGATCGTATCGGGTGGAATACGTTGTCCTACATAGCGCGCGGTCCTGCCACTAACTAAGACGCGTGGCTCCGGCGCTTGGATCACTCGAAGATATGCGTCAGTACGCGCCGCCCGGCCGCAGCAGGGTGAGCGCCGTGCGCAGGAGGATGCGCAGGTCCAAGCCGAGCGACCAGTTGTCGATATAGTAGAGGTCAAGCATGACCATCTCATCGAAGTCAAGCTTACTGCGCCCGCTCACGCCCCACAGGCAGGTGATGCCCGGCGTCGACTCCAGGCGGCGGCGGTGCCAGTCCTCGTACTCGGCCACTTCATGAGCCAGGGGTGGGCGTGGGCCGACCAAACTCATCTCGCCACGCAGCACGTTCCAGAGTTGCGGCAACTCGTCGATGCTGAGCGCGCGGATGACGCGGCCGACGCGCGTGACGCGTGGGTCTCGCCGCATCTTGAAGATAGGCCCGGAGGCCTCGTTCTGTTCGCGCAGCAGCGCGAGCTGGCGCTCGGCGTCGGTGCGCATAGAGCGGAACTTTAGGATCGTGAAAGGCCAGCCGTCCTTGCCCAGGCGCTCCTGGCGGAACAGGACGGGGCCGGGTGAGTCGAGCCGGACGGCCAGCGCCGTGGCCACCAGGAGCGGGGCCGCGACGACGAGGGCGAGCCCCGCGACCACGAGATCGAGCCCCCGCTTGAGCGCCGCGCCCGCGCGGTCGGCCCGCTCGGCCTGGACGTCGATGATCGGGATGCCCACTACGCTGTCCAAGCGCACCCGCGAGAGGCGCAGGTCGAAGAGGTCGGGCACGAGCTTGACGGCCACGTCATGGTCCCCGCAGTGCTCCAGGATCGCGGCAATGCGGGCATGGGATGCCGCCGGCAAGGCTACGATGAGCTCGTCGACGGTGTGCGTGGCCAGCAGGTCGTGCAGTTCAGCCGCCGCGCCGAGCTTGGCGAAACGGCCAAACCGCGAGGGGGCCTCGCCGTGCTCGTCGACGAACCCGAGCAGGCGATAGCCGCGGCCCAGGCAGGTAGCCACGTTCTGCATCACCATTTTGCCCGCCGGCGTGGCGCCCAGCACAATCACATTGCGCACGCCGCGCCCCCGCCGGTAGGCGCGGGCCAGCAGAACCCCGCGCGCGACGCGCCCCAGCAGGATGCCCAGAATCATGAGCGCCCAGGCGTACACATAGGCCAGGCGCGACACGCTGGTCTGCTGGAGCACCGTGCCCAGCACGACGACGACGGCCATGGCCATCGTGACCGCGCGGGCAACGGCGAGCGATCTGTCCAGCGTTCCGCCCGCCAGCCGCCGATACGTCCCGCCGCGGGCGAGCTCGAGCACGGCCAGGCTGATGGCGATGGCGCCGAGCAGCGCGGCCAGCGCCAATGGGATGGGATAGACGATTTCGTGGATGCCGCCGATATGCCAGACGTAGCGCGCCACGTAGGCCAGCGCGAATCCTCCGGCCGCCATCCCGGCGTCGCAGATTACGTGCGCCCAACCCTTGTCGAGTAGCGCCTTCCCGCGCGACGCGGGCGCAGCGCCCGCGTACGCCGCAGCGTTTTCCGTATTCAATGTACGCAGGGCAGATAGAGGAACGAAGCCGTCGGTCGATGTATCCGCTGCGGACTTCATGGGCAAGATCAACCTTTCCATAAGACGATGGCTTGGGCTGCAACATCCCGCCTAGTACTATTGTGACAGATCAAAGTTAAAATGAGGTTAAGATCCTGTTAAAATCGGGGGCGACCGATCCCTTCGCGGTTAAAATTGGTTAAAGCCATCCCGTCGCCGTCCGTAGATACGCAGTGACGCGTACTCGTAGCTTTTCTTGTAGAGGCAACGCAGCAGCGCGCAGTCCCACCATTATCACATGGACGACGCGCGCGCCTTGTCTTTACGGCGTCCGCGCCCGCGTCCGTAGAGAGCCACGGCGATCAGCGGGACCAGCCCAGTGGCGAGCAACTCGCCGCTACCCAATTCGGGGGTACTCGACGGCGGCCCTGACGGAGGCGACGTAAGTGTACTTTAGAGGGCTAGGCGTCCCGACCCTCTCGCGCTTCGAGAACGCGGTGGACCGCCACGCCTGCCGGGCGCTGGCCCACGCCCTGCGCGGCGTGTCCCTGCGCGCACGGGAGCGCGACGGCGCAGATCGTCGGTCGGCCCAGCACGTCGCGCGCGACATCGACAGCACCGACGATCCCACCTATGGGGCGCAGGAGGGGACCGCCTACCACGGCTACTATCGCCAGCACATGGATCGGTATCGTTGGGGTCTGCTGAGATAGGGTATGCTGTGGCCTGACGAGGGGACAGAGGGAGGGCAGCATGCAGTGTCAGCGGTGCGCGGGAGAGCAGTTCGTCAAGGCGGGGCGCGATCGATCAGGCCGGCAGATCTACCAGTGCGCGACCTGCGACCGCCGTCAAACCGACCGCTCCACCGCTCCACCGCTCCACCTCGGCCTTCCGCGGCTATCGCTTTCCCGACGACGTCATCGCGCTCGCCGTGCGCTGGTATCTGCGTTTCCGGTTGCTCTACGCTGACCTTGTGGAGCTGCTGACAAAACGGGGTGTGCATGTCGACGCCTCGACGGTATTCGATTGGGTGCAGCACGTCACCCCGCTCTACAAAGAAGCGGCGCGCGCCCGTCGCCACCGTTTCGGTTCCGGTGGGCCGTTGACGAGACCTATATCCGGTTAGCTGGCCGCCGGGTCTATGCCTACCGAACTATCGACGAACACGGCCAGGTGATCGATGTCTACCTGAGCGAGACGCGCGACACGGCGGCAGCAACCGCCTTCTTTGAGCAGGCGATTGCAGGACAGACGTGCGGCCTCGCCGCGTCACGACAGACAAGGCGGCGCCTTACCCGCCCGCGCCACGAGCCGTGGCGCCGGAGGCGGAGCACATCATGGGCAAGGCGGAGCAACAAGGGATCGAACGTGACCATCAACACCTCAAGGGGCGGACGCGCTGCATGCGGGGCTTCCAGCGGCTGCATTGCGCCCAGGTCATGTGCGACGGCCACGGCGTCATGCGCAATCTGCGGGACGGCTTCTACCGCGTCGGCGAGCCGACCGGCGACCCGCGCCTTCCACAGGCCCCGCGGCTTGTCCGCGCCTGGGACGACCTCACCTATAGTCTTGCTGCGGCATAGCTGTCCCCCGTCAACCGCCTACGACGACGCGCTTGGATCGGCATGGGACTTCTAATCTCAGCACGACCCAACGACACCGGCCGGATGGCTCAAATGCCCAGGACAGGTTTACTACGAACCTAATTAAGTCATAGCTTCTGTTAGGGCATGCACATTTTGTTTTATGCCTCAGAAATTCGCGAATCTGTATCGGGTCAGGCTTATCGCGCATCCACATATACCCTCGGACCGCTACTACAAAGGTGACACATCCATAGGGGCTTCCATGCCACAGCAAGCATTATTCTGCGCATTTACGCAATACTTGCGTTGTCACACCGACCATTTTACATCCATTTAACAAAGTGTTAACACTACCCGCGCGGGTTCCGGCGCGCCGCGCGTTATGGTGGAGGTATGCTAGCGCGCCCGTGTCCGCCCATGGCGCGTTGCTGTCACCGCGTTGCCGCTGGCGACGTTGGCCCCGCTCCCGGACGCGTTGTCGCCCCTCCGGCGCCGCGTCCGGCGAATAACGCACGAGGCGAACAATAGGAGGAAGCTATGAGGTTCACCCGCGCCCGCCTGTATATAGCGCTGGCCCCGCTGCTCGTCGTCGCGACCGCGACGGTCTCGGCCTACGGGGCGGCTCGTCCCGGCGACGGCGCCGCCACGCCGACCTCCCCGACCGGGACCGTCGCCGGCGGGACCGTCCTGCCTAACGGGCGGCTCGTTACCCCGGCCGGCGCGACCTTTAACCTGGGCGATTTTCCGCTCGGCGTCGCGGTCTCGCCCGACGGGCGGCTCGCCGTCGGCGTCAACAGCGGCAATGGCTCCGGCCTTAACTCTGGCTTCGGCAGCTATTGCACCGACCGCCGTCAGGGGACGCCCTGCCCCTATCGCGACACCCTGCCCTCGACCGTCAACCTCAAGGCCACCGCGGGCGACCCGGCCACCCCGACCTACGACGAGTCGCTCAGCGTGGTCGACCTGCGCACGGGATTGATGCGCGAGGTCAAGGCCACCCCGACCTCGTACGACGCCAGCCCTGGCGCCGCGGACCGCTTCAACTTTTTCTACACCGGCCTCACTTTCTCGCCCGACGGGCGACATCTCTACGCCTCGGGCGGGGGCAACGACGCGATCTACGACTTCCCAGTACAGCACGACGTGGTGGCCCCGGCGCCGATCCGCACCGTCACCCTGACCGATACGGTCAAGAGCGAGCCGCCGATACCCTCTTACGGCCCCGCCAACGGCTTCACCAAGGGCATGGCCGTGACGCCGGACGGGCGTCTCTTACTCGTGGCGCACGAGTTCCAGAACACGCTCGACATCGTCGACACGCGCACCTATAAGTCGAGCCAGGTCGCGCTCAGCCCGCCCTCCGCCCTGGGCGGGGCCTATCCGTACGCCGTCGCTGTCAGCCATGACGGCGGCACGGCCTACGTCACCGAGCAGGGCCTCAACGAGGTTGCCGTGGTGCGCCTCGTGCGCGACGACGGGACGGGGACGCCGGCCGGGACGCCGGAGGGAACCATCCCCGCCGGCGACCATCCCACGGGCCTGGCCCTCTCGCCCGACAACACGCAGCTCTACGTGGCCAACGCCAACGACGACACCCTGAGCATCGTCACGCTCGACCCCGCGACAGGGCTGCGCGCTACTTCGGTCGCGATTGTCACTTTGCCCTTGCACGCCCTTGCGGGGCAGGAGCAGTTGGGCAGCACGCCCAACGCCGTGGCCGTGAGCCCCGACGGGCAGCGCGTCTATGTAGCCCTGGCGGGCGACGACGCCGTGGCCGTGCTCGGCACACAGGCGAGCTTCGATAGCGGGGCGACGGGGACCGGCGCTGCGGGCGCGGCGTCGCCGGCTGCGGGGCGCCTCGTCGTCGGCGGGATGATCCCCACCGGGTGGTATCCCAGCGCCGTCGCGGTCGGCCCCGACGGCTCGCGGGTCTTCGTGGCCTCGGCCAAGGGACTGGGCAGCCGCTACCTGCCGCTCACCTCGCCCCTCTCGCCCGCCGCGCCCGCGCAACGCGGCAGCATCGACGAGCCGTTCCAGTATGACGGCAACAACATGCCGGGCCTGCTGCAGGTCGTGCCGGCCCCTGACGGGCCAACTCTCCTGTCCGGCCTCGACAAAGTACGGGGCGACATCGGGTTCGCGCAGCGCGGGGACGATAGCGATCGCAGCCCTAACAACCCTATCCCGGCCGAAACGATCACGGGCACGACCCCGGCGTCGCTGGCGCTCCCCGTATCGACTCCAATTTCCTATGTGGTCGAGATCGTGCGCGAGAACCGCACCTTCGACCAGGTGCTCGGCGATGTCGGCCAGCACGAGGGCCGCGCTGTGAGCGGCACTGTGGCAACCGTCGACGCCATGCCCGGCTACACCATCTTCGGGCGCGACGTGACGCCGAACGCCCACGCCCTCGTCGGCGATGTCGCCTCGACCATGGGCATCACGGACCCGGCCTACGCCACGAGTGACAACTTTTACTCCGATGGCGAGGCCAGCATCCAGGGCCATTGGTGGACCGCCGCGGCCAACGCCAATGACTACCTCGAGAAGTCGTGGCGCGACTACTACTCGCCGCGTAACCACGTCTACGATCCCGTGGCGGCGATCGCAGACCCGAAACACTGCTCCATCTTCACGGACGCGCTACTCAAGCAGACCGCCACGCGCGGCGGCTTCACCTGGCGCAACTACGGCGAGCTCGTCGGCTTCAACCTGGGTCTCGTCAACGTCCCCCAGGTGAGCCCGGTCGTCCCCACCTCGCCGCTCAGTTCGACGACCCAAGCCTGTGGGACGACTGCCCTCGTGCCGGGACCCGCCGGCGCCCCCTCCCCGTTCAACACCAATCTCACAGCGGTGCAGAACTACATCCACCTCGACCATGACGACCGCGTGGTGGCCGACGCATTCCTCGATGACGCCGGACTTAACCCCAACGGCACGACATCGATTAGCGGAACGGCCTCGCCCGCGACCTTCACGCTGCGCAACTTCAGCTACCTCGACATGGGTGGCGACCACACCGGCGGCCTCCAGTTCACGAACACGCCGCGCTCGCGCGTGGCGCAGAACGACGCCGGCGTCGGCCGGGTCGTGCAAGCCCTCTCGCACTCCAAATACTGGCCCAACACGGCCATCTTCGTGATGGAGGACGACTCGCAGGACGGGCTTGATCATGTGGACGGCCACCGCAACCTGCTCTACATGCTCAGCCCCTACGCCAAACATGTCGGGCCGGACGGCAAGCTGGGCTACGTGGGGCATCGCCACTACAGCCAGGCCAGCGTGCTCAAGACGATTGAACTTCTGCTCGGTCTGCCCTACCTCTCGACCTATGATCAGAACGCCAGCCCGCTCTACGACTTGTTCCAGGATAAGAACTCCGTCGACCAACTGACACGGCCGTCGTCGCCGGCGGATACGTCGGCGGATCTCTCGCCGTACAACTCGCAGCCGTACCCAAGCTTTATCGACGAACAGTCGGCCTGCTACGGGCCGACGCCCCCCGCCTCCTGCGGGACGAGCGGGGCGTCGGCGACCTCTGCGGACGTCAAAGATGTGGCGCGCGCCGAGTCCAAACACCTCGACCTATCGGGGATCGATCGGGCGGGTCCCAAACTGGAGGTCATCAACTGGCAACTCGCGCACCCCACGTTGTCCGTGCCGCCACAATTAGTACAGGAAGCGCAGGCCTGGATCGCGCGCCACGGCCGCGCCGGGGATGGGGACTAAGCCATGACAGGCCACGATCACTGTGAGATAGGAGGCCCGACGCCCGTGACGACACTCTCCTCGACTCCCCGGCGCGCGGCGCGCGCGACCCTGGCCGTCGCGCTCGTCTGCGCCGCGTTGGGCGCGGCCCTGCCCGGTACGGTCGGCTTTGCCCACGCCGCGCGGGCGCAGGGATCGACCGGCGCGGCGCCTGCGCCGGTCGTGATACGGGGGCGGCAAGCATTGCGCGCCGCGCCGCTACGCTTCGAGGCCAACGCCGGCCAGTTCTCCGGGCTCGCGGCGGCTGGGGCGCGCCCCGCATACGTGGCTCGCGGACGCGGCTACACGCTGGCTCTCGCCGCCGCCGGAGCGACCCTAACCCTCCAAAGGCTCGCCACCGCGCGCGCGGGCCGCACGGCGCCGGTCACGCCGGCGACGGCGCTGCAGCTCAACCTGGCCGGATCCGACCCGCACGCGCGCCTGGTCGGTGAGGGACGCCTGCCCGGCGCGACCAACTACCTGCTCGGGCGCGACGCGCGCGCCTGGCGTCGTGGTGTGCCCTCCTTCGCGCGCGTGACCGCGCGCGGCGTTTACCCCGGCGTCGACATCTCCTACTACGGCCGCGGCGACCGGTTGGAGTACGACCTCGCGCTCGCGCCCGGCGCTGACGTGGCGCGCATCCGCCTGGCCGTCACGGGCGCCCGCGCGGTCGGACTCGACGCGCGCGGCGGCCTGCGCATGATCGTGCCCGGCGGCGCGGTCGTGCAGCCGCGGCCCGTCATCTACCAAGAGATCTCCGGCCGGCGACAGGGCGTCGCCGGTGGGTACACGCTGCTCGGGCGCGGCGTCGTGGGCCTGCGCGTCGGCCGGTACGACTCGCGCCGCCCGCTGGTGATCGACCCCGTCGTGGACTACGCGACCTACCTTGGGGGGAGCGACGACGACGAGGCCAATGGCGTCGCCGTCGACAGCGCTGGCGCCGCCTACGTGGTCGGCGTCACCAGTTCGGCAGACCTGCAGGCCAAGAACCCCTACCAAGCGTCCAACAAGGGCGTCGACACCGTGTTCGTCACCAAACTCACCCCCGGCGGCGCGGTAGCCTATCAGACCTACCTCGGCGGCGGCGGCGGCGACATCGGCGCCGCCATTGCCGTCGACGCCTCCGGCGACGCCTACCTCACTGGCTCGACCAACTCAACCGACTTCCCGGTCGACCGGGCGCTTCAGCCGCACAAAGGCGGCGGCAACGATGCTTTCGTGGCCGAACTGGACCCGAGCGGCGGGACGCTGCTGTATGGCACGTACCTGGGGGGCGCCGGCGAGGACGCCGGCCGAGCCATCGCGCTGAACTCCGCCGGCGATCTCTACGTGGCCGGCCAGACCGCCTCCACGAACTTCCCAGTGGCGCAGGCCTTGCAAACGTCGTACAAAGGGGGCGACGGCGACGGCTTCGTGACCGTCCTCGCGCCCGATCGGACCCACACCGTCTATAGCACCTACCTCGGGGGCGCCGGCCTCGACACGGTCAATGGGATCGCCGTCGACGGAGCCAACAACGCCTACGTGGCCGGCAGCGCCGACTCCACCGATTTCATCACCAGCACCGCCGCCCTGGGTCCGAGCTACGGCGCCGGCATGGCGGCCGCGACCGGGAGCGACGCCGTCGTCACGAAGCTCACCCCCTCGGGCGCGCTCGGGTATAGCGCCTACCTGGGCGGGAGCGGCGACGACGAGGGCAACGGGATTGCCGTCGACGCTGCGGGTCACGCCTATGTCACGGGCGTGACCTACTCCACCGACTTCCCCACCACGACGGGCGCGTTCTCCATAGCCCTCGCCGCGGGCGGGACGGCGCCCAACGACGCCTTCGTGACCGAACTCGACACCGCGGGCCACAGCCTCGTATACGGCACGCTCTTGGGCGGCGGCGGCGACGACACCGGCTACGCCGTGGCGCTCGACCCGGCCGGCGACGCCTATGTGGTGGGCGGGACAACCTCGCGCGATTTCCCGCTCAACAACCCAGTGCAGGCGAGCAACCACGGCGCATCGGGTATATTCGTGACCAAAGTCGATCCGGCCGGTAAAACGCTGCTCTACAGCACTTATCTGGGCGGGAGCGGCGACAACGCCGCCTACGGCGTGGCCGTCACCGGCACGGTCAGCGGCCCCAACGCCGTGTATGTGGCGGGCTTCAGTTCGGGGTTCGACTTCCCGACCACCAACGCGGCGCAGAGTTCTAATGGCGGCGGCAACGACGCGATCGCGTTGCGCCTCGACGAGTCGACCGGCGGCTCTATCGGCGGCGGCAATCAGACGCCCGAACTAGGCTCCGGCGACCTGCTCGCCACGGGCCTCATCCCGCTCGTCGCCGCGCTGCTCTACCGCCGTCAACGGCGGAAGAGCAAGCGCGGCGCGATGTCCGCGATGTCGTAGAGTAGCGTCGTTCCCGGAAACGCGGGGCGGGCCGACGTGGCGCCCCGCGCAATGGGCTTGGCAAATGGCGCCGAAACGCCATCCTATCATACGGTGTTATGATTGGCCTAGCCACGGCTCGTAGAGGCCGTACGAGGTGGACATCCGCGCCTTTTGCCGCGTCAATTTTACTCGGAGAGATGTTTTGTCGCCCATCCGCGTGTCGCCTCTGCGCGGTCGCGTCTTTTAATGCTCGTTTAACGTGACCTTAACGCCGACTTAATGTTGAAGGTCTATCATAGGGCGGTGCGAACTGCTGCGGGCCACGTTGCCCGTCGTCGGTCGCGCCACGCGCTGACGCTGCTCGCTCGGGCGGAGAGCTTGTATGGTACACGGGAGGATAGCTGGCATGTGTGACACGGGACACGACGACCACGATCACGCCCATCACCATCACCATCACCACGAGGATAGCCACGCTCACGACCATGGGCACGACCATGGGCACGACCATGGGCACGACCAGGGGGGGCGCCACTGCTGCGTGAGCGAGGACTACGAGCGCAATCTGGCCGATCAGCGTGCGCGCGGGTTCAATCGCCTCCAAGTCCTGCAGGCCATGGGCGCCGCCGGGCTGGTCGTCGCCGGTGGCGGCATCAACGCCGGCAGCGTGTTCGCCGCCGCGCCGACGCCGCGGCGGCATTACAGCGCGGTCGGCACAGGCGACTTCGACGGCTACTTCTACATCTCCGGCGACCACCACATCCACACACGCTACAGCCCCGACGCCAAGTACATGGTGCGCGAGCAGGTCAACGAGGCCAACAACTTCGGCCTGGGCTGGATGGTCATCACCGACCACGGCGGCGTGACCCACAACCGCATCGGGGTCGACAAGACCTACCCCGATATCCTGGGCGCGCGCGACGAGTTCAAGAACATGCTCGTCTTCGTCGGCCTGGAGCAGAATATCCCCGGCGCCGAGCATGGCGCCGTCATCATCGAGAAGAACGACAACGAGAAGACCCAGATCAAAGCCTTCGAGGCGAGTTACGACGGCGCGGTCGGCCCCAACACGGAGGCCAACGCGATCGCTGGGTTCAATTACCTCAAGGGCCTGAGCCCCGCGCCGCTCTTCTTCGCCAACCACCCCGCGCGGCGCGGCCTCGACTCTCCGCACGAGATCCGCAACTGGTACAAGACGGCGCCAGACATCGCTCACGGCTTCGAGGGCGCGCCCGGCCACCAGGCGGCCGGCTCGATCCGCGACGCTAACGGCCGCATCATCGAGTACCGCGGGTTCTACGGCAACCGGCCCGGCGCCGGCGCGCACCCGCTCTACCCGCCGGAGAGCTACTTCACCTACGGCGGCTTCGACTGGATGACGGCCAAGCTCGGCGGCGTGTGGGATTCGCTGCTCGGCGACGGCATGCGCTGGTGGATCACCGCCAACAGCGACTCGCACAAGTGGTTCGACGACCGCCAGGACGTCGACGGCAGCGCGTTCAACACGCAGGGCTACGTGACGCCGACGGGTCCCACGAACTTCTTCACGCAGCAGGTCTACGGTGACTTCCGGCCCGGTCAGTATAGCCGCACCTACGTGCTGGCCGCCGCGCAGACCTACGCCGCCGTCATGGCCGCGCTGCGCGGGGGGCGCGTCTTCGTGGTGCAGGGCGACCTGATCGATCGTCTCAAGTTCACCGCGACCAGCGGGTCGGCCAACGCGGGCATGGGCGACACGCTGGCGGCGGCGCGCGGGGCCAACGTGAGCGTGGAGATCAAGGTTCGCGTGCCCTCCGCCCCCAACAACAACGGCGACCGTCCCGACATCAACCACGTCGACCTGATCGCGGGCAACATCACCGGCGACCTCTTGAGCGGCCGGCCGAGCCGCGGACCAGACAACCAGTCCAACCCCACGACCCGCGTGGCGCGCGCCTTCGACCGGCTCAGCCCCAGCAGCCAGGACGACAACGGCGCGGTCTACACGCTCACGTACACGTTCGAGAACGTGCGGGACGACTTCTACATCCGCCTGCGCGGCACGAACACCAACGACCGCGGCGCGACGCCCTCCATGGACGCCGACCAGCGCGGGCAGACCGGCCCGGCCGCCTCGCCCTGGGACGACCTGTGGTTCTACGCGAACCCCATCTTCGTCCGCGTGCAGCAGTAACCAGCCGCTCGATCGACATGGCGCGGCGCGCAGGAGGCGCGGCGCGCTCCAGGGGCTAAGGAAAAGAAGGGAAGGAGAGGTGACACATATGGTCAAAGTACGCTACGCTGGCCGCAGGCTGGCCGTCGCCGGTGCG
>JAABUX010006786.1_pt1 | contig 13574 bp, 9 predicted proteins | sample 5561851 | NCBI WGS metagenome assembly JAABUX01 (sample SAMN10711883, study PRJNA513361) | rock metagenome | isolation source: Antarctica rocks | place: Antarctica: Victoria Land, Richard Nunatak red sandstone | collected 2016-01-03 | reverse complement strand
GGGCGAGGCGCGCACGACCTACCGCCTGCACGATTGGCTGATCTCGCGCCAGCGCTACTGGGGTCCGCCTATCCCCATGATCTACTGCCCGGTCGACGGTATCGTGCCGGTCCCCGAGGCCGACCTGCCGGTCGTGCTGCCCGAGATTGAGGACTTCAGGCCGACCGGGACCGGCACGGGGCCGCTGGCCGCGGTGGAGGACTGGGTCAACGTGCCCTGCCCCGTCTGCGGCGGTCCGGCGCGCCGCGAGACCGATGTCTCCGATACGTTCCTGGACTCGGCCTGGTACTTCCTGCGCTATCCCTCGACGGAGTACGACGATCGTCCCTTCGACCCGACGCTGACCCGCACATGGCTGCCGGTGAGCATGTATATGGGCGGCATCGAGCACGTGCGGCGCCACCACCTGTACGCTCGCTTTGTGACCATGGCGCTGCACGACCTGGGGCATCTGGAGTTCGAGGAGCCCTTCGCGCACCTGCGCCTGCACGGGCTGATCGACGCGGTCAACGTGGAGACGGGACGGCGCGAGAAGATGAGCAAGAGCAGGGGCAACGTGGTCACGCCCGACGAGTACATCGAGCGCTTCGGCGCCGACGTGCTGCGCCTGGCCCTACTGTTCGCCGGCCCCTACGAGGACGGCGGCGCCTTTACGCAGGTGCGCGACGCCGAGACCGGCGAGATCCGCCGCGAGGGCAGCATCGCCGGCATCATCCGCTTCCTGGAGCGCTGCTACGACCTGGCCGATCCGCGGGAAGCGGGCGACGTGGGAGCGTCATCCGGGGGCGGTAAGGGCCGCGCCAACGATGGGAAAGACGGTCATGGGACGCAGCCGGCGACGATGATGCACCGCACGATCAAGCAGGTGGGCGAGGATATCGCCGGGCTGAAGTTCCATACCGCCATTGCGCGCCTGATGGAGTACAGCACGTGGCTGAAGGAGGGCGGCGCCAGCCTGGCCCCTCCTGTCCGGACCGAGCACGTGAGGATAGTGACGCGGCTGCTGGCCCCGCTGGCGCCGCACCTGGCCGAGGAGATGTGGCGGCTGCTGGGCGAGGCCTATAGCGTCCACCAGCAACGCTGGCCCGACTACGACGAGGCGCTGACGCGCGCTCAGATGGTGACACTGGTGGTGCAGGTCAACGGCAAGCTGCGCGACCGCGTGGAGGCGGCCGCCAGTATCGGCGAGGACGAGGCGCGCGACGTGGCCCTGGATCTGGAGCGCGTCCGCGAGGCCATCGCCGGCAAACAGGTGCGCGACGTCATCTATGTGCCCGGACGCCTGGTCAACTTAGTGGTTAGTGACGAGTGAGGAAAGCGGCATGAGCAGTCAGCCGGATATGGAGGCCGTGCGTACCACGGTGCTCGAGTTTTTGCGCCAGAATCCCGTGGGCGCCAGTTCGCGCTACGAACTGGCCGACGAATTGAGGGGGCGGTACGCGAGCCTCGACCGCGACGAGGCGCGCTCGTTGATCGGTCGAGCCCTCTCCTCTCTGCAGGATGCCCAGCAAGTGACGGTGCTGCGCCCCGAGAGCTGGGACATGAGCGGCGACGAGCGCGTCCGTTTAGTGACGAGTGACGAGTGACGAGTGACGAGTGACGAGTGACGAGTGACGAGTGACGAGTGACGAGTGACGAGTGACGAGTGACGAGTGACGAGTGACGAGTGACGAGTGACGAGTAGCACCTGGCACCTGGCACCTGGCACCTGGCACCTGGCACCTGGCACCTGGCACCTGGCACCTGGCACCTGCCTACCGTGATGCGGTATCATGTCGGGAATAGTGGGGATGGACGCGGCATCGGATATGCGTCGTTGGTCCACGTGTCATACATCGACATCCCATGCCGTGGATCGCGGACAGGTGATGCGCGCGGGATGGGTGACGGCTTTTTTTATGAACAGGACGAATAGGGATTATGGCCAACAACTTTCAAGGTGAGCCCGTCTATCTGACCGCCGACGGGCAGCGCCGGCTTGAAGAGGAACTTGAGCACTTGAAGACGGTGGAGCGCAATGCCATTGCCGCCCGTCTGCACAGCGCGATCAAGGACGGCGACCTTTCGGAAAACGCTGCGTATACGGCGGCGAAGGAGGACCAGGCGCACCTGGAAGGGCGCATCGGGCAGCTCCAGGCCAGTCTGCGCCGGGCCGTCTTGATCGACGAGCGGCAGACTAATGGCAAGATTGCCCTGGGCAGTAAGGTGACCGTCGAGGATGAGGACGGTGAGATGACCTACCAGGTCGTCGGCGCGGTCGAGGCTGCCCCGAAGGAGGGCCGCATCTCCAACGAGTCCCCCGTCGGCCGCGCCCTGATCGGCCACTCCGCCGGCGACGAAGTGTCCTTCGAGACCCCTGGCGGTACCATGCGTATGCGTATCCTCAACGTCGGCGGCTAGAGCAACGGAGGCCTGCGACTGCGGTCGCATGGCAAATCACGCCGACTGCGGTCGGGTGGGGTCCGCAGGGGCGCATTGCATGTGCCCCAGTTGTGGTGCATGAGGGGGGCGTATGTAAGACGCCCCTACCCTCGTTTCCTCGTCCTGACACCGCAGTGTCCGTGGTTTGCCATGCGACCGCAGTCGCAGGCTATAGTAGCCGCCCGTCGCGTAGCTCCAGCACGCGCGTGGCCAGGCGGGCGATGGCGTAGCGGTCGTGGAGCACGGCCAGGACGGTACCGCCGAAGGTGGAGAGAGCGGCCTCGAAGCTCTCGCGCGAGGGGATGTCCAGGTGGTTGGTGGGCTCGTCGAGCAGGATCAGGGTGGCCCCCGAGAGCACCAGTTGCGCCAGCGCCAGCCGCGCTCGCTCCCCGTAGCTGAGCGACGACACCGGTGTGAACACGGCGTCGCCGTCGAACAGGTAGCCGTGCAGGAACGTGCGCGCCTCCGTTTCGGTCATGCTGGCCGCATTCCGCACCACGTCGAGCGGCGTCTGTACCAGGTCGAGGTCCTCCTGATCCTGGCTATAGTAGCCGGCGACGACACCTGCCCCCAGTCGAGCGTACCCCGCGTCGGGCGTTAATTCGCCCGCGATGATGCGCAGCAGCGTGCTCTTTCCACCACCATTGGGGCCCGTGACCACCACGCGCTCGCCGTGGCGGAGGGTCAGGTCCACGCCATGGAGCACGGTATGCTCCCCGTAGCGTTTGACCAGACCCTCCGCGCGCAGCGCCTCGCGCGCCCCACTGGACGGAGCGGCAAAGTCGAGCTTGAGCGCCCAGCCTGTCGTCGGTTTGTCGACGTGGTTGGCGTCGAGACTCTTCTCCAGCTTGCGCTCGCGCACGATGGCCGTGCGCATCACCTTGTTGGACAGGCGGCGCGCCGAGGAGTCTTTGGTGGCGCGCTCGGTGTGCATGGCGTGGGCGCGCACGTTGCGGATATCCTTTTCCACGCGGGCTTGCTCGCGCTGTTGTGCCCTGTAGGACTGCCACTGCGCGTCCAGGGCCGCCTCTTTGGCCGCGACGAAGTCGCTGTAGGCGCCGCTGTAGGCGGCCACGGACTGTGTCCCGGCGTCAAGCTCGAGGATAGTATCGACGGTGGCGTCGAGAAACGCGCGGTCGTGCGAGGCCATCAGCACGGCGCCGTGGTAGCGCGCAATGTAGTCCTCCAGAAAGGCCAGCGCGTCGGCGTCGAGGTGGTTGGTCGGCTCGTCGAGCAAGAGCAGTCCCGGCGCGCCCAGCAGCAGCGGCGCCAGGGCCAGCCGCGTGCGCTGCCCGCCGCTCAAGGTATCCACGGCGCGCGCGGGGTCGAGCCCGTCGAGCCCAAGGCCGCGCAGCACCCCCTCGACCTCGGCCAGGCGCGCGTAGCCTCCCAGGTCCTCGAAGCGCGTGGACGCCCGCTCGTAGGCGTTGTAGGCGCCCGTGGCATCCTCGTGTCCCTCGTCCTTGTAGCCCTCGGCCAGTCCCTCCGTGGCCCTTTGGAGGGATAGGGAGGCCGCCCACACGGCCCCATCGGGCTCCAGCACGGTGGCGACCGGCCGCGTCTCATCGCCCAGGAAGCCCTGGCGCAGGTAGCCGACGCGTACACCAGGATCGATGCCAACCGAGCCCTCGTCGGGACGCTCCAATCCGGCGATGAGACGTAGCAGCGTGCTCTTGCCGCCACCGTTGGGGCCGACCAGTCCGACGTGTTTGCCGGCGGAGACGGTGAACGACACGCCCCGCAGGACGACGCGGTCGGCGTAGTATTTGCTCAGGTTACTGACGTGCAGCATATCGTGTGCTCCTCTCTCTCCTATCCCTCACCCCATTCCCCTCACTCCCCTTGAGGGAAATGGGGTGAGGAGAACATGCAAAAAGGCCATGAGCCTTGCTGGCTCATGGCCTGTGGAGTGGGTAGAGTACAGGAGGTGGCGCGGACGCCGCATACTGCGCTGCTGTGAGAGGAGCTAGGCTGGGCGCCCTGTAAGGAAAAGCAGGGACAAGACGGCAAGCCGGGGACAACGACGATAGGTCACGGGAAAGGTCCGCATGCGCCCCCCATCGCACGGTGGTGCGATGTCCCGACGCGCCACGCCTTCCGCGGCCTCCACGTCGCCGTACTCTACCCCGGCTAGTCTACCAACCTCGTCCTCCTGCTTATGCCGACAGGGACAGTATACCAAGTTGTCAGTAGGGGCGTATTGCATACGCCCAGTTGCCAGTTGCCAGTGGATGGCGTTACGCTGCCTGCAGGGATGTGGCCGATGTGGCCGATGCGGCCGGCATGGACGCGGATGTTGGGATAGATAAAGGGAGCATAACGACGATGATCACGGGTATAGGGCACGTCGCGTTTCGGATCACCAACCTGGAGCAGTCGCTCGATTTCTACTGCGCGAAGCTGGGCCTGCGCGAGGCGTTTCGGCTCGACCGCGAGGGCGAGCCGTCGCCCTGGATCGTCTACTTGCAGGTCGCGCCCGGTCACTTCGTCGAGCTGTTCCCCGGAGCGAGCGCGGGCGAGAGCGGCCCGCGCCCGGCGTCGGACGCGGGCTACAACCACTTCTGCCTGCTGGTCGACGACATGGACGCCACGCTGCGCCAGCTCGCGGAGCGCGGTCTGCCCATCGAGGGCGCGGCGACACTCGGACAGGACAACAACTGGCAATACTGGATCGCGGACCCCGACGGCAACCGCATCGAGCTGATGCAGATCATGCCGCAGTCGCCGCACGCCGCCGCGGACGCGCGCGCCGTCTGACTCAAGGAGGGCTGCTATCTGACGCTTGCCTGTCAGGGGACCCCGCGATTGTGGTTGCCGCCTGACCATAAATGGTCATGGCAGGGCGCTGACCCTGAAGGGTCTCCATGGCTTCGTCGCCTGGCGCAGGCCGGGCGCCCGGCGTGCCTCGGGTCCCCCCGGCAGACCTTTTAAGGTCCGTCCTTGCCATGACCTTTCAAGGTCAGGCGGCCTCACCATCACTACCATAGGGCGCATCCCCCCTGCCCATCCGACCAGTTCACGACGGCGCCCGTCTCCTGGTACAGTGACACGGGATGGTATCGTTCGTCGCCGCGACGAGCAGACATGGCCGGCTGGGGCGAAACCGGGGAGGACAGGGCATGGCCACGGCGCAAGGACAGAGAGCGGGAGTTCTTTCCGACGGCGCGAACCGTTCAGGTGACGCTCCGGGCGGACCGGGCGGCGGTGGCCCGCGCGGCGCGGGTGGACCCGGCGGGCCGGGGCGCACTCCACCCGGAGCAGGTAAGGCGCTGCTGCGCGCCATGGCCTACCTGCGCGGCCACGCGTGGGACAGCGCCGGGGCGCTGGTCGCGCTGCTGATCGTGACGGCGGCCAACCTGGCCACGCCGCAATTTATCCGCCTGGTCATCGACGGCGTGACGGCGCACCGCGACGCCTCGGTCATCGGCGTCGCCATCGGGGGGCTGGTCGCCGTCGCCGTGGTGCGCGGCCTGTTCACCTTTATGCAAGGGTTCCTGACCGAGCGCGCCTCGCAGGGCGTGGCCTACGACCTGCGCGATGTCCTCTTCGCCAAGATCGAGCGGCTGGGCTTCAGCTACTACGATAAGGTGGAGACCGGCCAGCTGGTGACGCGCCTCACCAACGACGTGGAGCAGATCCGCCAGTTCGCCGGCAACGGCGTGATCCAGCTGATGTCCTCCGCCATCATGCTCGTCGCGGTCACCGTCTTGATGCTGCTCATCAATTGGCGCCTGGCCATCGTGGCGCTGCTGATCATTCCCGCTATCCTCGTCCTCTTGTTCCGCTTCGTGCGCGGCATCGGTCCGCTCTTTGGGCAGGTGCAGCAGACGTTGGGACGGCTCAACACCGTGCTCCAGGAAGATCTGGCCGGCGTGCGCGTGATCCGCGCCTTTGCGCGCGAGGACTACGAGACCGCGCGCTACCGCAAGGTCAACGAGGAGTTGCTGGATAAGAACGTCCAGACCATCACCATGCTCTCCAACAACTTCCCCTTCGTGTTCTTCGTCGCCAACCTGGGCACGCTGGCCATCATCTGGTACGGCGGCTTGCAGGTGATCGACCACAGCCTCTCCATCGGCACGCTAGTCGAGTTCAACAGCTACCTGGGCTTCTTGCTGCAGCCCGTGCTGACCATCGGCTTCCTGGCCGCCCAGATTCCGCGCGCGGGCGCCTCCTCGCTGCGCATCTTCGACGTGCTGGACGCCCCCGTGGAGATCCAGGACGCGCCCAACGCGATCGAGCTGCCGCCGGTCAGGGGGCAGGTGCGCTTCGACGACGTCCACTTCGGCTATCCCGGAGGTGAGCGCGAGATCTTGCGCGGGGTCAGTTTCACCGCCGAGCCGGGGCAGACCGTGGCTATCCTGGGCACGACCGGCTCGGGCAAGACGACGCTGGTCAACCTGGTACCGCGCTTCTACGACGCCACGGCGGGCAGCGTCCGTATCGACGGACACGATGTGCGCACAGTCACGCTCTCCAGTCTGCGCGCCGGGATCGGCATCGTGCTGCAGTAGGCGCTGCTGTTCAGCGGCCCCGTGCGCGACAACATCGCCTACGGCCGGCCCGACGCGACCCAGGACGATGTCGAGGCAGCCGCGCGCGCTGCCCAGGCCGACGAGTTCATCCGTGCGCTGCCGCAAGGGTACGACACCGTGGTGGGCGAGCGCGGCGTGGGGCTCTCGGGAGGGCAGCGCCAGCGCATCGCCATCGCCCGCGCGCTGCTGGTCAACCCGCGCATCCTGATCCTCGACGACAGCACCTCCGCGGTCGACGCCGGCACCGAGGTGCTGATCCAGGAGGCGCTGGACCGCCTGATGCGTGACGGCCGGCATACCTCCCTGGTCATCGCCCAGCGCATCAGCACGGTGCGCGACGCCGACCTCATCCTGATCCTGGACGGCGGCCGCATCGCGGCGCGGGGCACGCACGAAGAATTGCTGCGCGACAGTGAGCTGTACAACGAGATCCTGGGCTCGCAGTTGCAACCGGACGCCGGCCGCGATACGGACCGTGGCCCGGACCGTGGCCAGGCGCAGCCTATTGTCGCGGGGAGGTCCTGACATGGCCATGAGACGAGGGCCGGGCGGCATCGAAGCCATCGCCAGCGCGAGTGATGAGAAAGCGCGCGACCGTGGCCGCACCGCGCGCCGTCTGGTGGGCGAGCTGGCGCCGTACCGCCCGCAACTGTTGGCTATCCTGCTGTTCATCGTGGTGGGCGCGCTGGCCCAGGCGGCGGGACCCTGGCTGATCAGCCGGGCCATCGACGACGACATCGCCGTGCGCCACCCCAATCCGGGCGGGTTAGCTCTCAACATGGTCGTGCTGTTCATGGTTTATATCGTCGGGGTCGTGGCCACGCGCGGTCAGATCTCCCGCATCGGCGCCACGGGTCAGCGGGTGCTGGCGGGGCTGCGCGCGCGCCTGTTCGACTCGTTCCAGCACCTGCCGCTGGGCTACTTCGACACCCACCCCGCGGGCGACCTGATGAGCCGCGTGCTCAACGACGTGGACACCATCAACCAGTTGCTCTCGCAGGGCCTGACGCAGCTGCTGGGTTCGCTGTTCAGCCTGGTCGGTATTATCATCGCCATGCTGTTCCTCAGCGTGCCGTTGGCGCTGGCCAGCTACGTGATCATCCCGGTGATGATCGCCGTGACCGTCTTCTTTGCCCAGCGGTCGCGTCGGGCCTTCCGGCGCACCCGCCAGACCGTGGGCGACGTCACGGCCGACATCCAGGAGGAGATCGTCGGGGTGCGCGAAGCACAGGCCTTCAACCGCACCGCCGCCAATATCGCGCGCTTCCGCCAGCGCAACCAGGCCAACCGCGACGCCAACGTCTCCGCCGTGGCCATCACCTCGGCCTTTTCGCCCACCATCGACGTGCTCTCCACGCTGGCCACGGCCATCGTGATCGGGTTCGGCGGCTACCTGGTCTATAGTAATCAGATCAAGGTGGGCGTGCTGGCGGCGTTCCTGATCTACGTGCAGCAGTTTTTCCGGCCGATCCAGTTGATCTCGCAGGTCTACACGCAACTGCAGTCCTCGCTGGCCGGCGGCGAGCGCATCTACTCCATCCTGGACGAGCCGCGCGAGCCGGCAGACCCGCCGGGCACGCCGGCCATTGGCCCCATCCGCGGCGACATCCATTTCGACCACGTGGAGTTTGCCTATACCAGCGGCCGCAACGTGCTGCACGACGTCGACTTCGGGATCGAGGCGGGGCAGACGGTTGCCCTGGTCGGCCCCACGGGCGTGGGCAAGACGACCACGGCCAACCTGATCCCACGCTTCTACGACGTCAGCGGCGGGTCCGTGCTGGTCGACGGGCACGACGTGCGCGATGTGACGCGGACCAGCCTGCGCCGCCAGATCGGCATCGTGATCCAGGAACCATTCCTCTTCAGCGGGACAATTGCCGACAACATCGGCTACGGCCGCGAGGGGGCCACGCGGGAACAGATCGAGGCCGCCGCGCGCGCGGTCGACGCCCACGGCTTTATCACACAGTTGCCCGATGGCTACGACACGGTGCTGGGCGAGGGCGGCGGGTCGCTGAGCCAGGGACAGCGCCAACTGCTCTCGTTTGCGCGCGCCGTGCTGGCTGACCCGCGCATCCTGATCCTGGACGAGGCCACCAGCAACATCGACACGCGCACCGAGGCCACCATCCAACGGGCGTTGAAGACGCTGCTGGCCGGGCGCACCAGCGTGGTCATCGCCCACCGCCTGAGCACCATCGAGGGCGCGGACCTGATCCTGGTGGTACAGGACGGGCGCATCGCCGAGCGCGGCACGCATCAATCGCTGCTCGCGCAGGGCGGCCTCTACGCCGACCTCTATCGCCGCCAGTTCCGCGAGGCCCCCATCGCGGTGGCGAGCGGTCAGTGACGACGTTCGGCGAAGGAGCGCAGGAACTCCTCGTCGCTCTCGAAACGGGCGACGTTGCCTCCCTTATCAAGCTCCGCTTCGTGTTCTTTGGCTTGCCACTCGGGCGTCCGGAACCATGCTTGATCGGGATGCTTGGTTCGTTGTCGAGCCAACTCATCGTCCGATAGCAGTTGCCGCTCCAACCAGACGCGACGTTCCTCGGCAACCCGGTTGAAATAGGCGTCGTCAAGGATAAGCGTTTCACCCGTACATTCGTTGTAGATCGCGGGCGGAGTTGTCTCACTTGCCGGTTGCGTGTCGCGTCCTTCCTCGGATAGCGGAGATCGTTCGCTCGCCATGGTGCGCCTCCCTTTGCCGCATGGCATGTCGTCGATCAATGTAACAGAGAGTCGCGACATCGTCGTGGCGCTGCCTCAGCCATGTTTGTGCAACGCACCGATTTTGAGCATTGCCACCAGATCGTAAGCGGGTATGACGTATCGTGTCCTCAGTATACGCTTAGACCAGCACCATAGGCAGCAGCACGCCCAATCCGAGCACGAACAGGCCCAGCGCCGACGCGGGCGTGCCTACCGGCCGGCTCAGGCGCTCCTCGCGCGCCACGAAGCGCGGGTCGAGCCGCAGCCAGGCCTCGCGCCGGCGCTGCAGCAGGCGGAAGGTCAGCGCCAGGCCGGCGCCGTATAGCAGGTGGCCGAGCAGCGAGGGCAGCGCCGCGTCCGCCGCCGCCACGGTCCAGGTGAACGGATGACCTAGCAAGAGGGGGAATAGGGTCAGCTGCCCCAGGAACCACCAGGCCAGCCCGTAGACCAGCCCCCATACCACGGCGGTCGCGGCGGACGTCGCCTCGCGCTGGAACAGCGCGCCATAGGTCATGCCGATGACCAGGCCGATGAGCAAGTGGATGATGAAGCCCAGCACGGGCGACGATTCCCCCACCAGCCGTGCGACGATGGGTAACTCGCCCGTCGCGACCATGACCACACTGAACAGCAGGGCTCCGACGAGGCTGGCCAGCGCGCCCTGCCCCAGGGAGCGCAGCGTGCGCGTCCCCGGCCCTTCCGGCTCGCGGTTGATGGGGTCCGCGTCGATGAAGAAGCCGACCCACAGGCGGTCCAGCACGGCGTAGGCCGCGCCCAGCAGCAGGCCGTAGATGATGTGGCCGACCAGCGAACCGAAGAGCGCGCTGCCGTGCTGGTACGTCCAGACGGGCGCGCTGCGCCCGAGCAGGGACAGCAAGGTCAGCGGACCCAGGAACCACCACAACAGGCCGTAGGCCAGCCCCCAACAGAGGCTCGAGCCGACGCCGCGCACGTCGCGCTGGAACAACAAGCCGAAGCTCATCCCGATCACGGCGGCGATGGCGTAGTGCAGCAGCACGCCGACGGCCCGCGCGTCGGAGTTGACCAGACCGGCGACGATGATGAAGAAGTTGACCTGCGCCATCCACTGGCTGAAAGCCCAGCCGCCAATGACGCCGGCGACTCCGCCCACGATCAGCGCCCGCGCCAGGCTGAAGGGCCGACGCTGCGCGGAGCCTGCCTGCCCCGGCCGCCGCGCCTCATCTGCCAGTCCGACCACTCCCAGGACCACGCCAAGGGGCAGGCCCAGAAAGAGCACGTAGGCCACGAGGTCGCGGAAATGGGCGCGCGCGGTGTCGAGCATGCCCATGTGCGGCAGACCCTGGAGCAAGGGGAACAGCCCGGCGGGGAAGGCCAGCCACAGCAGCAGGGCATAGCCCAGGCCCCACAGCAGGCCCGCTCCCGGACCGTCGGCGTACGGCGCGACCAGCAGCGCGAAGACCAGTCCGTACAGTGCGCCCAGCGGCAGGCCGAGCGGCGAGACGGTCGCCGCCGCTCCTCCCAGGCCGCCGGCCAGGACGCAGGCGATCAGCGCGGGCCGGCTAACTCCACGGACGGCGCCAGGCGGCCCGCCGCGCGGCGCTATAATGGCGGTCATGTCCTACTCCTTTCCCCCGGCGCCGTCGCTGCCGGCGTCGATGGTCTGCACGATGTCACGCGGGAAGAACAACTCGATGACCCAATCCGCGAGGACGCGGACCTTGCGCTCCAGTCCCGGCAGCTTGGCCAGGTAGATGGCCCGCCACATCAGCCAGGCCAGCAGCCCGGAGAAGCGCAGCCCCTTGATCTCGGCGCAGGCCGTCTGGTAGCCGACCACGCAGAGCGTGCCGAGGGCGGCAAAGCGGAACGGCCGCGGTGGCCGCCCCCCGACCACGGCGTGGATGTTGCCGGCCAGCGTCTTGGCCTGGCGCAGCGCGTACTGCGCGGTGGGCGGACAGGTCGCGCCGGTCACCAGGTCGGGCACGGCGGCGCAATCTCCCAACGCCCATAGACCGGCGTGGCCGGCCACGGCCAGCGTGGGCTCGACCACCACCGCGCCGCGCTTATCCCGCTCCACCGCCAGGCCGCCCACGAGCGGGTGGGGGGCGGTCCCCGCGGTCCACACCAGGGTCTCGGTGCGGATCTCCTCGCCCGACTTCAAGGTGACGGCGCCGTGCCGGGCCTCGGCCACGCGGTCCTCCAGCCGGAAGGTCACGCCGCGCGCGGTCATGCGCTCCAGAGCGTAGGCCGCCAGCGTGGGGCTGAGCTCGGGCAGGATGCGCTCTCGGGAGTGGACGACGATGACGCGCACCTCCTCGCGGGGGACGTGGGGATAGGAGGCCAGCATACCGCGCGCGAAGTCGTTGAGCCCTCCGGCCAATTCCGCGCCCGCGAAGCCGCCGCCGGCCACGACGAAGGTGACCATGGAGTGGCGCAGCGCGGGGTCCGTTTCGCGGTCGGCGCGCTCAAACATGTCGATGACCCTGTTGCGGATGCGCATGGCGTCCGCCAGCGACTTGAAGTCGAAGGCGGCGTCGCGCAGGCCTTCTGTTTTGGGGAAGTTGGTCACGGCGCCCAGGGCCAGCACCAGGTGGTCGAAGGGTACCTCGCGCCCACGGGGCGTGTAGCCGTCCGGCGCCAGGCGCAGACAGCGTTGTTGCAAGTCGATAGCGATGGCGCGGCCGCGCACCACATCGGTACGCCGCAAGCCGGCGCGCAACGGGTTGCTGATGTGCGTCGGCTCCAGACTGCCGCCGGCAACTTCGGCCAGCATGGGGGTGAAGAGCAGCGCGTTGGTCTCGCTCACTACCGTCAACGAGACGGACGGGTCGGCGCCGAACTCCTGCTCCAGGTGCTCGGCGGTGGTCACGCCGGCGAAGCCGCCGCCCAGGACGACGATGCGCGTGGGCGCCTTTTGTGGCGCGCGCGCCAGGGCCGCGTCTCTCGCCGGTCCGAGCAGGCGGCTCGCGCCATCGCTCAGGGCTCGGACCAGCACCCCAGTTAGCGCGCCGTAGAGGACCCAGCCGACCAGCGCGGGGAACAGCGCGCGCATCCCGGCGGCCGTCCATTGCGCGCCCTGTCCGCCCAGCGTGGGCGCGGCGATGACGCTGACCAGCGCCCACAGGGGGATGCCCAGCGTGGCCATGGTCACAAGGCCGTCGGCGTAGACCTGTGCCTCCGGCCGCGCGACGAGGGCGTAGCCGGCGCCGATGAGGGCGCCGAGGACGACGGCCGCGACGGCGTCGTGTAGTGTTGCCGCCAGCAGGACACTGGCGCCCAGTCCGGCCAGCAGACCGATGAGTCCGCGCCTAACCGATGCGGGCATGCGTTGTCTCCTCTTATACAACCGGACGATGCCGGTGGGGGCCTGAAAAAGGGAGAGCCGGCGCGCCTACGTGTCCTTGCCGTGCCCCCTAAACGTATCGTACAACAAGAAGGTTACAGCGATCTTGCCTCCTGATTACACCCGTCTTACGATAGTTCTTTAGCCGGGCGGGGCGCCATCACCGCCCTATATCTCGCGCCCGGCGTCGCTCCAACGGCAGAGATCCCGCGGGCGATCGGCGACACTATCGAGCAGCTGGCCGGAGACTTCGTAATTGACGTTGGTAGGCTGCATAGTCATGCACTATCAGCTACAGGCACCCGTTGCTGCACGTGATCCAGCAGGTCGTACGAGTGTGTATAGACCCACGATCACCACCGTCGGGTCAGTGGGCTTGCATTTTTATGCGTGTCCCAACGTCAATTACGGAGTCTCGCTGGCCGACCCTCCCTGAAAAGGACATGGTCTATGCTTGCTAGCGTGTAGCCTGTCTCAATAGTGGCAACGAGCGGCGCGCCACGCGCACGGCGGCAAGACCGATGACGATGAGCGCCACGATGCTCCAGACGACGGCCCACAGGACGGCGGGAATGCCCGTATAA
>JAABUX010006784.1_pt1 | contig 13576 bp, 12 predicted proteins | sample 5561851 | NCBI WGS metagenome assembly JAABUX01 (sample SAMN10711883, study PRJNA513361) | rock metagenome | isolation source: Antarctica rocks | place: Antarctica: Victoria Land, Richard Nunatak red sandstone | collected 2016-01-03 | reverse complement strand
GCTGCTCGTCGGTCAGTTGCACCACATGTCGCTTCATCATCAGCTCACCTCCTGGTAAGCTAGAATAACGAGGCGACCGTCAAATTCCAATGCGGTAGACCACTAGGAGGCGGATTCGATTGTGCATGGAATCTGGCATCCGGTGGCGAGCCGACCATCATTGTCATGAAGCTTTCCGACGCTTTTTTCCTACCTTCCAGCGACGGGGTCATCGACTCTTCAAAGATCCCGGACCCGCAACGGCGCCATGCCGTGGTGAGTGCCGCGATCGGGGAACGGTCGGGTTCGAGGTATATCCTCGTGCGAAACAGTTGGGGTGCTTCGTGGGGGATCGAAGGTTGTGCTTGGATCGCCGAGCAATATCTATCCCCGAGAATTATACAAGTGATCGCTCTTAAGGAGGCCGCCTGACCATGTATAGGGCTCTGGTGACGAAGCCGGGCTGTGCGAGTGCCTGGGTAGAAGCGGCCCTGGCTATCTCTCCGTCGATCGATGAGTACAATGTCATTATCGATATCGAAAACCCCAATCTTCACACACCTCTCGACAATGAGGTGATTTCGTTGGTCGATACCTTTTTGCGGGAAAGGGGCCAGAATCCGGTCAATACGGTTGCCAACACGATTTTCCCACAATCGCTTTACCGCCAGCACGACGTACGACGTAATTGGTGTCAATTCATTTTTCGCTCGCCCTTTTCCTCGGCGGATCAAGGCGAGGTAAGCTGGCTTTCGAGCTTTGAGTACTTCTGATACAAAATTGCATCTTTCCAATCGGTTTGGAACGCTTGGAGGATGTCATTCCAGATCGTGCTGGACCGTGCGCCGTGCTGGCTGACATCCGCATCCCTTTGGCCGATGATGAATTCTTGAACTTCGGGCCAACGCAACGTGTGCATGCAAAACTGGAGGAACTCCCAGGGCGCTCCTCGCAGGTAGTAGGAGTCGCCGAACGAATCCAGGAAGAGCTGGGCAATGTAGGGGCGTTGCTCGGCGTGTTTTTGAACCAGGCGGAGGAACCGGGCCATTTCGGGTTCGGCGTCGTCGAGGTTGAGTACGGCCAGACTTTTCGCCGCCGCGGTGTCGAAGCGTTGGCGGAGGAGTCGCTGGATCGGGCTGGCTTCAGGAACGGCCGGCATTGAGCGGCTCCCATGATAAGGTGGCTAGGTTCCAGAACTTTTCGACGTAAACGCTGGCCAGAGCGGGGAAATTTGCCCGGCGAAACGCCGCGATGGCAGCTAGTCCAGCGACTGGCCCAGCGGGTAGATAGTGCCCGGACGCATTATCGATCTCAAGGATTTTTCCACTGCTTATCTGGACTTGCCCGGCCGCCTGGATGGGTTGACCTCGGGCCAGGTTGGCGTGTCCTTGGCCCACGACTCGATGCCCCAGGATCAAGTCGCCATCCTCCAACACCACAAAGTCGAACCAGCGTGCCCCGCGAACCTTCAACAACTGGGACGGCGCGACGGGACGGATGTGCGGGGGTGTCTCCTCGTCTGGAAACTGATTTGAAAAGAGGGGGCTGTCGGGAGCGAAGATGAGGATCAATCCCACCGGGGAAACGGCTCGGCTCAACCAGGAAAGTGTAGACCGTTTGCCGTCGGTCCGCAACATAAAAGCAGTGATCCGGGCTTCGGCCTGAGATTGGAAAGAGGGCGGCTAGGCTCTGGACGGGGCGGGTCCGGGCGTGGGAGGATGGGTCATTCGCTCGCGCCTTCCGCCCCTCATGTCCGGCGCCGATCTTCTCGGATCTCAGGAGTCAGCCGATGTTGCCTTCGCACCCCTTTAGCCGGGGCTTGGTCCTCGGTGTCGTCGTCCTGCTCTGGGCGGGTCCGATCGTGCTAGCGCAGGTGAGCGCCGAGAAGTCGGCGACTCAGATTAAGGCCGCGCCGGGGTTGCAGGCGACGCTGTTCGCCGCCGAGCCGCTGGTAAACAACCCGACGAATATCGACGTCGACTCGCGGGGGCGGGTCTGGGTCGCCGAGGGGCAGAACTACCGGATGACGCACAAGAAGGACCTCCCGCGGATCGAAGGGGCCGACAAAATCAAGATCCTGGAGGATACCGACGGGGACGGCCGGGCGGACAAGGTGACGGTCTTCGCCGAGAATATCTACCCGATCCCGATGGGACTGGCCGTCGAGGAGCGGTACGACCAGGCCGGTAAGTACGCCGGCGCCCGGGTCTACGTCGGCAACAGCCCCGACCTCCTCGTGTTCGAGGACACCGATGGCGACGACAAGGCCGACCAGCGGTCGGTCCTCTTGACCGGCTTCGGCGGGGTCGATTCGGATCACGGCGTCCACGGGATGACCTTGGGGCTGGACGGTCGGCTTTACTTCACCCACGGCGACGGCTGCTGCTCGTTTGAAGAGAAGGACGGCTCGCACAAGCCCCGGAACTTCGACGTCACCGATGCCTCGGGCCGGCATGTCAGCTCGTCGAACCTGGCGAATACCCTCCGGGTCAACCGCGACGGGACCAACTTCGAGATCCTCGCCGACCGCCAGCGGAACAACTACGAAACGAGCCTGAACGCCAACGGGATCGCCTTCACGTCGGACAACGACGACGACGGGAACCGGGGCTGTCGGGTGATCTGGGTCATGGACGGCGGGAACTACGGCTACCGGACCCCCGGCTCCCCCCGGCACTGGGGCGAGGAGACGCCCGGGATCGTCCCCAAGCTCGTCGGGACCGGCAACGGCAGTCCCTCGGGGATCACCGTCTACGAGGGGGCCTTGCTCGGAGCGAAGTACCGCGGTGGGTTGTTCGAGGCCGACGCCGGGACCCGGCAGATCAACTTCTTCCCGCTCGAGCGCCACGGGGCCACCTTCCGGACCAAGTACGAAGTCCTCCTGAGCAGCGATGACTCCTGGTTCCGCCCCGTCGACGCCACCGCCGCGCCCGATGGGTCGGTCCTGGTCGCCGACTGGTACGACGCCGCCGTCGGCGGGCACAACTTCCGCGACCAGGACACCGGGCGGATCTACCGCGTCGCCCCGACCGGGAAAGCCTGGACCAAGCCGAATCCCGACTTCGCCACGGTCCCCGGCCTGATCGCCCAGTTGCGGTCTCCCGTCATCGCCGCGCAGGACGCCGCTCGCCGGAGCTTGATCGCCCGGGGGGAAGAGGCTGAGGTCAAGACCGCGCTCAACGACCTGTTCCAGCCGGGCGATCCGATCGAGCGTGCCCGGGCCTTGTGGGTCCGCCACGCGATCGACGGGGATAGCGTCGCCATCGCTGCTTTGACCGACGGTGAACCCGCGATCCGCGAGCAGGCCGTCCGGATCTTGGGCCGCGACCTCAGCCGGGTCGGCACCGTGGTCTTCACCAAACCCGAAGCCCGCCGCCCCTTCGCCGCCCAGAAGCACCTGGCCGCTTTACTCCCGATGGCGAGCGACCCCGACGCGGGGGTCCGGCGCGAGTTGATCCTCGCCCTCCGGTGGCTCCCGACCGCCGAGGTGGCCGGAGCTTTGTCCACCCTGGTCCGCGGCTGGGATGGGCAGGACCGCTGGTATCTCGAAGCCCTCGGCCTGGCCCTGACCGAGCGGGAAACCCCGTACCTGGCCGAGCTGTTCAACGGCGGGCCGTTTGGTCCGCTGAGCGCCTCGCTCGACCGCGACGGCCAGAACGGGGCCGTCGCCGTCCCGCCGTTCTTCCCGGCCGACCGGAACGAGTCGTTCATCGCCTCGGGCACGCCCGACCGCCCCGCTTCGGCGGTAAGCAAGCTGATCGGCCTGGCCTGGCGGCTCCATCGCCCCGAGGTGATCCCCGCCCTCCAACGGGTCCTGCCCAGCCTGGCCGCCCCCGAGTTACAGCAAGGGATCGACGACGCCCTGGCCCGGATCGACGACAAAGCCGCCGCCAACGTGATGGCTGAGGTCGCCCTGACCACCATCGACGTCGGCCGACGCGCCAGCCTCTCGGCCGTGATCGCCCGGAAGCTCGGCGGGACCTGGCGCGAGGCCAAGACCGACGCCAAGGTGCTCGACCTGACCGAGTCGAGCTTGAATGACCCCGCGACCCGCGTCGCCGGGATCGCCTTGGCCGTCGCCAGCTACGACGCCCGGTACGGCCCAACCCTGATGAAATTCGCCCAGGACGACGCGCAGGCCGAGGAGGTCCGGGTCGCCGCGATCGAGGCCGTGGGGCGGATTCGCCCGCCCAAGACGGCGGAGTTCCTCGACGGCGTGATCACCGCCTCGACCGCCAAAGGGGGATCAACCCCGCTCGCCCAGGCGGCGATCCGGGCCTTGCCCGACGTCCGGCCCGCCAACCCGCAGCTCCTCGGCATGATCGCCGCGACCGACACCCCGCTCGGCCTCCGCCGCGAAGCCTTGCGGGTCTACTCCCGCGCCAAGAACGGCGGCGGTCGGCGGATCTTGGAGCTGGTCAAGGCCGGCAAGCTCCCCGACGAGCTTCGGAGCGAGGCGACGTCGCTCGTCCACAACGACTCCGACTGGGGCGTCCGGACCGAGGCGGCCGAGTTGTTACCCGCCCCCAAGGCGGTGTCGGGTCGGGCCTTGCCGCCGATCCGCGAACTGGCCGGTCGCGACGGCGACGCCGAGCGGGGTCGCGCTGTGTTCTTCCGGGCGTCGGCGACGAGCGCCGTGGCGTGCGGGTCGTGCCACCGGGTCCAAGGGCAAGGCCAGTGGGTCGGTCCCGACCTCTCGACGATCGGCACGAAATACGGCAAGGAGGAGCTGTTCCGGTCGATCCTCTACCCGTCGGCGGCGATCGGCTACAACTTCCGAACCCACAACCTGGCGACCACCGACGGCCGGGTCCTGGCGGGCGTCGTGGTCGAAGAGACCCCCGACCGGATCGTCCTCAAGACCGCCGACGGCAAGCGGGAAACCCTGGCTCCGAAGGACGTTGAGGACCACAAGATCAGCGAAGTCTCGCTGATGCCCGAAGGCTTGGCCGGTCTGATGACCGACCGCGAATTCGTCGACCTCGTCGCCTACCTGGCCACCCTCCGACAGCCGGTCAGCATCGTCGGCCAGTATCAGGCGCTCGGGCCGGTGACACTGGCGGCGGGTTCGGCCCTCCCGTCGCCGAAGATCCCCCTGCCCGGCAAGACGCTGGCCTGGCGCCGTCTGCTGGCCGACGCCGAGGGACAAGCCGATGTCGCCCCCCTCGCTGGTCCGAGCGCGACGGGTGCCGCTTTTCTCCACGTCCCGGTCCTGGCCCCGGCCGACCTCGAAGCCCGCCTGGTGATCGACACCTCGGCCTCGGTCCGGGTCTACCTCGACGGCAAGGAGCTATCCGGCGTGGGAGCCAGCGCCCCGAAGTCGATCCCCTTGACCTTGTCGGCGGGAGAGCATGACCTGACCCTGCGGGTCGAAGGCGGCCCCTCGTCGAGTGGGATCGTCACCACAATCGTCGCCCCCAAGCCAATCGAGTTCCGGGCGACCGACGGGCCGAGCGTCTCAGAGCGGTGATCCGGAGCGGCGCAGGCCACCGCGCCAGGTCGAGGCCCTGCAAAACCTGGCGCGGTCAAGGATGTGGCACCCATTCCGGTCAGCTCAAGTTCACGAACCGATGGCCCCTGGCCCGAAGTCGCCGTGATTGCCCAAATTCTGAATCCAAGCTAAGATCCAACCAACGTCGGATTGATCCGAGCCGACAACTGGACGGGTGGGAGTCTTTGTTATGTCGTCCGCGACCCGTAATCCGACCGCCACCCTCGCCGACCTGGCTCGCCACGAGGGCAAGGCGGAACTGATCGCCGGGAGGATCGTCCCCCTCATGCCGACTGGTCATCGCCCGAACCTCGTGGCCTTCCGAATCGCCCGCAGCCTCGACGATCACGCCCGGGCGACGGGCCGGGGGGTGGTCTTCACCGACAACATGGGCTTCACCGTCCCTGAATTGCCTTCAGGGCGCGAGTCGTTCTCCCCGGACGCCGCCTACTACGATGGGCCGGCCCCGGCCGACGACATGGATTTCGTCGCCGGTCCCCCGACGTTCGCGGTCGAGGTCCGGAGCAAGACCGACGACAGCGTCTCGGCCGAGGCGGCGATGGCCGCCAAGCGAGCCGACTGCTTCCAGGCGGGGACCTTGGTCGTCTGGGACGTCGATCCGCGAAACGAGTGCATTCGGTCCCATCCCATCGGAGCACCCGACCGACCCGCCGTCTTTGCGAAGGGCCATCTGGCCGACGCCGAGCCGGCCGTGGCGGGCTGGCAAATGGCGGTGGACGATATCTTCGCCTGAATCGGCTTTGCGGCCGGGCCTGGTGGTAAGGTGTGGGAGAACAGCATGGCGAACCTCGACTTCTTCGCTACCGAGGCCGATCAGAAGGCTGTTTTCGACTTCCTCTGCTCGGCGACGGATGTGCGGGTGTTCGAGTCGTACTCCGAGCCCAATTCCATGTGCTGCCCTGGACGTTCGGACTGGCTCAGGCCGGCTAGGCACTCAAGCAGACCAACCAGACGCCATCGCGGTCCGAACTGCGGCCCGCGATCGACAAACCTCAGTCGCAATAGGCGAATCAGTAGACCTTCATAATCCAGAAGGTCGCGCCTTCCTGGTAGGGCCGAGGGCCGGTGACGGGGATAGTGGTGGCACCGAGGAAGTAGAAGCTCTTGCCGAGGTGGGTCCGGAAGCCGGGGGTCAAGGTTTCCTGGGCGGTCCCCCTGGCGAGCTTGTTGAAGGTGTTGGACGATAAGTAGACCGTGAAGTCGCCGAAGATCGGGACGTCGTGCTTGGTGAAGGTCCGGCCGATGGCGAGCTGTGAGATGAGCGTCGTCCCGCCGGCCTGGGGATTCGTGCCGATGGCGGAGTTGAACCCACCTCGGACGACCCAGCGCTCGGCGAAGTTCCACCAGAACTGGGTGCCCGGCGTCACCAGGGCTTGCCCGGCTCCGAGTGGGCGGTAGCCGGTAGGGGTTTGCACCGTCACCTCGGTGGTCCACGAGAAGTTCTCTTTCTCGAAGAGCATCACCCGAAGGGTAAGCGCCAGGTCGCCTAAGCCGGCCGTGGTGGCGAATCGGGGTTGGGTTGTTGCCGTTGCCGTTGCCGTTGGGGAACTGCTGTTTGCCGACGGCCAACGACGGCAGGTTCGAATCAACGAACGGGACTTGGGTGATCAGGAGCAACCGGCGGCTGAGCGGGGTATACAGGGTGAACCCGGCGGCGTAGCCGTCCCCTCCCTGCCGCAAGGCCCGGGTGTAGTCGAACGAGAAGAAGCCGAGCCGGTAGAAGTTGCCGTCCGCGGCGCCGATCCAACCTTGACGGAGGCCACCCTTGAGGCCGTTGGGCGGGCCGATCCAGGCTTCGTCCCACCCTTCGGTGAACAGGGTCGAGGGTTTGAGCGGTTCCCAGGTGGCGTAGTCCGTTCGGCCGAAGAGTGAGTCGCGGGCCGCCCGGAAGAAGTTGGTCCGGATGCGGGGCTTCTTTTCCTCGGCGGGTTCGGTCGCGGCGGCGGAATTGGGCGGGTTCTCGGTCGGGACGGTGATGATTTCGGTGGCGGGGGCGGTCAACTCGGGCTTGATGGTTGGAGTGGCCGAGTTGGTCGGCTGCTTGGGGTCGTTCGGGTCGGCCGCTTCCGGGACGATCGTCACCGTCCCGCCCGGCTTGGTCGGGTCGGCCCCCGGGACCCGGACCGGGACGACCACCGGCCCGCCCGGCTTGGTGGGGTCGGTGGCCGGGAGCGGTACGTTCACCGTCGCCCCCGGCTTGGTCGGGTCCTTGGCGCTCGGGTCCTGGATATTCACGCTGGTCGCCCCAGGGGCAACCGGCACCACCGTCGTGGCCCCCGGCGTGACCGGGACCGCCGTCGTGCTCCCCGGTGCCACCGGCGCGATGGCGGTGTTGCTCGGGGCGACCGGGACGGTGACTGTGGACGTGCTCGGGACCGCCGGAGTGACCGCCGCTCCCGCTCCCGCCGGCGGGGCCGAACTGGCCGACGACGACGGCGGTGTCGGCCGACCCGCCGACGGGTCTTGTCTCGCGACCGCGAACGCCGAGGCGGCGCAACAGCAGGCGGCAAGGCCAACCCCCGAGGCGATCCTACCCGGAAAGCAGCGACGATGACTTTGGCGAGACTTCGACACCATGAAGATTGGTCATCCCGCTAATGACCCGAAGCTTCACCCCGAAGCTCGGACGGGCACGGAGGAAGATCCCGACTGAAAGAGTTGGGCCGGACCTTCAGGTCCAATCGATTTCGTCATTATTCCGAGCCTACTTGAAGGATTGGGCCGATCCCCCGCCACAAGCGTGAGCTGACCCCCTCGCGCGGTAAGATCATCGTTTCCCCGACCGGGCAATCCACCTGCCTCGGCTCGCACGCTATACTAGCTAGAAGAACCCGGCCGTTTGTCGGGTTGGTGGGGTTGATGTCTTCTTCGGGTGATCCGACCCGCGAGGCGACGACGTGGCCAATTTCGCCGAGCGGAGCAACCGCGTCCGTGTCCGTCCCACTCTGGAAATGTCCACCATCGCCGTGGCGATCCCGTGCTACAACGAGGCGGGGGCGATTGCCGCCGTGGTCGAGGCGTGGCGACTGGCCCTCCCCGAGGCTGAGATCGTCGTCTTCGACAACAACTCGTCCGACGGGACCGGCGCCGTGGCCCGCCGGATCGGCGTCCGGGTCGTCGAGGTCCGCGATCAGGGCAAAGGCCACGCCGTCCGGGCCATTTTTGAAGACCTGGCCGACCGCGACGTCGTGATCCTCGTCGACGGCGACGGGACCTACCCCGCAGAGGCCGCCCGCGACCTGATCGAGCCGATCTTGCTAGGCCAAGCCGACATGACCGTCGGGACGCGCCACCCGGTCGAGGCCGCCGGCGCGATGACCCCGGTCCGAGGGCTGGGGAACTTCCTGATTACCGCCGCTTTCCGCGTCCTGATCGGCCCGGGGACGCACGACTTGCTTTCGGGCTACCGGGGCTTCAGCCGCCACTTCCTCGAAGTGGTCCACCCCTGCTCCCTCGGCTTCGAGATCGAGGCCGAGATCGCCGGCCAAGCTGTCGCCCGCGGCCTCCCCTGCGTCGAGATCGCCGTCGAGTACCGCCCCCGGATCGCCGGGACCGCCAGCAAGCTCCGCGTCTTCCGCGACGGCCGACGGATCTTGACCGCCATCCTCCGCCAGAGCTTCCGCTTCAAGCCCTGGCGCCCCCTGCTCCTCCTCGCCGGGGCCTGCGGGGTCGGCGGGGTCGCGCTCCGGATCGGGGCCACCCGGCTCAACTCGATCCCCCTGGCCGCCTGGTCCGGCTGGATCATGATCACCGCCCTGGCCAGCCTCGCCGGGGCTGTCCTGTCGGCGATGGTCTGGAAGGCCCCCCGGCGGTAAAGTGGCGGGCGTGTAGTCCTTTTGGATCATGACTACCGATCCCGCCCTCGAAGCAGCTCCATGACGACCTTTGCCGAACTTGGAATCTCGTTCCCTTTGTTTGATGCCCCAATTCACTATGCCGCTGCGTTTGTGGAATCGGCTCGGTGCAACATCTGCGGGAATGATCAGCAGTACTTTTATTCGCAGAGCGAGGTCGTGTGGGTTGAAGGATGTCGTTGGTGTGGGGCCGAAAATAAACTCCCACAAAACCTTCTGGAGGGTGGGCGGCTGTTGAATTGTCAGAACTGTGGCTTGATCAATGAGCCGGGGAGGGTGGCCAGATCGGGAAAAACCACCTTGATGTGTTTCAAGTGTGTCAAGGCCGAAAACGTGCAGTTTCCCAAAGATACCGAGTTTGGAATGGTCGGAGAGGAACATGCAGTCTCGGGAGTTACTGGTGGGGTGCCGGGTTTGGAAACGGATCAATTCGAGGTGGTGGTCATCGAACAAAATTGGACCGGCACTGATCATCCCACCGAGCAGGATGTATGGAGTGGTGCTCGGGTTCCCAGTGAGCTTCTTTGGGAACTGCTCTGGACCCCCAGATTCTTTGGATGGCAAGAGGAGAGATGGCTATTCTGCTGCCGGCAGCCGATGGTCTATATGGGGCGGTGGCTCGACCTTAAGAAACGGTTCAGGCCGAAAGATCCCGGTGCCTTGTTTGCCAAGATTTACGCTTCGACTGGCGATGACACCCCTTGCGATGATTGGGCGAGGGCTGCCCGGGATTTCGAGGGGGGTGATCCCCTCATGCACGTCTTCCGCTGCCGCAGTTGTGAGCATTTTCGAGCATATATTGACGTGAGCTGATCTGCCTCCGATCCGGCGGGTGGCCCGATGTCCGTCGGTTAGGACGTTCGCATCCGCGGGCCTCGGCGCTGGACGACGGCCTCCGGTTGGTTTAGCATCGGCTCGACCTTGCCGGGCGATGGCCGACCGCAAAGTCGATTTGGCTTCTACCGAGGTTACGCCGTGGCGCAGGACTACGCGGTTGATCGAGCCGATGCGGCCCCCCTGGTTCCGGCGGGGGGTGCCCCCCGGTGGGCGTGGGTGACGTTCGTTATCCTGTTCGCCATGAACCTGCTGGATTACACCGACCGGAACATCCTGACGTCGCTCCGCGACCAGATCCGGGGCAGCATCCCGAACATCGACAACGAGAAGTGGGGCCTGCTGGCGACGATCTTCCTGGTCAGCTACTCGGTGTTCAGCCCGATCATGGGGTGGCTGGGGGACCGGTACAAGCGGACGTGGCTCTTGGCGGCGGGGGTGGGGGTCTGGAGCCTGGCGACGGTCGGCTCGGGGCTGGCGCGCGATTATGGGCATCTGGCCCTGGCGCGGAGCATCCTCGGGATCGGCGAGGCGACGTATGGTGTGATCGCGCCGACGATCTTGCTCGACCTATTCAGTCGGGAAACGCGGTCGAAGCTGATGTCGGCGTTCTACCTGGCGATGCCGCTGGGGGCGGCGCTGGGGATCTCGCTCGGGCCGGTGATCGCGGATGCGTCGAGCTGGCACTCGGCGTTCTTCATCGTCGGGGCGCCGGGGCTGGTCGCGGCGTTTGTGGTCCTGTTCCTGCCCGACCCGGTCCGGGGGGCGAGCGAGGAGGTCGACTCCGACCGGCTCCGCCAGCACGAGACCGCCGGGGCGACGCGCGAGGACTATGTCGACCTGATGGTCAACTCGTCGTACACCTATTCGGTCTTCGGGATGGCGGCGTATACCTTCGCGATCGGTGGGCTGCTGATCTGGATTCCCAACTACCTATTCAGCACCCGGGGGTTTCCGCAAAAGGAGTCCGGCGCGATCCTCGGGCTGGTGACGTTCGCCTCGGCGATCGTGGGGATGATGTCGGGGGGCTGGTTGGCGGACCGCTTGGCGAAGGCCAAACCCGGCGCCTTGTTCGTCGTGCCGGGCGTGGCGATGATCTTATCAATCCCGTTCGTGATCCTGGCGCTGGTGGCGAAGGACAAGACGACGATCTACGCGGCGATCTTCGCGGCCGAAACCTTGATGTTCGTCAACACTGGGCCATGCACGGCGATCATCGCCAACGTGGTCCAGCCGAACATGCGGGCGGCGGCGTTCGCCGTCTCGACGTTCGCCGTCCACTTCCTCGGCGATATCTGGTCCCCCTGGCTGATCGGCAAGGCCGCCGACCTCTTCGGCGACCCCGACACGATGAAAGGCTCGATCGGCCGGATGCTGGCGAGCATCGGGGCGATCCCCACCCAGGTCGAAGGGCAAAAGCCCGAGAACATCGTCGCCGGCCTCCTGTTCATCACCCCGGCCCTGCTCCTCTCGGGGATCGTCCTGATCGCGGGGGCCAGGCACCTCCCAGGCGAGATGGCGCTGATGCGCGCCAAGCTCAAGGCCGCTCCTCAGGGCCAGCCTCCCGACCCGGCCACCGCGTAGGCGCGACTCATAGAGGAATCTAAGATCGGTGATGTAAACGGTTTCGATAAAGTCGCCTCAGCCTTCGAAACGCTGGAAGGAGCAGTGATGACAACTCTTCCCGCCGTGGTCCACATCGATCCCGAGATCCTCGGTGGTGCCCCTGTGTTCGTCGGCACCCGGGTCCCCTTTCGCGCCCTGATCGATTATCTGAGCGGGGGGCAGCCTCTCGCCGAATTTTTGGAAGACTTTCCGACGGTCAGCCGGGAGCAGGCGGTGGACGCCTTGAAGCTGGCGGCCCAGGCTTTGGTGATCGATGCGTGTCTTGCTTGACGAGTGCGTGCCGAAACGGCTCGGGCGGGAGTTCGCCGGGCATGTCGTCCGGACGGTGCCGCAAGAGGGCTGGTCGGGCAAGAAGAACGGCGAATTGCCGGCCTTGATGGCGGCGGCCGGCTTCGAGGTCCTGTTGACGGTGGATCAGGGCATCCGTCATCAACAGAATTTGCGGGCGGCCGGCGTCGCCGTTATCGTGATGGTCGGGGCGAGCAACCAACTCGCCGACCTGCTGCCGCTGGTGCCGGATGTTTTGGTTGTCCTAAGCGCGGTGCAAGCCGGCGATGCGGTCGAGGTCCGTGGCTGATCTGTCCTGTCCGTTATCATCACTGCGACGTTCCCCGAGCAAGGATCGTTTCCACCATGAGCAGCAGCACCAAGCCCATCCGAGTGGCCATCACCGGGGCCGGGGGCCAGATTGGTTATGCGTTGATCTTCCGAGTCGCGTCGGGGGCCGCGTTCGGGCCGGATCAAGCGGTCTCGCTCCGGTTGCTGGAGATCACGCCCGCGCTGCCCGCCCTGAACGGCACGATCATGGAGTTGGAAGACTGTGCCTTCCCGCTCCTGGCCGACGTCAAGGCGACCGACCAGGCGACCGAGGCGTTCGAAGGGGCCGACTGGGTCGTCTTCGTCGGCGGGATGCCCCGGAAAGAGGGGATGAGCCGCGCGGACCTGATCCGGGCCAACGGGCCGATCTTCACCAGCCAAGGGCAAGCGATCAACGAGGCGGCCGGGCCGGATGTTCGCATTTTGACCGTGGCGAACCCGTGCAACACCAACGCCCTGATCGCCCGGTCGCACGCCCCCAAGGTCTCGGCGGATCGGTGGTACGCGATGACCCGGCTCGACCAGAACCGGGCGGCGTCGCAACTGGCGATCAAGGCGGGGGTCCCGGTCGGCGACGTGTCCCGGATGACCATCTGGGGAAACCACAGCGATACCCAGTACCCCGACTACAAAAACGCCCGGATCGGCGGGAAGTCGGCCACGGAGGTCATCACCGATGGGGCGTGGTTCACCGAGACGTTCGTCCCCACCGTCGCCAAGCGGGGCGCCGCGGTGATCAAGGCGCGGGGAGCCAGTTCGGCGGCCTCGGCGGCGAACGCGGCGATCGGCAGCTTGCGATCGGCCACCTCGCCCACGCCCACCGGCGACTGGTTCAGCGCGGGGGTCGCGTCGGACGGGAGCTACGGCGTTCCCGCCGGTCTGATCTACTCGTTCCCCTTGCGGACCGACGACGGGGTGTCGTGGTCGATCGTCCCGGACCTCAAGATCGACGACGAAGCTCAGGTCCGGATCGACGCCTCGGCGGAGGAACTGGTCGCCGAGCGGGATGCCGTCAAGGACCTCCTCGGCCCGGCGCTCTGAAGCGCGAACTGAAGCGGATCGGAAGCATCGTCAGGATCGGAAAAATCGGGTCGGTCGGGTTCGGTCGGGGTTGACCGCCCGAGTCGCCTGGAGTATCTTCCGGCTCATAACCCAAGGATGGGTTGCCGCGGCC
>JAABUX010006783.1_pt1 | contig 13577 bp, 22 predicted proteins | sample 5561851 | NCBI WGS metagenome assembly JAABUX01 (sample SAMN10711883, study PRJNA513361) | rock metagenome | isolation source: Antarctica rocks | place: Antarctica: Victoria Land, Richard Nunatak red sandstone | collected 2016-01-03 | reverse complement strand
CCCCCCCCTCCTCCGCTCCTTCGACACAAGGCATCCTGCAGTCCGACGTCCAAATGGCCAACACCCAACGTGAGCGCAGATTACGGGGCAGCATCCGCTGCGCGATCGCGCTCGGAAGCTGGACCAGGGCATCCTCATCATCCGCTTCGAAATGCCCTTCAACTGCTGGTGCGTGTAGCTCACACAACACCTGGATGTGCTCGCCCTGTGTTTGTGCTGCAAGACAGCAGATTCGCTCCGATCTCGCTAATATTACAACGGCGCTACATGCCATGTCAGCTATCTTAGTGTTGCTGCGAGCTCATCACTAGTGAAGTCCATGCAGAGTGAGTTGAGAGGCGTGTGTGACCATGCCTCTGTGGCCGGCCTATGTAAGGTGCAAACAATTGTGCGCTCACCGCAGGTGCTCGAAGTGCGGCCACTTGATCGGCAAAGGCGTCCGGTTCAATGCCGAGAAGAAGGCGATCGGCGCGTACTTCAGCACCAAGATATGGGCGTTCACGATGCGCGCGCCGTGCTGCCAGAACCGGATCGAGATCCACACGGACCCCAAGAACGCGCGCTACATCATCGTGGAGGGCGCGCGGGAGAAGGTGTGCGCTTTTGCCGCGTCCCGCCTCGGGCTGCGTTCACCTGCCTGCCATACCCCTCACGTGCTGGCACCCCTGCTCGATGGTGTGTCTGGATCAGTATTAATGCGGCTGCATGCGGCTGGCGCACTCCTGTCTTGGTACATGTCACTGATCGCCATATACCAGGACCTGCACTACACAAAGAGGCTGCCACGCCTGCTCATGGCCCTTCACACGGCTCAGCCTTTGCGGAGGCTCCCTGTGCCCTGCAGGATAAACACAACATGCATGTACATCAATTTGCGAGCCTGCCCTGTCTGCGAACAGTGCTGCACTGCTCGCCAGGCGGAGACGTGGACCGCGGCGGACGCGGAGACGATGGAGCTGGAGACGGCGGCAGAGCGGTCGGCGATCCGGGACGACCCCCTGGCGCGGCTGGAGCACGGCCTGGACGACAAGCGCCGCGCGAAGGAGACGCGCGGGCGGCTGCTGGAGCTGCGCGCCGACGCGGAGGCCAAGTACGCGGACGACTATGCCATCAACAAGGCCCTGCGCGGCAAGAACAGGTGCGCGGTGTGGGTGGAGAGCCTCTCGCGGCGGGCGTGCGTCGCGACCGGGCTCGAAGCCACGGGCCGACAGCTGCATGCGAACCCTGCCCCCCTTGCCACTGCCCACGCGGAGGCTGCACAGACCGCCGCGCTGCGATGCCAGCAACGTGGACCAGATTTGTTGTGTATCAATAACGCGGCTAGCGTCAAGGTTGCTGCTCGGTGAGCGATGGGTGCATCGTCATGGCCCTGACACTGGGGAGCCAGCGACCGCAGGGCCAAGAGGAAAGAGGAGCAGCGGCGGGACGCGCGGCGGCGAGAGCTGGGCCTGCCCGACACGGTGCCGCTGCTGCCGGAGGTCGCCGAGGATGCGCAGGCCGCTGCTCTGGTCACCTTCGGCGACGCCCGGGCATTCGACAAGGCCCGCCAGGTCTGCGCAGCCTTCATGACCTGACCCTGACCCTGACCGTAACCCCTAAGCCTCACTCTAACCCGACCCGCGCCGTCCTGATTGTGCTGCTGCCACCGCCCTTGCACGCTGCGCCCTTCTGCCTGCCGCTTACTTTGTAATGTCGAGGAATATCATGATACTGCCAACATGATCAAAGTTGAGTGTTGTGCTAGGCGGCATCCCTGCACATGGAAATAGCACAGGTTGACAGCAGTTGCCACACCCGGATGCTATCTGTGAGCTGAAAGGTATCGCCATGCTGCGCAGGCCACGCGCGCAGCCGTGCTGGGCGGGAGCATCTTCAGCCGCGCCGCCGTGGCCGCTGGCAGGCGGCAGCTGGAGGCGGCGGCGGCGGCGAGGGCGGAGCGGCAGCTGGCGACCGCCCTGGCAGCTGACGCCGGTGAGCGCGCCATGCTTGTTGAAGCGCTGTCGGTACGGGAGATGCGGGTTTAGGCTAAGCCTGGTTATGCGGTGTGCCGCCCCTCTTCACCCGAGCAGTCAGTGCTGCGCATCGCTGCAACTCATGTATACTGCTGTTGCTGACATAAATGCATGCTCAAGCTCTGCAGCGGCAAGACAGACCGATTGCTTTGTTTTGTTTTGCAGAGGCTGCAACGCGGAGGCGGGCCATGCTGCCATCGGTTGCGGTCATGGTGCCAGGCAGGAGGCTGCCCCAGCCGATCCCGACGATGGAGCGGCGGGATCGCAGCAGCCTGGGCCGGCTCGTCATGCCCGCGCTGGACACCAGCGGGAGTGCGGTGGCAAGCCAGAGTGCTGCTCAGACCGAGACTGGGCACAGCCGGGCCAACATGCACGTTTCTGACGACACTCAGGCCAGTGCAGAGAGGCGTGAAGTGCGTAAGTCTGCAACCAGAGGCAGCGCGGCTGTGCTTCGGCCAGCAGCAAGCCAGCGCACCTCCAAGGTTGTTTTAGGCGTCAAGCCCGTGGTCGTCAAACGCATCAGCAACAGCCGAAAGGCTCAGCTGGCCCTGAGGCGCAGGCGGATCGATCACAACGTGAAGCTTGTACTGTCAGAACCTTGTGGCACGAGGTAGGCATGATTTGTACACATGTTAGCATTGTACTTCCTTGTACATAGCGGCGTGGCAGTCAAAGCTAGGGATTTTGCGCTTGGAATAAATCTGTGAAGAAACGTAAGCAAAATGAATGTCTTTAAAGTCACAAAATCGCTATCACGGCACGAAATGCAAGAATGCGAAGACCAAGATTCAATAGCAGCTGCATCAGTACCGCGCGCCATCACTGTTCATGCTTGATGGGGTCATGCCCCCAGTTCTTCAGTGAGTACGTCCACTTCATGTGATCCAATTCCTCCTCCGACTTATTCGGCCTCTGCGCATCCACATGCGTGGCTCATATGCACATGATAAGAAAGCACACGGCTCTACGTCTTGACAATCCTTGAGCGCACCTGCTTGATGTGCCGCTTGCAGTAGCTGCGCACATTCTTCATGTGTTGATAGTCCTCCTCGGTATACTCGTCCTCGTACTTTCGCAGGATCTCGACAATACGCCTGCGTTCGCGAGTAATGCGATTAATGCTGAGCGGTCCATGCAGCAATGTCATCCGTTTGATTGCCGCTATAGCTGTGCTGCCTATTGGGCATAGCCGAACTCACCTGCCGCTCACATGGCCGACGGCTTCATCCTCTCCTTCCCGCTTCATGCCCGTGTTCTGTGATTCCGGTGTCTGGAGCCACTCTTCCAGCTCTTGTGCCTGCGGAGTCAGGGCAGCATACAGTCAGCCCGCCCTGACTCCGCTTGATCATGCGGTGCTGCAACTTACTGTAAGAGTAAGAGAGGCAACGCACGTCCATGTTTACGAGCTCATGAAAATCAGAGAGCAGCTCGGGGTATTCGGATTCTTTCACTGTCATGGCTCGCAGCACGTGCGTGGCAAAGCTTCTTCTCTGGTGGAGCAAAAACAGTCGCGAGGTGCAGGGCAGATCGACGGCAAATGGCTGCGGTGCAGCTGCATGACTGACGTGTCTGCCACTGTCAGGCTGCGGGATGACGCCCGAGTATGAATACGCATTTGCGATCTGTAGCGCAAGCAGCCCGCGTGCTGCGCGCAACCGGCCTCCCTGCAGGTGCGCGACACTGCGGTACCGTGCCAAGCGTGCGTATTGCATCGCAACCCCGGCTGCTTGGCAATAAAATGACTAGTTGTACTGCACTAACACCACAAACCTACTGGCACCGACCACACTGTCACAGTTTCAATGTAAATGTTGTCTACGGGTGTCGCTTCGACATGAAGCTGTATGCCGGCTGCACTGGCGCGCCGTTGCTGCCGTCGACGGTTTCATCCTCCTCGTCGCTGGTCACGAGCGCGTCAGGATGCGCAGCCACGAAGTCCACCGACTCCTGCAGCCCAGATCATGCACGTGAGCTTGGCAGGGTGAGCTCAGTACAGCTATGCCGGCAACAGTGCTGGAGCTGCATTGTGTTCCCTGCAGTAACAGTTTCCCATGCTCGTCCACGACCTTCGAGCCGGCATGACGACGCTGAGCCATGCAGTACGCATAGAGGAAGGAAGCCGCTTGCACTTCCTGTCAGGAGTAGCGATGGCAAGAGGTACATACCTGGTAGTCTGCCAAGCTGTCCACTGCTCCCAGCCACTTGCGCAGCATCAGCCAGAAAGCCACGCCCATGACTGGCAGTGTGCCTGCGCACCGAGGCAAGCCTGATTGGAATCTTCACGGCCATTGATTGCAGCGACAGTATGCTGGACTGCACGGTTTGCCATTGGTCGACAGGCCAATGCAGGCAGAGGCTGTAACTTGCGTGGTTGGAAGAGCACCCACTGAGGGCATCACAGAGGTGATTGGTAACAGCCCTTGGCTCCGCTCACTCTACACGAGCCTGCATGCGATCAGGCCACGGTGACCCTGACCCTAAAGCCCATCACTGACGCACCGGCGAGGGCGCCGCCGGTGGCGAGCAGCAGCGCCTGCTGCAGCACCGAGCCCAGTGACTTGCCAGACTGCGCGCCGACGACGTCGATGGCGGCCTTGCCCTTGGTCCGGCTCTCCCCGTCCAGCCCAATGTACACCATCTCCTCGGCCGGCTTAAACATGCTGAACTTGGCGCCCTTCCCGAAGATCTGCAAGGGGTAATCAACCAGGCTAAAGTCGTGTTTCCACGGAGGCACACATTGGTCATGCAAAACTCGAATCTGTGGACCTGTGGAGGTGATACAGAAATTCGGACGGGTGTCACCATTCCGACGGCACATGACACATTATTCACACCATTCCTGCTCCGTCCAAATATGCTCTGCCGGTGCAGTAGCATCCGGCGCTGCACGGGAAAACTGTTCAGCGGTATGCCGCCGGAAAGCTGGCGCATGAGCGACGCATGCTCATGCAGACGCACTGAACCGATGTGAATACCCTGGCGCACTAGGCTGGTGATCATGTGCATCACTCGAATCCTGACTCTGCCGTGACCCTGAGTCACCTGCATGACGGCACCGCCGTACACGAGGAAACGCAGGACCGCGGCGCCCGCGGCTCCCATGTGGCCGGGGAAGAAGTTGTACACAATACAGCCCAGGAAGAACGGAACCTGCGAAAAAGCCTCAGATCAGTTTGTGGGCATCGCTGACGCACAGCTACTTGGCCAGACCACGCTGCCGATGTCCCCACCTCATACAGATTTCCTACATTTTGTCAGCACAGCCGTATGCTTGGTAGAGCTCTCACAGCACCATCATTGCATGAGAGGATAGGAACGCCAAGCAGGGTCAGGTTTAGGGCCAGTCTTAAACGAAGGCGCACCCCGGTGGCTATCATGAAGCGGGGCGTCGCGCCGGCGACCCCTCGCCAGCCAAAGCGGTCGAAGAGCAGCGGCGAGGTCAGCATGAGGGAGCCGGTGACGATGCCCGTCCACATGGCGACGTCGCCCATGAACGCCGCGTACAGGGCCGGGCTGGGGTGCAGCATGTGCAGGTGCCCCTTCCACGCAACCTGCGGCGCAGAGAGCACGCTGATCGTTGTCTCTGGGATGCTGTTCCGGCGAAGAGCAGCAAAGGTGCGGTAACAACTGGCCAAACTCAAAAGTAGAAGCAACTGCAGCTGCAACAGCAAGATTGTGACGGTCTTGCCGCGGCTAACGCCATGCCTGCTGCATAATGAGACAGGTACCCAGGTCAGCATATAGTAGTCTTGGGCCCCGCACATCTATGAGGTTAGTGGAGATGCCCTGCGCCAGCGCCATGAGCGCCAGGCACCGGATCTGGTGGCTGGCCGCCAGGAACGACATCGCCTCCCTCACCGTCATCTTCGGCTTGGGTACTGCGCCCAGCTTCCCGCCTGGGACTGCGGCAGAGTAAGATTGCAATGAACAAGAGTCGGTCCGTCCTACACGGTATAGCAGCTGGACCGTGTGTCTACACGTTGTCAGCATCTTGGCAGCGCAGGTATGGGAGGTTTGCGGCCGGGAAGCGGCAAGAGGCAAGCTCGCCTGCGTCTGCAGCGTCGAGGCTGTCCGACAACGACCCGTCTGCCGAGTCGAAGCTGCGTGAACCCGGGGCGTCGAGCGAGTCGCGGCTGCCGCGGGACGCAGGGGCGTCGCTGCGCTTGCTGGAGCCTGCAAAGCCACAAACTATGAGTGCCCATTTCTGCGAGCAATGCACGCAGCTTTGCATGCACACGCCAAGCCGCCACAGCACGAGATTGCGACTTCGTGGGCGAAAGAGCGATCCAGCAAGCAGCTTGCATTCTCCTGTGTGCGGCTGGATGGCAGGCCAGAGGAGCTCTGCACCGGGAGCCCCCACCTGAGCTGCTGCGGCCGCTGTGCTGCCTCTCCTTGCGCTGGGCCAGGCGCTGCGCCTTGGCGATGACCTTCGGGTTGATCTCCGCGGCGTTGCTGGGGAAGGCGCGCGCGATGTAGCCGTGCAGCGCCAGCACGATGCAGCCGAAGACCATGACGACGGCCATGGTCAGCTGCAGCTGCGTCACGTAGGTGATGCGCCCCACCGACCAGTTGGTGAACACCCGCAGCAGCTTGCCGGCTGAGGCCTGCGAGCCGCACGGCCGACATTTAATCGGTCGACACGCAGACCAACAGGTATGTACGTTGGTCAGGTTCGTGCATGCAACTTGGATACAACAGCTGCTAGATGCGCCTCACAGATAATCTGCTGTTCTGATGAGGATACACATGCGCAAAGGGCCTACAGCCCACAGCGGCGCCGACCTGCAGCTGTGTCAGGGCCAAGATCACAGCTGCAGCTTCTGTTGACACGCACGCGGACTCGCAACAGAATCTGTGTGTCACTGGCGGGACTGATAACCTCCGCTCAATGCCCTGCGCAACTAGGACTCGGCCAATACAGCTGCGGACCTGGCCGACGTTGGCGCCGATGCCGAACAGAGGGTACAGCAGGCTTGCGTCCTTGAGCGCCGTCGTCTCGTTGGCGAGGCCCCAGAACAGGAGGCTGAGCACGACGTCGCCCCAGAGCTCGCTCATGCAGTAGAACAGCGTGAACGTCCAGTTGCGGATCATGCCGACGCCGCCCGCCAGGCCGGTGGGCAGCCACGCCGACAGGTCCGCCGCCACGCCGTGGAAGTGCAGCTCCTGCGCCCGGGCAGAAAGGCGTGGAGTGGATGCATATGCCGGACGTGGGCACAGGGGCACAGCCGCTTCCCGGCGCTGGCAGTTTTGCTTTCGGAAGGCAGGAAAACAGAGGTAACGCCCAGCAGCAAGGAGTGGGGCTTTGCCTTGCCGCTCATCCCAGCAGCGCCGGCGCTGTCAAGCGGTGCGCTGAACTCGCTCCGTTGAAGAGACGAGAACTCAAGCAAGCATGCCGCCAAGTGCCAGATGCTGGAGAAGCAGGAGCCTCGCCAGACCGACACCATGCGTGAACTCACGTGGTGCTGAGGGTAGAACCAGGCGAAGCCCGCGAAGAAGACCAGGAACACGGAGATGATGATGTTGAACAGCTTCGCGCGCGAGAAGCGCTGCGTCGCGTACGAGTACGCCACCAGGAAAGCGAAGGACATTGGCAGCACGGCATACACTGCGCGACAACAGGCAGGGTGTCATGGACGTTGTGTATCAAAGCCGGCCATAGGACCATGCGCATCGTGACACTACAGACAGGAGCTGCAGGGCCATACGGCCGCATGATGCTGCATGCAGACGACATGCCGCGGCATGGTCCTGCCATCGAGGTGCACGCACTACACTGCAGCGCAAACCGCACTGCGATGTCCGATGGGCACCATTCTGCACCTGTCAGGAATGGGATGACCTCCGTGCCGCCGCCCACCGCCGTGATCACTAGGCTGTCTTTCATGCTGTCTATGACGGTGTTCACGAAGCTCATGAAGAAGAACAGAAGCACCTGCCCGTCACGACGCACAGATCAGGACTCCGCTCAAGCTATGATTCCGCAAGCCATTAAGCGCCCCGGCTCTGCGCAATATCGACGGCAGCGTGGAGTTACGTGCTGCAGATGGGCTCACCATGGGCAGAAACCTGCCCCAGAGCCCGTCCATGCCGCTGAGTTGCTGTCTGACGCCGCTCGTGATGCCCGCAAACGGGCCATGGCCACGAGGCGGCTGGCTGGGCTGGAGGCTGTCGAAGTCTGAGCTGCTCGCGCCGTTGCTGATCGCTGCCCGACCCGTGCAGTGGCGCTGATCAGGATCACGCTCGCGAGGGGGGCGGCGATCAGTCGCGCCGCTGAGCGGTACCCGCTGCCTCCTGCGAGGTGGGCCGCTGCGCGGCAGTGCATGCTGCAGCGGCGGGGGCCTGCCATCCTCAAGCCACCTGCTGTGTTGGCCACGACACCTTAATTGCAGCATAGCTGTGTAGGCTCATGCATACGGTGCGGTGTCGGCCATTTGAAACCACCAACAGCAGCCGCCCCAGAGCGGCGGGACAATATGGCTCTTTCGGTCACGAGATCGGTTGCTGTTTGCCGTTGCCTCTGCCCGCATAGACACTTGCGCAGCAAGTACCCGAGGGAGGTCCACAAGCCAGGGGGATTGTGCCAAAGGAAAGTGACTCATCCAACACAGCAGCTCCAAAGTCTCAAGCGTCCAACGCCATCAACTACAGCTGGATCAGTTCTGAGGTCTCCGCTGACGCGCCAAGCATCGGCTGGGGCGGTCTGCAGCAGAACAGCACCTGGCCCACCACCTCCGCATCCCCGCCCACCGCGCTGCCCTCGACCAGCTGACAGCTGCCGCCCTCAACGACGACATAGCCCTCCGTGTCGACCACGTCGCGCACGCTGCGGTCGAGGACGAGCAGCCCAGGGCCTCGAAGCCGAGCTCGAGCATCTTTGCTCTGCGCACGCGTCAGCTGCTGGGATCGATGCCTTGTCGAGCTGGGGCGAAAGCCTTGTACCGTATGCGATCGCAGATGCAAGCTGCGTCCGCGCAACGATCACCACGCGCATTCAGCATGTGCTGTCAACGTGCATCAAGCACGACATTCAACAGCTGCGCAAGCCCGACTTTCTGGCGCCAACAGACCTTACCACTCGATTTCGTACCTGAGTGCCTGACGCTGCCATGATGAGGTCGTGCTGCGAGCAGTCCTCAACCTTCAGGGCCACCGGCTCCTTCGCTAGGAGCAGCACATTCCAGCCCGGGAGAGCCTGCCCACAAGCTCGATGCACATGATCAGCTGTAACCCTGCACTGGGGTCCCGCTTGGCACGAAACATGGCATGAGCGCAGCAATCAGAGCGTTTGACTAACGTTTCACCCAAAACCCATGGCTCACGTGCTTTCCAAACGTCCGTTGCAAAGCAGACAGGATGTCGAATCCGCAAAATGTGGGCGGCAGCGAGCACTCACCACCCACTGCGTGTCTCGTGTGCACTCCGTCGAGAACGCATTGAAGGCGCCCGATGTGGACGTGACCGGCGCTTCGGCCACAGCGGACGGTGCCGCCTGTCCCAAGATGCCGGCGAGCGCAATCGGCCGGACCCCGTACTCGTCCTTGGTCAGGCGGAACACGTTGAGCACAGGACGGGCGGGGGCGGCAACGGCCTTGGTCGTCTGTTCGCCGAGGTGCCCCTCCTGCAGCATGGACATCTTGTGACAACGGACTGGACTGACACAGACATGGTGAACGCATTTTGTTTGCAATCCTTGTTGTGCAACCTACAGCGTCGCATACGGTCATTGCGCAGGTGGCAGCTCAGCACGTAGACAGCCAATACAGTCGCAACATGGGCCTGAGCATGTGCGCGTGCCCTGAAGATGCCTGCATACACTCATGCTTCTATGATACAGGCCGACAAGACAGGATGCAGCATAAATCACCAGCCGTTGCCTTGCGGACTCCGTGACCGCCACTTCGAGGCCCTTGGCGATAGACTGCTCTGCCTCCTTCGGGGTTCTGCACTCCAGCGACTGCGTGCAGCACAGCATCGCTCAAAGTCGTACGAGCCGGTTGTTTGCATCATCCTTTCAGCATAAATCAGACCACGGTGGGAATGCTGGTCAGATGGCTGCATGGGCGCTGCCGCGGCACGTAGCTTGTGGTGCAGGATGGGCTCACTTCTCGGTAGTACGTGAAGGCGAGGCAGTCGCCTGGCGCCTCTGAGAAGCCGAGTTTCGTGCCGTTCCGCCGCAAGTGCTCCTTCACAGATCGCGCCAGCAAGCCCACCGCCTGTAGCGCCATTTGTACTACATTGAGCACGCGCTTTAAAATCTGTGTTAGTCTCGTGTTGCGGATGCCATAGTAATAAACACATGCAGCATGCGCCGCTAAATCAGGGCGATGGGTCTGCTGGCTCAGTGCAACGTCATGCTCTTCGTCCCGATTGGAGCAGCGATGCCTGCGCCGGGACGCGCCCCGACGTCGAGCTTGTTAGCAACACTGGATGTGGCCGGCTAGATTTGATAGCAGGAAATTGTAGACGCCGAGACGCCGCCTTGACGACAAGATTGTCGGCGTGCATGGGATTAAATGTGCGGCATGACGTGCCTTGACATCGAGGTTGTTGGCGACGATGTACATGGCCGGCTCGACGCGCTTCTCGACCGCCAGGAAGCGCAACTCGTACAGCAGGCCCTACGATCAAGGATACTTTCTTGTGATGGTTAGAGACCACCGTTCGTTTTAGCCTGACTTCCAAAGGTGGTGGGGGTGTCGATCAAGCTCCCACGGAACAGTTGGCCAGCACGAAGTGAAGCCAGAGATAGTTTCTTTCTTTCTGAAAGGTGTGCTTTCAGTCTTTTTTCCATCTGCAGACACAGAATCATCTGGGACATTATCTTGCCTCGGCGCCGTCCGCATCGAAGTACGCCAGCGACGCCTCCGGCATCTCCCCGGAGTCCTTCAGCGAGTCGTACACCTGCGAAGACGCGGTCGGTATGACCCTCGTCACCTTGATCCGCGCGTCAGTACCCACGCGCGGTGAGATCCTGCCTTCAAGCAGCCTCTCCAAGGTGGGCTCCATTGGATCAGGATGTTTGCGTTGCAGAGACACGGGAAGTGGGCTTCAACTCGGCGCAGCAGTACACAGACAACATTCATCTGGTAATCAATAAACATGAGGCACCGGCACAGTCCTGCCTCGGTCGTGGCCAGCGCTATCAAACATGTACGATGACATGGGCGATGCGGGCCCACCTGCGCCGCGACCAGCCATATGTTTTGCGTCGACCGCTCCAGCCCTGTGGCTTCTTGGATCGACAGCGCGTCGACGCCCTTCCGTGCGAGGAGCGGCAGGAATTTTGCCAGCTCATGCCATGTCCCTGTGCCAAGCCGCCACAGCTAGGCAGTCAAAACACTACATGTGTCGGCCTCTTCTCAGTGCTGCGAGCTATGCTGCCGCACGCTGGCCAATCTACAAAGAGTAGGCACCCTGTGCAGCGCAACCTAGTGCGCTGCACGCAGAGCAAGGTAAGTTCCTAGAGTGGATAGTGCACACGCAGCCTTGCAGGGCACAGCTCTGCTTCGCTGCCGCACCTGAACTGGACGAGATGCGGCGCAGCATAGCATCAGCCTCTGGCCCTTCCTCCTGACCAGCCTGACCAACAATCGCAGCCTCCGGATCCCGGAAGAAGCCGGGGGGAGGCTTGAAGTTGCCGAATGTTTCGCTGGGTGCCATAGGCGGCGGCGGCGCATCGCCATTTGCTGTCGGGCCTCTGGAGCCGGGGCCGGGAGGAATGATCAGCCGGGCACCTCTGTCGCCGGACTGCTGTGCTGCACCTTGCCCAGGACCGCCCGGCAGGATCAAGCGTTTGTCGCTGCCGCCGGATCCAGGTCCGCCATGCAGGGCCCGCGTTGCCACGCGACGATACGACGCAACAGGAGGCGCTGGTGCTCGATTGGCTACATGCATATTTCAGAATGATGCCGCAGCACGGCCGCATGACTTGGAATGCTGATGCATGCACCCCCAGGCTTGATCAGTCGGTTGGGAGGATACATCTGTCAACAGTGTGTCATTGTCGCTGTGGTCACGTTGCCTTGGGAGGACGAGCTGGGATTGCCATGTTTAAACTCACGGGCAGGAGTTCATAAGGCGCGTATCAGGACTCATGCTGCTGCTCGGCGGATCTTGCATGCTCCACCCCGCCCGCGGAGGCTCCCTGGCTGCTTGCGTCAGCGTCTCCAGCGAGGAGCGGCGGCTCAGGGGCAGCATACAGCCAGTGCGACAGCCAGCATGTGCCGGTAGCGATCGGCGGCGCCGCGCACGCCACGTAGCGGTCTGTTATGCCTCTCAGCCTGCGCAGAGCCCGGAGCTTGCGCGCAGGGATGCGCAGACAGCGGACAGGTCTGCTGCAGGGGCTCTGGCAGCACAGCTTGACACCAGACAGCAGCCGCAGGCATCCGAGCAACAGAGCGGCATAGTGCCTGCAGCCCCAGCCACCCCAGTGGGCACTCGCTCAAGGGATGACGGCGAAGCGCGTCCGGTGCAGCAGTGGGCCAGCCGACCAGCTCTGCGCGATGCTTTCTCGCGTCCCAGTCAGCCAGCGCGGACGGGAGGCCAGCAGACTGCGTCTCGGCAACCGGCAGCCGGCAGCCAACAAGCAGCCGAGGCAACGCCAGCGAATGACGCTGGTGGCACCTCTGTCGGGAGCGTCATCAGCAGTGGGAATGGCGTAGCCGGCAGCATGTCAGGAGCCGGGTCCTTCAGCGCTCAGGTGCGTGTTACGGTATATGAACGCGCGACAGTCAACACAATCATCCATGATAATCGACCGTCCCGTGCTGGCACGCGCTGGACTGTCTCAGTCACAGCAGCATGATGTTGTCTGTCATGCACTAAGGGCATCGTGCAGGATTTTCAAGAGCTGCTGGGTCCCGCGGAGACGCGGCTGCTCGGCGCGCGGGCGCGGTCCGCTTCCGACGCGGCCGTGTTGAGACGGAAGGGCCACTTGAAGGAACAGGTGCGGTTTCAGGCTTGCTGAACAATAACGTGTGGGCTACCCTGTGAGGCTGGTCACCGGGTGTGCCATGGCGCAGTACATAAGATGACTCCGCGAGCTGCCTGTGCTTTGGCTCGGCCATTACGACTGACACGGACCTGTTTTGTAGTCTGAATTTGTGCCTGACATACCTGCTAAACCCTCGCCTGATCGCACCGCCTGCCCTGCCAGGACGCATTCATCGGCTTCCTGCTGCGCATGCACGAGACGCACTCGTGCCTGGAGACCATGGAGAAGATGGAGCGCTGGATCCAGGAGCACCGCGGCGACCCGCGCGGCAGCCGCCTGGTGAGCGCCTGCTCGTTGACTTGACCTGCATGCTGTTGTAACCTACGTCTTTTGTCCTGAGCAGTGGTTTGTCAGATATGATAGGCATCCTGCCCTCGTGTCCTGTCTGGCCCCACTGCCTGTGCAACTGCATCAGCGTTTCAAACGGCGCAGGTCAACCCACGTCTAGTGTTGGAGACACCCAGGTGAGGATGTTTCAGTGAAAGCGCTCACCAGATGCCCGGCCACCGACGCAGCGACGCATGGTGCCGAGCACGGGCAACTTCTTCACGCCGCTGCGGCTGGTGGACGCG
>JAABUX010006781.1_pt1 | contig 13578 bp, 17 predicted proteins | sample 5561851 | NCBI WGS metagenome assembly JAABUX01 (sample SAMN10711883, study PRJNA513361) | rock metagenome | isolation source: Antarctica rocks | place: Antarctica: Victoria Land, Richard Nunatak red sandstone | collected 2016-01-03 | reverse complement strand
GGATGAACAGCCAGGTCCCCGTGTCGCGCGTTGCCCAGGCGAAGACGCGCGGTTGCTTCTGCTCCAACGCTTCCCGATCATGATAGTAGAAATCTTTGACGTAGCTCGAGGGGCGGTGCGACTCCTCGACGATCTGCACCATCGCGGGCCACGCCGTGTGCTTGTTCTTGAGCGCCAAGGTCTCATAGAACAGCAGGTCGAGATGCCCGGTCGTGCGCTTGGCGATGTCGACAAGCCAGCTTTCCAGGTTGTAGCCCTGGACGCTGTACTGCCGCCGCTGCACGACGAGCGCCTCGTCGAGAGCGGCGCGCACGATGGTCGCGATCGCTTCCCGCGTGAGCGTGGCCTGGCGCCGCTCCGCACGCTCAGTTGGTGTCGTGGACATCGTCGTTCCTCTCGATCTGTAGCGTACTCATCACATCGCTCGTGAAATCGGCCTGTGTGTAGTCGTGGCCATTCTCACAGGCCAGAACCGGGCGCTCGTCCCTGTACAGCGTGTCCTGTGTGTCCAGGTCGTTCCCCTGCCAGTCAGTGACATCGCCGGCATGATCCGTGGACCATCGACACACGATCGTGTCGATGGTCCCGATCGGCAGACCACCACAGGCGGGGCAGGGGAACATGTCCGGTCTCATAGCGATTGTAGGGTGATCTGTTGTGCTCATCCCCTTCTCCTCTCCATCCTGCAGTCCTCGGGTATCGCTCGTGGCTAGCCAACGATACTGCCAGACCCGGCAGTATCGTTGGCGCATCGTACGGCTCAGGCCGCGCCCTCGTCGCCCATCACCTCCTCGTCGGCCAGGCCCTCGTCTTCCTCATCCCTCGTGGACGGTGACACATCCTCCCCAGGGGCGGGGGATGGGATCGCCTGACCCGGCAGATACAGGGCCAGGACCGGATCGGCGCGGGTGCGGCCGGGGTCATAGTCGCGGGCGCGCATCGCCTGGGTCAGCAACAATGCCTCCAGCGTGTAGCGCATCAGGTCCACGCCGCTCCACGACCGCAACCGCTCGATCTGGGCGCGTCCCGGCGTCGACGCCGGGCTGGGGAAGCCCTTGAGGGCATGCCGTGTCATAACCTGTTCCACGGCCTGACCGTCTACATGGTCGGTCGTCAGCGTATAGGCGCAGAGGACCGCGACATCGACCGTATCGACGGCCGGGATCATATCGATGGCGCGCTCGATGGCCGACACGGTGGGATAGTACGCGGCCTTCTGGTCTTTGTGGCGTTGCCTGGTCTCCTTGCCCTTCTGCGACGCCGTTTTCTGTGGCTCGGTCCGCCAGCTCGTGGCCGGTGTGGTGGCGACCTCCGTGGTTTCCGCTTGTGCCGCCTGCGCGGCGTGAGCGGCGTCGTACTTCTCCTGGCCTTTGCGCCGGAGGTCGGCGTAATGCGTCGGCAGGAGGCAGTAGCCGACGCCGTCGTAGTAGCCAGGCCGGTAGGCCGCGAACGGGCACTTTGTGCAGATAGTGCGCGTGTCGAAGAAGTTGCCGCCCCACCGTCCCTGACCATCGTTGTAGGCGTGCTGAATGGTCATGACCATCTCGGGGTGCCGGTGGACGAATCCGCCGAGCGCGGCGCTCCCGCTCATCCCGGCGGCCATCTCCCGCGCGACGGCCACGATCAGGGCCGGGAAGCCCTTGTTGTCCTTTCCGCCATGCGTGTAGTCGTGCAGGTCGAGTGCCTGCTGAAGCGTCATCGACGCCGAATGCCGGTAGAGGTCCTGGGCCTCGGCGGGCAGGTCGCAGAGCTTCAGGCGCTCCTTGACCCATTCATCACGCCGTCCCAGACGCCTGGCCACGTCCTTGATGCTGGCGCCCTGGCTGCGCAGGATGGCAATGCCACGCGCCCCATCCATGGGGTGCAGGTCGCGGCGCTGGAGGTTTTCCACCACGGTCGCGGCACTCGCGTCCTCCCCCGCCATCTCGTCGTCGACCAGGACCGTGATCTCGGTCCATTTGAGGATGTCGCGCACGGCGCGCAGACGGCGCTCCCCATACACCAACGTCCATGAGGGCGTGCCACTCTCGCTCGGGCGTACCTTAGGCGGCTGTTGCAGCCCGAGTTCCCGAATGGACGCTGCCAGTTCGTCGAGTGAGACCTTGTCCTCTTTGTTCTTCTTGTCGAACAGGCGGGTATTGTCCGGTGAGGGCGCGATCTGGGCGATTGGAACGATGCGTACCTGTATCATGGTGTTCTCCTTCTCTTTCGTCATGCTGTAGTTCGGCGCGGATGTCGGTGACCAGATGAGCGAGCGCCCTATCCGTCGTCACCCTGTGGCTGATGGCCTCGATGCCGTGCAAGATGGTCGAGGGGTCCCTGTGACCGAGCAGATCCGCGATGCGCTGCACGCTGAACGGACTGTCCCGCTCCGGCATCGGCCAGCACAGGTCGGTCCGCATCAGGTACATGCAGAGCTGGCGGGCCTGGTTGACGGGGGCCGTCCGGTCGCGGGCGCAGAGCCGCTGCACAGTGAGGCTGCACTCGCGGGCGACCACGCGCCTGATGCACCGCGCCTCGGCTATCTTTTGTCGTCGCAGGCGCTCCAGCGCCTGCTCCTGATCGGGTGTGAGGGGTGCCATGTGCCTATCCTCCTCTTTAATACTCGTCGGGTCGCAGGACAGTCGTCTCCGTCCTGCTTGACTCCGTGATGATCCAGACCGTCTCCGTCTCGGTCACCCGATACGCGCTGAGTAGCCGGGCGCCGGTCAGGAGCGCGTGGTCGTTGTGGGCGCGGTCGTGGCTGTCCATGTCGCCCCAGTCACCGGTCAGGTGCCGCGTGACGAGCGGCGCGATGTCGACGCCCTGGCGCTCGATCAGGTCCATGATGCCCTTGGTGATGTAGAGATCGCCGAGGGGAAAGCGCCACCCCTGGCGCGGCGGGTCCCATAGCACTCCCATGTCGTCCTCCCTTTCGTCTTTCATGGTGGTGACGGGAGGCGCGGCGCCTCCCGTCACGCGCACATAACCCTATCGTCGGGAGGGGCGAGCGCCGCTCACCCCTCCCATCTGGCACGAGATTTACGCCGCCTCCTCCGTTGCCGTACTCCTCATGCGCTCGACCTCGCCGAGGATTTTCTTGACCCCCACCTGGATCGCCTCCGCGTTCGCCTTGATGACGTTCCGCGTCACGCGGTACAGTGCGAGGTACGTCGGGGCGTTGGGCGTCGGCAATCCGAGCGCCTGCGACACGACGTAGCTCACGGCCTCGGCCTGGCATTCGACCTCCTGGAGAGAGAATCGCGCCCGCGCGATCCGCGGGTGGCACACCTCGTGGGCCATTTCGTGGATGAGTGTCTGCGCGCGATTGCCCACGGCGGCGCGTGCACTCAGTTCGATGCGGCCGTCACCGTTCGAGCGACCTTCCACCGTCTGCGGCAAGTCGTCGCGGAGGATGACGGTCATCGTGAGCGCCGTGCATGTCCGCACCAGCAGGGCGTACAGGTCGTCATACGCGCCGGTGAGGGTGACCCACGGCGCATCGAGGGGCTCGGCGTCGGGGCGGGCCGCCTCGATCTGGTCCCGGTCGTAGACGATGCAGTCATCGAAGCCGAGCAGGATGTCGCGCTTCTCGCCTGTCGCCTCGTCCTCGACCGTCTTCGTGGCGGGGCGCTTGATCCAGATACCGTGACGTACCTCGTCCGCTTTGACGCGGTAGCCAAGCGGCTCCCAGAGGGTGGTGCGACCGCCCACGCGGGTGGCCTGAGGGCGCTGCACGAAGATCAACATGCTGTTCGGGTGCTGTAGTGCCAGAACCGGGACATGGTGCGCAGATACGCGGTGAAGGACTCATCGAGCGCGGCCTGGTCGGTCTCGGCGCCGAGCCGACCGAGCCAGTCGTTGATCAACTCCGTCGTGACGGGTTTCGGGGTCATCGCCGCACCTCGTTCCTGCTGCCCCGGTCGGCCAGCATCTCGATGCGGTAGGCGCCCCGGTAGACGATGACGTGCCTCAGCAGGTCGTCCAGGGTGTCCAGAAGCGCCTCTCCGGCAAGGTCGAGCGAGGTGGTCAGCTCGATCATGCCGTAGGGGTCGGTCGGGTTGAATAGCACGCTGACGGTGATATCTCCAGGACTGTCCGCGCCCTCGGGGGCTATACTGGGAGTGGCTGCGATGGCAAGTGCTGGCATGGTACTCTCCTCTCGTGGTCTATCAACCGGGGTGGGCAGGTGACGCTGCCTACCCCCGTTTTGTCTGTCTCTCCCCGCGCTCGGCTCTGGCGCGACGGCCGGTCGCATGTGGGACAGGATGTCGAGCGCAGGCGGCGTGGCATCCCGCACGGCGACGAGCGTCGCGGACGGCGTTCGCACGGCGCACCGCGTGACGGGCGCGTTCTCCACGGCGATCATTCGACGGCCTCCTGCACGGCGGCCATGCCGTCTGGCCGCTGAACCGCATGCAGGCCGCGCTTCCTGGCCTCGACCTGCACGGCCCGTTGGCGCCGCGTCTGCTGTCGGCGCTCGAAGCGATACCAATAGTGGACGGCTCGTACGAAATCTTTGTGCCAGCACGGCGTCGCGTACTGCCCTGCCTCGCAGGTGCATGTCCACCTGTCGTCCGGGCCATCCTCAGTGACCGCGACGGTATGCATGCGCCCGACACGGGTGGCGCTTTCCACCTCGTAGACCGCCTCTCTGCTCACGACCGTGCCCTGTCGCTGTTTGATCTCCGGATCAGAGTCTTGGTGTGCTGATGCTGTCATGTCTGTTGCTCCTGACTAGGCTCTGCGTTGCTGGGACGCTCCAGATCGGATGTTCCGTTCAGGCCGCGTCTGTACGCGACCTGATAGGAAGCATTGCTACGTGTCGCGTGATCGTGATGCCATCACGCACCCTCTCCTTTCTGCCGTGGTCGATCCTCACCACGGCCTACTCTGATGCGTCCGCGCTCCGACCCTCCTGGGTGCCCCGGCCATGGACCGTGGGCCGTCGCTGGATGTCCTGGGTACGGGTGCGCGGGGGCCGTTCTTCACGCGCTCGGTGAGCGGTGGAGAACGCGCCACCGCGTCAAGGTGGTGCGACATCGATCTCCCTCCTTGGTGCTGTCTGTCCGGGCGACCGGATCTGGCGCCCACCCTAGTCCCAGCCCAGCCCGCGCTCACGCAGGCTCGTGTACGCGTCCCCGCCGACCACGAGGTGATCGAGAACGTCGATATCCAGGAGCCGTCCGGCCCCGACAATCTCGCGGGTGATGACCACGTCCTCGGGCGACGGGGTCGGGTCGTCGCTGGGATGGTTGTGGACGAGGATGAGCGAGGTGGCGTTGTGACGCACCGCCTCGCGGAACATTTCGGCGACCCGGATGTGGCACGCGGACACGGTGCCGGTGTAGAGCGTGACGGTGGCGATGAGCCGATTCTTGGTGTTGAGCAGCAGCACGCGCATCTGCTCGGATTCCAGGAGGCGCATCTCGGGGACGAGGAGCCGCGCCGCGTCCGCCGGACTGGTCACCTGCACCCACACCGGCGGACGTTCCGCCAGCACCGCGACCGCGAGGTCGAGCGCGGCCATCAACCGGGCCGTGCGGCGCGGGGTGAGGCCGCTCCGGCGCAACGCATCCGGGCCGGCCTGGCGTAGTCCGGCGAGCGACCCATGGTCCTCGAGGAGGACCGCCGCCGCGGAGAGGGGCAGGTCCAGCAGGCGCGCCAACGCGTCCGCAGTCGCAGCGCTGGCCGACAGCGGAGCCGCACCCGTGGGCTCCGCGTGCCGCCCATCCCCCGGATAGGTCATGCGTCGTTCGTCATAGGTCGCCATGTTCGTCTCCTTCGTCATCTGGTGTGTCACCTATCGATAGGCGGGGCGTGGGGACGTCGGCGGGCAGCGTCCCCACGCCCCGCTCCGGTTAGAGTCCCTCGGCTCGCAGCTCCACCCGTGCCGAGAAACACAGTCGCTCGAAGGCGACCTGCTCGCGCCACGCCCCGTTCATCGTGGCCGCGATGGCGTCGGCCTCCCCCTCTGTTCGGTGCCACCGCGCGGTCCAACGGCGCGTCTGGGTGTCGGAGATCTGCCAGCGGGCGTTGCCCGCGTGGAAGAGGACAGCGTAGCGCTCACGCTCTGTGAGATAGCTGGTGCGGGTCCATTCCCGTGGGGCGCCAACGCGTCGGCGCGCGGCCAGGGCCTCGGGATGTCGGGCGTAGTACGCCGCCACCGTCTGGTCGGCGCACGAGGCGCAGTAGGTTTTCCCGCTGGCCGCCTGGCGCGCACGGTCACCGGTGGGGCGACCGCAGACGCAGCAGAGACCGACCGACCGGCCCGTCCTGGCGGCTAGATGGTGACGCGCGCGGTCGTCACCCGGATCGGCCACCGCCCGCGTCCAGGGCGGCGTGCGCCGCCCTGCGGACGCGGTGCGGGGAAAATAGGTCTCCTCGATCTCGGTGATTAGGACGCCGGTTCCGTACTGCATACCCATGGTGTTTTCCTCCTTCTCGTCTGGCGCGGGGTCCGTCCCTCACGCCAACGACCCAGTGACAGAACGCCCGTCCGGCAGGGTGCACCATGGCGCCGCCGCAGGCGGGTCTTGGGGATGTTGCACCCTGGCCGGCGCGGTGGGCTAGGCTGGGGGCGTGGCAGTGAGGGACGGCCCACCGCGCATGAAGGAGGAGGCACGGGTGCGTACGAGCCGGTGTCCCACCGCGTGAGAGACGATGAGAACGTTGAACGTTCCCGGCCGCGCCGCACGGCCACCTTAGAGGGGATGGCCCAGAGAGCGGGCCGACCCGCGCACCTGACCGAGGCACATAGATCAGGAGGTCATCGTCTGCTCTGCGGTCGTGTCGGCCGCCGACCCGGCGAGCCCAGCAGGATCGGACACGCCGCCGAGCCAGCCAGCTGGGACCGCTGTGTGCTGGACGCCGAGCAGCGCGAGGTCCGCCCTGAGCCGATCGGTCGCCGCCCGCCCAGCAGGATCGTCGTCGAGCGCGAGCACCACGCCCGGGAGCCGTCGCAGCGCGGCGCGTGAGAGCGGCAGCCGTGTGCCACCCAGAGCCGCGACCGGTGGAGAACCGGGACATGCGAGCAGGGCAAGCGCGTCGGCGGGGCCTTCCACGAGCACGAGCGCCGTGCCCGACTGGACAGCCCATGCGTAGGAGGCCACGGGCCAGAGTCCTGCCGGACAGCCTGGGAGCTTCCGGTGTCGCCGGTCGCGTGCGCCGGTGTCCTCTGTGCATGCCCGCCCGAGCAGGCTGACGGCACGCCCAGCGCATGGGTCCCAGAGCGGGTAGACGACGCGGCCGGGATCACCCGGTCGATCACCCGGCCAAAGACCGGATGCGGCGTACCCCGCACCGAGCGACCCCGCCAGCGCGGGGTCGAGGCCACGCCCGCTAAGGTAGGCCGCCCCCCGCGACGTGGGTGCGCGGAGCGCCTCAGTAAGTGCGGGAAGGCTCGCCAGGAGCGCGGCGGCCACGGCGGGCACTGGAGCGTCCATCAGAGCCGCGTGCTCCCGGTCAGCGCGCGTGAGAGCCGCACCGCGCTCCCGCTGGCGGGCGGCGTCCTCGACCGGCCCAGGACCCAGAGGAGTCGCCGACCCGTCCGCGTCCCAGTAGTCGCGCAGGCGACCGGAGGCCCCGCAACAGTGGCAGTAGTAGAGGCCGGTCGCCAGGTCGACCGAGAGGGAGCGCTGGCGGTCGCTGCCGTGGACGGGGCACGGGTAGCGGCGGCGACCGGCCCCCCATGTGGCCGCCGCGCCGTCGAGGTCAGCGAGGCACAGGATCGGCCGTCCATCGGCCGTGCGCGGCACGCGTCGTCCTCCGGCACCGAGGCGCCTCGGTATCACCCGTGCGTCGGCACGCTCTCCGTCAGCGGACCCGTCCGGGGCAAAGAGGCCGCCGGTCCCTGTGGTTGGTGTTGTCATCGGCGAGCCCATCCTTTCATCGTCATGTCGTCCTCCATCCGTGGCCTCTGCGTGGATGGCGTCATCGCCCACCCTCTGTCGTCGCCGGACGCACCCGATGAGCCCTCCGGACTCTTTGCCGTCCGTGCCATCACGGGACAGTCGGCGTGGGTCGTCCGTGGTGCGTGTCACCCTCATCGGTCACGCTCCGTCGATCGCTCTCATGAGAGCCTCGTGCGTGTACGCCCCGCGCCGCAGGGTATGCGAGCGCTACCCTGCCAGGTAGCCCAGAACGTCATCCCCCCGACGGGTCCCGCACAGGAGGGATGACGACGAGCGGCACGCGAGCTTAGCGGCCCCAGGCGGACCACGGAACGGACGGCGCCGGTGCCGGAAGCGGCCCCCTGTCCTCCTCCTCCGCCTCAATGAGCGCCTCGCGGTAGGCCCCTAGACGGATGATCGCGGCATCGAGGAGCTGCAGGAGGCAGCCGTTATCGGTGGGATAGGGGTCGACGGCAATCTCGGTGATGTTCATCTGATCGCTGGTCTTGAACGTGACGTGCACCGTCACATCACGCCAGGGATCGAGAGTGGATATACTAGGGGTGGCTGCGTTCTGGATGGTCATGACTATCTCCTTTTCGTGGTCGATACCGATGGGCGGGAGTGTCAGCTCCCGCCCATCTTTTGTGTGCTGCGCCTCTGGTCCACCGTTGCCCTGATCCCACGACCGGGCGGCGGACGCGCACCACTGGGGCCGGTGATCCTCGGTCGTGTCTGCTGGTCCATCGTGCGTTTCCTGTTCATGGCGGGTGCTCATCTCTCATCTCCTCCGGTGGTTCTCGTCCGTGGAGACCCGTCGTCCGCCACACCCGATGCGCCAGCCTGCTCGCCATGGGCCCGGTGCACACAGTGCCACACGGAGTGTGGGTCTTGGGGGTTTGTTCCGGGAACGGGGGTAGGCTACAGTGAGGGTTGGCGAGAGAGGGACGCCGGGCGAGGACCGGGGCCGGAGGGAGAGAAGAGGCACGTGACGCTGGAGGACGAGCGGCCTCGGAGTCCGGACGGGACCGCGGCACCCATACGCGCCGTACACTGCCGCGCCTACTAGACCGGGGACGGCGTGGGGCAGGCGCGGTCGAAAACTGGCAGGTCTACAGCCGGCGTCGGCGTGCGCTCACGTCAGGCACCGTCCGAAGAGCCCGACCCGCCGGTCGAGCGGCCGTGCCAGCCGCTCGCGTCGGAGCGGCTAACGCCGGCGCGAGGTGCTCGCCGCCCGGTACAGCCTCGATCAGGATTACGTGACCATCGCCCGAGAGCGCGGCTGTACCGTCGCCACCGTGTACAAGCTCCTCACGCAGGCCTACGCACGCATCCGCGCGGACCTTGCCGAGAATGAAACGTAGGGGGGCCACATGGACAAGATCACAACAGCATTGGTCGTTGGTATTGGATTGTTCACGGGCGAGCTCGCCCTCGGCGGCGTCGTCCCCGTTCCGGTTGGCATCCTCGCGCTCGCGATCGTCGGCATCATCATGCACGGGCTCCTCCGTCAACAGCCGTAGCCTCCTCCTCGACGACCGGCCGTTGCACCACGGCGCGCCACGCGGTGGTGTCCAGACGGAGCGTGCGTAGTCGGCCGCCGTAGCGTGCTGCCACGCGCCGCGCGTCAGCGAGGGCTTCCGGCACGCGGTCTTTGTGGGGAAACGTGTCGAGAGTCACCACAGTGCTCTCGCGCGCCACGTCGTCGCGGTCGAGATCGACGCGGTAGTGGACGGCGGGCAGCGGCTGCTTGCCGGTCAGCGCATCGCGCAGCCGACGCTTCTCGCCGATGAGCGCCGCGTTCTTGGCCAGGAGCCGCCGCACGGACGCGCCGTAGCGGCTCATCTCGGCCTGATGGCCCGCGATCATGATGTCAGCCTGCTCGGCCCGACGTAGCGCCCGAGCGTACAGCAGCTCCAGATCACGGATGCGCTGCCCTGCCCGGTCGAGTTCCACGGCCCGCTCCGCAAGCTCCGCCCGGTCGCGCGCGTGCGCGGCGACCATACGCCGAAGCGCCGCGATACCGACGTGTGTCGCCTCGTCCTCGCGAGCGACGGGGATGAGCCGACCGCCGACGAGGCCTTTCTCCAGGCGGTAGAAGGGGGCGTCCGTGTCCGGGGTCATCGCAGGTAGTGCCGCACGACGACATCGATCCGCTCATGCCCTAAGGCGCGGCCCACGTACAGGGCGCGCTCCTGGTCGATGCTCCCTGGACGCAGACGCCCGTCGGGGGCGGGCAAGCAGCGTGTGTCACCTTCGCAGTACAGGTCTTGCGCGTAGCGCCTGCGGTAACTATGCACGTCGAGGCGGATCGGGATGCGGGAGAAAATGCGCTCGTCCGGTGTTCGGCCGACGAGCACGCCGGCGACGTGCCCCTCACGGCCAGGCATGACCGGCACGACACGCCGCTTGCCCCCTTTCCCGTTGCGCACCAGGACGACCGGGCCACCGGCGGCGTCCTCCCCGATGTCGCCGACGACCAGCGCTTCCAGTTCGCGTCTCCGCAAGCCGGTAGCGCAGCAGAAGGTAACGATGTCGACATAGCGATCCAGCACGATCTCGTCGTCCATGGTGACGGCCGCGCGGCTGCGCGTGATAGTGGCGCGTCGGCGGAGCGGCAGATCGACCGAGGCACCGAGCGCGCGGACACGCTCTTCCCGCTCCTCGGAAGCGTAGGCCGGCCGATGGAACATACGCAGGGCCGCGCGCGTCGTCTTGAGGGTATACGGGCTGTCACCGCCGTCGCGGCGCGCCACGAGGTACAGGGCAACCAGGCGCTCGGCATCGCCGTCAAGATCGGCGAGCCGACGGATGCCGTGCATATCGCGCGCCCAGTGGACGTAGCGGAGGGCGATGCCCTTATAGGTGTCGAGCGTCTTATCGGCATGGATGCGTCCCGTCGAGATGGCAAGCGGGGGCAGCCGGACGCCGCGACGGACGGCGTCGGTGCGCATGTGGCGACGCAGATGATAGCGCGACACACCGATCGCTTTCAGACCATCAAAGCGCAGGCACGCCTCGTAGATAATACTGGGTTGTCTGCTCATCGGCCACAGCCCTTCTCCCTCCATAGTGTTGAACACGCCCGAGCCACAACGGCTGTCCGCGATCAGTGGTGCGACCTTGGAGATCACCCCGCGCGTACAGGCCCTCCCAATCACGCGTACCCGGCAGGCTCGCGCCGGCAATCGAGAGTTGTCTCTCCTGGGTCACATGTCCGCGGGATCTGGCGCAGCCCATCCGCTAGTCATGTCGAGACGTGCCCAACCGGAGGATCGTCTGGGCACAGCCCCGATCCGCCAGTTGTCTGTTTAGCCTTCACTGAAGCCTAAACAGAGAGACCCGGTGTCTTCAGCTCCGCGACCCTGCGCGATGAACTAAACACACACCTTTACTTTATAGAACGTATTTTCTACTATAGCGCCCCTTTTGTCAACTATGCGATACGACAAAAAGTCGCTGTGCGACACAATAGTGATAGACATGGTGTACACAGCCGTGTGTCACGAGGGCGGACATCGGCTAGAGCCGGACGGGGCGCGCATGGGTGCGGCGCGCGGTCGTCGCGAGGCTGGCGTGACCCACGCGCTCACGGACAGCGGCACTCATACAGCGGACCCGGACGATGTTGCGCAGCGGCCCCCAGCCTTCATCGATGGATGCTATCATAAGAGACAAAGGCGGCTCGTGTACGCCGCCCCCTAAACAGCCGACCCGTCGAAATGTGCGCCGGGTCTCCCCAAAGGCCTATCCCATGGACGCTGCACGGCCGTCCGCCCCGTCTGGTACCACATCGCCGCGCCGCCCACGCGCCAAGGGACGGGCGAAACGCGCTCCCAGTGCCCCGGCCGCACACCACGTCCTCACCCCGCGGGACCAGGAGATCCTCGGTTGGATCGGGCGCTACGGCGTGGTCAGTACCGAACAGGTCGCCCGGCACTGGTTCCCCCGCAAGGAGACGACGGCAGGGCCGTGGACAACGACGGCGGCGTATCGGCGGGTCCGTGTCCTAGAGACCATGGGGTTGCTCCAGCGCGACCAGCTCTACCTACACGGCCCCCACATCTTGCGCCTCACACCAAAAGGGGCGCGGACGGTCGGTCCCGGGGCGCGGCCAGCTCGGCTCGTCCCCGCCACCGTGGGCCATGCTCTCGCCGTCGTTGACCTCACCGAGGAGCTGCTCCCGCAGTTCCGGGAGGCCACACTTGTCACAGAACGCGAGATCCGGAGCGAGCAAATCCGGGCGCGGCGTACCCACGGTCGGGACGGCGTGGTCCTCAGGCGCGTTCCGGATGCCATGTTCCGCTTCGCGTCAGGCAAGGCGGATGCTGTCGAACTCGACTACACACCGAAGACCACAAAGGATATCAAACGGATCGCATACACCTACGACGAGCATCATCCGGCCATCTTCAAGCGCGTCCTGTGGTATGCGCCGCGTGGACGGATCGTTGCACGCGTGCGCGCGACGGTGGCCGATCTCGGCCTCGATTCGTTCATTACGGTCGAGGAGTGGCCCGTTCAGCCCTGTGGAGGAGAAGGCTCATGACAGCCGGTAGCAGCGCGGGTCAGCGCGCCCCAGTTCCCCCGCCCGGTCCACCCATTCCGCCCACGACGACCATCCACGTCGTGCGGCTCACGATGCCCGGCATACGCGCCCTCTGCGTCCTCGCCGCCTTCGTTGCTCCAGGCCTGCTTATCGGAGCGGCCATCGCCTATAGAACCTGGCGCCGTCTGCGCCCTCAGTCGTCCGGCCGGTGGGCGAGCGCGATCGTCCTCGCCCTGATCGGAGCCTTGTTCGTTCCTGCCATCGTCTGGCTGTGGCCCCTGCGCCTCCTCTTTGGCCTGCTCCCCCACGACGGCAACATTGTCGTCAGCGTTATCGGCGAAGCCTTGTGGGGACCGCTCGTGCTCCAAGCCATTCTCCACGTCACTGTCTATGAACGGCGTGTACCACCACACCATATGTCAGGCGCGTCCGCGATCCCTGGGACACCAACGAACCCTGTATCGGCACCGTCATCCTCCCCACCGTCGGCGTCATCATCGACTCAGCCCACGATCTCCTGGGCCCACCCGAAAGACGCTATCCGCCTCGGGACCGACGCGTCCGGCATGCCCTTCGATCTGTCTCTGGACGAACTAAAGCAGCACGTCTTCATCCCAGGCGTGCCCGGCACGGGAAAAACGACGACGCTTACCCGTCTCATGGACGGCGCACTCGCTAACGGCTACGGAGTCGTCATCATCGACTGCAAGGGCGGTAGCCTGCGCACGGAAGCCGAGCGGGTCGCCGGGGCCCACAAGGTCGCGACATACATCGTCTCCCCGAGCGCCCCCACGTCCTACGGCTACAATCCGTGTACCGGGTCGGGCGCTAGCGTCGGCAGTAAAATTGTTGGGGCTCTCTCCTATGAAGGCAATGCGGACGTGTATGGAAATGTCGCGTCAGGCATCATCCCGCCCATCGTCGATGCCATGCGGATGGCCGGAGAAGCGGTCACGCTCGACAGCCTGTATAAGGCTCTGACCGAAACCGAGCTAAACAAGTTGGCACATCGCGCCGAGATAGCGGAGCAAGAGGAGATGATTGCTACCCTCAAATCCATCGCGAAACCAAGAGACGGAGGAACTCTTGCGAATGGTCGAGACGGACTGCGCGACCGCTTGATGGCATTCTGTAATGGCACATTTGGTGAGTTGCTGC
>JAABUX010006780.1_pt1 | contig 13578 bp, 16 predicted proteins | sample 5561851 | NCBI WGS metagenome assembly JAABUX01 (sample SAMN10711883, study PRJNA513361) | rock metagenome | isolation source: Antarctica rocks | place: Antarctica: Victoria Land, Richard Nunatak red sandstone | collected 2016-01-03 | reverse complement strand
TTCGGCTACCGCGGCTTCGACTGGGGCAACCACTTCAATGAGTGGGCCGGCTTCGAGTGCGAGTACTCGCGCTACCCCAGCCCGCAGGCCGCCGCGGCCTTCCTGCACGCCTACCTCGCCGAGAGCGTGCCCGCCGCCCCGGTGCGCCGCTGACTGGCATGCGCTCCTGCATGCGGACTCATACTACTTGCCAGGCATCATCTCGGTGGGCCGCCTGTGTTTTCCATGTGGGATGTTCAATAGCTACTTCGAGCTACCACATGCAGGCTTGCCGAGGACCTGTGGGCAGCCGCGTTGGCGAGCGCGCCTGCTCGCTGCCGGCTGCAACAGCCTCGCGCGCGCAGACGGAGGAGGAGGTGGCGGACGCAGTTGTGGAGGCCGACCTGTTCGCGCTCGCGTCCCACCAGTACTGGGGCGTCTGGGCGCTTGTGCAGGTTGGCGCGGCTGTTTGTCACCCCTTGTCTGCTGTGCACGTCAAGGCAGCCCTGACGTCAATTGAGCACAACACACAGCACCCCTTGGGAGCATATTAGGAATGTGCGGCGTGAGACGGTGCTTGGACCACGCTGCGGCCTGGGCGACCGGCCTGAGATGCTGAGTACGGGCGCAGGCCCGGTACTCGCCCATAAAATTCGACTACTTTGCCTACAGCCGGCTGCGCTGGGATGAGTACCGCAGGCGCAAGGAGGGCGTGCTGGCGGCTCTGGACAAGGCCCTCGCAGTGCCAGCGCACTGACCAAGAGGTCCTCGCCTCTGTTAACTTGTCGGCTGTACTGTTCCGTTTGGGGCGCTCACCTGCTGGGACATGCTGTGCTCACAAGGCTGCCACATGTCACCCAGCCGAATGGTTTGTTCGGTGTATCATAAACTGTCCAAGCGGTGTGCTGATACCTGTCGGAACTCTGATTGCACAAGGGCTGTTGCCGTGGCTCATGCGAAGGAGACAATGCTTTTTATAACGCCTTACAAAGCTGTAATGTAAAGGGCCATGTAGCAATGCACGCTTTGCATCATGATGTCAACATGCATGGGAAACCCTGCTCGACCTAAATTCAACTTCTCACGAGACAGACCGGTGCCGACTGGTGCCTGCCAAGGTACGTAGGACAGAGTTTGCTGCAGAAGTTATCGCACTGTGAGTTGACGTACACACAATGGACGCAGTGGCAGCCACAGGCGCCCTGCTGCACCGGCTGGCGGAGGCCGGCCAGGCGCACACTGACGCGCAGGCCCCTGAAGCAGGCGGCAGCAGTGGCCATACGCGGTTGCCCTTGCCAGAAGTACTTGAGACGGACATTAGCTCTGCGCATGCTGCGCTGCTTGGCGCCGACTGCGGCGCCAGCCTGTGGACCGATGCGGCGGGCCAGCGCGCCAGCGTGCCGGGGGTGGCCCGGGCACTGCTGGCGGCAATGCAGGGCGACGCGCATGCGCCTGCGCTGCGCGCAGCGCACCTCCTGACGCTCCTGCTGCAGACGGCCGGCTGCCCTGTGCGCTGCGAGCATTACTCCTGCCACGGCCCCGTGCACTGCCTACTTAAGAGGGCGGAAAGATGTGTGCTTGCTATTGAGCTGTCTGCATGCTATAGCAAGGCGCGGACACATGACCTGTGGGTCCGCTCACTTGGGGACAGAATGTTGCGCACCTGTGGTGACCTGCACACCGAGAAAGTGCTCACTGCGCACCCGTGCCATGCACACGGGATACGCTATACAAGCTTTTGCTTCTGGCATCTTGTTGTTGGAACAGCAAACAAGCCTGCGGCACGTGCTCTTGTGACACGCGGTGCTGCACCGCGTGCAGGTGCTGGGTCTGTGGGATTCGCTGTCGTGCGCGGCGGTGCTGCAGCTCGTGCGCGCGGTCACCGCAGCGGCCCCGGCCAGGGCGCGCGCCCCCGCAGCCGCTGCGGACGCGGCAGACGTGGAAGACATGGTCGTGGACGGCGAGGATGACGCTGGCGCAGCGGCGGATGCCGCGCCTGAGCCAGCCGCTGCGGACTCGGGCGGCGCGTGCGAGGCGCAGGCGCGCCTGGCGGCGGTGCTCCGCGGCCTGGCGCGGCTGCTGCGCGTCTGGCCGCTCAGCGCGCAGCCCGATGCGCTGCGCAGCATCGCGGAAACACTCGCAGAGGCGGCCATCCTGCCGCAGGCCACGGGTGCGCGCCGCGCCGTGCGCCTGCAGGACGCTCCACAGTTAAGGACTAGCGCGGCCGTTTGTTCAAGCGGTGAGCTCGCCGCGCTTTCAAGAGCTGATCGCGACATGCCTGTCAGGCATCCTGTCGACATTGCTTGAAGTACACACACAAAGAACAACATTGCTCATTTGCTGACCGGCCCCAGGCGCGCTGGCAGACGGGTGCTCTGGCCGCCGCCGGAGCCGCATGCGCAGCCCTGTGCACTTTACCGCAGCTCCTGCGCCTTGCCCGGGGCCACTGGCCCGCCGGGATGGCGCGCACCTGCAGAGGGAGCCGACAGGCTGACCTGCCCGCGCCATGGCCCTGCGCAGCCGAGGTGGCGGATGCCTGCTTCGGCGCGCTGCTGGAGCTGCTGGCGCCCGCGCACGGCCCCACGCGCGAGGCAGCAGCGCTCGCGCTGCGCCCGCTCGCGCCGGGCTTGCTGGGCCTGCCCGCCGCGGGCGGCGGCAGGGCGGGCGCGCGGCGCGAGCGCGGCGGCGGCGGCCTGCGCGCCGGCCCGGCCATTCGCGCGCGCGTCCTGGCCTTCGCCGGCGACGCCCTGCGGCGCGCGCCCTGCGGCGCGCGCCCTGCGGCGCGCAGGCGGGACGGGCGCCCACGTAGCTTGGTAGCATGACACGTGTCACTCAATGTGGCCTGCAATTCGCTGTGTGAGAGGAGCAGTGGTGCAAGCGCTGGCGTCCCCGTTCTCCTTGCATGCAACCCTGTCACAGATAGGGCTCACGAGGTGCGCGGTGCAGGCGCAACGCGGACAGCGCAGACGCGGTCGCGGCGCTGGCGCGGCACGTCGCGCTCAAGGCGCCGGACCGCACGGACGCGCGCGCGCTCGCGGTCGCGGCGGCCGTCGCGCTGGCCGCGCTGCTGCAGGCGCCCGCGCGCGGCCGCTTCGTCGCGTTTGCGGCGCGGCTGTCGCGCACGCCCAAGGCGCGCTCGCCCCTGTTACGCGGTTGTCGCGCATGCTCAAAGCATGCTTGCCCCTTTTGCGCGCGGCTGTCGCGCACGCCCAAGGTGCAACCCCCTGCGCGCCCCTGCGCGCCAGCGCCGCGACGTCTGTGCTGCGCTCACGCGCTTGCAGCCACGGGGCTGGAGCCTCTCCGCCGGGCTGCAGGTGGCGCAGCGGCTGCTGGCGGTGGAGCTGGCGCCCGCGCTGCTGCAGGCGCTGCCGAGCGCGTACGCCGCCGCGTCGGCCATCTCGCCCGGCGCCACGCCCGGCGCGCCGTGCCGGGTGCGGGCGCCCGGGGGTCGGCGCGCGAGCGCTGCCAGCCCGCCCCGCACATTGGGAGCGCCACTCGGCGTCGTTTGCACTGCATGCACACGCTCCTACTCGTACTCCAGTTACCAGCCAGCATGTCCTTGATGAAGGCCGCACTGCGCGCCCCCCTGAGGAAGCTCAAGGTTGGCCGCCCGTGCTCACGTTGCTCTCAACGCAGGCCCCTTCCGCAACCCCGTCCGCCACCGCGATGCGCGGCGCGCCGCCCGCCGACCCCGCCACGCACCCGGGCGGGGACGCCGCGGGGCTGGCTTTGGCGGGAGCCAATACTGCAGGGTTGGGGCCGGGCGCCCCGCGCGGCGCGCCCTGGGGCACCGTCTGCCTCGCCGTGCTGGTGCAGCGCAGCTCGGACAAGGCGGCGAGCGTGCGCGCCAAGGTGCGCCCGGCCAAACATGTGCTGCGCCGCCCGGCAGAAGCCCACCACCGTTCGCTGCGGCGGTCTGCATGCTGTTGAGCGACGAGGGCCCGCTTGCGCGCGCGCGCAGGCGCTGGCGTGCCTGGCGGGCGTCGCCGGGGCGTGGGCCGAGCGCTCGGCCGATGACCCGGAGCTTGCCCTCTTCCGGCAGGCGCGCCTGGGGCGCGGCGGGCGCTGCGGGCCCTGTCTGACGGGACGTGCAGGGCGCTGCCGCTCAGCCGCGGCACAGGACGCAAGCCGGCCCCTGCTGCGCAGTGCTGCCCTCTGGATCTTCCAGTGCCCGCAGCACCGGCGCGGCTGCTGTCCTCCAGCCTCGCACTCGCGGCGGCCGGAAGCCCCGGCGGCTGTTTGAGGTCATGGGTGGGGCGCGGTCGCCGCGCACAGAGGCACAGGTGGCGTCGCACATGCTGCGCGCGCTCATGCGAGCCATGCTCTCTTGAGCCCTGGCAGCCGGGCTGGGGAGCCCTCAGCACGCGGCCGGGGCGCGGCGGCAGGCGCTCGCGCAGGCGCACCATGTACGCATGGCGGACGCCGCCACCGGCACGCCCGCCATCATGTGCCCGCCGACGCTGTCGCCGGCGCCGCCCGGCGACCCGGGCGCGACGCCGCTGGCAGACGCGCCGGGCGCGGCGCTGGCCTGCGGCGCCTCGGAGGCCGGCTCGCCCGCGCCCGCCAGCGGCGGCAGCGGCGCCGGCGGCGCGCCGTTCGTCGCGCGGAAGCGCGCCGGCGGCCTGCACCGCGCGGCGCTGGAGAAGGCGGGCGCGGCGGCCGCGGGCGGCCCGCCGCCGGACCTGGTGCGGGGCCTGCCTCCCGGTGTGCGCTGCCGATGCGCGGTCATGTGCGCAGCTCAGCCGCGCCGTCGGCCTTGACTGCCGTCTGTGCACAAGCACGCGCCCGCCCACACCTTGCAGCAACTAGCTGCTGGGCCGCTGCGCGCGCCTGCGCGCGTCTGCCCCCGCGCGCGGCGCACTCACTCGCTCGGAACCAGACGCGAGGCGTGTCCAGGGCAGTGTCACAGTGCATGCTGTGGTATGGTGCACCTACTTTTCTCAACTCCTTGGCAAAAGGGCGATGTCGGACGCATATGTTGCATTCGTGACGCGCTACAGAGCCCTGCATGCGGGCCTGCGGATCCAGTGACGGGGCGTCCGCGCGCAGGACCTGCAGCCGCTCAGGGCGCTGGCGCGCCGGCGCTGCGCGGATGGCAAGGCCGGCGCGCGGCGCGCGGGCGTCGCACTGCTGGAGGCCGCGCTGCTGCTGCGCGCAGCCAGCGCCGGCGGCGCGCCTCCGCAGCCGCCCGCGCCGGCCGACCTGGCCGCGGTTGAGGCCGCCGCTGGCGACCCCATGGTGCGCCCCAATCGGCCGAGCTGCAGGGTGCGGGGTGGGGCAGGTGCGCTTAAAGTGGCGGAGCCAGCAGCCGCTGCGGCCCCCGCAGACATCTCCTGAGTGTGCCCCTGCCGGCCGAGCTGCAGCGTGTGACTATGGCAGCATGCTCTGCTCTTTTGCGCAGGCATGCAAGCCGCTCTGCAAGGGGCACAACCCAGGCTATGGTGCGCTTAATTGCCCGTGCGGTCTGCCTTCGGTGATGCCGAGACACTCCCCCTTTTATGCGCTCCTGCTCAGCCGCTGAGGCCCTGGGGGGGGGGCGCGCAGGTGAGCGTGCGCAAGGCGGGCGTGGCAGCGGCGGCACGGCTGCTGCGCGCGCTGCCGGGCGAGCCGGGACTGGCGGCGCTGTGGGTGCGCGCGGCGCTGCCGGCCGTGCGCGACGCGGAGGCGTCCCTGCAGGAGCTGGTCCTGGATCAGGCAGGCGCCCTGCTCAGCATATCTGACATGCGTGTGCCAAGATGTAAGAATGGCATGCTGCAGTCCGGCACAGAATCGTCCATAACGACACTCTGGATGCAGTCACGCCTACAATGCAGATCATGCGTCTCGGGCAGCTCCGCTCATGCGCCGCTGCACGGCTTATGCGCGCGCTGCCCCACAACATGTGTCAGACTCTGTCTCCGGGCGCCTGATGCTTGGCCGCGCCCGCCCGGCAGTTCCATGAGCTGGTCGTATGCCGCGCGGCGGCCGCGGGCGCCTCGCCCCGGCGCGGCGGCGCGCCGCAGCCGCCCGACGCCGCCGCTGCCGCCGCCGCGCTCCTGGCGCCGCTGCTGGCCGCGCTGGAGGCGGCCGGCGCGGCCGGCGCCGCCTGCGCGGGCCGCGCGTGCGCGGCGCTGCACGCGCGCCGCCGCCTGCGGGCGCCGGACGTGGCCGCGGGTCTGCAGCGGGTCATCGCTGGCCTGGGCGCGCCCCCCCACTGGCGCACGGGGTCATGCACAGCGCGGCGGGGCCTGGTCGCAGCCTCAAGGTCAGTCTGGGAGCACCGGCCAGGCCAGCACAGCACAGACGCCGAGCAGAAGAGGCGAAGCAGATGTAGTCCATCTTTGCAGCACGCTGAGGCTCAAAGCAGAGCGAGCGTGCTAACATTTGCTAAGAGTACGTGCAAGGCCAGGGGCATGCGTGGTCCGTGTGGTTGGGCGCATGACAGCTTGCATCACATGTTGTCTCTCACAGGGATCTGCTAGAGACGCTGAAGGCATGCATGCCGACGCACTGCCATGGCGACACAAAGGAAGCGTGGGCGGATGGGCGGCAGGCAGCGGCGAGGCTCGCGCGCACGCGCCCGCAGTGGAGGCGGGCGCCTGGCGGCTGTTGGCGGAGGTGGCTGCCCAGGCGCACGGCGCGCCCGACTGGGCGTTCCTGCAGGTGCGGCGCGCATGCCCGCTGATGGACCGGTCGGAATGTGAGTCTTTGCAAGGTGTACCCTGCCGAAGGCGCGACAGAGGATCGCGAGCAGCCGGCGTGCAAAGCCGGGTGCCTGGCGGTCGAGGAGACGCAGTGACTGAAGTCTAGGATGTCCATCAGGCAGTCTGCATGCGATCGGCTTTCTGTCGAGCCCGTGGCCGCGCGCAGCTCCGCCCTCAGCTTGGCGGCATGCGCCGGAGCGCTGAATGCGCGCGCGTGCAGGAGCGCTGGGCGGCGCTCAAGGCGCGCGGCGCCGGCGCGGAGGACGGCTGCGGCACGCTGCTGCTGCGCGTTGTCGCGGCGGCCGCCGCGCGCTTCCCCGCCGCGGAGGCCGCCGCGCTGGCCGGCGACCTGCTCCGGGCGCGCCCGGCCCCCGCGACAGGGTGACACGGACGGCTTCAGGTCGCGCGCCCAGCCGCCCTGCGCGGCGGCGCCGCTCAGCCCCGGTCCCTGGCGCCGGGCCGTTGCTCATGGTGTGGTGCGTGGTAGCCTTGCGGCGATGCCAGGCGCAGACGCGCGGCAGAGCAGCCTTGCGCTGCAGGCCGCAGCGGCCTGTGACCCCCCTCCTGCGACGCGCGCCAGGTCGTCGAGACGTTCGACCTGCAAGCCGGCGCGGCCGCCGCGCACATCGCGGCGCTCGCGCAGCTCGCCGCGCGCGCCCAGGCTGGGGACGGGGGCCAGCGCCAGGGTCTGGAAGGGTCTGCCTGGGCCCAGGCCGTCCTGGACGCCGCCGAGGAGCGCCTGGGGCGCTACATCGAAGCGCGCGGCCGCGGCGGCGCCCGAGCGGGCGCCGGCCCCAGGGCGGAGATGCAGGCCGAGGACTGGCGCGCCGCGACCGCGCTGTTCACCGTCGGCGAGGCGCGCGGACGTGCCCGCTCCGGGCAGTGCGAGGGGTGCATGGAGTAAAGAATGATGTGCCCTGTCTGCAGGCCCAGCAGTCTCCAGGACAGGTACACCCAAAGCACAGCACCCACTTGCCATGAACTGGACAGAGGATCTTGATCGCGACATTAATCGACGCTGCTTCCCCTGTTATCAACACAATGTGCAGCCCGCTGCTAGAACACAGAGAGCTCCCGCGGAGGCAGGCCTGCAGCGGCGCTTGACTGGTGGCGCCTGCAGGTCGTGCTGCTGCGCGCGCGCAAGGCGTCCGGGCGCCTGCTGGTGCTGGTGCAGGCGCTGACCGCGGCGCGGCTCACCGCCGCGGACCCCGCGGCCGCCGCCGAGCTGCCCGCGCCGCTGCAGGTGAGCACATGACCCACCGAGGCGCTGCTGTGTCGCATGCAGGCGGGGTTATATTGCGAGGCGCTGACCACGTGCTGCCCCGTACCCGCACGCGCTCCCGTCTTCTGGAGCGGGGGCGCCACCTCCGCACGGTTAGGACTTGTGCAGTTGCCAGCGAAAAAAAGCCATGACGTGACGCCCCCGCGGCGCGCAGGCGCATGCATGGGTGGCGCTTGGCAAGGCGTGCCTGGTGGATGAGGCCCTGGCCAAGCGCTGCGTGCCGCTGTTCGCGCAAGAGCTCGGCCGCGCCGCGGCGCCCGCGGTGCGCCGCAGCCTGGGACGTCGCCGGGGGGGTTAGGGCTGGACAAACGCTTGACACATGTCAGCCTACCGCTCGATGCAAAGCTTGCTGACGGTGGGAGGAAAGTGTGCGGCGCACAATCAGTAGCACGCCCCATGCACACGCCGCTCACCCAGCCAGGTCCAAAGCTGGAGAGTAATGCACAGATTGCCAGTGCTGCCTCTTCCTGCCTTCAGCGGTGTTGGCGGTCCAGAGCACCACCAGGAGGCGCTCGCGGCCGGCGCTCACCCGGGCAGTCATGCGCATGCGGGCGCGCGCATTGAGGTGCAGCGCCTCGCCGGCGCGCGCCTGGCCGGGGCGCGTCCGCGCGGGAACCGCGTCAGACCCGCGCGCGCGCGCGCGCGCAGGTGCGCAACAACATCATGGTGGCGCTGGCGGACCTGATGGTCGCGTTCACCGCGCTTGTGGACGCGCACGCGCCGCGCCTGGCCGCGTGCCTGGGCGACCCGCACGAGCTCGTGCGCCGGCAGGCGCTGGCGCTCATGGCGTCGCTGCTGTCGCGGGCGCGCGCCCACCCGGCCCAATGCGCCTGCGAGCGGCTGGCGGCCAGGCGGCGCTGCAGCCCGCGCGCGGAGCGCGCGGGCAGGCACCTTCGTAGCCATCGCTCTGCATCATCACGCAAGTCAGAAGTGCTGTTACACATGGCTTGTGGCTTGTGTTCCCATATGCGTAGCATGCACAGTGTCTAGCATTTGCATGACAGACTGTTAAGGCTGCGCCACCAACACTCCCCGCTCAGCAGCGGCAGCACTGGGCGGCTGCAGGACTATGTCAAGTGGCGCGGCCCGCTGTTCCACCGTTTCACGCGCGCGCTGGTGGACGACAGCGCCGCCGTGCGCGCGCTGGCGGAGTTCCTGCTCGCCGACACGCTCGCGACCAAGGCACGCCCGGCGTTCTTCCACGGCGCCACCCGCCTGCACGGCGAGCTGGCAGGGGGCGCGTGATTGGGTGGCCTACATGGGTGATGCTGTGCACAGCATGTGCTTCTCCTTCCTTCCTGCAATGCTTGAGTGTCCCCGTGGCAATCCTTCGCCAGGCAATGCCATGAGCGCGCTGGCGCGGCCTGCCCGGCGGCGCGCCAGCAGGCGACATGCGCCCTGCGCCTGCGCTCAAGCCACAGCTGCAATCCCATTGACGCCACTGCATGCTGTCTGACTTGCACGAAAACAGAGAGATAAACAATGACAGTAAGTGGTCAGACCGCGCAGGCGCCCCTGCTTGCATACAACCACTTTGTCGAGGCGGTCTTCGTGCTCAACGACAGCCGACCAGGGCTCCAGGCCGCCGCCACCGCCTACGGAGACAGCCAGGTCAGTGTGCCCGGCAGTGCTGAAGGCAGTATTTGAGAGTGTGAATGTGCTGGAGGCAGTCACCAGAGAGCTACTGCATGCGCCTGTCCACTCATGTCGCATGAGTCCGGGGCGCACAGGCCTGACATCGGCGCGAGCTTGTTCCAGGCCCCTCGCGGTGTTGCGCGCCGCTCCCTGTCGGTCCATGATGGCGTGCTCCGCCTTCCAGCGGCACAAGCTTGTCTAATGCATTCGCATGCCACGCAATGCCTTTCAGTACACCGCCCATCGCCATTCCCAAGACTCACAGCACACTGAGTTCGGGTGCATCCTGGGGTGGCGCAGGCAGATGCGGGACAGGAGACGCTGTTGCAGGTGGTGGGCGCGCCCGGCGGCCCCGGCAGCCTGGGCGGGCCCGCGCCGCAGGCCCGCGCGAAGCGCGACGCCATCTACCAGTGCGCGCCCGTGTCGGCGTTGGGCGCATGCGGCGCTTGCTGCCCACTGCTGCACTCGTGACAGGCATGCTTATGTGAGAGGGCTTGCTCCTAGAGCGCACTGCCATCACAGTCATGCAGAGATGACATCTCAAGCATTGGTAGCCCAATGCGTTGAAAGGACGCGTATGGCACATGCTTAAAAAGAGTGTCCGGTGCTTCCCTGTGCTTGATGCAAGCGGAGCACCAACGCCACATTTGCTCGGATGATCTACTCCAAATGATCAATCTACTCATGATCAATCTACTTATGCCACCCCGTAGCGTAGACCGTCTTGCTCATCCAAAAACTATACTGCGCAGGGCGCTGCTGCGGCGCATGGCGCCGGAGCACAAGTTTGCGACGGCGGCGCGGCTGTGCAGCGAGGTGCTGGCGCCGTTCGCGGAGGGCGCGCTGCCGCTGGGCGGCGCCGCGGAGGTGCTGCGCGACGGCCTGCGCATCCTGGCCAGCCGCGACATGCGGGCGCGCCGCCACAGGGACACAGATATTGCAACTTGCTCCTCGCTGGTTGCGGCTCCCGAGGCGCTGTGCACCGCTCCTCGTCCGGCTGCTGGAGGCTGATGTGGAGTGTGGGTCATGAGCCTGTAAAGGGTGCAGAGACCCTTTGCATCTGTGGTACTGATCAGAGGCGCAGCTCTGGGGCGGGCCACCGCACTGCGACACAATGCTCACTTCTTCGCATGCAACAGCACAGTGTGTGGTGGGCAGCCAAGAGGCCGCGCGTGCAGGTGGGCGGCGCGCGCGGGGGCGGCGCGGGCGCGGGCGAGGACAACGAGGAGGGCGGCGCGGCGGCGGCGGGCGTCGCACGCGCGCGCCTCGTCAGCGCCATGGCCAAGAAGCACCTCGTGCATGCCCGCCGGGCCCGGCTTATTTCTGACAAACAACGTAGGCATGCTGGCTTGCAGACTCTGCAACATACACAACAGGGCGCACATCCAGTGGGGCGGCAAGGAGCCCGTTGCGGACTTGTGTTCAGGCAGCACAGTGCAGGGCGGACCGAACTTGGCTTCTGCTGCACCAGCCACAAAGTGCGCCCCTGGCAGAGCCGAAAGGGGCTGCAGTCGCCTGCCTGGCGCATGCCCTCACCAGGAGCACCGGCGCTGACGGAGCCAGGCGTGCGGCCTGCGGAGGCTGCCCGCGCACATGGCGCCTGCCCTAAGGCGCCCCGCGTGCGCGCGCAGGTGGGGTCGCTGGTGCTCCGACCCCGGCAGGGTGCTGCTCAGGGTATCGTTCATGGTGGCATTCACGGTGCCGCGCGCGCAGGTGGAGTCGCTGGTGCCTGTGCTGGTCGAGCTGAAGCGCGTGCTGGAGGCCGCGCGCAGCGCGCTGCTGGGCGAGCTGCTGGCCACGCTGCGCGCGCTGCTGCGCGACCACAAGGCCGAGGTGGGCCGGCTGGGCTCGGTGTATATGTGCTGCACATGCGCTCAGTGGCGCACAGCCCGGATGGCAACAGGCCAGACACGCAAGGACATACGCTTGAGCGCATGTGCAGCCTCTCCTGTTCACACTGTGATGCCCATCATATTGTCTTTTGAAGGCTTACAGAGGTGCAGAGCACTTGTTTCCCTGTGTCGCATCGCATGCATTCACATGCAGGTTGGCGCCATCCCGTTCAAACACACCCTGCGCACATGCTCACGCACTGTGCTCCCCGCAGTGCACACGCAGCGCGACCCCTGGCACTGCAGGGCCTGCTTGCGGGCGCGCAGCTCCGCGACATCCTGGCGGGCGACAAGCAGCTCGTGGACGAGCTGCTGTACGACCTGAAGCAGGATGAGCGCGCGCGCGCGGCTGCCGCTGCCGCCGCCACGCCCACTGCTGTACCAGATGCAGTGCGGCCGGACGAGCCCCATAGTCAGGCGGCTGCGCCGCCGCCCGCGGATGGCCCCCCGAGGAGCTCGGCCAACCCAGCATGCGGCACGCCAGGTCACACCTTGGGTGCTGCCTCCTAAGCAATCTGGAGAAGTGCCTGCTAAGAGGAGCTTTTGAGGCCCATTGTCGCTGTGTGGGTCGCCTGTGAGGGTGCAATAATGCCGGCAGAGCGGAGTGTGTTTCTGCGAACACATGCAGCAACCATATGTGCACCACTGCGCAGGCGCACACGCGCCAGCGCTCCCGGGCGTCTCAGCGGGCACGCCGGCGGCAGGTGAAGTGCTGTCAGCCGCTGCTGCGGCTGCCCAGCGTGCCGCAGCGCCGGGGGCCAGCCCCGCTTCCATGCCGCCGCGGTGCTTGGGTGCCGCCCCTTGGCCCGATGGACACCCCTTACTGCTGATGCTGTCGCATGTCTGTGCCTGGTGCACCATACAGCAAGCATGCTCTTTGGCTGTCAAAGCAACCAGCAAGTGCAGGATTGCCAGCGCTGTATGATGCAGGCTAGGCTTGATAAGGGTGACGTATGGCGCACATACACAGGCTAGCGAAGGGTGCAGGGCTATAAAGCCCTGCACAACTCAGGCACCCCCGGCTCCATGCTCGTGCGACGTGCGGCGCTGGCGCGCTCGGCGCTCAAGACGCCTGCGGCGGGCGCGGACGCGCCCCGGGCTCTAAGCCCCGCTCAGGGCAGCGGGGGCAGCCCTGCTTGTGCCGGGCGCCGCTCGGCCTTAAGGACGCCCGCGCCGCCGGCCTCGGCGCGGCCTATGGAGGTGCGTTGGCGCTCTCCAGGGCAACAACATGGGTTGCTGCAGCATAATTGCGACTCTAGCGGCCTATGTAGCATAGAGCATGCGCCTTTGCAGCCGTCCCGCGCCTCGACGTGTTGCTCGGCAGCGCGCTGTAGGCGCTTGATATTGGCGCATGCGCGGACAGGGCATAACACTACCACATGCGCATGCACACGCTGCAGCCCTGCAGCTCACACGCGGGGCCATGCAATTGCAGGCGAGTGGGCGGAGCGGCGGCGCTGGCGAGCCGGCCGAGGCTTCCCGGCCGGGCACGCCGCTGTCGGTGCTGCGGCTGCGGCCTGCCGCCGCGGCTGTGCCTCACGGGACGGGCAGCGCGGGCGGTGCAAGGGATGGCCGGTGCCACGCCGGGGGCGCCGCCGTCGCGGGGACCTCCGCGCGCGTCGCGGCGCTGCTGCTGGACGGGCGCGCGGACCGCAGCGGCAGGGCCGCAGGCCGGCCGGCGGAGCCTGGGGCGCCGGCGTACGGCGACGAGAACGCTGATGCGAATCGCCGCGCGGACGTCGACCTGCCCAGCCCCGACCGGCCGCCGGCGGCCAAGGCGGTGTGGAACGTCGCGCCGCCCGGCGCCAGCGCCCTCGCCTCCGGGGGCGGCGGGCCGCGGGAGGACGCAGCAGCGCCGCGGGCGGCGGGCGCCAGCCCGGGTCCGGGCCCCAGCCGCGCGCCTGGGCGACGCGGCGTGGCCGCGGGCGGCAGCCGCCTGGGGCGCAAGCGCAAGGTGGAGGCGGAGGGGCATGCATCGGGGGGCTCTGCGCCTGTGCAGGGCGCGTGAGGTGCAGCTGACCTGCGCGGGCTGCGGACTGGTCTGATTTCGGCCCAGTGGGGCATTATTGACTTATACGAGCCTGTCTACTGCACTGTGTGCCAGCAG
>JAABUX010006779.1_pt1 | contig 13578 bp, 18 predicted proteins | sample 5561851 | NCBI WGS metagenome assembly JAABUX01 (sample SAMN10711883, study PRJNA513361) | rock metagenome | isolation source: Antarctica rocks | place: Antarctica: Victoria Land, Richard Nunatak red sandstone | collected 2016-01-03 | reverse complement strand
GATTTCTGGTCATGCGAACAGATGTCCGGTCCGAGTCGCCGCCCCGGCGGTCGGCCCCTTGGCCTCCCGATCCGAGCCGTCATGCCGTCATCTTCCCAGATTACCCATCATGGCGCAATCGCCCTGGTTGCTTCCCCCCACTAATCACGTCAGAATGATTCGCTTAAGTCTATAATATTGATTTTATTATATATTATTGAAAATTTATGTTCTAATTCGATTTGATGAAAAAGGCTTTGCGAATAAGGATTTGATGGCCTCACCTAATGGCCCGCTCCCGGAAAGAACTCGGGGAAAGAACTCGGTGTCAGTTCTGTTTTTCGCCTCGGATCGCTCGCCAAAGCCTTCCAGGTGCATAGGATTGTGCTCATATGTTCTGATTATACGACAAATAGCGTCACTCCAACCGATTTCGCGGCAAGCTTCAACTTGGCATCGAGCGTCGCGAGCGGTAATCCGAGACGCATGGCAAATTCGAGATAGGACGCATCGTAGGCCGAAAGCCTGTGGGTCCGGGCTAGGTGCATGGTTTCGACCCAGGCCCGGGCGACGGTCCAATCGTCGACGGTGATTGGAAACGTGCCGAGCATGGCCAGGAAGTGAGCCACATCCGCCGGTGTCGTCCGACCGCGCCGCTCGCCAACCCGGAGCGCGTTGGCCACTTCCAATGGCCAAAGACCAGGGACGAATGCTTGCAAGCCCGGCATCTCGTCGAGGATTGCCTGGGCGTTTTCGTCATCTTCGTCCGAGAAACCCCAAGTGAGCGTGATTGATCCATCGAGCACGAAGTTGTTGGTCGCATCCATGCCGGTCCGCTCCTAAAATCGACGCCCTTCTTCGATCATCTCACGGATGCTCAACCCGCCGAGAGTTTGCCCTTTACGAAATTCTTTCATCGCTTCAACGGCGGCGCGAACGTCGGGCTTAGGCTTGATCGCGGTTGGCGGGACCAACCGAGCGACGGGCTTACCGTGTTTTGTGATTGTAAACTCCTCCCCTTGGGTAACCCGCTCCAAAAGTTGGGGTAGGTGTGTCTTGGCCTCAAAAGAACCGACCGTTTCCATAAATCCTCCTCACCTTGATTCAACTGGTTGAAACCATCCTAACACCGATCTGGCCTTTCACCAAAGGGCAAAATCGGTGTGAGATCAGCTTTCCGCCTCCGGAATGAGCCGCGGTAGGCGGTTTTGCTTGAGCCGGACGACCGAGAAGTCGCGGCGGTCGAGCGTGAAGATGGTCCGGATGCCCTCGCGGTGGGCGAGGTGGAGCAACGCCGCGTTGGCCAATTGCAGGCCGAGCGACTCGTAGCGGGTCATGATGGCCGCGATGTCCTTCAAGCCATGAGTCGCCAGGTCGAGGACCTCGAAAACACCCGAGGATCGAGCAGCGGCGAGACTTTCGCCCGAAACCAAAAACCAGTGTCAATTCGCTTTTGCACCGCCAGAAGAGCCGGAACTTGGTGGCGACACCAAATTCCGGCTCACGAAGGATGCTGGGACGGGGAGCGTTGCCGCCGTAGTTTGGAAGCTTGGGTCGCCGATCAACCAGGTTGATGCGTGGGTCGGGGTGGCCAGGTCTCGATGGTCGCTGCCGCCATCTCCTCGGCGGTCAGGGGGTTGAGGAAGTCGAAGTGTCCGGCCTCGTGGAGATGCCGCACCGCCCGTTCCATGTTGGCCAGGGTCACGTCTTCCAGGATGATCAGGCCGGCATCGGCGTAGCAAGGGTAGTCGAAAGCGGGCCGGAACATACCCAGGACGACCGGGTTCAAGGTGTTCAGGATCACGAAGTTGACCGGGTAGTACCCCCGGCCGGGAATCTCGACAGCCGAGTAGGACCACTCGCCCCGGTCGCGGGTCAAGCCCTCCTCGCGTACTCCCTCGAAACCAAATGGGAAGACCAGTCGCGCCCGGGGTGGGTCGTTCATCGCGATGTCCTTAATAGCTCATCGACTCGTCGGTCCGCTTGACGATCTGGCAAAGCCGCTCCGTGGTCCCGCCCACGGCGAAAAATGCCGCCATGAGGCTGTCGAGCGTCGGTTCCCGCTCGACCGACTCCAACTCGACGATCCGGGGTCGCGACACGCCGAGGCGCTTCGCCAGCGCGGCCTGGGTCATCCCAGAATCCTTCCTGATCTCTCGGACGGCGTAGATGAGCCCGAGCCTGAGGTCGATGATCCGCATTGTGACCTCATCCAAACTTAGCATCTCGGCCAAGATGGTCTCGTGCCAGCCGGCTCCCTTTCCAGCGATCGGCTGGGCGGTCGGGTCGCTGGGCTCGGTTGGGATAACGGTGACCGTTGCTTCGGTCTTCTTCATTCGGCTTGCTCGAACCGTTTTCGGCATTGGTCGATGATCCGTTTTGGTGTGGTCTGGGTCTTTTTCCGGAAGATGTCGGCGACATAGATGGCGGTCGGGCGAACCTGGAAGATCACCCGCCACTCGCCCCCCTCGTCGCTGATTCGCAGCTCATGGACATTGGGGCCGATGCTCGGCATGGGGCGCGAGATCGGCATCCCTTGCAGATTGCCGTTCTGGACGTCGCGGAGCAAGAACCCGATCCGGCGGCGGGCGGACTCTCCGATGGGCGGAGTCTTGATCTCGCCGTGGAGGATCGCCAGTCGTCGGGGTTGCCGCTCGTCGGTAATCATACAAGCAGAGTACGGTATTTCGTTCTTTATACCAAGCAGGGAAGGTTGGTGTCAGTCCAATTTTCCGAGGCAAAATCGAGGTCCTGGCATCGAGCGCGTCGCTCGGGGGTTATACTAGACAGGGACATCCCAATCAGGTCGGCGGATCGGGTGGGATCTTGGATCGAGGGCGGGCGGAATTCATGCTGGTCCTGACGTTTCAGGTCAATCAAATCCTGTACGCGGTGCCGGCCAGCCGGGTGATCGAGGTCGTCCCGCACGTCGAGCTGCGTCCGGTCCCGCACGCCCCGGCGTGCGTCCTGGGCCTGCTCCGGTATCATGGAAGCGCGTTGGCGGTGCTTGACCTGGGGTTGCTCCTGGGGGGGGTGGCCTGCGTCGACCGCCTCGACACGCGGATCATTCTGGTCCGGGCCACCCCGGGGTCGTCCGGCGACGACCGGCTCGGTCTGCTGGCCGAGCGGGTCAATGAACTGGTCGACGTGGACCCGACGCTCGGCTCGCTCCGGCCGGCTCGGCAACTCGACGCCCCTTATCTCGGATCGGTCCACGAGACGGCCACCGGCTTGCTCCAGTTGATCGACCCCGGGCAGATCACGCTCACGGCGCGGCGGGATGCGTTGGGGGTGATCGCGCCATGACCGACCTGATCCCAGGTTCGCCGCGGTTCGTGGAGCGCCTGCTCGCCGACCGGATCGGCCTCGACGTCGCCTCGGTGGGGGAAGGCTTGATCGTCCGGGGGGTCCAGAACCGGATGGACCAGCTCGGCGTCCGTCGGCTCGAAGATTACGAGCGGATCTTGCTGACCCACGGCGACGAGGTCCAGGCGCTGATCGAGGAGGTCGTGATCCCGGAAAGCTGGTTTTTCCGCGATGATCGTCCGTTCGCCACCTTCCGCGAGTTCGCCCGGGCCGGGTGGGTGGACCAGCCGGCCCGCGGCCCGATCTCGGTGTTGTGTTTGCCGTGCGCGGCGGGAGAAGAGCCGTACTCGGTGGTGATCGCCTTGCTCGAACTGGGCTTGCCCCGCGAGCGGTTCGAGGTGGTCGCCGTCGATATCAGCGAACGGGCGATCCGCCGGGCCTCAGCCGGGATGTACAGCGCCAACGCCTTCCGGGGGATGGACCCGCGGCTCCAGACCGCCTATTTCACGGGGCACCAGGGGCGTTACCTCCTCAAGGTCGCCGTCCGGTCGATGGTCCGGTTCGTCCCGGGGAACATCCTCGACCCGGACTTGCTCGGCGTCCGCCCTGGCTTCGACGTCGTGTTTTGCCGGAACCTGCTGATCTACTTCGACGACTCGGCCCGGAGCAAAGCCTTCGCCAACCTCGACCGCCTCACCGCCAACGGGGGGCTGTTGTTCCTCGGCCACGCCGACCGCCCCGACGGCACCGTCGCGACCCGGTTCGCGTCCTACGCCGACCGAGGGAGCTTCGTCTCCCAAAAACAGAGCCAGGCCCCGGCCCCCACACCGCCGACGCCACCCCGCGTTGTTCGGCCCGCCCGCCCGGCTCGGCCTCGGAGCCTCCCGGCGCCGGTGGCCCCGCCGCCGGTCCCTCGGGTCGAACCGGTTCCTCGACCGGCCCCCATCGTGACGGCCGCGCCGGTCGATCGCGTCGCCGCGCTGACCGAGGCCGCGAGCCTGGCGGACCAGGGGCGGTATATCGAGGCGACCAAACTCGTCCGGGCGCACCTGGGGCAGGGGACGCTCGACGCGGGGGCGCACTTCCTCCTAGGGATCATCCACCAGGTGGCCGGCGACCGACCCGCCGCCGAGGCGGAGTTCACGAAGGCGGTCTATCTCGACCCCGAGCACGACGAGGCCCTGCTCGCCTTGGCCTTGCTCGCGCACCGCAAAGGGGACGTGGCCGCCGAGGCCCTGTTTCGCCGCCGGGCCGACCGGGTCCTGGCGCGGAAAGGGCGGGGCTGATGCTCGAAGTGATCGACGACGGCCCGGATGACTGCTGGAACAAGATCGGGGTGTCGGGCGACGGCTCGTGCCCCGAACTGCTCGAGCACGTCCACTGCCGGAACTGCCCGGTCTTCGGGTCGGCCGCGCGGTTCTTCTTCCACCGGGCTGCGCCGGCGGAATACCTCCGCGAGTGGGCGGCCTTGCTCGCCCAGCCCGCCCTCGACGGCACGGTCGACGAGGCGGGCCTACTCGTGTTTCGGCTCGGGGTCGAGTGGCTGGCCCTCGACATCCTTAGCGCCGTCGAGGTGACGTCCCCCCGGCCGATCCACCGGGTCCCGCACCGGACCAACGCCGTGTTCGCGGGCCTGATCAACCTCCGCGGGCAGTTGCATCCGTGCGTCGCGCTGCATGGGCTGCTCGGGATCGACCCGATCGACCCGACGGTTAACCCGCTGATCGCGCCGCGACTGGTCCTGATCCGCAAGGACGGCGAGTCCTGGGCGTTCGCCGCCGATGAAGTCGCGGGCGTCCAGCAAGTCCCCCGCCTCGACCTCAAGAACGTCCCCTCGACCCTGGCCAACCCCGCCGGGAGCTTCAGCCGGGCCGTGTTCGGCTGGGGGCACCGGAGCGTCAACGTCCTCGACGAACCCCGCCTCTTCCTCGCGCTCCGGAGGATGGGAACTTGAGCGACGACCTGAGCGGCTTCTCGCTGATGGATCTGTTCCGGTCCGAGGCCGACGGCCAGGTGGCGACCTTGAGCGCGGGGCTGCTCGCCCTCGAAGGAGGGCCGACCACGGCGCAGGCGATCGAACCACTGATGCGGGCGGCACACTCGCTCAAGGGGGCGGCGCGGATCGTTGGTCTGGAGCCGGCCGTCCGGGTCGCCCACGCGCTCGAAGATGCCTTCGTGGCCGCCGGTCGGGGGGATTTCCTCATCGGGACCGCGCACGTCGACGTCTTGCTCCGGGGGGTCGATCTCCTCGCCGAGATCGCCGGACTCGACGAAGGGCTGGCGACGGACTGGGAGCAAGCCCACGAATCAACGATCCTCGCCACCATCACCGCTCTCGCCGCGCTCCCGACCCTCGCCAGCACGCCGATGACCGCTGAACCCGTCGCGGTGGTCGCCGAGCCTGAGCCTGAGCTGGAGCCTGAGCCAGAACCGGAGCCTGTCCCGGCGGTCGATCCCCCGAATCGGGCGGACGACCTCGGGCCGGCCCACCAGATCGCCCCGCTCGCCGAAGCGGCGACGGCCGAGCCGCCGACCCCGGCGGCGCTCGACACCGCGGTCCGGGTGGTCCGGGTGTCCGCCGAGAGCCTGTCGCGGATGATGGCCCTGGCCGGCGAATCGCTGGTCCAGGCGCGCCAGTTGCGCCCGTTCGTCGATGGTCTGACCGCCATCCGGCGCGACCAGGTCGCGCTCGCGGAAACCCTCCGGACGATCGAAAGCCAGCAAGCATCGCTCGGGTCAGGATCGATCCCGACCGAACTCGTCGTCCGGGCTCGCGACCAGGTCGAGCGCTCCGGCGCAGCCCTGAGCCGGAATATCGACGCCTTCGACGATTTCACCCGGCGGAGCGAGGACCTCGCGGGCCGGTTGCACCACGAGGTGATCGCCAGCCGGATGCGGCCGATCGCCGAGGGGGTCCGCGGCTTCCCCCGGCTGGTCCGCGAGGTCGCCCGTGACCTGGGTAAGCAGATCCGGTTCGAGGTCCGCGGCGAAGCCACCGGCGTCGACCGCGACATCCTCGACAAGCTCGAAGCCCCGCTCAACCACCTGATCCGCAACGCCCTCGACCACGCGATCGAACTCCCCGACGTCCGCCAGGTCGCTGGCAAGGACCCGGTCGGGACGATCCGCCTCGAAGCCCGCCACAGCGCCGGGATGCTCCAAATCAGCGTGGTCGATGACGGCCGAGGGATCGACGTCGACCGGCTCCGGGCCAAGGTGGTCGAGCGCGGCTTGGCGTCCGAGGTCATGGCCGCGCGTCTGAGCGAACCGGAGATGCTCGAATTCCTCTTCCTGCCCGGGTTTTCGACCAAGGAGGCGGTGACCGAGATTTCGGGCCGAGGGGTCGGTCTCGACGTGGTTCAGGACATGGTCCGGACGGTCGGCGGGCTGGTCCGGGTCTCGTCGCGGGTCGGTCGGGGGAGCAGGTTCACACTCCACCTGCCGATCACCATGTCGGTGGTCCGGGCGCTCCTGGTCCGGATCGCCGGCGAGCCCTATGCCTTCCCGCTCAACCGGATCGACCGGATCGTCCGGGTCGCCCGGGAGGACCTCCGCCAGCTCGAAGGCCGGTCGCACTTCCTGATCGGCGACGACCTAGTCGGGATCGTCGACGCCGTGGAGGTCTTTGGGTTCACCGACCCCCGGAATGCCGAGGAATTGCTCCCGGTGGTTGTCGTCAGCGACCGGAACCTCCGGTTCGGGATGGTGGTCGAGGCGTTCCTCGGCGAGCGCGACCTCGAAGTCCGCCCGCTCGATCCCCGCCTGGGCAAGCCCCCCGACATCAACAGCGCCTCGCTCCTCGACGACGGCTGGCCGGTCCTGATCGTCGACGTCGAGGACCTCGTCCGGTCGATCGACAACATGCTCGGCGGTCGCCGGTTTAAACCGCTCCTGGCCAGCGGCGGCGTCACCAAGATCGAGCGCGGGTCGAAGCGCATCCTGGTCGTCGACGACTCGATCACCGTCCGCGAGCTGGAGCGGCAACTCCTGGAAAGCCGCGGATATCAGGTCGATGTGGCGGTGGACGGCGTTGACGGCTGGAACGCGGTCCGGGTTGGTGACTATCATCTGGTAATCAGCGACGTCGACATGCCCCGGATGGACGGGATCTCCCTGGTCCGATCGATCAAGCAGGACGCCCGGTTGCGGGCGATCCCGGTGGTCATCGTGTCCTACAAAGACCGCGAAGAAGACCGGATGCGTGGGCTTGACGCCGGGGCGGATGGCTACCTGACCAAGAGCAGCTTCCACGACCGGACCTTCCTCGACGCCGTGGCCGACCTGATCGGCGAGGCCCAAGTATGAGAATTGGGATCGTCAACGACTCGCTGATGGCCCGCGAAGCGCTCCGCCGCGCCGTGGTCGCCGCCGCGACGCACCAGGTCGCCTGGCTCGCGTGCGATGGCGCCGAGGCGATCCAGAAGACGATCAAGGATGTTCCCGACTTGATCCTGATGGACCTGATCATGCCGGGGATCGATGGCGTGGAGGCGACCCGGCAGATCATGCGGCAAGCCCCGTGCCCGATTCTGGTCGTCACCGCCTCCGTGACCGGTCACCAGAGCCGGGTCTACGAGGCGATGGGACTGGGAGCGCTCGACGCCGTGGATACGCCGTCGCTCGGGCCGAGCGAGAGCATGGCCGGGGCGGCACTCCTGCTCGCCAAGATCGCCACGATCGGCAAGCTGGTCGGGCGCGGTGCCCGAGTCCCCGCCGAGCCGATCGCGCCGCTGCCCACCCTTGAGGGCCTCAGGGCCGATATCCGGGCGGTGTCCTGGAACCTCGTCGTCCTCGGAGCCTCGACCGGCGGCCCGGCGGCCTTGGCGACGGTCCTCGCGGATCTGCCCGCCTCGCCGGATGCGTCGATCGTCATCATCCAGCACATCGACTTCGCCTTCGCCCCCGGCCTGGCACGCTGGTTGTCGGACCGAGTCGCGCGGCGGGTCGAGCTGGTCGAACCGGGGGAGCGACCGCTCCCGGGGCGGATCTACCTGGCGGCCACCAACGATCACCTGGTCCTCGATGCGACCCGGCGGTTCCGCTACGTCGCCGAACCGACCGGCGAGATTTTTCGACCCTCGATCGACGTGTTCCTGGCGAGCGTCGTCCAGCACTGGCCCGAACCCGGCGCCGCGGCGATCCTGACTGGGATGCAGCGTGACGGGGCGATTGGCTTGCTCGCCCTCCGGCAAGCCGGCTGGTTGACCGTGGCGCAGGACGAGGCGACCAGCGTCGTCTATGGGATGCCCCGCGCCGCCGCCGAGATCGGCGCCGCCCAACTCATCCTGCCCGTTGAGGAGATCGGCGGCGTGATCGCCGAGCGGGTCCGCGACCGATCCTACCGAATCCCTGGAGCTCACCGGCGATGAGTGCCGCACCCGGCCCTGAACCCGAGTTGACCCAGCACCAGGTCTCGGTCCTGCTCGTCGACGACCAGCCGATCATCGGCGAGGCGATCCGCCGGATGCTCCTCGGCGAGTCCGACATCACCTTCCACTACTGCAACGACGCCGCGCGCGCCATCGAGCGGGCCATCGCCGTCCAGCCGACGGTGATCTTGCAAGACCTTGTCATGCCCGACATCGACGGTCTGACCCTAGTCCGGATGTTCCGCGAGGACGAAGCTACCCGCGAAATCCCGATGATCGTCCTGTCGACCAAGGAAGACCCCAAGATCAAAGCCGAGGCGTTCGGCCTCGGGGCCAACGACTACCTCGTCAAGCTTCCCGACCGCCTCGAACTCCTCGCCCGGATTCGCCACCACTCGAAGGGGTATATCAACCTCCTCCAGCGGAACGAAGCCTACAAAGCCCTCCAGGCCAGCCAGCGCATCCTCGCCAAGGACGTCGCGCAGGCCGCCAAATATGTCTTCTCCCTCCTCCCCGAGAAGCTGGCCAACGGCCCGATCCGGACCGACTGGCGGTTCATCCCGTCGGCCCACCTCGGCGGCGACTCGTTCGGTTACGACTGGATCGACGACGACCATTTCGCCTTCTACCTCCTCGACGTCAGCGGCCACGGCGTCGGCGCGGCGCTGCTCTCGGTCTCGGCCCTCAACGCCCTCCGCTCCCAATCGCTTCCGCAGACCGACTTCCGCCAGCCGGGTCAGGTCCTCACCGCGTTGAACAAAGCCTTTCCGATGGAGCAGCAAAACGGCCTGTTCTTCACCATCTGGTACGGGATCTACCACCGGACCACTCGCCAACTCGCCTACGCCGGCGGCGGCCATCCCCCCGCGCTCCTCTGGACCGGCGCCGACGCCGCGACGGCGACAATGCTCAGCCTCGAATCCCAAGGGCCAATGGTCGGCGCCGTGGATGGGATCGACTTCGCGACGTCGCATTGCCAGGTCGAAAGTTACGGCATCCTGTCCCTCTACAGCGACGGCGCCTTCGAGGTCGAGCTTGCCGACGGGACCATCTGGCCCTTCGGCCAGTTCGTCGAGTTCATGACCAAAGTCGCCGGCGACCAGTCCGCCTCCTCGATGGATCAGCTCATCGCCCGGGCTCGCATCCTCCAAGGGATCGACGAGTTCGCCGACGACCTGTCGATGGTCGAGCTGATCTTCCCGGCCGCCTGAGTGCGGCACGGCTCACCAATTGCCATCGTGCGACAAATCAAGTACCGTCAGACGATCTCTTGTCCGCGAGGGTTCATGCGACGCATCAATGTCAGGGTCGACGATTCGCTCAAGACGCGACTTGAAGCCGAGGCGCACGCACGGGGTGTCCGGCCGTCGGACATCGTTCGCCGGGCGTTGGAGGAGCATCTCGGGGAGACGCCCCCCCCAAAAAATGCCCTTCAACTGGCCCAAGAATTGGGCTTGATCGGCTGCTTCAAGGGCCTGCCCGCCGACCTCAGCACGAACCCGAACCACATGGAAGGCTTCGGTGAATGAACGGATTCTGCTCGACACCGGACCCCTCGTCGCCCTCTTCTCCGTGAGCGACGCGAGCCATGATCGCTGCGTCACAACGCTAGGCTCGCTCACTCCTCCCATCTTCACTTGCTGGCCCGTCATCACCGAAGCGACCTATTTTCTCCGGAAGCGTCCGCAAGCGATGAACCGGATCTTGGATGGATTCGCCGGTCGCCTTTTCGCTCTCTTGCCCCTCGACGTCGAAGATATCGGTCCGATCGCGGCCATCATGACCCGCTACGAGTCGCTCGGCCTCCCACTGGCCGACGCGGCGTTGCTTCACCTCACCGACCGCGAGGGCATCCGGACCATCTTCACGCTCGACCGCCGCGACTTCTCGGTCGTCCGGCTCAAGCGAAACCGCCCACTGCGACTCATCCCGGAGGCGGAAAATTGATCTGACACCGAGTTTGCCCGAAAATTGATCTGACACCGAGTTTGCCGTGCCGAGTTTGCCGTGCCCGTGATGTTCTGCCTCAAGGAGGCCTATTTTGCCAGCACTTGTCGCCCTAAAGCGTTACCAAATAACAAAATCGTCACAGCGGGCGGCGGGTTGCACCCAATTGATTTTCCCGCCCGGTTGACATCAGAGACGAAACGCCCGAGAATCCCGAAGTGGGGAGTGTCAGACATCGCGTTGAAAAGTCTGACCGACCATCCGAGGGGGTTCTCCGATGGACCGGATCAACGTGCGGCTTGAACCGCAACTCAAGCAACAACTCGAAGCTCTGGCCCAGTCTCAAGGCCTCAAGCCGTCCGAGGTTGTCCGCATGGCCCTCCGCGAGCACTTGAAGGCCAAGCTTCCCCGTCGGAGTTGCTTGGACATCGCCCGCGAACTCGGCGTCGTCGGTATCTACACCGACGCTCCGAGCGACCTGAGCACCAACCCCATCCACATGGAAGGCTTCGGCGAGTGAGTGATCGCCGAATCCTGCTCGATACCGGTCCGCTGGTCGCGCTGCTAACCTCGGTCGATCTCCACCATCAACTCTGCGTCAAGACCTTCGCGGCCTTGTCGCCGCCTCTCCTGACGTGCTGGCCCGTTCTCGCCGAAGCGGCCTGGATCTTGAGGAACCAGCATCGGCCATTCGAAAGGATCGCCGATCTCCACGCCGACGGGATGTTCGAGATCCTCACCCTCGAAGGGACATGCTTGCGAAGCATCGCGGCGATAATGACCCGCTATGAATCGGCTCGACTGCAAATGGCCGACGCCACGCTCGTCCATCTCGCCGACCGCGAGCACATCCGAACCGTCTTCACACTCGACCGCCGCGACTTCACGATTCTGCGCCTCAAGGGAAATCGCTCGTTCCGGCTGATCCCGGAAGTTCAATGAATAACGCCCTGGGCACGATCCGGCTTTCTAGCCGGTTAATCTCGAACCGAGAAATGTTTCAAGGTGATCCGTGAAATTCATCGATCTGACCAAAGCCCAAACCAGCTTCGACCAATTATTGGAACAAGTGGCCTTGGGAGAGGAGTTCACGATTACCGAGCACGGTCAGCCCATCGCCCGGCTAATACCGCCAGCTACCAAGAAATCCAGTCCAAGCGATGTCGGCCAGTTCGTTTTCGGAGCAAATGACTTTTCCGATGGCCAGGCGTTCATAACGCTTGAGCCATCAGGTGGATCATTAACGATACTCAAAGGCGGAAGCGTTTTCTTGAGATTGCGTCCCGGCATCGACATCAAGCAGGCTGAAGAGTTGGCCCAACAACTTAATGAACTGATCGAAGGCATCAACTACACTCGATGACCGAAACCGCGCGAACCCACTTTTAGCAATCGCCTTTGCCCTTGGGTTCCTGGGGTTGAAGTCAAACAACTGATCTGACATCGATTCAGACAACTCGGGAAGACAACTCGGAAGACAACTCGGTGTCAGTTCAAGACAACTCGGTGTCAGTTCTGTTTTCTTGCCGTGCCGGAGAAGACAACTCGGGAAGACAACTCGGTGTCAGTTCTGTTTTCCAGACAACTCGGTGTCAGTTCTGTTTTCCTGCTTATCACGGTTTTCGGGGAGAGCCTCGATAGCCGGCCAGTGAAGCCGAGACCAAGAGGTTCTGCAACCACTCGGCATGATAGCGCTTCCCATTGAGGCGTTCGGCCGGGCTGCGGAGTTCCGGCGTCTCCCGGACCGTCCATGGGCACGACGGGGCGAAGTTATGGATCAACGCCCAGCCCCTGAGCCCTTGCTCGTTGGCCGTCCTCGAGCCGTGCAGGTGCTGGGCACAATACAGCCGGTAGTCGAGCCGACGCAGCAACCGATCCACCAGGTTGCTCGTGCGATGACAGCCAGGGTGAGAGTACGCCACCACGAACGCTCCTTTCTTAGAGCACAACGCCAAGACTTTCTCCCGCACAACCTCCTTGGCGACATGGACGACGGCCCATTCCCGCAGGCGCCGCAGCCGCTGCGAGAACGACCGGGCGTCCTCGGCGTGATACGCCTCCCAGATCTGTTGCCTCAGGGCATCGAAGGTGGTACCCAGATGCTTGGCACGGTCCCGGACCTTCAAGAAGGCGTGGAGGAAGCAGAGGATCAGCGTCACCTTGGGAAACAAGGCTCGCCAGGCCGCCTGCGTGGCGGCCCAGCCGTCGGTGTTGACCGTCACGGGGCGGTAGTCCGGGTCGAGGCGTCGGGCCTCGTCCCGGAACACGCCGTAGGCCACCTTCAGGTCGTCGTTGCCGGCGGTCTTGGCCAGGGCCAATCCCAGGCAACATCCCGAGCCGGCGGTGGCCGCCAGGTAGACCTTCTCACCGCCGGAGGTGGTATGCTTCTCGTCGGCGACGAGGTGGCGGGGCAGGCGTTCGCCCGCCCCGCCGGTGGTGCCGACGACGCTGAACCGCCCCAGGGACCGCTCCAAACGATGCCAGTCCATCGGCGAGCGGCCGAAGACCTCGGCTCACGCCCAGTAGGGGACGGCGAACTTGCGGAGAAAAGGGGGGCCTGGACGTCTTGAGTGCGGCCGGCCAGGTAAGGCATGAGGAACGAGGGGCGGATCAGGTAGCAGTCGAGGTCACGCAGTTCGATCCGGCGGAGCTTGCAGCCAGTCTTGCGGGAAAGATACAGGTCCTTCATGCGATAGCCCCGGTGGATCTGGGGCGGGAAAAGTTCGGGCGTCGCCTGGATGTGCTGATCGATGAGGCCACGGAACGCCTCGGGGTCATTACTGACTTGCTCGTACTGCTGCGGCGAGCAGGGGATGCAGATCGTCTTGAGTCCCCGGCTCGGCTGGGTTGAGTGCGACATGACGGCCTACAACGAAGTGGCATCGAGTTGAAACGTCGGTTCACCGAGCATAACCGAGCCGCCTTCGGAACCCATCTGAACTTCTGAAACCCTCCCCGAAAAACGAGATAAGCAGGA
>JAABUX010006778.1_pt1 | contig 13581 bp, 10 predicted proteins | sample 5561851 | NCBI WGS metagenome assembly JAABUX01 (sample SAMN10711883, study PRJNA513361) | rock metagenome | isolation source: Antarctica rocks | place: Antarctica: Victoria Land, Richard Nunatak red sandstone | collected 2016-01-03 | reverse complement strand
ACCTGAAGGCGAAGGTGCTGGCCTTCATCGAGTACTACAACCGGACGATGGCCAGGCCGTTCCAGTGGACCTACAAACCGCTCAAGCAATAACCGCCAAGTCAATTACGCCAGGGTGCACTAGCCGGGCATTGGCGCTGATCAGGGCCTGGTTGGCGATCAGGCTTCGGCCCCCGGTAGCCTGGCGGACCTGGTCGAGGCTCGACCGGCGGATCGGCCGGTCAAGCTCTCGTCCGACGGACAGGTCAGCGGTGGCGACGGGCCAGCTTGGGCTGGATCGGCTTGGGCCCCGGGACGCCGGCCTGGAGGGGGATCGGTCGGGACTTCGTCCCTCGGCCGATCAGCGATTGATAGATGCCGTTCTGGAGGCCGTTGCGCTGGCCGTCCAGGACGTTCCCGGCCGAGTCGACCAGTCCAGCCGCCCCCGGGCCATTGACGACGACCTTGTAGAATCGGCCCACCGAGAGCCCATGCGCCGGCGCGAGCGTGACGCTCCTCGTGGTGGGGTTGTAGGTGGCCGAGGCGATCGGGACCTTCGGGCCAATGGCCGATAGCGACCCGCGGTTGCCGAGGTCGAGGATCTGGTAATTAGCGACGTTCGAGGCGGACGTCGGGTCGAGGCCCTTGTTGAACGTCAGGACAACTCCCGAGACCTGGTTCTGGGAGACAGTCAGCTTCTGATCCGCGATGATCGGCGCGACCACGTCGCCCTGGACCGCCGTGATCTGGATGCTGAAGTTGTTGGAAACGTCGAAATCGGGCTGATCGGCGGTCACGGCCGCGCTGTCGACGATGCTCCCGGGGGCGCCCGGCGTCAGCGAGATCGTCACTTCAGTCAGGGCGAACGGGGTGATCGTGCCGAGGCGGACCGTGAGGAGATTGCCCGCCAGGGTGTAGGTCCCCTGACTCGGCACGATCGAGTTGATCGACACGCCGTCGGGAAGGCGGTCGACCAAGGTGACGCCCGTCGCCGCGGTGGAGCTGGCGTTGCCCACGAGCACGGCGTAGATGAACGGCAGGCCGACCGTCGCCGGTTGGGGAGCCCCGACGACGGCGACGACCACGTCGACCGCCGGGATCGGCGTGACGAGGGTGGTGACGGTCGTCCGGTTGTTCAGGGCGTTGGGGTCGGGCTCGTTCGCCTTGACCGAGGCGGTGTTGATCAGCGAGCCTGCCGTCGAGGTCGTGACCACGATGGTGACCGTGGCGATGCTCCCGCCGGGGATCGTCCCGAGGTTCGCCGTCACGACCCCACCGGCCCCGATGGCGGCCCCTTGGCTGGACTCGGCCGACTTGAACACGACGCCCGAGGGCAAGGTGTCGGTGAAGACGACCCCCGTCGCCGGGTTCCCGCTGTTGTTCGCCACGGCGAACGTGTAAGTCAGGTCGCTCCCCACCGGGACCGGGTCCGGCGTGGCGGAGCCGAACACGGACAGGTCGGCCGGAGGGGCCGGCGTGACCTGGAAGTTCTGGGTGATCGCGTTGTTGCTCGCGAGCGGGTCGGGCTGGTCGGCCTTCACCGAGGCTTGATTCGTCGCCGATCCAGGATTCGGGACCGAGTAGGTCAGGGTGATCGTCGTCGTCGAGCCGCTGTCGAGGCGATTCAAGCTGGCGATGACCACGCCGTTCGACTGGACGAGGTTCCCCTGCGATGAGGTCCCGGAGAGGAAGGTCGCCCCCTGCGGCAAGGTGTCGGTGAAGACGACGTTCGTGGCCCTCGACGGGCCGGCGTTCTGGACCGTGAAAGAATACGTCTGGGCGACCCCGGCCTGGGCCGTCGGGTTCGGGTTGTTGGCGGTCAGGCTGAGGTCGGCCTGTGCCGTCGGGGTCACGACCTGGGAACCGGCGAACTCCGACGTGTTCCCCGCCGAGTCGGTCGCCGTGGCGGTGACGAACTGGCCGGGCGGGACGGCCGCCGTCAGGGGCGTCGTGAAGGCGAAATTACCTTGGGCGTCCGTGGAGATCGTCGAGGAACCGATCGGGGTCCTGCCCAGCCCGTGTCCCGTGGTATCGGTCGAGGGGTTCGAGTAGAAGTCAACCGCGTAGGAGGAGTTGGGCGAGGCGTTGAGCGTCCCCTCGACCTGGGTCCCGCCGTTGATCGAGTAAGCCGAGGTGAGGATCGGATAGTTCTGGAGGAGATTCGGGCCGAAGTTGGCCCCGTTGAAGTGGTTGAACGTCACCCCGTCGTTGCCCAGGTCGATCCCGATCCCGACATTGCCGAAGATGCTGTTGCCGGCAATCCTGTTCTGGATCACCCCCGACTGGAACAAGTTGGAGCCAACCTGGACCCCCGCCCCCCCGTTGAAGGCGATGGTATTGCCCAGGCTGGCGACGACGCCGCCGATCACGTTGTTCGACGACTCGACGTCCACCCCCGGCCCGGCGTTGCCGAGGTCGCGAGTCCCGGTCACGTCGGTGCCGATGAGGTTCCCTTCGACGACGTTGTTCGAAGGCTGGGCTCCCGGGGCGTTGAGGGAGATCCCGGCGGCGGTGTTCCCCGAGATGAGGTTGCGGCTGGCCGCGTCGAGGCCGCCGATCATGTTGTTCCTCGACACGAGGGAGATCCCCCCCCTGTTGCCGAGGGAAGTGGTCCCGGTCGGGTCGGTCCCGATGAAGTCGGCCGCGATCGTGTTGCCGTCCCGGGTCGCCGTGATCCCAACGCCGGTGAAGCGGTTGATCGCCAACCCCTCGACGGTGCTTGACCCTCCGCTCAAGGTCAGGCCGCTGACCATCGGGATGAGGCTCGGGGGCGTCACCCCGGCCTGGAAGATGTTCGACCCGTTCAGCTCGACCAGCGGCGTTCCCGAATAGCCGGGCTGGGTCCTCGCGTCGATCGTCGCCGGGTTGGAGATCGCCGGGAAGGGCGAGGCCGGCGAAATCGTATGCACCCCCGGCCCCGGGATGTTGAAGGTGATCGAGTTGGACCCCGGCGTACTATCGTTGTCCAGGATCGCCTGCCGGAGCGAGCCGAGGCCCGCGTCGGCGACGCTCGTGACCGTGAACGCGGCCAGGAGTTGCCGAGTTTCCAGTGCTTCCAGGCGCACCCGAGCCGAACCCCGCCGTCGTCGCGAGGCACGTCCTTCACCCTTGTTCATAAAGTTCTCGTCGTGAGGGAGATGATCGCCAAGATTCCCGCGACAAATCAGCGAGGTGAAGGTCCCTGATGCCCAACAAGTTTACTCCAGCGATCGAGCAAGTCAAAATCGATCCGACCACTCGATCTTCGACCGAGCCTGGTCCGAAGCGCATGTCGCGAACCTCGGCGGCGGCTCAGTTTTCCCGCGAGGAAACTTCGGATGCGATGCCCCCGGCCAGCCGGGCGTTGGCGATGATCAGGGCCTGGTTGGCGATCAGGCTCCGGCCCCCGGTGGCCTGGCGGACCTGGTCGAGGAGGTAGGGGGTGACGGCCTTGCCGGTGATCCCGGCTCGGGCGGCGGCTTGGAGGGCCTGGTCGATGGCTCGGTCCATCGTGGCTCGGTCGATGGCGAACTCTTCGGGGACGGGTTGGGCGATGATCAAGGCCCCGGGGAGGGCCAGGTCTCGGTGGGTTTGGAGGAGGTGGGCGGCGGCTTGGGGGGTTTCGACCCGGGTTTCGAGGGGGAGGCCGCTGGAGGTGGTGGTGAAGGCGGGGAAGGTGTCGGTCCCGAAGCCGACGACGGCGACGCCTCGGGTTTCAAGGGCGTCGAGGGTGGCGGGGATGTCGAGGATCGACTTGACGCCGGAGCAGACCACCCCCATCCCGTCGGCCTGGGCGAGTTCGTCGAGGTCGTTGGAGACGTCGAATGTCGTCGAGGCCCCCCGGTGGACCCCGCCTAGCCCGCCGGTCGCCATCATGAGCAGGCCGACGCTTCGGGCAACCCAGAGCGTGGCGGAGACCGTGGTCGCGGCATCGGCTCGCTCGGCCACGGTGGCGGCGAGGTCGCGTCGGCTCGCTTTCCGGGAGCCCGATGACAGGGCGAGGGCTTCGATCTCGACCTCATCGAGGCCGACCCGGATCACCCCTCGGAGGACGGCGATCGTCGCGGGGATCGACCCGGATTCGAGGACGGCGGCCTCGGAGGCTCGGGCGGTTTCGAGGTTCTCCGGCCAGGGCAAGCCGTGGGTGATCAAGGTCGACTCCAGGGCCACCACGCCTCGCCCTTCCCGAATGGCTCGGGCGACTTCGGGGGCGACCGTCGGCGGGATCTTCATCGATTCGCGGTCCTCTCTGGTCCGAATTTGCGGGCGAGGGAAGGGGATTTTGGGAAAATCCGAGGGTTCCGATGGCCGGATTTGACCTCCGTCCCCTATCTTAAGAGAAGACGTCGATCCAAAGGCCGAGGGAGAAATCGTCCGGCGATGCGAGTGATCCTCGATGTCATTCAAGGCCCTCGACGAGGGCAGTCGTTCGTGTTTGACCGCCACGACACCTTTATCGTGGGTCGGTCGCGGTTCGTCCATTGCCCGATGCCCGAAGACACCGCGCTTTCGCGTGACCACTTCCTGGTCGAGGTCAACCCGCCTCGGTGCGACCTCCGCGACCTGGGGAGCACCAATGGGACGTTCGTCAACGACCAGAAGGTCGGCGACCGGGTCCGGCTCAACCCCGGCGACCGGGTGGCCGCCGGGCAAAGCCTGTTCATGATCCGGATCGAGACCGATACCCCGCCGCCGGCCCCCTCGACCACTCGTGCCGACCACGAAGAGGCGAAGACCATGACCGTCGCGCTCGGGCCGACCGGCCTGCCGATCGTCTGCATCGCCTGCGGGAACCCGGCCCCGGCCGACGTCGACGTCGCGTCCGACGGCAGCGCCCAGGGGATCGCCGCCGCCGGTTCGGGCGATACGGTCCAGTGGCTCTGCGACGCTTGCCGCGACCAGATCGCCAACACCCCGCAGCCGGTCCCCACCTACACCACGATCCGCCAGCTCGGCCGGGGGGGGATGGGCGTGGTGTTCCAGGCCAAGAGCAACCAGACCGGTCGGATGGTCGCGCTCAAGCTGATCGTCCCCGAAAGCGCCGCGACCCGGTCGGCGATCGACCGGTTCTTGCGGGAAATGTCGGTGATCAGCCAGTTGAAGCACCCCAACATCGTCGAGTGGCTGGAGCAAGGGATGACCCGGGGGCAACTCTGGTTCACGATGGAGTACGTCGCCGGGACGAACCTCGAAGCCCTCGCCAACGCCGAGCCGGGCCGATACCCGATCAACCAGGCCTGCCGGATGGCGAGCCAGGTCCTCAAGGGGCTGGAGCACGCCCATGCGCTCGGCTTCGTCCACCGCGACATCAAGCCCGAGAACATCCTGATCGGCTCGTCGCCCGCCGGATTGGTGGCGAAGATCTCCGACTTCGGCCTCGCCAAGAGCTTCCGAGGCTTGGGGCTGTCGGGCCTGACCTTCTCCGGCGAGATGAGGGGGACGATCCCGTTCATGCCCCCCGAGCAGATGCTCGACTTCAAGGCCGTCCAGCCGATCGGCGACCTGTATTCCACCGCCGCCACCCTCTACTACCTCATCACCGGCCAGTTCATCTACGACGAGGTGGCCGAAGGGGGCGACCTGATCCGAATGCTCCTCGAAGATCACCCCGTTCCCGTCCAATCCCGCCGCCCCGAAGTGCCCCTTATGCTCGCCCACGTCCTGGGCAAAGGGCTCGCTCGCGACCCCAACGACCGATACCCCACCGCCTCGGCGCTCCGCCGGGCGATCCGACCCTTCTGCTGACTGGATCGCCTGCTCACAGATCGGCCTCCGAAAACCCGGCATCCTTGAGGAGCTTGCGGAGCGTCCCGTTCTTCAGGTCGCGATTTCCGTGGACCGGGATGGTCAGGATCGTCGGATTCCCGGGTTGAGCGTAGATAGGGTGACTACCTCGAATCCGTTGGAGATCCCAACCGTGTTCCTCGACAATCTTGCAGAGCCGCTTGCCCGAAATCGGCTTCACAATTCGACCTCAATGACTTGGGCCCGCGGATCGCTCGGGATGCGGTCCGAGGCGACTTCCACCCACCCCTCGGCCGCTTCCCTGATGTTGGCCAAGACCTCATCGATAGTCTCTCCCTCCGACACACAACCGGGCAAAGCCGGCACTTCCGCCCAAAATCCACCTTCTTCAGCAGGATGGACGAAGACTTTTACTCTCATCGAAGTCGTCCTCGATCCCCGACCAAACCCTTCCCAGCGACGAAAGCGTCGATGGCAGTCGGCCCTTTAGATCATACAGAAAACGAGCGGTCGATCCCGTCTTTGATCCGATGGATCGATCGGTTTGAGTTCCCCCTGCCTTCGCCCACGTCCTGGGCAAGGGGCTGGCCCGGAACCCCGACGACCGATACCCCACCGCCTCGGCCCTCCGCCGGGCGATCCGACCCTTTTGCTGACTTAGAGATTCCTCGAAATGCCATCGAGCGCCGAATAGAATAAGTTAAACCGATACGCGGATTACGTCGATTATACGGGTCGTTCGGGTTCAACCGATCACGACAAGATGTCTCCATACGATCGTGCAAAATGCACGATCCTCACCTTTGTCGTGCAATATGCATGATTCTGGCGTTGTGAACGTCGGTATCACGGCGGATTCTCCGGATGCGGGGGGAACGGTCTGTGGCGATGAAAAAAAGGACCTCCGTGATGACCATCTTCCGGCGATGCGCCTCATTAGCCTTGTTGATATCGGTAATGAATTATTCGTTCGTTCGTGCCCAAGAGCTTCCTGGAGCTAAGGACAAATCGGGCGCCTCGACCTCTTCGAACAATGTGTCGACGTCGGGCCGTTGGCCCCGGCTACTTCGAGGTTGGCCGGGGAATGATGATCCCGCCCCGGCTCCGACTCGTCCCGCCGCTCCCGCCCCCTTGGGGCGATCGACCTCGCCGACCCAAGGGCCTGGGGCGACTTCGAAGCCCGAGACCGAAGCGTCCGAAGGGCTCCCGTCTCTCCCGCCCGCTTCGATCATGAAGACCGACCCGGCCGTCAAGCAGACCCAAATCGCCGAATTTGGCGGGTTCAGCTACACCAACACGCAAGACGTGGCGATCGGGTCGCAAGCCGACCTCCGGTTCACCCGACGCCTCTGGAAGGCCTTCATCGACAAGCCCGATCCCCCCGCCCCCGAGGACCCCTCGGCCCCGCCAACTCGTCGAGGCTTGCCCGCCCCGTTCCAGGCGCCCCCTTTGCCCTATTCCGACTTCATCGGCCCGACCATCGGCGTCAATGACACCTCGGTCTTCCCCCTGATGGACGCCCTCTACAAAGGCCCCAACGGCCAAGCCTGGAAGGACAGCCGGCTGAAGATCTACGGCTGGTTCGACCCTTCGGTCACCTTCGGGACCTCGAAGATGTCGAACATCCCCCTGGCCTACAACATCGTCCCCAACAAGCTCGAACTGTCGCAGCTCATCTTGATCTTCGAGCGACCCGTCGACACCGCCCAGACCGACCACTTCGACTGGGGATTCCGGACCACCAACCTTTACGGGATCGACTACCGATACACCACGGCCAAGGGCTATTTCAGCGATCAGCTCCTGAAGCACAACCACCTCTACGGCTACGACCCGCTCCAGCTCTACATGGACTTCTACTTCCCCCACGTCGCGCAAGGGCTGGTGATCCGGGCCGGTCGGTTTATCTCGCCGATCGACATCGAGGCCCAGCTTTCGCCCGACAACTTCCTCTATACCCACTCCGTGATGTATGCCTATGACCCGTATACCTTCACCGGCATTCAGACCATCACCAAGCTGAGCGATCGGTGGCATGTCCAGATCGGCGCCCACGCCGGGAACGACACCGCTCCCTGGACGACCTCCGCGCAACCTAACGGCGAATTCCTCCTGAAATGGGTCTCGAAGAGCAACAAGGACTCGCTGTACGGCGGCGTCGACTCGATCGGCCGGGGCTATTACCAGAAAGGCCACGACGACCTCCAAGTCGCCGCCTTGACCTGGAGCCACAAGTTCAACGACAACTTCAACACCACGACCGAGTCGTATTACATCTGGCAGCGACAAGCCCTCCTGGGCGGGACGGTCACCAACGGCAACCCCCACCCCTACTTCCCGGGCGTCGGCCCCGGTCGTCTGGTCCCCGGCCTTTCCGACGCCTTCGGGATCGTCAACTACACCTCGTACAAGCTCAACGACAAGTCGATCATCGTCCTCCGTGGCGACATCCTCGCCGACTTCCAGGGGCAGAGGACCGGGTTCGCGACCACCTATTTCGAGCACACCCTCGGGTACGTCTATCACATCAACTCTTGGGCCATTCTGCGACCCGAAGTCCGGCTCGATTACACTTCGGGGGTTAAGGCGTACGACAACGGCACGAAACGGGAACAATTCACCTTCTCGATGGATCTGATCTTCCGGTTCTAAGCCTCCGGCAAAGGACCGAGATCGAGGACGGAGAACCCCTGCCCCACCGGCGAGGGCGGGATCTCGGGTTTACCCAGGGCATAGGGGACGAGGCCGTCCTGACCAGAGAACCGGAGCGGCCCGACCTGCCGCTCCGCCCAGCCCGTGCAGGCCAGGCCGGCGAGTTGTCCGGCCCGAAGCGCCAGGGCGGCGGCCCTTTTGGCATGGTAAAGCTCGACGCCGGGCAGACGGCGGATATAGGCCGCCGGCGCCACCAGCCCCAAGGTCGCCTCGGTGTTGTAGTGTGTCCGGTACAGAACATCATACGCTCGGGTGCCCATCAGGCTCCGGGCTTGCCTCTTGGTATCGTCGCTCGCCGAGACGCTGTGGACCAGGGCATTGGTGGCGGTGGCTCCTGCCGTCTTGGGCATGCTTCGCCACATGGGCTGCGGTTTTGATAAGATTCCAGGAGCAAGGTGGTCCAAGTCGGCGGCCCTCGTTTTATGCTAGGGGGAAGGTGGTCGGCGAGGCTGGACCAACAAATTCTCACCTGGACCCTCCTTGGAGCAAACCGCAATGGGACCGAAGCACCGCAGGGCCTTCCTCCAGCAAACCTCGTTGTCGGCGGTGACTCTCCAGGCTTCTCTGAGATCGGGGATGCTCGCGGAGGCCTCGACCCGCCGCCTCGAAGCGTTCCTCTGCGTCACCTGCGGGACCCAGTACCCCGAATCCGTCCAGCCCCCCAACCATTGCGCCATCTGCGAGGATGAGCGGCAATACGTCGGCCCCGACGGCCAGGAGTGGGCCACCCTGGAGCAGGCCCGGGGCCGCCACAAGAACCGGATCAAGCGGGAGGAGAAGGACCTCCACTCGATCAACACCGAGCCCAAGCTCGGGATCGGCCAGCGGGCGTTCCTGATCCAGACGCCACAAGGCAACGTCCTCTGGGACTGCGTCGCGCTGCTCGACGACCCGACGATCGCCCAGATCAAGGCTTTGGGCGGAATCCACGAGATCGCCATCTCGCACCCGCACTACTACACGACGATGGTCGAGTGGAGCCGCGCCTTCGGCAACGCCCCGATCCACATCCATGAGTCCGACAAGCCCTGGGTGATGCGCCCCGACCCCGCCGTCCATTTCTGGACCGGCGAAACCCTGGGCCTGACGGGAGGGACCAGCCTGGTCCGGACCGGGGGTCACTTCGAGGGGTATCAGATCCTCCTCTGGCCCGATGGGAGCGAAGGCCGAGGCGCCTTGATGGCGGGCGACCAGCCGCAAATCTGCATGGACCCCAAGCAGGTCAGCTTCATGTGGAGCTACCCCAACTACATCCCCCTCAACCCGCCCACGATCCGCCACGTCCTCGGGTGCCTCGACCGCCTGGAGTACGACCGGGTCTACGGCGCCTTCACGCTCCGGGGCAAAGGCATCATCCCCACCGGGGGCAAAGAGGTCGTCCGACGATCCGCCGAGCGCTACCTCCGGGCCATCCAGGCTTGATTGGCAAACATCAATAAACGTTCCGAATCACAAGTCGAGGGATCGGCTTGGTCGCCTTGATCCGGATGAACGGGACGGGGTCGGACCCGGCGGCCTCGAGGTCTGGTTCGAGAGTCACGCCGGGCGGGTCGGCCTTCCAAGTGTCGAGCCAGTGCAGGCTCAGGGTGGCAACACCTTGGGCGTCGGGTTCGACGTCGGCGAGTTCCACCCGGTTCGGCTCGACGTTGACGATTCGGCCTTTTCCTCGGAGGAAGTAAGAGTGCGGGCGGTCGAGGCGGTACACCGCGTAGGACGACTCGCCCTCGCCGATGTACTTCCGGGCGACGTTGGTCCCGGCCAGTCGGATGATGGCGGCCCGCTCCTGGTCGTTGTTCATCGGCGGATGGCCGAAGGTGGCGTGGCGGGGGAGCGTCCCCAACCGAGTCGCGCCGGGGAGGCGGTCGAAAACGAATCGTGACAGGGGGGACCAGCAGGCCACCCAGCCGACGTTGTAGCGGTCGGCATAGGCGGCGATCTCCGAGGCGGTCCAGCGGTCGATCGGGCGGTCGCCGAGCTGGAAGTCGCCGAACGCGGCCATCTCGTGGTGCTTGATGAACGCGGTCTGATACAACCCACCGATGAACATCCGTTGGTCGTCGCCCAGGAGCGCGGGCAGGAGCGGGGTCCAGTGGGTGCTCTCGGCGTCGGTCCGTTCGAGGAGGCGGAGCTGGTCCTCGAAGAGGATTCGCGCCGAAAGGTCGGTTTCCCGCTTCAGCCAATCGACCAAGGGGCGGGCCTCGGGCGGATAGCCGACGGCGAGCGGGCGTCGGTGCATGAGCCAACCCGCCGAGGCCCGGAAGTAGAGCGAATCCCGCCAAGCCCACCCGGCCAACACCGCCGCCAGGGCCAGCGCGACACCGACCCTCGCCAACCGGCCGCCGCCGAACTTCCGGGCGATCCAAGGCGGGCCGAGGACCAGGGCCGAACCGGCGGGGATGCTCAACAGCAGGCAAAATACCAGTCGAAACCGCAGGGGTTCGAGAGTTTTGGTCGGCTCCCACAAGCTCCCGAAGCCGGTCAAGACGATCAGCCCCAGGATCGACCCGCCGAACGCCGCCGCCGCCCCCCGCCGCCCACCAAACCACCAGCCGACCAGGCCCATCGAGCCTAGGATCAGCAAGACCAGCCCCGTCCTCGAATCCACGGATGGGGCGAGGTAATACTCCCAGAGGTACCAGGCCGAGTCGGTCGTCATGAAGAACCCCGAGCCGACCCGCAACCCCCGGAACCGCCACAACGGCACGAGCCAGACCAGATTCGCCGCCACCGTCACCGCCACGGCCCCCCAAACCTTGAGGTGCCACCGCCAATCATGCCGCCGGGCGACGGTGAGGTAGAACGCCAACGCCCCCGGCCCGACCAAGATCGGGGCGGTGACGTGGCAAAAGAACAGCGTCGAGCCGGTGACCGCCAGCGCCACCCAGGTCCACCAAGGGGCCGGACTCCGGTCGACCCGGGCGCAAAGTCCCAAAAGCAAGCCCGACCCCAACCCTGCCCCGAGGAAGGCGAAAAGCCCGGTCCTGAGGAACGACACCGGCTGCTCGACCCAGAAGTAGAACCAGGCCAGGGCCGCCGCCGCCGCCAACTCGCCCAGCCCCAAGCCCGCCGCCCGCCCGCCCAGCACCAGAGCGACGAACCCGAACACGGCCACCGCGCAGACCCCGAGCTTGTAGGATCGGAACCCGTTGGCCTCGCCGCCCAGGGCGTTGAAGGCGATCGACGGGTTGCCGCTCGAATCCCAGACGGGGGTTTCGGGGTAGCCCGCCATGAAGAACGGGTCATACCCCCAGGTCGTCGCGCTGCTCTTGAGGAACCCCGCCCCTAGTTTGCCGTGGTATTCGTGGATGGCGTGGTCGACCATCACCACCGGGGTGCTCGGGTCGAGGATCGACCCGACCGAAGGGAACAACCGAGACGTTTCCCAGACATGCGCCGCCAGGACCAGCCCCAAGGCCAACCAGGCGAGGACGTGCCTCGGCTTTCGGGCCGACGGAGGCACTTCAAGCGCTTTGGGTTGCGGGGTCGTCATGGCGGATCAGGCTACCAGCGGTGGCCCGAGTCGGCAAGCCAATCGCCCGAACGCTTCGGAGGCAAAACGATGTCAGGTCCAAGAGAAATGGCAACCGGCCCCGGCGAGCGACTCGCGGAGTTCGACCCCATCTCCCGGCCAAGTTGGGCCGATCGGGCGAGTTTACCGGGCGTCACCAAGCGATCTCGCCGCGAAATCTTCCGATCGTGCAAGTTTTGAGTCAGGCGTCGTCGATGGGTCGTCCGAAATCGAGGCGAACGCCAGAGGTTCGGGTTCGAGATCGGGCTCGGGAAAAAACGAACCCAACGGGGGCCGGGTCGCGGAGGATTGGGACGTGGACTGGTCGATCCGTTCTCGGGCCTGGGGCGGCGGAGGCGTGTCGTTCGGTTGGGCTTCGGCGTTGCTCTGGACTTCGCGCAAATCCTTGACCGCCTTGTACATGGCACGCTCGGCGCTGGCTTCGTACTTGCGGGCGAGCGTCGCTTCGTGGCCGGGGTCGAACAAGGCTCGCTTGCCCGCTTCCGCTCGGCTCAGTTCGATCGCTTCGATGTCGAGGTGCAGCCGGTGGGCGTGGAGGCGGTTGGTTTCCTGGTCGACCATGTCGATCATCCGCTCGGCGGCCCAGTCGCTCCGGGCTTCGAGGGCGACGTCGGCGAGCTTCGACGGGTCGAGGCGGTCGAGCCGACCGAGGATCGCCTCGGTCAACGTCGACGCCTTCGACACGGCGAGCGACCCCGGGCGGCGACCGGTGCAGTCGTCGAAGGTCTTGGCGTGCGCCTCGGTCCAGGGAAACGACGCCCGCTGGATCAACCGGAAATGAAGCTCGGCCATCCTCTCCAGGAGCAGGTCGACCCCTTCGGGCATGGCGAGCAACTGGCGGTGGTGGTTGGCCGGGTCGAGGGCGATGTCGTCGAAAAGCTGGCTGGCCCGAGCCTGTCGAGCCTCGTCGAAGTCCTCGGGGGCCGTGCGGACCCGGTTGGCGATCATCGACGACTCATGCCGGACGCACCGCTCGGCCCGGACCGACATCGCGGCGACCCGCTTGACCAAGATCTGGGTCATCAAGCCCCCACCCGGAGCCAACTCGCCCTGGAGAACCTCGGCCCGCTCGGCGATCTCGCCCGAGTCTTCCTCCCGGACCACCACCCCCTCGCCGGTCAAACCATGTTTGAGCGAGTTCCGCCTCGAAGCCAGTTTCCCTTCGGGCGTCCGAGGGCCGGTCGACTTGGCGGCGTTGGCACAGTTGGCGAGATGTCGAGCGGGCGAGCAAGCCATGAGGGGCAACCTTCCGGGTGTGGGGTGTTCGGCGATGACGCGAGCACAGTCCGTCCGGGAGATACCTTCTTTGTTTGAAGCGCCGCTTAGCATACTATTTTTGAAAAGACGAAAGTTTTTGGGGCTTGGCTAGTCGACAAGAGGCAATAAATTGGTGTCTGACCTGGAGATATGATTTGACACTGGTCTGTAGAAAACCAGCTTGTTGCCCTTGGTTTTGGCTGCGGCAGCCTTCTATAATAGGGGCATGAGCACCACAAGCAAGTCCCCCAAGGCGGTCCTCCTCGCCGCCCAGGCCGTCGCCGCCGAGGCCATCCCGGCCTACGCCCATCGGTTCAGCCCCAAATCCTATACCCAGCACCAGGTCTTCGCCTGCCTGGTGCTCAAAGCCTTCCTCAAGAC
>JAABUX010006776.1_pt1 | contig 13582 bp, 14 predicted proteins | sample 5561851 | NCBI WGS metagenome assembly JAABUX01 (sample SAMN10711883, study PRJNA513361) | rock metagenome | isolation source: Antarctica rocks | place: Antarctica: Victoria Land, Richard Nunatak red sandstone | collected 2016-01-03 | reverse complement strand
GTAAATTGCGGCGTCAGCCGGCAGCAAAGGCCGCAGGGCTGCGCCCTCAGCGGGCGTCGCGACGCCGAAGTCCGTCAAGCCAAGCTCCGCGCAGAGGGGCGCGACCAGAGACATGCCGTGGCCGTAGGCGTCGGCTTTGACTACGGCCATGATCCGTGCCGGGCCGAAGCGCCGCTTCAGCAAAGTGATATTATGGGCCAGCGCGTCGGCGTCAATCTCCGCCCAGACGCGCGGGGCGATTTCCGGCGGCGTCACAGGCGGACCAGCGAAGCGGTTTGGGCATGAGCGCCGGAAGGCGAGCGGTGCTGGGCGGCACGATGGTACGCCGCCGGGACAAGCTGGTCCAGCGCGTGCTCGTAGCGGTCGCGGCGGCCATACACGACAATCATGTTGGTCAGCTTGCGGCCTGGCTTTGCCAGCGTTGCGCCGTTGTAGTAGAAGCCCGTGCTGGTGCCGGCGTCGAGATTCATGGCGTCCGCCGCGCCGAGCGCCTGCATGACGCGGGCCAGTTTGCCTAAATAGATGGGCGAGTGGGTCATTACGAAGAAAAGGGTGTTGCCGCGCGTGATGCCGACTGCGATGCGCGAGTTCGGGGCCAGCATGTGCTTGTCGTGGAACCGCTCGGCGCGGGCGTCCAGCACGACGCGGCCACCGCTTAAAAGGCGCGGGCCGCAGGCGACCACGAAGTCAAACGGACTCCAGTCATGGTGGCGTCCCCACCGGCAGGTGACCATCGTCGCCTGATTATTCGGCGTGATGCACAGCGCCGTTCCCATGCCGCCGAAGTGAACCAAGCTGCCGTCAATGACGATGTCGCCCACGGGCTGCAAATCGTCGAGCGAGAAAAACGTCCCCGTCACCGCGACATTTGGGTTTGCCCGGCTGATCATCTGGCGGAACGGCTCGGCGGTGCCATTGCCCCGCGCTGCCATGACCGCCGAGACTTTGACGTTCGGGTCGTTCAAATCCACCGAAATAACTTTCACGGGAACGCCCGCCGCGCCGGTCTGCCAGAAGCGGATATTCTTGCCCCCACTGCCGTCGCCGTGCAGCGCGACCCAATGCGCGTGCTGCGCCGCGACGCGGGCGTTGTGCCGTGCCATTCCGCCGGCCAGATGCGCGTGAAGCGCGGCAGCGAACTTAGCCTGATGCAGGGCGGCAATCGCCTGCCGCCGGTCAATCCGGTCCTGCGCCAGCTTTGCTCGGTGCGCGACGTTTTCTTCGTGGTTGGCGATGCTTTTCTCGTGCAGCGACTGCCGATGCAGCGCCTCTTGTTGATGCGCGGCTTCCAGCGCCGCAAGATGACGCGCATGGACCACAGATTTATGCACTAAAGATTTGTGGGGCTCCGGCACTGCCGCAACTAAATCTGCGTGGTGATGCCGATGGGCGAGTTTTGCAGAATGCAACTGTACGCGCTTTTCATGTTCCGCCGCCGCCTGCATGTCGGCAACTTTTTCGTTGTGCTTGCGCTGCCAGACTTTTTCGTGATGCTTTTCCGCAACTCGCTCGGCATGGGACAGCGAGCGCAGCTTGGCAAGATGCTCGCGCCAGGCTTTCTTTTCTTTCGCCGCCAGCCGAATACGATGATCGGCCTGCGCTTTCGCTTCGGCAGAAACGGCAGACGCATGATGGTGATGTTTCGCTCCGGCGGAGGCCGGATAAGCGGGCGCAAGAACGGCCAGGGCGATCAAAGTCGGTAAGAAGCGCATAAAGTCACTATAACATAGGACGGGGGCGAACGTCAAGGCAAACACGCGGCTGGGTATACTTCTTCGTAAGTCTTAATCCGTTCGCGGGGAGTTATTGTGCCGGAACTTTATACGATTGGCTATGAAGGCAGTACACAGGCCGCGCTTCTGCAGACGCTGGTGTACCACGACATCCAAACGCTGCTGGATATTCGGGAGCTGCCGCAAAGCCGCAAGCCGGGCCTATCTAAAACCGCTCTGGGCCTCGCCGCCGCAGAGTACGGCATACAGTATGCCCATATTCGCGCCCTCGGTACGCCGCGCGACATCCGGTATCAGCGCAAGATGGACCACGACGAAGCCGCGTTCCGCGCTGGATTTTTGGTCTATCTGGCGACGCAGGACGCGGCAATGGAAACATTGGTGGAGCGGGCCGGACATGAGCGCTGCTGCCTGCTCTGCTACGAATCGGATGTGCAGCAGTGCCACCGATTGCTTGTCGCCGAGCGTGCGGCTCAGATGTCCGGCGGAGCGCTAACGCCCGTGCATTTGACCATCGAGCAGAAGTAGGACGCCACATGTTGAAATGCAGGGTTTCTTCTGTGGCTTGTAGGGGCGGGGCTTGCCCCCGCCCTCTTATCTCGGCTTTCACTTGACCAGACAAAATAAAGCGTCTTAACGGCTGACGCAGCGCCGATGCTGAGAGTGCAGCGCAAGCATCACGCCGCTTCGCGCTCAGGAGGTACATTCCCCTGCACAGCCTTGACCAATGTTCGCAGGGCCTCGTTCACCGAGTCCGAATCAGGAAACACCGCCGCCATGTCAGGTGACAGCACGATAAGATGCGGCTTCTGCGGGAACAAGTGCGCGTAACGCCCCCGCTGACCGCCTTTGAAGCTGTAGCGCGAGCGCATCTCCGGTTCTGATTTTTCCCAAGTTTCTTGATTGAAATTCATAGCAATGTTAGGTCGCTGGCTGACAAGATTAGGACTACAAGTGCGCGATGAGATGGTCGTATTCGGCATGGGGGCCAATCCAAAACCAGACGATCTCGTCCCCGTCGCGTATTCCAACCGCCCGGTAGTGGATGCCCACCCGCGCAGAGTAGATCGGCAGCGTCGCATGCACTTGACGGTAGCGCAGGCTGGAATGCTGCGGGTTTTGGCGAAACAAGCGATACGCCTGGCGAGCCTGCTCCTGCACCTGACGCGGTAGCTGTACAAAGGCCTCACGGAACTGCTCGGTCGTGCGTGAGATCATAGCGTTTCCGGGTTAAGCGGTTGTGTCCGCCCGGCGTGGTGTTCGGCAAGCGCTTCCTCGGCCAGCCGTGCGAGTGCATCCTGCGATTGACCAAAAGACGTTTGCCACTTCCGCTCATCTTCTAATTCTTCTAAGATCAGCGCGGCAATCGCATCCTGGTCTGCCTCCGGCAGCCGGACCATTTCGGCATAAGCGCGTTCAAGGAGTTGCGTCATAATTCACCTCATGCTGTTTTCGCATTGTATACCCATCTGGGTATCGAACTAGGTTCCACTTCTCGTCTCACTAGCCTGTAGAACTTCGGTCCACTCATGTCCTCCTGGAAACCGCTTCCTGATATTGTCCAAAAGCCACTTTCTCCCTGCTTCGTCAAGTAAGGGAAAGGCAGCCTCAAAATGTGTTTGGTCTTTCTCAAGAGTGTTAGGCTTAGCCTTGTACAATAACTGGATTTCTGGTGACAGATACTGGATGCCCGAACTTGTTGCTCTAGACATCGCGTCTATGCTTCCCCTGATACTAGGGTCATTTCGGAAAAGCCATGCGTCTCCGTCTGTGTCCAGCAGCATGATTTGCAGTCGCCAGGAGGATGCCGCATCCGGCCTGCACCAAATATCGTGGTGTCTGCCAGTCAGGACTTCTCCACTGCGCCAGCGTTTCAGGCCCGGATAAGTGGCGTGGTACAGTTGCCACGCGGAGAGATGTTCTTGGACGATCCTCTGGTCATCGCGTTTTATCAATATGTCGGTGTCCCCATGTGTACGGATTGACCTATCGACAAACATCTCGATTGCATAGCCACCTGCTACCCACCATTCGGCCCGCAGTTCTGACAGCAATTCCACAACTTCGGCTATCGGCAGGGGATTCCAATTTGTGTAATCGTGTTCTTCGCTCATGTCGACCCCTTGTATTAGCAACATCAGTTTCGCTACACTCGCGGTGCGGCACCCCGTAGACACAGTTTTGCCGCACGGCGGCCCGGCACCGATTGGCTACTTTATCACCATTATATCACACATCTGCCAGGGGACGAACAGCGGGAAGCAGAGCGTTTCCTTGACATCGCCTACGCGCAGGGGTATATTGAAGTATGCTTCAACGACTTTCAGGCAATGCCGCCGCTCGCGCTCTGCCGCTTCTGCTTGTGCTGTCCCCTGCCGCACTTTCCGGCACACTTTCCGCCCCCGCGTTTGCCACGCCGGCGACTGCTGCCACCGATGGCAGCGAGCGGGTGCAGACGATGTATACGTCGTGGGACGATTACTACTTTTATGCGGCGTTCCGGGTGCAGGACGCGAATGTGCTGGGAACAAATGTCGCGACCACGTCCGAGCCGCAGCAGGACGACGACATTGAAGTCTTCTTTGAGACCGATGACGCCCGCGCGAAACTCCGTACCCCGCAGACGTTTCAAATGGCCGTTTCGGCAGCGCAGGGCGCGTACTTCAGCGTCGGGGACGGCACGAAGATCCCCAAAGGCAAAGCGGTTTATTCCTACAAGTATGCAGCAACGGTCAACGGGACGCTGAACAAGCCGGAAGACACCGATACAGGGTACGACGTGGAGCTGGCAATCCCGTGGTCCGAGATGGGGCGCTCCGGGCCGCCCGCACCCGGCGCGACTTGGGGCTTTAATGTCATTTCGCGGGACCGGGACAGCCTCACGGACCCGGCGGATAAGTTTTACTCGCTGTCCCCCAAAGTGCGCGGCAAGGCCGATGTCCAGAACCCGTCGAAGTGGACGCAGATTACATTTGTGAACAGCGGCGCGGGAACGCCGTCCACGCCGGACAAGATCGTCTGCGCGAAAGTGTCCGGGCAGTTCCCGCGTGTCAATGGCATGATTGTCAGCGGCGACTGGCCGGCGGCAACGCGGATTGGCTTTGGCGCAGAAGCGGTTAACGCGCCCGCGCCGACGGTGGCCGAAGAGCCGAACACAAACGAGTCGCCGTTTGATAACCCCCTCCTGACGGGTGCCGGTAAGCCGGCCGCCGCCCCGGCAGTCCAGACCGCAACCGGCATGATTGATCTGCCGAACGGCCACGGGTTCATCAAAATCGTCCCCGGCGGCATCAAGAACCCGACCGGCATGGCTCCGCCCCAAGTCGCCTCTGCCGGGCCGGTACGGACCCAGAAAGTGGGCAAAGGCGAATATCAAGTCGCGCAGGTTCCGAACCTGCCCAAGTATTCGTCGGATATTCCCCCTGCGCCCCTTCCCGCCGGGGTCACGGTCAACTCCGGCGCGTTTGTGCTGGGTGCGCCGAAGCCGCCGGCGTTCGTGATGGGCGTGTACCGCTTAGATTTCAATGCCGACACGCGCTCAGGGGCAAGTCAGAATGTCTGGAACGCCGCCGGGGGGACAACGCTTGCCGACCAGCCGATGAACGGCACGGGACCCTGGTTCTCCGGCCTGCGGACCCAGTGGCACCGGCAGCAGCTCTCGGATTTGCGCCTGGCCGGAATTGAAGTCGCGCTGCTCAGAACCCAGCCGAATGACCCGTATTTGGGGCGCGAGCTGGATGCGTTTGTGGAAGCGCTGAAAGAAATGAAGGCGGCAAAAGAAGATTATCCGCTGGTCGGGGTAGACGCCACATCTGGGCAACCAGATTTAGACCTGTTCTACGCCCACGTTCCACCTGAGTTCCGGGCGATGCAGGATGTGCCGGGACTGGGCCAGCCCGGCGTTCTGGTCTACGATTTAAGCTTAGGCGGCAGCGACGCGGCTAAAGCCCTTGCGGACGGCACGCCGATTGCGCGGGTCTTCCACAGCGACACCGTGGCTTCGGTTTCGCCGGGCCGGGTAGACAAAAACGGCGTTGCTCTGCGCCGAGGCGGGCGGGCATATGACACGTCCTGGCAGGTCGCGCTGGTCTCTACGCCCGACCAGATCGTGGTGGATAGCTGGAACGATTTCGCCCACGGCACCGAAATCGCCGCGTCTCGCCAGTACGGCGAGCAGTATGTGGATGCCACCCGCGCCGAAGTCATCCAGTATGACGGCAGCCGGCAGTGGCACGCCAAGTACCTCACCAATGCCGTGCCGCGCACGATTTTCCCGAAGACGCTCTACCAGATCCCCGTTCGCATTGAGAACGCCGGCACCCTGCCCTGGCGGGCGGGCGAAGGCTACTCGCTGTCCACGCGCTGGTACAAGAACGGCAAGCTGTTTGATGATGGTGCGCCGCGCATCCCTATCGGCCAGGACGTGCCGCCGGGCCACACGCTGACCCTCTCGGTCGGGCTGGTGGCCCGCGACAACTTCGGCGACGACCTGGAGCCGGGCGACTACACGCTGGTGGTGGACATGGTGCAGGGTCAGGACCGCTGGTTTTCGTATGCCGGCGATGCCCCCCTGCAGGTTCCGGTGACGGTTATTGGCGCAAACACCGGGGTCGGCGGCACGGCGGCGACGTTCCTCGGCACGACGACGCCGGGCGCTGCTCAGACCGGCCAAAGCGTCTCCACTTCCGTGCAGGTCCGAAACGACGGCTCGGCCTCGTGGCCTGCCACCTACACCCTGGGCTACAAAGTCCAGACGACTGACGTGAACGGCAGCAACCCTAAGACAGTCGCCGAGGGCAAAGCGCCGGTCGGCAGCGACTCGATCACGCCCGGCCAGATCGCCTCGGTCAGCCTGCCGGTGACGCTTACGGATACGACCGGCAAGCCGCTCTCGCCCGGCTCGTACCGCCTGCACTGGTTCGTGCAGCCCGATGCAATCGGCACTTTAGTCAACGGCTCGTATGATGAGCCTCTTCAGATCGCCGACACGCTGCCTGTCGCCGCGCTCGTCTTGGCCGATGTCCCGCGCAATGTGGATGCCGGAAAGACCGCCACAGCCCGGCTTGCGCTCCAAAACCTCAGCCCGGCTTCGCTTAAGAAGTCCGACATCCGCATCGGCTGCCACTGGTACTACTTGGACGGCACCGAGCGGCAGTGGGACGGCGGCACGACCGCCTATCTCAGCCAGGACTTAGGACCGGGCAAAGCCGACGACGGCATCACCGCGTCATTCCAGGCTCCCGCCCAGCCGGGCCGCTACGCGCTGGTCTGGGACATCCGCGAAGGTGACGGTCCCTGGCAGTCTACTCTGCCCGTTGCCGGCGGCGAGACGCTGCAGCAGTTCGTCACCGTCAGCGGCAAAGCAGACAGGGTTCCCGTGGACCTCACGAAGACGTTCAACACAATCGGCATCGCGCCGGACGTTCTTGGCAAGACCGGCGGTTTCGACGGTCACGGCAGCGCTCTGCCCGCCGAAATGCTGCCCCCGGACGTCACATCCGAAGTGGACGGCAACCCGCTCCTGCAAGGCAAGCCTGGCCTGCCGCTGTACCCGTCCGGCTACTACACAGCGCAGACCGGCACCGATGTTACCTCAAACCATGCCCTGCCGTTCCTGTACCCCATTCCGAGAGCCGGCATGCCGAACGTCGTCGCCTGCTCCGGCCAGACCATTATCCTGCCCGGCAGCGGCAAGTTCCAGGCCGTTCACCTGCTCGCCGCCGCCTGCGACGGCAGCCCCATCACGGTCAACATTAACGCCGAGTACGGCAGCGAAACCGCGTCCCTGCCCGTCACCGTCGCCGATTGGAGCGCCGCTCCCCCCGCCCCGGCGTTCACGGCTTCCTACCGCCTGACTTCTGCCGGCGCAAAGCCCGGCTCCGTCACGCTCGGTGACTACCGCTTGGCGCTTGACCCGACGAAGAAGCTGACGGCGATTGTCCTGCCAAACGACCGCAGCCTCAAGATCCTGGCGATCACTTTGGAGAAATAGCACGAAAGCAGCAGTGACAGCGTACTTGTGTTTGGCTTTTGGCCCGGCCGTTCTCGCCGCACCTGCTCCACCTGTGCTTCCGTCGGCGTACCAGATTATTCAGAAAGAAGGCCGATTAGCGTTTACAGACGGCAGTTCTCTTTACGATTTCGAGAAGAACGGCTCGTTCTACTCCAAGCCGGTGGGTTTGAGCGGGCAAACTATTGAAGGCACCTGGAAGCTGGCGACTGTCAATGATTTCACCGGCCCTCTTGTGATACAGGGGACTTGGGGTTGGGTAAATGGCGTGAGTGTAATCAATGACCGCCGTGAGATGACAATGTCTGTTTATCCTAGACCGGCTCAGCTAAAGAAAAAAGAGGACAGAGCGGCCCTTTTTCTGGCAAGGAATGCGCCCCGGCGAGTGAAACTGCATTCCTGCTATTTTGTGATTGATGAACTAGTCGCGCTGCCGAAGCCGAAGTAAAGGAGCGAATAGTATGGACTGGCACGAGTATATTCACAGCGACCCAAAGATACTTGTCGGCAAACCTGTCATCAAAGGAACACGCCTCGCCGTAGATTTTCTTCTGGGCCTTTACGGCGCAGGATGGACGGAAAAGCAAATTTTGGAGAGTTATCCGACTTTGACGCCGCAAGCGCTCCAAGCAATTCATGCTTATGCTGCCGAATGCTTGCAGGAAGAGAGAATATTCCCAGTTGCGGCTGCGGGATGAGTATATTTCTTGCCAACGAAAACTTTCCAGTCCCAAGTATCTATCTGCTGCGGAATGCCGGTCATGAAGTAGCCGCGATTATCGAGGACAGCCCCGGCATTGAAGATACGGAAGTTATGGCCCGCGCGGCTTCGGAACAACGGATTATCCTGACGTTTGACCGTGATTATGGTGAGCTTATTTACCGTCGTATGCTTCCGGCTCCTTTGGGCATCATTCATCTGCGTTTTGAACCCTTAAACCCCGAAGAAGCGGGTCACCGCCTTCTTGATTTATTTGGTACGGGCGAAGTTACACTGGAAACCTATTATACAGTTCTTGACGACACCCAAATCCGGCAGCGAAGGCTGCCATAAACCATGATAAGAAGAAGACAACGGTAAGATAACAGCAAGAAGATAAAGGAGCCACCCCATGCCTGAGCGTCAGCGGTTTCCCGGCCTGTCTTCTACGGCCTTTGAGCATCCTACCGATAAGGCCGCGCTGGCCGTTCTGCGAAAAGCGCCGGGGCTGGACTGGGTGTTCCGCAAGTTCAATGAGTTCGGCGGCGACCGGTCGGGACGGATGTACTGCCTGTCGGACATGGTGCGCGTAGACCGAAGCCAGTGCCGCGATTTGCACACGCTGCTGGTGGAGTCGTGCGCGATCTTAGACATGCCGGTGCCGCAGCTTTATATTGACCAGCGGCCTATCGCCAATGCGTTTACATTCTGCGTTGACTCGCCGATTATTGTGCTGTGTTCCGGCCTGATTGACCTGTTAGACGAAGACGAATGGCGGGTGGTGCTGGGGCATGAGCTGGGGCACATCAAAGCCGGCCATGTGCTGTACCGGCAGATCGCGGAGTTTTTAGCGGGCCTCCTGCTGCGGCTGGGCGGGCGGACCTTCGGGCTGGCACCCAGCCTCGGTGCAGGGTTATTTTATGCGTTCTTCCACTGGTATCGGCAAAGCGAGCTGACCGCCGACCGTGCGGGCCTGCTGGCGTCGCAGTCTCCCGGCACGGTGCTGGATGTGGAGATGAAGCTTGCGGGCGGCTCGCGCAAACTGTACGCGCAGATGGACAAAGAGGCGTTTTTGCAGCAGGGCCGCGATTACGAAGACATGGGGAAGGACACGCTGAACTCGTTCCTGAAGCTGGGCCAGACGCTGCAAACCACACACCCCTTCCCGGCAGTCCGCGCTTTAGAGATTGACGCCTGGGCGAAAAGCGACCAGTACAAAGCGATCCTGGCGGGTGATTATGACAAGACGTCCAGTGCGCCGGTGGCGAATACGGAAGTCTTTCAAGACACGCCGGCGGACAGCCAGCGGACATGTCCGAACTGCAAAACTGTTGTTTCCTACCGGGCGTTCGTCTTCTGCCCCAACTGCGGCGCGGATCTGCCGCGCTAACCGGCACTCCGCTTGCGAACAAAGTCCGTGATCAACTCGGCAGTCTCGGAGAGCGGCAGGACGCTGGTGTCTACCGATAGGTGATACTGCCGGGCGTCGTATTCTTCTTTGCTGATCATCTGGAGGATATACTGGCGGCGGGTCTCGTCGGAGCGGGCGATGAGTGTCCGTGCCTCGGCTTCGGTTGCGGCAGCGGCGTTTTCAACCAAACGCTTCACACGAAACGGCTCCGGCGCGTGCAAAAAAATTCTCACCATGCCGGGGTGCGGCGGCAGGACAAACGCGGCGAGGCGTCCGACAATCACTACGTCTTCCTCAGCAGCGATTTCCTGCATGACCTGGGTTTCCGCAGCCAGCAGATCACGGTCTGTGACGGACAGTGTGACCGGGGCCTGATACGCCGCTTCCGGCGGACCAGTCGTAACGCCGCGCAGCATTCGCTCCCAGAACGAGACGCCGTGCTCTTCCCGCTGCGCGAAATCTGCTTCGTCCACCTGCAAATGCGCGGCGGCTTTGCTGACAATCTCGCGGTCTAGGCAGCGGATGCCAAGCGCATCGGCGATGCGCTGGCCCAAGTACGAGCCGCCGCACCCAAGCTGCCGTCCTAGTGTCACTGTGGTTCGCATGGTTCCTTCCTCCTGCTCCTTATATTACCCGTGTCAGCCGGAACCCTGCACGTCTGCGGCGTGTTGACAGGAAAGAGACTGCACAGTATAATACTTTTGGCAAGCCATTTACTAGGAAATTAGTTTGGAATCAAGATATGAGCGAGATTAAGCAGACCAAAGAAGAGCGATTGAAGAAGGAAAAAGCGGGCTTAGACGTTTTAGCAGACATCTACCGCTACGCTGAAACCGGCTTTGATACCATTGAACCCGGCGACTTCATGCGGTTTAAGTGGTACGGCGTCTACCAGCAGCGGCCCAATAACGGCCACTTTATGATGCGGATCAAAGTGCCCGGCGGCCGGATGACCACCGAGCAGCTTCGGACGCTGGCCGGCATCACTAAAGATTACGCCCGCGGCATCAGCGACATCACGACGCGCCAGACAATCCAGCTCCACTGGCTGACGATTGAAGACATGCCGGAGATTTTCGCCCGGCTCGACGCCTGCGGCCTGACCACGGCGGGCGCGTGCGGCGACATCGCCCGCAACCTGACTTCTTCTCCGGCCTCCGGCTTTGACCCGAAAGAGATCGCCGATACCCGGCCTGTGGTGGACGCGATCCAGAACTTTTTCCACTTAAACAAAGACTTCGGCGACCTGCCCCGCAAGTTCAAAATCGCCGTCGAAGGCTCCCCGATCCAAAGCACCGTGCCGCAGGTCAACGATGCCGCGCTGATCGCCTACAAGCGCCCTTCGGACGGCGTGGTCGGCTACCAGTTTCTGGTCGGCGGCGGCTTGTCCCTGCAGCCGTTCTTCGGCCAGCAGCTTGACATCTTCGTTCCTGCCGACAACCTAACTCAGATTGTGGACGTGATGCGGGCCATTGCCGAGTGCTACCGCGACGCCGACCAGCTCCGGGCCAAGCGCACCCGCGCTCGCCTAAAGTATCTGATGGCCGAGTGGGGACCGGAAAAGTTCACCGCCGAAGTCCGGGCCAAGCTCGACTGGACGCCCGACCCCGCCGCGCCGGGCTTTGAGTTCTCCGACGAGACTTACCGGGACCATATCGGCGTCAACCCCCAGGCACAGCCGGGACTGAACTGGATCGGCCTCTGCATCTTGGCGGGCCGCCTGACCGACGAGCAGATGCGCCGCGCCGCCGATGTCGCCGACAAGTGGGGCGCAGGTGAAGTGCGTTTGACCAATATTCAGAACATGCTGATCCCGCACATTCACACGGAGGACATCCCGAAAGCGCAGGAAGACCTGGCGGCGGCGGGCTTTGCGTGGGACGTTCCCAATATCCGGCGCGGCGCGATTGCCTGCACCGGCATTGAGTTCTGCAACCTGGCGATTACCGAGACCAAGCTTCGCATCGGCGACGTGATTACGCACCTCGAAGAAGTCGTGCCGAACCCGTATGAGCGCGGCATCAAGATCAACATGAACGGCTGCCCGAACTCGTGCGCCCAGCACCATATCGGCGACATTGGCTTGCAGGGCTGCCTCGCCCGCCGCGACGACGGCTCCCAAGTCGAAGCCTTTGACATCCTTCTCGGCGGCGATTTGGGCCTGCACCCAAGCTTCAGCCGCCCGATCCACCGCAAGGTGCCTGCCGAGAAAGTCAAGTACGCCCTAGCAAATGTCCTGGAGCGCTTCCAGGAAACCCGCGAAGAGGGCGAGCGCTTTGCCCAGTGGAGCCACCGCCATACCAACGAAGAACTCGATGCTTACCTAGGCGTCGAGACCATCGTTGGCGCACCCGACCTTCCCGCCTCCGCCCAGGGCGCAGGAGCGACAACCTGGCGCTAATTTGGAAGTCAACAAAAGCCGCCCGGCACTGCCGGGCGGCTTTCCTCATTTTATCTGCCTGATGCTCATTGCTCTTTTGACTTCATGTCGCTAATTTGGCTAAGAATAGCAGAGAGAAGGAAATTAAAGGGCGCTTGGCTAACAACAGATAAAATCCAAACGTGGCGTGGGGCTGCCGGAAACGAAGACAACATATGGCAAATTACTTCAATTCAGATGTGGACTTAGCTCTTGATGCTTGGCTCAGGCGTCCTACTTGGGATGCTGTTGATGCCAGAGATGAAGCATACTTTTACCTTTTTGTTAGAGCGCTCTCGGAAATCGATCTAAAACCGGAGGCAGATTATCTTGTTGGAAAAATTGTGCAAGCGGTAAAAGATTAGCATCCAAAGTTGGATGATGCCCATGTGAAAGATAAGGTCCGCGGGGCGGTAAGAAAGGTTGACATAGTCTTCACATATCTTCGCGCTGACGAGTATGTTGGTTGATATCTTCTGTTGGCACTATCTGGCCCACGACAATGCCTGCGATAAGATTTATATCAGTCACAGGTTGCATAACAACATAGGAGATAAGGTCATGTACCCAGGGGAATATGAAGACAAGTTCATATGCAGCAAATGCGGTTGCGGTCGCAGCTCAAAGAATCGTGTTTGCTGTTGGTGTCAAATAGCTCTTCATCAAATCCAGGAAGCAAAAACAGCGAGCCGTCTTGAATATAATCCTAAAGCACCGTTTACTGAAGCTTCTTGCCCTGAGTGTGAGGCCAAATACGGTGAATTTCACGATGCTAGTTGCTCTAAGCCTACGTTATGGGAGAAAAGATTCGACATTAAGAATCCCGTTCGCAATCAAACAAAAATATATGGCTCCAAACCTCTTTGTTCATGTGGGGCCATTGCTGGCGAACTGCACAAAGATGGATGCCAGGACGAGCTTTGCCCTTTCCATGAACATTACGAAGGTCAAAAAACAGTAAGTTCTTGTGGCTGTATCGGAGCAAGAGCTATTGCAGGGCCGATGATGACCATTCATCCGGTGCGTGAGTTGACGTTTAGACCGCTTTAGATGCCAGCAAAGATGTTCTGTTTGCGGTGCTTATAGAGGTTCATCGCACACAAATGGTTGTAAGGTTGAGTTGTGCCCCATACATCCGAACTTATCTCTTTCTAGTTGCGGTTGCAAAGTAGTAAAACATATTTGGTAGTGGCTCAAATTGGTCTGAGCGGGTAAGATGAGCCTATGCTTATCCCGGCTCCGCGCTGCGCTCACTGCGGCAGCGAACATCTCGTCAGCAACGGCCACGCTCCAAACGGCAAACTGCGCT